>Ga0209579_10002002_pt1 | contig 16160 bp, 14 predicted proteins | sample Coa_R1_2_FD_187152 | JGI IMG/M metagenome (GOLD analysis project Ga0209579, IMG submission 187152) | Surface soil microbial communities from Centralia Pennsylvania, which are recovering from an underground coalmine fire - Coalmine... | ecosystem: Environmental > Terrestrial > Soil >... | reverse complement strand
GGCGAGGCGCCTACCGTGACCAATTGGGTTGCCGGGCTGAAACGCCCCATGTGCAGCGCTCACGATGCCGACTTCATCTTGATGGGCGAAAGGCCAGGCCACAGCGGGCCACCGCCCGATCGGCAGCCGCAGATAAATGTTTAACCATGTGAACAGCCTCACAGGCGTGTGGCCGTCGGTGGGAATTTAATGCCGCGCTTCCGGGTCTGGTCAGCGGACGCGAGCCGTGGAGGGCGTCATGCGAGAAAACCTTCGGAACGACGGCGTGCCGAGGGTCGAGTACGACCATCGCGCACGCGAAGCCCGCCTCCGTTCGGAGCGGGTCGAGAGATTGTTGGTATGGCGGGTGGTGACGGGACGTTCTCGGTCGCCATACAGGCTGCTGCGCTTTCTCGCCGTCGCCTTCTCAGGTAACCGGCGGCGTGGCGACCAAAGCACGGGGTCGTCGAGCGTTCGACGGCCCTGTGGCATCCCCGCACCGATCCTGCCGGCGCGGTGCTGGTCGACCATCGTTCCGTGCCGATAGCCCGGGGCGGCTGCCATACGCGACCACTGTCCGCACGTTGAGCAATAAGCTGGGCTATCGTCGGATAGGTTGACCGGCGACATATCGCGAGCAGCTAGGCCGGCGTGGCTGGAAGGGCTGCGGGAACTTGACGAGAACCCCGTGTCACGCACGTGTCACGTTTTAACGTGCTATGACGTTCTGTTCCGTCTTCGTTCGTCGTCAAACGTCCGACCTCGGAAGCCGAAAATCGCAGGAGATCTAAGGAAAATCTGGTCGGAGTGAGAGGATTTGAACCTCCGGCCCCTGCCTCCCGAAAGCAGTGCTCTACCAGGCTGAGCTACACTCCGCCGACCGGGCGCGATATATAGGGAAGATGGGGTTGCGGCGCAACCGCGTCGCCGGACCCGCGCGCAGGCCCCCCTTCAGGCCGCTGCCTCAGAAGCCGCGCGCCGTGGCGAAGGCGGCGGTTTCGAGGAGCGCGCGCTTCAATGGCGTGTCGGTGAACGGCGCCAGCGCCTCGGCCGCCTCGGCGGCATACGCCCGCGCCCGCGCCCGCGTCTCGGCCAGCGCACCGCTGCCCTCGACCAGCCGGATCGCCCGATCGAGATCTCCGGCGACCTGCTCCCCCTCCTCCAGCGTGCGCCGCCAGAAGGCGCGCTCGGCGTCGTCGCCCCGGGCAAAGGCGATCAGGATCGGCAAGGTGATCTTGCCGTCGCGGAAATCATCCCCGACCGCCTTGCCGAACTCGCTCTGGCGCGCCGAGAAATCGAGCATGTCGTCGATCAGCTGATAGGCGATGCCGAGATTGCGCCCAAAGCGTTCGAGCGCCGCCTCCTCGCCCGCGGGGCGCTCGGCGATGACCGCGCCGATGCGGCTCGCCGCCGCGAACAAGGCCGCGGTCTTCGCCTCGATGACCTCGAGATAGGCCGCTTCGGTCGTCGCCGTATCGTTGGCGGTGACCAATTGGCCGACCTCGCCCTCGGCAATGACCGCGGCGGCGCGCGACAGGATCGCGAGGATGCGCAGCGCTCCGTCCTCGACCATCAATTCGAAGGCGCGGGCAAACAGGAAATCGCCGACCAAGACGGCCGGCTTGTTGCCCCACACCGCATTCGCGGTGTCGCGGCCGCGGCGCAGATCGCTGGCGTCGACGACGTCGTCATGCAGCAGCGTCGCGGTGTGGATGAACTCGACCGCCGCGGCGAGCGCGACATGCCGCTCGCCCTCATAGCCGCACATCCGCGCCGCGCCCAGCGTCAAGAGCGGCCGCAGCCGCTTGCCGCCGGCCGCCACGATGTGCCCGGCGAGCTGCGGGATCAGCGCCACCGGGCTATGCATGCGCTCGACGATCAGGCGGTTGACCCGGTCGAGGTCGGCGCGCAAGAGCCGGAACAGCGGGTCGAGCGACGGCGTCGCAGGCTCGGCGTTGCGATCGACACTCGGCACCGGCGCCACCCTTTATCTCCTACGCTCGCGCTGTGCCGTCGCGCGGCGGCCGGACGAGCTTGACGCGCCGCGCGCCGAGCGAGCATAGAATGGCCAAGCAAGTCAAGTGCCGGACACGAGGCCGGCCGGAGGCCGCGGCGCGGGTAATGCAGGAGCTTTTCCGCAGCAACGACGTCGTCCGCCTGTCGTGGGCCCAGGCGCGGCTGCGCGAGGCCGGCATCGACAGCCTCGTTCTCGATCACCACACGAGCCTCGTCGAAGGCAGCATCGGCGCCATCCCGCGCCGCCTCATGGTTGCCGAAAGCGATCACCGCCGCGCCCGCGCGCTGATTGCAGCGGCGGAAGCGGAGCTGCGCTGACCCCGCCCGAACCCGCCGCCGGGCTGAGCGAGGATGCCCTCCTCGGCGGCCGCATCCGGCTGCGGCAGCCGGCAGACGGCGCCCGCGTCGCGATCGATCCGGTGTTTCTGGCCGCCGCCGTCCCGGCGGAAGACCATCAGCTGATCCTCGATGTCGGATGCGGCACCGGCGCGGCGGCGCTGTGTCTCGCGGCGCGGGTGCAACAGTGCCGCATCATCGGCTTCGAATTGCAGCGCGATCTCGTCCGACTGGCCAGCGACAACGCCGAGCTCAACGGCCTCGGCGGCCGCGTCTCGATGATCGCCGGCGATTTGTTGCGGCCGCCGCCGCGCCTCAGCCCCGGCATGTTCGACCACGTCATGGCCAATCCGCCGTATCTCGAGCGCGGTCACGGCACGCCGACGGCAAACCCGGCAAAAGCCGCGGCGACGATCGAGGGCGAGGCCGATCTCGCCGCCTGGGTGCGGTTCGCGTTGGCGATGGTGCGGGGCAAGGGCACGCTGACCTTCGTGCATCGCGCCGACCGGATCGACGCGCTGCTCGGCCACCTCGCGGGCCGCGTCGGCGAGGTTACGGTTTTCCCGCTGTGGCCGGCCGTGGGACAGGCGGCGAGCCGCATCCTGGTGCGGGCAAGGAAGCAGGTCGCCGCGCCGGCTCGGCTGCTCCCCGGGCTTATCCTGCACGAAGCGGACGGGCGCTTTACCGAGGCGGCCGAAGCCGTGCTGCGCGGCGCGGCGGCGCTCGCGCTGTAGGCGCGCGGGGACGGACTGGTCGGGCGCCGCGGCAATCCCCATCTTCGCCAGCATGAATTATCGCGATGCCTTGAAGCTGTTGCCGATTGAGCGGCTGCGCAACCCACCGCCGGTCGTCACCGTCGTGCGGTTCGACGGCATCATCGGGCCGCGGCAGTGGCGCAATGCGGTCTCGCTCGGCAGCCACGCGGCCGCGCTCGACCGGGCGTTCGCGCCCTCCCGGCTCAGCGGGGTAGCGCTGGCGATCAACTCGCCGGGCGGCTCGCCGGTGCAGTCGGCGCTGCTCTATCGCCGTATCCGCCAGCTGGCCGAGGAAAAGGGCGTGCCGGTTTTCGCCTTCGCCGAGGACGTCGCAGCCTCGGGCGGCTACTGGCTGGCCTTGGCCGGCGACGAAATCTTTGCCGAGGATGCTTCTCTGGTCGGCTCGATCGGGGTCGTCTCGTCGAGCTTCGGGGTCAATCGCCTGATCGAGCGCCTCGGCATCGAGCGGCGCCTGCACACTGCCGGCGAGAACAAGTCGCTGCTCGATCCGTTCCTGCCGGAGGATCCGGCGGATGTCGCGCGGCTCACCGCCTTGCAGCAGGACATCCACGAGAGCTTCAAGGACCACGTCCGCCGCCGCCGCGCCGGCAAGATCGCCGCCGCCGACGATGGCCTGTTCTCGGGCGAGGTCTTGACCGGCCGCATGGCACTGGCGCGCGGCCTGATCGACGGCATCGGCGATCTGCGCTCGGTGCTGCGAGCAAGATTTGGCGAGCGGGTGCGCCTCGTGCCGATCGCGGCGCAGCGCCGCCGCCGCTGGTGGCTGCCGCGGCTGCGCCCTGCGGCGGAGCGCGAAGCATGGTCGCCGGTCGGCGATTTCCTGTACTGGCTCGAAGCGCGCGCCTTGTGGGCCCGCTTCGGCCTGTAGCGTTGCTTGACCGCGCCGCCCCGCCTCCCATAAACCTGCGCGATGTTCGAAGCCCCTAAGCTCGTTTTTCTGCTGCTGGTCGGCTTTGCCGTGTGGTACGCGCTGCGCTGGCTGAACCGCCTGCCGTCACGGCCGGGACAGCGTCAACAAGCGCCGCCGCCGCGGCCACGGCAGGCCGCGATCGAGGACCTGGTCGCGTGCCGCCAATGCGGCACCTATGTCGCGGCGGGCGCCGGCTGCGGCAAGCCGGGCTGCCCGCAGCCGCACTGAAGCGCACGGCACGCGGGGACCGCGGGATGAATGCCTCCACCGCCGGATCGAGCTTCCAGGCGCTGATCCTGCGCCTGCAGCGCTATTGGGTCGAGCAGGGCTGCGTCATCCTGCAACCCTACGACGTTGAAGTCGGCGCCGGCACGTTTCATCCGGCGACGGCGCTGCGCGCGCTCGGACCCGATCCCTGGCGCGCCGCCTATGTCCAGCCGTCGCGCCGCCCGACCGACGGCCGCTATGGCGAGAGCCCCAACCGGCTGCAGCATTATTACCAGCTGCAGGTGATCCTGAAGCCCGCTCCGGCCGACAGCCAGGACCTCTACTTGCAGAGCCTCGCCGCGCTCGGCATCGACGCGACGCGCCACGACATCCGCTTTGTCGAAGATGATTGGGAAAGCCCGACCCTGGGCGCCTGGGGGCTCGGCTGGGAGGTCTGGCTCGACGGCATGGAAGTCAGCCAGTTCACCTATTTCCAGCAGGTCGGCGGCATCGAATGCGATCCCGTCTCGACTGAATTGACCTACGGGCTCGAGCGCCTGGCGATGTACGTGCAGGGGAAGGAGAGCGTCTACGACCTCGATTATAACGGCCTGCCGAGGGGCCAGGGCGGGATCAGCTACGGCGACGTCTTCCGGCGCGCCGAGCGCGAGTTCTCGGCCTACAATTTCGAGTACGCCAACACCGAAAAGCTGTTCGCGCATTTCCGCGACGCCGAGGAGGAGTGCAGCAGCCTGATCGCACACGCCACCGCGCTGCCCGCGTACGACCAGTGCCTGAAGGCCAGCCACCTCTTCAACCTCTTGGACGCGCGCGGCGTCATCAGCGTCACCGAGCGGGCCGCCTATATCGGCCGCGTCCGCGCGCTGGCCCGTGCCTGCTGCGAAGCCTGGCTGGCTGGATCGGGATCACAGAAATGACCCGCTCCTCCCTTCCCGTCACACCGGCGAAGGCCGGGACCCATGGCGGCCATGGGTCCCGGCCTTCGCCGGGAAGAAATTTTTTTCCCCATGCTGCGTGGCGGTCATGAGGTCTGCCCGAGCCATCATGGACGCCCCGATAGGGGACCACCAACGCGGAGAGTTGCTGCTCGAACTGCTGTCGGAGGAAATCCCGGCGCGCATGCAGCGCCGCGCGATCGACGATTTCGCCGGCCTCGTGCGCGACAAGTTGGCGGCCGCCGAAATCGCGCCGGAAACGATCCGCGGCTTTGTCACCCCGCGGCGGCTGACGGTGATCGCCGACGGCATCCCGGCGCAACAGCCCGCGCGCCGCGAAGAGCGCCGCGGCCCCCGCGTCGGCGCGCCGCAAGCGGCGCTCGACGGCTTCCTGCGCGCCGCCGGGCTCTCTTCGATCGAAGCGTGCGAGATCCGCGACACCGGCCGCGGCGAATTCTATTTCGCGCTGATCGAGCGCCCGGGACGCCCCGCCGCCGAGGTGCTGCCCGAACTGCTGCGCGCCGCGATCGGCGAACTTTCGTGGCCGAAATCGATGCGCTTTCCCGCCAGCACGCTGCACTGGGTGCGGCCGCTGGCTTCGGTCATTTGCCTCTACGACGGCGCGGTGTTGCCGCTGGCGCTCGACGCAGTGCCGGTCGGCCGCACGACGCGCGGCCACCGCTTCCTGTCGCAGGGCGAGATAACGGTCGCGGATGCCGCCGACTACCTCGAAAAGCTCGCCGCCGCGCATGTCATCCTCGACCACGACCGCCGCCGCGAGACGATCGCTGCCGAGCTCGACCGCCTCGCCGCGGCCGAAGGCGTCAGGCTCAAGCCCGACCCGGCGCTGCTCGACGAGGTGACGGGGCTGGTCGAATACCCGGTCGTGCTGATCGGGCGGATCGACGATGCCAGCATGGAGCTGCCGCCCGAAGTGCTGGCGACCGCGATGCGCACCCACCAGAAATATTTTTCGTGCCTGAGGGAGGACGGCGGCGCCGCCCCGCGCTTCCTCTTCGTCGCCAACAACCTGACCCCGGACGACGGCCGCACGGTCGTCGCCGGCAATGAGCGCGTCCTGCGCGCCCGCCTCGCCGACGCCCGCTTCTTCTGGGACCAGGACAGGAAGGTGCGCCTCGAAGACCGCGTCGAGGCGCTGAAACAGCGCGTCTACTACGACAAACTCGGCACGATGTACGACAAAACCGAGCGGATCGAAAAACTCGCAGCCTTCCTCGCCGAACAACTCTACCCCGCCGTCGCCCCCGCGCAAGCGGGGGTCCAGGGCAACCGCTCCGACCCCATTACCCTGGATTCCCGCTTTCGCGGGAATGACGAGGGAGAATTAGGCCGATTGGCGCAGCGAGCGGCGCATCTCGCAAAGGCCGATCTCTCAACCGGCATGGTCGGCGAATTCCCGGAATTGCAAGGAGTGATCGGCCGCTATTACGTCGACGACAGCGAAAATCCGGGCGTCGCCGACGCGATTGCCGAGCACTACAAGCCGCTCGGCCCGAGCGACACCTGCCCAACCGCACCGATCAGCGTCACGGTCGCTCTGGCCGATAAACTTGACAGCCTCACCGCGTTCTTTTGGATCGGCGAAAAGCCGACCGGTTCGCGCGACCCCTTCGCGTTGCGCCGCGCCGCAGGCGGAATCATTCGTCTCATTCTTGAGAATGGGCGCAGATTAAATCTGCGCGACGCATTCGAGGCGGCGGAGCTTGGTTTTGCCGCGGAGCGAACTGAGGATGCGTTGTCCGGCGATAACGCGCGTCTTCCGCCGGCGCCCGCACAGATGATCCCGGAGCTCCTCGCGTTTGTTGCCGACCGTCTCCGGGTACATCTGCGTGAACAAGGAGCGCGGCATGATCTTGTCGCGGCAGTTTTTCGGCTCGACGAGCACGACCTAGTACGGCTGCTTGCGCGCGTCGATGCGCTCGCCGAATTTCTCGCCTCGGAAGACGGTGCCAATTTGCTTACCGCTTATCGCCGAGCCGCCAACATTGTTGGAATAGAGGCCCGGACGGGAGGTTGGACGCCTGGAGAGGTCAATCTAGCGCTGCGCAGCGAGCGCGAAGAGTTTCACCTCACGGAACGTCTTGCCCAAGCAGAAACGCGCCTCGATGCGGCATTGCCGCGCGAGGATTTTGTGGAGGCGATGGCGGCTTTAGCCACCCTGCGGCGGCCGGTTGATGAATTTTTCGACAAGGTGACCGTTAATACCGATGATCCGGCGCTGCGGGAAAATCGCTTGCGCCTGTTGTCGCGCATCCGGGCGGTGATGAACCAGGTGGCCGATTTCTCGCAGATCGAGGGATGATCTCCCGATGACGAAATGGGTGTACCGCTTTGGCGCGGGCGCGGCCGAGGGGCGCGGCGCTATGCGCGAATTGTTGGGCGGCAAGGGCGCGGGGCTCGCCGAGATGAGCAGTCTCGGGCTGCCGGTGCCGCCCGGCTTCACCATCACCACCGAGGTCTGCACGCATTTTTACGCCAACGGCAAGACCTATCCGGCCGAATTAAAGGACGAAGTGGCGGCCGCGCTCGGCGCGGTCGAGGAGGTGCTCGGCGCCCGCTTCGGCGACGCGCGGCAGCCGCTGCTGGTGTCGGTGCGGTCGGGGGCGCGCGCGTCGATGCCGGGCATGATGGACACCGTCCTCAATCTTGGGCTCAACGACGACACGGTCGCCGGCCTCGCGCGCCAGAGCGGCGACGAGCGCTTCGCCTATGACAGCTACCGCCGCTTTCTGCAGATGTACGGCCAGGTCGTGCTCGGCATCGAGCACCATAATTTCGAGCAGGTGCTGGAAGACCACAAACTCGAGGCCGGCGCGGTGCTCGACACCGAACTGGGCGCCGCGGATTGGCGGGAGATCGTCGCCGCCTTCAAGGACATCGTCGCGGGCGAAACCGGGAAACCCTTCCCGCAGGACCCCCAGGAGCAGCTGTGGGGCGCGATCGCCGCGGTGTTCGGCTCGTGGATGAACGCCCGCGCCGTGACCTACCGGCGGCTGCACAACATCCCGGCCGAGTGGGGCACCGCGGTCAATGTCCAGGCGATGGTATTTGGCAATAGGGGCGAGGATTGCGCCACCGGCGTCGCCTTCACCCGCAACCCGTCAACCGGGGCCAACGAATTCTACGGCGAATACCTCGTCAACGCGCAGGGCGAAGACGTCGTCGCCGGCATCCGCACGCCGCAATCCCTGACGCTCGCCGGCAAAAAGGCCAACAACTCGGCGCTGCCGGCGATGGAAGAGGTGATGCCGGCGGTATTCGCCGAACTCTGCCGAGTGCGCGGCGTCCTCGAAGACCAGTACCGCGACATGCAGGACATCGAGTTCACCGTCGAGCGCGGCAAATTGTGGATGCTGCAAACCCGCACCGGCAAGCGCACCGCGCCGGCGGCGCTCAAGATAGCGGTGTCGCTGGTCGAGGAGGGGCGGATCAGCCGCGAGGAGGCGATCCAGCGGATCGAGCCGGATTCGTTGGACCAGCTGCTGCACCCGATGCTCGATCCCACCGCCAAGACGACGGTGCTGGCGCGCGGGCTGCCCGCTTCGCCCGGCGCCGCCGCCGGCAAGGTGGTGTTTTCCGCCGACGAAGCCGAGGCGGCGGCGAACCGCGGCGAGGCGGTGATCCTGGTGCGCGCCGAAACCAGTCCCGAGGACATTCACGGCATGCACGCCGCCCGCGGCATTCTGACAACCCGCGGCGGCATGACCAGCCACGCCGCCGTCGTCGCGCGCGGCATGGGGCGGCCGTGCGTCGCCGGAGCCGGCGACCTGCGCATCGATTACGCGAACCGCACGCTGACGGCGCGCAACCATCTCGTCCACGCCGGAGACCTCATCACCCTCAACGGCTCGACCGGCGAGGTCATGCTCGGCGAGGTGCCGACGATCCAGCCGGTTCTGTCGGGCGATTTCGCGACGCTGATGGGCTGGGCCGACGGGCTGCGCAAGATGCGGGTGCGGGCCAACGCGGAAACCCCGCTCGATGCCCAGACCGCGCGCGATTTCGGCGCCGAGGGAATCGGCCTGTCGCGCACCGAGCACATGTTTTTCGAGGCCGACCGGATCGGCCCGATGCGCGAGATGATCATGGCCGAGGACGAGCGCGGCCGCCGCGCCGCGCTCGCCAAGCTGCTGCCGATGCAGCGCGCCGACTTCACCGAGATCTTTCGCATCATGCGCGGGCTGCCGGTGACGATCCGCCTCCTCGACCCGCCGCTGCACGAATTCCTGCCGAAGACCGACGCCGAGTTCGACGAACTGGCGCACCTCACCGAGAAAAGCGTCGCCGAGATCCGCCAGCGCACCCATGCGCTCTATGAAACCAACCCGATGCTCGGGCATCGCGGCTGCCGGCTCGGCATCACCTATCCCGAGATCTACGAAACGCAAGCGGTGGCGATCTTCGAGGCGGCGGTCGCGGTGATGCGCGAAACCGGCGAGGCGGTCGCGCCCGAGATCATGCTGCCGTTAATCGCGATGCGGCGCGAATTCGACATCTTGAAGGAAATCGTCGACCGTGCCGCCGGCGATGTCATGCAAAAGGCCGGGGTGAAAGTGCCCTACATGGTGGGCACGATGATCGAGCTCCCGCGTGCGGCTCTGCTCGCCGGGGAGATCGCCAAGAGCGCCGAATTCTTCAGCTTCGGCACCAACGATTTGACGCAGACCGTCTACGGCATCTCGCGCGACGACGCGGCGAGCTTTATCGGCGTCTATCAGAAGCTCGGGGTCATCGAGCACGACCCGTTCGTGACGCTCGACATCGAGGGCGTCGGCGAAATGGTCCGCCTCGCCGTCGAGCGCGGCCGCGCGACGCGGCCCGACATAAAGCTCGGCATCTGCGGCGAGCACGGCGGAGACCCCGCCTCGATACATTTCTGCCGCGAGCTGGGCCTCGATTACGTGTCGTGCTCGCCCTACCGCGTGCCGATCGCCCGCCTCGCCGCCGCCCAGGCCGAGCTGGCGGGCGGGGCGGACGGCAGCACCGCGTAGTCGCGCGCAACCCGGTCCCTCATATCAGGTCGATCTTACGCGTTTGCGTAGCATTACAAAACCCACCAAAACGGCAAAAATAGAAAATACTGCAATTGAAATACCCATGGTGAGTATCGCATGACCGCGGACAATCATCACTATTCCTGTGCCGACGGCTAATAGGCATATTGCCAGGCGCAGGCTCAAGATTAAATAGCTACTTTTGTCGGCGATATTATCGTAAAAGGCGCCTAGTGATCTGCTAGGTGCTCGACTTAAATACCAAACCTCTGACCGGAACGTCAACCGTAAACTCAAAATACCCACTATTGGCACTATGACGATAAGTATATTTATATAAACAGATGCGAAGATCTTTGGGGCAGCGTATTGAAACGACGATATCGCCAAAATCACGAATGTGATTGAAATACGATAGTACCACAGCAATCTACGATACAGTCGGCGTTCGGTTTCTTCATCCGAGAGCATGTAGGGGCGAGACCACGGACCATAGAGATAAAACAGGCGTTCGCCGTCTGGACCGGATTTGAAGGCGGCATCGGCGAACTGCGTGAAGTAACCCATAATCAGCGCTCCCGGCGGAACGGGCCTTTACTCCCGACTTCTCAGTTTCGTCTGGGGTTAGCGGCGATCCCCGGCGAGGTTCATCCAGTCGGGCTGCGATGCGAAGAGCAGCACCTCGTCGGCTTTCAGAGGTCGTTGCTCCGCCACCGCATCGAGGCGCAGGAGGGCGAGGCCCACCTTGTCGAGCGACGAGCGCATCTCGCCGGCGTCCTTGCCAGCGAGCGTTACCATCGTGCCGGGGGCCGGTGGCGCGCCGTCGATCCGCACCGGGAACAGCCGCTTCTTGATGAGCCCACGGTATTTGGTGCGCGCGGTCAATTCCTGGCCGATGTAACAGCCCTTCTGCCAATCGACGCCATTGAGTTCGTCGAACCCCGCTTCGAGCAGGATCGATTTCTCGGGCACCAGGTCGCGGCTGCCATCGGGAACGCCGAAGCCAAGGCGATGCCGGTCGTAGGCGGCGAAATCGGTTTCGGCCAGTCCCGCGGCGGTGAGCGCCGGGCGCAGTTCGTCGCGCGGCAGAATCGCACGCGCGCCAAGCGCCGCCAGCCGCGGGTCGGCAAGTACCATGCCCGCCCCCTGCCGCCGTGCCGTCCCGGCCTCGCCCCCGAGGCCAAGCGTGGCGAGGACGCCATCGCCGAAGGCTGCCGCGACCGCCAGCTCCGGCCGCTCGGTTAGCGCGACCTTGGCGCGCAGACGGTAGATCGAAAGACGCCGCTTCAGGTCACCGAGCCGCGCTGCCTCGGCGTCAAGCCAGATTTCGTCGCCCGCCTCGACCATGATGAAATCGTGCAGGTATTTCCCCTGGGCGGTAAGCAGCGCGGCATAAACCGCTCGGTCCGGCGCAACCTTTGCAACATCGTTCGAGACCAGCCCCTGGAGAAAGAGGCTGCGGTCCGGGCCCGACACCGCGAGAACGGCGCGGCCTTCGAGGATCGTGAATTTTCCCTGCGCCATCGCCATCGCGTCCAACCCGGCGGCACCCCGCTAGAGGTGGAGGCCGGCGGCTGGCTTGGCAAGGCGCGCCGCGACGGCTATTAAGGTGCCGGGGCCCTGGACATGCGCATCCTGTTTGTCACCGCCACCCGGATCGGCGATGCCGTGCTGTCGACCGGTCTATTATCCCATGTCGTCGGGCGCTATCCCGGCGCCCGGCTCTCGATCGCGGCGGGGCCGGTCGCGGCGCCGCTGTTCGAGGCGGTGCCCGGGCTCGAGCGGCTGCTGGTGATGCGCAAACAGCGCGCCGCGTTGCACTGGCTGGCGCTTTACGCCCGCACTGTGCGGCATCGCTGGGACCTCGTCGTCGATTTGCGCGGCTCGGCGCTCGCCTGGCTGTTGCGCGCCGGCGAGCGCCGGGTGATGGCCAAGGGCGATGCCAGCGAGCACCGGGTGCGCCAGCTCGCCCGCCTGTTCGCGCTCGATCCGCCGCCGAACCCGGTGCTGTGGACCCTGCCGCGCCACGAACGCAGCGCCGCGGCGCTGCTGCCGCCGGGTCCGCCGGTGCTGGCGATCGGCCCGGCCGCCAACTGGCGCGGCAAGGAGTGGCGGGCCGAGCGCTTCGCCGAGCTGGCGCGGCGGCTGACCGCCACCGGCGGCCTCCTGCCGGGCGCCCGCATAGCGGTGATGGCGGCGGCGCACGAGCGCGCCCAGGCGGCGCCGTTGCTCGCCGCGTTGCCGCCGGCGCGGCTGATCGATCTGGTCGGCAAGACCGATTTATTGACTGCGGCGGCGGTGCTGCGACGCTGCGCCTTGTTCATTGGCAACGACACCGGGCTGATGCATATCGCAGCCGCATCGGGCGCGCCGACACTCGGGCTGTTCGGCCCGAGCCCCACCGAGCAATACGCGCCGTGGGGGCGCCGTACCGCTGTGGTATGTACCGCAGTGCCGCGTGGAAAGATGTTTGGGCCGGGCTTCGATCACCGCACCACCGATACGCTGATGGATTCGCTGAGCGTCGAGATGGCCGAGGCGGCGGCTCGCCGCCTCTGGGATCGCGCCATGACGGCCGGCGCCGCCCTCGGCGAGGCCGCGCAGTGACGATTGCGGCGAGCGAGCCGCCATTGGCCCCGGCGGTTTCGGCGGCGCCGCTCGCCGCCGCGCCGCGCCTGTCGGCGCTCGTCGTCGCGCGCAACGAGGCGGCGCAGCTTGCCGAATGCCTGTCGCGCCTCGGTTTCGCCGACGAGATCGTCGTCGTGCTCGACCGCTGCGAGGACGCTTCGGCCGCGGTCGCCGGCCAGTTCACCGACCGCATCGTCGAAGGCGGCTGGGAGCGCGAGGGGCCGCGCCGCAACGCCGGGATTGCCGCCTGCCGCGGCGAGTGGATCCTCGAAGTCGACGCCGACGAGCGGGTCGATGCCGGGCTCGCCGCCGAGATCCGCGCCGTTATCGCCAGCTCGCCGGCCAATTGGCACCTGGTGCCGGTTGACAACTACATCGGCGAACGTCTCGTGCGCTGGGGCTGGGGCGCCTCGTTCGGCCGCTCGGCCCATGCCGGCCTCTTCCGCCGCGGTGCCAAAAGCTGGGGCGACCAGCGGGTGCATCCGGCGGTCACCCTGTCGGGTGCGCAGGGAGCGACCCTCGGCGCGCGCCTCGCGCACCACGTCGACCGCAACATCTCCGACATGCTGCGCCGCCTCGACCGCTACACCAGCCTGCGGGCGCAGGATCTGCGCGACAGCGGCGATATCGGCAGCTTCGCGCACAATCTGCGGCGCATCGCCTCGCGCTTCTGGAAGTGCTATGTCGGCCGCCGCGGCTATCGCGAAGGGCAATGGGGCTTTCTGATCGCGCTGTGCGCCGGGCTCTACCCGATCCTCTCCTATCTGAAGGCGCGGCTGGAAAGCGAGTGATGGCTCCCCGATAATGCGCAGCATCGTGATGGCCGACGACGGCGTCGCGTTCGACGGCAAGAGCGCCGCCGCCGGGCCGCTCGGCGGCGCCGAAACGGCGTTTGTCGCGCTCGCCGAGGCTTTCGCGGCGCGCGGCCACCGGGTCGCCGCGCGCAGCAATTGCCGTGCGTCGCTCAATCACAACGGCGTCGACTGGGCGCCGCTCGGCGACGGCGTGCCCGGTTCCTGCGATCTTTACATCGGCAATCGCGGCCATCGGGTGATCGGGCTGGCCCGGCGCGCCGGGCAGCGCCTCTTCTGGCTGCACAACCCGGCGCGCTACCTGAGGAAGCCGCGCATGTTGTGGCCGCTGGCGCGTTATCGCCCAACCCTCGTGGTGAGCGGGCAATACCATGCCGCGACCGTCCCCGATTGGGTGCCGCGCGGCGGGCTCAAGATCATCCCCTACGGCGTTCTCGAGCCCTTTCGCCATGCCGAACTGCGTGATCCGCCGCCGCCGCGCGCGGTCTTCACGTCGAACCCGCTGCGCGGCCTCGACTGGCTGCTCGATCTGTGGGGATCGCGCATTCACCCGGCGGTGCCGCAGGCCGAGCTGCATATCTTCGCCGGCGCGGCGGTCTATCGCGGCGGCGCGGCCAAAAACTCGGCGCAGATTGAAGCGATCCTCGCCCGCGCCACGACGCTGCACGAAGTGGGCGTGCGTCGGCATACCCCGGTCGGCCGCGAGGCGCTCGCGCTGATTCTGCCGGGGGCCCGCGTCATGCTCTATCGCGGCGATCCGGGCGAAACCTTCTGTCTGGCGCTCGCCGAGGCGCAGGCGATGGGCGTGCCGGCGGTGGTGCAGCCGTTGGGCAGCGTCGCCGAACGCGTCGTCGACGGGCAGACCGGCCGCATCGCGGTCAGCGACGGCGAGTTCGCCGAGGCGGCGATCGCGGCCTTGCGCGACGACGAATTGTGGCGGCGCTGGCACCGCGCCGCGCTGGCGACGCAGCGCGGCCTCTCGTGGGGCGAGGTGGCGGCGCGGTTCGAGGCGCTGGTGTGACCGCCAGCCCGGCGATTGTCGCGCGATGCAACCGATCCTGGTGATCCGCTACGGCGGCTTCGGCGACATCGTCCTGAGCATGGCGGCGTTCCGCACGATCCGGGCGCATCACCAGGCCACGCGTATCGCCGCGCTGACCACGCCGCGATTTCGCGACCTCCTGGAGCAAAGCGGCTATTTCGACGAGATCGTGACCGACCGGCGGCGCAAGTTTTCCGGCTGGATCGGCCTGGTGCGCCAGTTGCGCCGGCGCCGCTTTTCGCGCGTCTACGATTTGCAGCGCAACACCCGCACTACCATCCTCTATCGGGCGCTCGGCGCCGGCCGGCGGCTCGAGTGGTCGGGCGTGATCCCGGGCTCCTCGCATTTCGTCGCCGACGACCCGGACGACCGGCGCCACATCGTCGACCGGCTCGCCGAGCAGCTGGCAATCGCCGGCATCCCGCAGATGCTGCCCGCCGATCTCGCCTGGCTGACCGCAGACCTCACCGGTTTTGCGTTGCCACAGCCCTATGCGCTGCTGGTCCCGGGCGGCGCGCCGCACCGGCCGGAAAAGCGCGCCCCGGCTGAATGCTTTGCCGCGCTCGCTCGCCATCTGAAGGGGCAAGGGGTTGCCCCGGTGCTGCTCGGCACCGCAAGCGAGCGTCAGCAGATCGACACTATTCTCGCGGGCTGCCCCGATGCGATCGACCTCAGCGAGCGCACCTCGTTCGGCGACATCGCCGAACTCGCCCGCCACGCGGTCGGCGCCATCGGCAACGACACCGGCCCAATGCACCTCGCCGCGGCGGTCGGCTGCCCGTCGCTGGTGTTGTTTTCCGCCGCCTCCGACCCGTGCCGCATCGCGCCGCGCGGTCGCCACGTCGAGATCCTTCAGACAGATGAACTGCGCACGCTGGAGGCTGCCCGCCTGATCGCGGCGTGGGAAGCCGTCGCCAATCCCGCGGCGGCCCAGCCCGCCTAAATCCGCCGCCCGCCGGCGACGGCCTTCCGGTAGACCGCCAGCAGCGCGGCGGTCGCGACCTCGCGCGAAAATTGCGCCCGATAGTCGAGATCGCCGGCCTCGACGAGCCGGGCGGCGAATGCCGGGTCGGCCGCGATCTGCCTGACCCGGCGCGCCAGCGCCGCGGCGTCGTCGATCGCGAACACCGCGCCGTTCTCGTTGTCGCGGACGTATTGCCGCGCGCCATCGGCCAACGACGCAACGAGCGGGCGCCGCATCGACCATGCTTCCGCGATGACCGTGCCGAAGGGCTCGTAGCGGCTCGGCAGGAGGCAAATGTCGCACGCCGCGAGGAGCGCCTTGCGGTCGGCCCGCCAGCCGAGGAAATGTACCCGCTGCGCCAGGCCCAGTGCCGCCGCCAGCCGCTCGTACTCGCGTCGAGCTGGTCCCTCGCCGGCGAGGCAAAGATGGGCGCCGGGCAGCTCGGCGAGGGCGCGGATCGCGGTGTCGATGCCCTTCTTCCAATGCAGCCGCGAGAGGACCAGCAGCAGCAGCGCGCCC
>Ga0209579_10002001_pt1 | contig 16163 bp, 14 predicted proteins | sample Coa_R1_2_FD_187152 | JGI IMG/M metagenome (GOLD analysis project Ga0209579, IMG submission 187152) | Surface soil microbial communities from Centralia Pennsylvania, which are recovering from an underground coalmine fire - Coalmine... | ecosystem: Environmental > Terrestrial > Soil >... | reverse complement strand
CGTTCTTGACGTAGACGATCTTGTTGCCCGGCTGAAACTCCTCCTTGACGAACTTGAACGGCCCCGAGCCGACCATCTCCTTGACCTGCTGGAACGGGTCGGTCTTGGCGAGGCGCTCGGGCATGACAAACGGCGCCAGGCTCGACACCTTGGCGAGCCCGTCGATCAGCAGCGGAAACGGCTCCTTCAGATGGATCGAGAAGTTCTTGTCGTCGCTGCCCTGCATCTCGGCGACCGCGGCGGCGAGCGTCTGGCCCAGCGCATCGCGGGCCATCCAGCGCTTCAGCGAAGCGACGCAGTCGGCGCCGCGCACCTTCTGGCCGTCGTGGAATTTGAGCCCGTCGCGCAGCGCGAAATTGTAGTTGAGCTTGTCCGGCGAGACCTCGAACTCGCCGACCATCTGCGGGTGCGGCCGGAATTTGGAATCGATCGCGAACAGCGTATCGAACACCATGTAGCCGTGGTTGCGCGTCACGTAGGCCGTCGTCCAGATCGGATCGAGCACCGCGACGTCGCTCTGAGGGATGAAGTGCAGCGTCTTCTGGTCGGCGGCGCGCGCCGCTGCGCGTGGCACCGCGGCGGCGATCGCCGCGCCGGCGGCGGCCTTGCCGAAAGCGCGGCGAGTGAGAGGACGAGCCATCAGAGCCTCCCGGGGCATTGCCTGTCGGGCGCTCAGCATAGCAAGAACCGCGCCGCTTCCCATATGACGCGTTGCGGGCGGATTGGCCCCATCGCGTATAGTTTTTCCCGATGCATCTCGACGATTTTGCCTTCGACCTGCCGCGCGACCTGATCGCCGACCGCCCCGCCGCGCCGCGCGAGGCCGCCCGGCTGCTGCTGCTGCCGGCGAAGGGGGGCCTCTCTGACCGGCACATCGGCGACCTGCCGGCGCTGCTGCTTCCGGGCGATCTTCTCGTATTCAACGATACCAAGGTGATCCCGGCCCGGCTCGTCGGGCGGCGCGGCATGGCGACGATCGAGGTCACGCTGGCGCGCGATCTGGGGGGCGGCGCCTGGCGGGTCTACGCGCGCGGCGCCAAGCGGCTGCGGCCCGGCGAGCGGATCGCGTTCACCGCCGATTTCACCGCCGAAGTCGTGGAGAAGACGCCGGAGGGCGAGGTGATCTTGCGGTTCGACTGCGAGGCCGAGGCCTTTCGCGCCGCGCTGGCGCGCTACGGCGCGATGCCGCTGCCGCCCTATATCAAGCGCCCAAGCGTCGGAGATCCGCGGGATCGCGACGACTACCAGACGATGTTCGCCCGCGTCGAGGGCGCGGTCGCGGCGCCGACCGCGAGCCTGCACTTCACCCCCGCCCTCCTCGCCGCCCTCGCCGCGCGCGGCATCGACTGGGTCACGCTGACCCTGCATGTCGGCCCCGGCACGTTTCTGCCGGTCAAGGCCGACGATCCGCGCCAGCACCAGATGCACGCCGAATGGGGCGCGATCAGCGCAGCGGCGGCCGTCCGCATCAACGCCGCTCGCGCCGGCGGCGGCCGCATCGTCGCGGCCGGGACGACGAGCCTGCGCCTCCTGGAGAGCGCCGCCGACGCCAGCGGCAGGGTCGGCGAGTTCGCCGGCGAGACGCGGCTCTTCATCCTGCCCGGCTACCGCTTTCGCGCGATCGACCTGCTCTTGACCAATTTCCACCTGCCGCGCTCGACCTTGCTGATGCTGGTCGCCGCACTGGCCGGCCTCGATCGCATCAAGGCCGCCTACGCGCACGCCATCGCCGAGCGCTACCGCTTCTTCTCCTACGGCGACGCCTGCCTGATCGAGGCGCCCCCTCGCCTCCCTCCCCCGCAAGCGGGGGAGGGCCAGGGTGGGGGTGCGGCGACGCCCGCGTCACCGCGGGCCGCACGGTGACCGGCATCGGCTTCGAGATTGTGGCGCGCGACGGCGCGGCGCGGGCTGGGCGCCTCCAGACCGCGCATGGCGCGATCGAGACGCCGGCCTTCATGCCGGTCGGCACCGCCGCGACGGTCAAGGCGATGACCCCGCAGGATGTCGCCGCGACCGGCGCGCGCCTCCTCCTCGGCAACACCTACCACCTGATGCTGCGCCCCGGCGCCGAGCGCATCGCCGCCCTCGGCGGGCTGCACCGCTTCATGAACTGGCCCTTCGCGATCTTGACCGATTCCGGCGGCTTCCAGGTCATGTCGTTGGCGAAGCTGCGCAAGATCGGCGAGGAGGGGGTCGAGTTCCGCTCGCATCTCGACGGCAGCCGGCACCTGCTAACCCCCGAGCGTTCGGTCGCGATCCAGCACTTGCTCGGCGCCGACATCACGATGGCGTTGGACGAGTGCACCCCGTTTCCGGCCGAGCGCCAAGCGGTCGAAGCGTCGATGGAGTTGTCGATGCGCTGGGCCGAGCGCTCGCGCGCCGCCTTCGCCCCGCGGCCGGGGCACGGAATTTTCGGCATCGCCCAGGGCGGGGTGCACCCCGAACTGCGGCAGCGCTCGGCGGCGCGCCTGGTCGAAATCGGCTTCGACGGCTATGCGATCGGCGGCCTGGCGATCGGCGAGGGCCAGGCGACGACGTTCGCGATGGTCGAGGCGACAGTGCCGGCGCTGCCGCAGAAGCGGCCGCGCTATCTGATGGGGGTCGGCAAGCCGGCGGACCTGGTGGGCGCGGTCCGACGCGGCGTCGACATGTTCGATTGCGTATTGCCGACCCGCTCCGGCCGCACCGGCCAGGCCTGGACGCGGCGGGGCGCACTCAACCTGCGCAACGCCCGCCACGCCGAGGATCCCTCCCCGCTCGACCCCGAATGCGGCTGCCCGGCTTGCACCGGCTTCAGCCGCGCCTATCTGCATCACCTGACAAAGGCGGGCGAGATCCTCGGAAGCATGCTGCTGACCCGGCACAACCTGACCTACTACGCCGATCTGATGGGCGATTTGCGGGCAGCGATCGTGGCCGGCCGGCTCGCCGAATTCGCGCTTCCGGAGGCCGCCGCGTGAGCGCGCCGGTGCTCGGACGGCCGGCACCGCTGCCCGCCTCGCCGGGCGAGGCTCAGCTCGATACGGTGGCCAACCCGCATCCCGGCCTCGTCTACCTGGTGCGCTTCACCTGCCCGGAGTTCACCAGCCTGTGTCCGGTCACCGGGCAACCCGATTTCGCGCATTTCGTGATCGACTACGCGCCGGACGCGACGCTCATCGAAAGCAAGTCGCTGAAGCTGTTTCTCGCTGCGTTCCGCAACCACGCCGCCTTCCACGAGGATTGCACGCTGATCGTCGCGCGCCGCCTGGTCGCGGCGCTGGCGCCGCGCTGGCTGCGCCTCGCCGGCTATTGGTACCCGCGCGGCGGCATCCCGATCGACGTCTTCTACCAGACCGCCGCGCCGCCCGCCGGGCTGTGGCTGCCGGAACCCGGCGTCGCGCCCTATCGCGGCCGCGGCTGACCCGATGTCCTCCGAAATCCGCGAGGCGATCCGGGCCGAGGCCTTGGCGATCGGCTTCGATGCGGTCGGCTTTGCGCCCGCCCATCTGGCCGACGCGGCGCGCGCCGACCTCGGCGAATTCCTGGCGCGCGGCTATCACGGCGACATGGGCTGGCTCGCCGATACCGCTGCGCGGCGCGGCGACCCGCAGGCGCTGTGGCCCGAAGCAAGGACGGTGGTGGTGCTCGGCCTCAACTACGCCGCCGATGACGACCCGCCCGACGCCGGCGCCAGCCACGCCAGCGGCGCGATTTCGGTCTATGCCCGCGGGCGCGATTATCACGACGTGCTGAAGCGGCGGCTGAAGGCGCTGGCGCGCTGGATCGCGGCGCGCTGGCCGGGCGAAATGCCGGGCGGATTGAAGGTGTTTGTCGATACCGCCGCGGTCATGGAAAAGCCGCTGGCGCAGGCGGCCGGGATCGGCTGGCAAGGCAAGCACACCAACCTCGTGTCGCGCCAATTCGGCTCGTGGCTGTTTCTCGGCGAAATCTATCTGAGCCTGGAACTGGCGCCCGACGCGCCCGAAAGCGATCATTGCGGCGCCTGCCGGCGCTGTCTCGATAGTTGCCCGACCGACGCCTTTCCGGCGCCCTACCAGCTCGATGCGCGGCGCTGCGTCTCGTATCTGACGATCGAGCACAAGGGCGCGATCCCGCGCGAGCTGCGCCCCTTGATCGGCAACCGCATCTTCGGCTGCGACGATTGCCTCGCGGTCTGCCCGTGGAACAAATTCGCCAGCCGCACCGGCGAACCCGAGTTGCTGCCGCGGAGGACGCTGACCGCGCCACGTCTGGTTGAGCTCGCCGGGCTCGACGACGCCGCCTTCCGCGCCCGCTTCGCCGGCACCGCGATCAAGCGCATCGGCCGTGAGCGCTTTGTGCGCAACGTGCTGATCGCGGTCGGCAACGGCGCCGCGGGCGACCCGGCGCTGATCGCCGCGGCCGAGGCGCGGTTGGAGGACGCCTCGCCCTTGGTTCGCGCGACCGCCGCGTGGGCATATGCGCGCCTCGCCGCGAGCGCCGACATCTGGCACCGCATCCGACACGACCCCGACCCGCTGATGCAGGCGGAGTGCGCCGAAATGCTGGAGGCAACATGATCGAACGCCGGCCCTTTGCCGAGCTCGGCCGCGAAAAGCTCGACTGGCTCGACACGCGTCATCACTTCTCCTTCGCGCACTACCGCGACCCGGCGCGGATGGGCTGGGGCGCGCTGCGCGTGTGGAACGACGACGAGATCGCCGCCGGGACCGGCTTCCCGCCGCACCCGCACACCGACATGGAGATCATCACCTATGTCCGCGACGGCGCGATCAGCCACGAAGACAGCCTCGGCAACAAGGGCCGCACGGTGGCCGGCGACGTCCAGGTGATGTCGGCCGGCAGCGGCATCCGCCACGCCGAATACAACCACGAAGACGAGACGACGCGCATTTTCCAGATCTGGATCGTCCCGACGACCAGCGGCGGACCGCCGAGCTGGGGGACGCGGCCGTTCCCCGAAGCCGGGCGCGCCGGGCGCCTCGTCGTCCTGGCGAGCGGCGATGCCGCCGACAGCGAGGCGCTGCGCATCCGCGCCGATGCCCGCGTTCTCGGTGCCCGGCTCAACGCCGGCGAGGCGATCGAATACGCGCTGCGGCCCGGGCGGCATGCCTATCTCGTGCCGGCGCGCGGCGCTCTCGAGGTCAACGGGGTGCGCATCGCCGCCGGCGACGGCGCGGCGATCCGCGACGAAGCGCTGGTCCGCCTCGTCGCCGCGGAGGAAACCGAACTGGTCCTGGTCGACGGCGCCTGAGGGCCGCGCCCGGCCTAACTGTGGCCGCTCGCCGCGCTGTCGGGCGCCCCCTGCCGCTCGATGCGCACGGCCTCGGCCTCGAGGTCCTCGGCGGTGCGCAGCCGGGCGTCCCAGATCGCCGGGTTGGCGGTGCGCTCGGCAAATTCCCGGTACCAAGAGGCCAGCACCCGCAGTCGATCCGGCTCGTTCACGGCGGCATGCTCCTGTCGCGCCTGGTGCAAGCGTACGCGGTTTTTGTGACGCCCGTTTGACATAGATCAAGTTGGCGCCGTGCTGCGCCGCTTCGCTCTCGACAAGCACGCTTCGGCGGTGATATCGCCGCTCGCGCGCCGGGCGCGCTGCCAGCGGATGGGGCGAACCACAAGCGATGAGCCGGCGCATCTATTTTGACGGCCTCAACCTCTCGCTCGAGCGCGGCACCGGCATCGCGACCTATACGAGGATGCTGACCCGGGTCGTGCGCGAACTCGGCTACGACGTCGGCGTGGTCTACAGCTCGCCCCACGAACCGGCCAAAAACCCCCAGCTGCGCGAGATCGCGTTCTTCGATCCCAACAACGCCACCCGCATCTCGGCGAGCCGCGGGATCTCCAACAAGCTGATCGATCAGCTGCGCTACACGCGCCCCGTCAGGCCCACCGCTCTCGACCTCAGCGGTCTGGTGATCGCCGATCAGTTCCGCGGCCGCATCCCGCTGCACGATCAGATTTTCATGGCACGAAACCTGTTCGGCAACGCCCGCGACTACTATGCCTGGAGCGGCCGATTTGCCGAGCTGGCGTTCGATGTCGCGCCCGAGATCATGCATTGTACTTATCAGCTACCGCTGCGTGCGAAGGGGGCACGCAACATTTATACCATCCACGATCTGGTGCCCTTGCGCCTGCCGTTCACGACCCTCGACAACAAGCGGCTGACCTACCGGCTACTGCGCAAGATCGCGGCCGAGGCCGATCACATCGTGACCGTCTCGGAGAATTCGCGGCGCGATATCGTGCAACTCCTCGGGGTCGCCGAAGAGCGGGTGACCAATACCTACGAGGCGGTCGACTTTCCGCCCGAACTCGTCGGGCGTTCCGATGATTTGATCGCCGAGCAGCTACGCGGCTCCTACGGTCTAGGCCTGCGGGATTATCTGCTGTTCTACGGCGCGCTCGAGCCGAAAAAGAACATCGCTCGGCTGATCGACGCCTACCAGCTCGCGGCGATTGACATCCCGCTCGTGGTCGCCGGACCTCCGGGATGGGGCACCGAGAGCGAGGCCGCGCTACTTCAGCAGCTGCACCGCGAGACGACCTCGGAGGCGCGCCCACGGCGCCGCTTTCATCGCCTGGAATATGTCAGCCTGCCGCTGCTGGTGACGCTCGTACAGGGCGCTCGGGCGGTGATCTTCCCCTCGCTTTACGAGGGGTTCGGGCTGCCGGTGCTTGAGGCGATGCTGCTCGGCACCCCGGTGGTGACCTCCAGCACCTCCTCGCTGCCGGAAATCGCCGGAGATGCCGCCTTGTATGTCGATCCCTACGACACCGACGACATCGTCCGCGGCATCAAGACGATCGCGAGCGACGCGGATTTACGCGCCGAGCTGTCGCGGCGCGGCCGGGTGCAGGCCGAGAAGTTTTCGGTGGCACGCTATCGCGAGCGCATGGCGGCGCTCTATGAGCGGCTCGCCTAAACCCGATTTCGACGCCGATTTCCGCGCCCGGCTGCGCGTGCTGCTCGCCTGGCGACGCGACGTCCGGCGCTTCCGCCGCGAGCCGTTGCCGGCGGGCATGGTCGAGCGGCTGCTCGGTTTCGCGCATCTCGCACCCTCGGTCGGGCTCTCCCAGCCATGGCGCTTCGTGCTGGTCGAGACGCAATCGCGCCGCGCCGCGGTGCGCGACAATTTCGCCCGATGCAATGCCGCCGCGCTGGCGGCTCAAGGCCCCGGCAACGCGCGCCGCTATGCCCGTCTCAAACTCGAAGGGCTCGACGAGGCGCCGTGCCATCTCGCGGTGTTCGCCGACCCCGGCACGGCCCAGGGGCGCGGCCTCGGTCGCCGCACGATGCCGCGGACGGTCGATTATTCGGCGGTGATGGCGGCGCATACGCTATGGCTGGCGGCGCGCGCCGAGGGCATCGGTATGGGCTGGGTGTCGATCCTCGACCCCGCGGCGGTCGCGACGGCGCTCGAAATTCCCGCCGAGTGGCGGTTCATCGGGTATTTCTGCCTCGGCTACGCCGAGACGGACGACGAGGTGCCGGCGCTCGAGCGCGCCGGTTGGGAGCGCCGCCGCCCGATCGAGGAGTTCCTGCTGCGGCGCTAACCGGCGCTCAGCCGAGGCATTTCTCAAGCAGATCAAGCGCGGCGACCGAGAAGACGCGCATATTGTCGACCCTGTCGTCCTTGCCGGTCTCGACCGTAATGGCGCGCTCGACCGGGCCGATCACCGCGATGCACGAATGACCCGGGGCGTGCCCGTAGCGGCTGCCGGTCGGGCCCGCCGTGCCGGTCTCGCCGAGCGCCCAGGTGGTGTTGAGGCGCTCCTTGATCTTGCGCGCGAAGAGCTGCGCATAGGGCTCGGTCGAGGGCGTGATCCCGGCCATCGCGGCGAACTCCGCCTCGGTGACCCGCAGCAATTCGGTGCGCGAGGCGCGGGTGTAGACGACCGCGCCGCCGATGAAATACGCCGAGGCGCCGGCGATCGCCAAAAGCGCCGCCGAGACGAGCCCGGCGGTCGACGACTCGGCGACCGAAATCGTCTCGCCGCGCGCTTTCAGCTTCGCCGCGATCCGTTCCGCCTGCGGCAACAGTTCCTGTATCATCTTTGCCTCCCGCATTGCGCTGCGGGACCTTGCCGGTTCCGCCGGCCGCTTTGCAAGAGAATGCCGCGAAAGGAGCGCCGCGATGGGCTACGAGACGATCCTCTACGCCGAAGAGGGTGCGGTCGGCACCCTGACGCTGAACCGCCCCGACGACGGCAACATGTTTACCGAGACGATGTGCCACGAGGTGCGCGACTGCATCAACCTGGTGCGGCGCGAGACGCGCACCCGCGTGCTGGTCATCACCGGCGCCGGCGACAAATTCTTCTGCATCGGCGGCCGCAAGACCGGCATGCCGGAGACGCAGCTCTACGCCGGCGTATTGCCGGCCCTCGACATGTACGAAGCGATCGAGCGGCTGCAGAAGCCGGTGATCGCCTCGGTCAACGGCTACGCTGTCGGCGGCGGCAACGTGCTGCAGGTCATGTGCGACTTGACGATCGCCAAGGAGAGCGCGGTCTTCCGCCAGGTCGGGCCGATGATGGGCAGCTTCGACGCCGGTTTCGGCACCTGGTATTTGGAAGACCTCGTGGGCAAGAAGAAAGCCAAGGAGATCTGGTTCCGCAACCCGCGGCTCTCGGCGCGCGAGGCAATGGAACTCGGCATGATCAACCAGGTCGTGCCGGACGCCGAACTCGCCGCCGCGACCCGCGCGATGGCCTTGGAAATCGCCGAGCGCGGCGCCTTCGCCTTGGCCGCGATCAAGACCGCGTTCAGCGCCCGTCACGGCGGCGTCGGTGGCCTCGCCCGCCTCGCCCACGACCTCCTGCTGCGCAGCTATCTCGACAGCGAGGAGTCACACGAACTGGGCAGCGCCTTTGCAGCGCGCCGCACCCCTGACCCGGATAAATTCGGGCATTGAGGGATGACCAACACCCTTCTCACCCTGCACGATCCCGAGGCGGCGCGGCGCTATTACGACGCCGGGACATGGCGCACCGACACGCTTTACGCGCTGCTGCGCAAACACGCGACAGAGCGGCCGGATGATTTCGCGTTGCGCGATGGCACACGACGGCTCACCTGGGCGACGCTACTCAGGTGGGTCGATGCCGTGGCGGCCGATCTCGATAGGGCGGGGCTGAAGCGCGGCGAGCGGGTCGCGGTGTGGCTGCCCAACCGGGTCGAGGCGGTCGTTGTGTTCCTCGCCTGCTCGCGCCAAGGGTACGTGTGCAACCCGTCGCTGCACCAGCACTACACGGTCGCGGAGATTGTCACCCTGCTCGGCCGGACGCGCGCCGCGGCCCTCTTCGCCCAGCCGGGCTACGGCGCCGACGCGCGCAGCGCCGACATCTTTGCCGCGGCGGCCGACCTCCCCGACCTGCGCCGGTTCTATACGCTTGGCGATGGGCCGGCGGCGGCGGCGTTCCCCGCTGCCGACAACGCCGCGCCGCCGCCGCCAGTCGAAGCGAACCCGGATAAGATCGTATACCTGGCGTTTACCTCGGGTACCACCGGCACCCCGAAAGGCGTCATGCATTCCGACAACACGCTCTTGGCCAACGCCCGCGCGATGGTCGCGGACTGGCATCACGACGAGCGCACGATCCTCCTCAGCCTGAGCCCGCTCAGCCACCACATCGCCGCCGTGGCTCTGGCGCAGGCGCTGGCGGCGGGAATGGAGCTGGTGGTCAACGCGCCGCCTTCCGGCATGACGCCGCTCGACTGGATCGTCGCCACCGGCGCCACCTACGTGATGGGCGTGCCAACCCATGCGATGGACATTCTCGGCGAGATGCGGCGGCGCGAGCAGGGCAAGCTCGGCGCCGTGACGGTGTTCTACATGGCCGGCTCGCCGATCCCGCGCGAGGTCGCGCAGGCCTTTCTCGATCACGGCGTCACGCCGCAAAACGTCTACGGCATGAGCGAGAACAGCTCGCACCAGTACACCCTGCCGAGCGACCCGGCGGATATCATCGTCGCGACCTGCGGCCGCGCCTGCCGCGCCTACGAGATCAAATTGTGGGACCAGGAGAACCCCGATATCGAGGTCGCACCTGGCGAGATCGGCGAGATCGGCGGGCGCGGCGCCTGCCTGATGCTCGGCTATTTCGACAACCAGCAGGCGACCGAGGATTCGTTTAACCGGGGTGGCTGGTTCATGTCGGGCGATCTCGGCCGGTTCGACGAGCAAGGCTGCCTTGAAATCGTCGGCCGCAAGAAGGACCTGATCATCCGCGGCGGCCACAACATCCACCCGGCGAAGATCGAGGATTTGGCGATGCGCCACCCCGCGGTGGCGCGCTGCGCCGCGTTCGCGGTCGCCGACCGCCGGCTCGGCGAGAAGGTCTGCCTGTCGGTCATTTTTCACGAGGGCGCGGGAGCGGAGGCGGACGAATTGCTCGCCCATCTCCACGCGGCCGGGCTGTCGCGTTACGACATGCCCGAGTATTTCATCGCGATGACGGCATACCCGCTGACCGCGAGCGGCAAGATCCTGAAACGCGAGCTCGTCGAATGGGCCCGGGCGGGCCGCATCCAGCCGCTGCCGGTGCGCTGGACCGAGGGGAACTGATTATGGCGATCCATATGAGCCGCATCGACGAATTGGCGCTGATCACCCTCGACCGGCCGGAGGCGCTGAACGCGCTGAGCTTTGCGCAGCTGCACGATCTGAGCCGGATGCTCGATTCGATTGCCGACAGCGACGCGCGCGCTCTGCTTGTCACCGGTGCCGGCGAGCGTGCCTTTTCCGCCGGCGCCGACATCAAGGAATTGATGGGGCGCAGCCTGGTCGAGCAGCGCTCTGGTGCGATGTTGGGCCAATCGGTCCTGGCCCAGCTCGACCAATTGCCGATGCCGTCGATCGCGCTCATCAACGGCTATGCCTTTGGCGGCGGCCTCGAACTGGCGCTCGCCTGCACCTTCCGCCTCGCCGCGCCCACCGCCAAGCTCGGCTTTCCCGAGATCAAGCTCGGCCTCATCCCGGGCTATGGCGGGACGCAGCGCCTGCCGCGCCTGGTCGGCGAGGCGCGCGCCACCGAGCTGATCCTGACCGGCCGCACCGTCGACGCGGCCGAAGCCGAGCGGATCGGTCTCATCAACCATATCGTCGATGGCGACCTGATCGAAGCCGGCCAGAACTTCGCCCGCGAGATGACCGGCTACAGCCTGCCGGTCCTGTGCCTGGCGCGCGATGCGATCCGCCGCGCCCACGATTTGCCGCTGCACGACGGGCTGAAGATCGAGGCCGACCTCTCGACCCTCGCCTTCCAGACCAAGGACGCCGTCGAGGGCATGACCGCCTTCATCGAAAAACGCCAGCCGGTCTTCAAGGATGGCTGACCGCAGCGTGGTTTCAGCTGCCGATTGCCCCCGCCCTGCCCTCCCCCGCTTGCGGGGGAGGGTTCCACAGGGCGGGCGCCGCGCCTCAGCGAGCCCCCTCCCCCGCAAGCGGGGGAGGCTTGGGGTGGGGGAGCCGGCGCGATGACCCTCTTCGATCGCCTCGACGCGCTGCCGCTGTTGTCGGAAGAGGAGCGCCTGCTGCTCGCCAGCGTCAAAGCGCTGGCGCGCGACGAGATCGCGCCGCGCGCCGCCGGGTACGACCGTACGGGTGAGTTTCCGTGGGACAATATCCGGGCGATCAACGCGCTCGGCCTCAACGCGATGTTCGTGCCCGAAACCTACGGCGGAGCCGGCCTTTCCTACGCCGCCTACCTCGCCTGCGTCCGAGAGATCAGCGCCGCCTGCGCCTCGACCGGGATCATCTGGGCGACCAATTTTCACGCGACGAAGCCGCTGATAGATTTCGGCACCGAGGCGCAAAAGGAACGCCTGCTGCCGCGCGTCGCCGCCGGGGCGATCGGCGCGCTGGCGATCACCGAGCCGGATGCCGGCTCGGACGCGACCGGGATGACGACGCGCTTCGCGCCTGATGGCGACGATATCGTCGTCTCAGGCGGCAAGATTTTCATCAGCAACGGCGATGTCGCCGACCTCTACCTCGTCTTCGGCAAATGGTCGCAGATCGCCGACGGTCGAGGAGCGATCTCGGCGATCGTCATCGAAAAGGGTACCCCCGGCCTCGCCGTGCTGCGCACCGAGGACAAGATGGGCCACCGCGCCGCCTCGACCGCGGCGCTCGCCTTCGATAATTGCCGGGTCCGGCGCGACAATTTGCTCGGCGCGCCCGGCGACGGCTTGCCCTTGCTGCTAGCGGCGCTCAACAAATCGCGCCCGAGCGTCGCGGCGCACGCGCTCGGCATCGCCGGCACCGCCTTCGCGGACGCCGTCCTCTACGTCAACGAGCGGCGCCAATCCGGCCGCCGCATCGGCGAGTTCCAGGGCATCCAGTTCCTCCTCGCCGACCTCGCCACCGATCTGGCGATGTGCGAAGCGTGGCTGTGGCACGTCGCGCGCCTCGTCGACGCCGGCGTTGATGACATAGCGGTCGAAGCCTCGATGCTGAAGATGCGCGCCTCCGATATGGCGATGCGCATCGCCACCGAGGCGGTGCAGCTCTATGGCGGCTACGGCTATATCAAGGAATATCGCGTCGAGCGGCTGATGCGCGACGCCAAGATCACCCAGATCTGGGAAGGCACCAACCAGATCCATCGTCAATTGATCGGCCGCAGCTTTCTTATGCGCGGCTGACGCGAGCGGCGGGAACCAAATCCGCCGCGGGCGTTTATCGTGGCGGATGCCTCGAAAAATGGGCCGCATCCGTAGCGTTGCCGTCACGCCACCGGAGATCGCAACACCGCCATGCGCCGCCTTATCCTCAGCGTCATTGCCCTGTGCACGGTTGCCGCCCTTCCGGCGCTCGCCCAGGAGGAGCCGCCCGCCCGCGTCGGTCGGGTCAGCTTTGTCGAGGGCCAGCTCGCGTTCCACACCAAGGGCGAGACCACCTGGTCATCGGCGGCGGTCAATTATCCGGTGGCGACCGGTGGCTCGTTCTGGACCGATCCGAAATCGCGCGCCGAAATCCGCATCGGCGCCCAGACGATCAATCTATCGGGCAACGCCGAAGTCGACATTGTCAAGCTCAACGAACAGGTCATGCAGCTTGCCGTGCCGCAGGGCCGGGTCGAGGTGCAGCTGCGCCAGCTCGGCGAGGGCGAAAGCGCCGAACTCGACATGCCGCGCGGCGGCGTGTGGCTGCTGCAGCCCGGCATCTACGACATTGACGCCGGAACGCCGACGCAGGCAACGCGGGTCGCAGTCGTCGACGGCCGCGCGCGGTTTGTCGGCGGCATCGTCGATATCGGCGTCAATGCCGGGCAAGCCGCCTCGATCAGCGGCACCCAGACGCTGACCGCCTCACTCGAGAAATTCGTTCCCGACGCCTTCGCCCAATGGTGCCACTCGCGCGCCTATCACGAGCACCGGCTGGCGGCGCCCTACTACGTCTCGCCGCGGATGACCGGCTACGAGGAGCTCGACGAATATGGCGCCTGGCGCACCGCCCCCGAATACGGCCGGGTGTGGTACCCGCGCGGCCTGCCGGCCGGCTGGTCGCCCTACACCAACGGCTATTGGATCTGGGAGGCGCCCTGGGGATGGAATTGGATCGATCTCGAACCCTGGGGCTTCGCGCCGTTCCATTACGGCCGCTGGGCGCAGATCGGCGGCGCTTGGGGCTGGGTGCCGGGGGCTTTTGTCGGGGCTCCGGTTTACGCCCCGGCGCTGGTCGCCTTCATCGCAGACCCCGCGGCGATCCTCGCCTCGGCGTTCGCCGGCCCGCTTGTCGGGTGGTTTCCGCTCGGTCCGGGCGAAGCCTACTGGCCGAGTTACAGCAGCGACCCCGCCTATATCCGGGCAATCAATACCGGCGCCGTGGCCGATGCGGGACGGCTCGGGCCGCGCCCGGCCGGCGACGCGGCGACGGCCAACCGCGCCTTTGCCAATCGCGGCGCCGCCACGGTGATGTCGCAGCACGGCTTCGCCAGCGCCCAAAGGGTTGCCTCCAATGATCTGCGGGTGTCGCCGCAAGCGGCGCAGCACGCTAGGGTAACCGCCCAGGCGCCCGCGACCTCGGCGCATGTCGGCGGCTCGGCGCGCCTCGCCGGGCCGGGCCGCATGCAAGCTCTAGCCGGCGCGGTGGCACGCGGCGCGGCCGCGCATGGTGTCCGGGGCGGCGCCACGGCACGGCTTGGCGGGCGTGGCGCCACGTCGCATTTCACCGGACACGTCGCGACCCGCCATGCCGGCGGGCGCGTTGCGGCGGCGCATTTCCACGGCGGCCGGGCGGCGCATTTCGCTGCGCGGCGTTTTGGCGGCGGCGGACATGGCGGCGGGCCGCATTTCGGCGGCGGTTTCGGTGGTGGCGGGCCGCACTTCGGGGGCGGGGGCGGACATGGCGGCGGCGGGCCGCATTTCGGCGGTGGCGGCGGACATGGCGGCGGCGGTCCGCATGGCGGCGGCGGGGGACATGGCGGCAAGGGACACGGCTAGTCTGGCCCGAGACCATCCGGCCCGCCGAGCGGCGGCTGCTTCAGATCCGCTTACCATGTGAGATCTCGCCACCGCGAGGTTGGGCGCCGCCACAAGCTCGCCACATTTCACCCGTTGTCGCAGCAGGACATTCCAGGGGTCGATTTATGTACCGCCTCGCCGCCGCCTTCCTCGCCGCAATTCTCTGCGCTGCCGTTCCCGCGCTCGCCCAGGAGGCGCCGCCCGCCCGCGTCGGGCGGGTTAGTCTTGTTCAGGGCCAGCTCGCCTTCCACCTTGCCGGCGAGACCCAGTGGTCGGGTGCCGCGGTCAATTACCCGGCCGCCGCCGGCGGGTCGTTCTGGGTCGATCCACAATCGAAGGCCGAGATCCGCGTCGGGACCGAGACAATCAGTCTCGCCCCCAACACCGAGCTCGACATCGTCAAGCTCGACGAACAGGTCATGCAGCTGAGCCTACCGCAGGGCCGAATCGAGGTGCATTTGCGCCAGCTCGGCCAGGGCCAGAGCGTCGAGATCGATGTGGCGCGCGGCGGCGTATGGCTGTTGCGGCCCGGCATCTACGATATCGACGCCGGGGCGGCCGACCAGCCGACGCGGATCACCGCGTTCGAGGGACAGGCTCGCTTTGTCGGCGGCGCCACCGAAGCCGCGATCGACGCCGGCCAGGCCGCCGTGATCAGCGGCACGCAACCCTTGAGCGTCGCGATGGCAGCGGCGGCCCGGGACGCGTTCGCCGAATGGTGCAGCTCGCGCGACTACCATGAAAATCGGCTGGCGACGCCGTACTACGTGGCGCCGGCGATGACCGGCTCCGAGGAACTCGACCAGTATGGCTCGTGGAACGCCAACCCGCAGTTTGGGCAGGTCTGGTATCCGACCTCGGTCGCGGCCGATTGGGCGCCGTATCGCGACGGCCGCTGGGTCTGGGTGCAGCCGTGGGGATGGACCTGGGTCGATGCCCAGCCCTGGGGCTTCGCGCCGTTCCACTACGGACGCTGGGCGCGTATCAATGATCGCTGGGGCTGGGTCCCCGGCCGCTTCGAGCGGGACCCGGTTTACGCCCCGGCGCTGGTGGCGTTTATCGGCGGGGGTGGCGTCGGCTTCGGAGGCGGGCCGGGGCCCGCGGTCGGCTGGTTTCCGCTGGCGCCGGACGAGGTTTATTGGCCGACCTACACGCGCGACGCGCGCTACATCCGCAACGTCAACATCACCAACGTCAGCGAGACCAGAATAACCAATATCACCAACGTTATCGCGCGTCAGCGCACGGCTGGGCCGCCGCCGCAGTTCGCGCATCAGGCCTTCGCCAACCGTGCCGCCGCGACGGTCGTGCCGGTACGCGCCTTCGCCAGCGCCGCCAGCGTGGCGCCGGCTGCGCTGCACGTCGCACCGCAGACATTGCAGAAGGCGCCGGTCAGCGTCAGACCGCCGCAAGTCCGGCCGGTCGTCGCTCGCCCGGCCGTGGTCCGGCCGGCGGGCGCACCGCCGGCAACCGCCCCGATAATCCACCCGCCGGGCGTCGCGACCGCGCCTGCGACCGGCCGACCTGGGACGCCGACTGCGCCGCCTGGGGTGCGCCCGGGGACCGCCGCCGGCGTTCACCTGCCGCCGCCAGCGCATGCCCCGCCAGTGGTGCAGCCGCAAACGGCGCCGGCCGCCGGCATTCACCCGCCGCCGCCAGCGCATGCCCCACCAGTGGCGCAGCCGCAAACGGCGCCTGCTGTCGT
>Ga0209579_10001996_pt1 | contig 16179 bp, 15 predicted proteins | sample Coa_R1_2_FD_187152 | JGI IMG/M metagenome (GOLD analysis project Ga0209579, IMG submission 187152) | Surface soil microbial communities from Centralia Pennsylvania, which are recovering from an underground coalmine fire - Coalmine... | ecosystem: Environmental > Terrestrial > Soil >... | reverse complement strand
GTCAAAGATCTACAGGACATCGTCGCTTATCTTCTCAGCGTGGGGGCAAAGTGAAGCGCAGTCTGAGTTGCGGTCCTAATCAGTCCTCTTCTGCGGGAGCGCGCCGTCATTCTGACGAAGCGGAGTATTGGCGTCGTGAATGCTTCCGAGCAACGATCTACTCATTCGTGATTTTGTTCCTGCTAACACTCTCCGCGACTTCCGCCCAAGTCACCTCGGCCCGCCTCATCAACTCTGCGAAAGAGCCGCAAAACTGGCTGACTTACTCCGGGGACTACTCAGGCCATCGTTTCAGCTCGCTCGATCAGATCAACCAACACAACGTGACATCTCTCGTAGCAAAATGGGTTTATCAGACGGGAGCCACTGGAAAATTCGAAACCACGCCGCTCGCTGTTGATGGAATTCTGTACGCCACCGGACCAGACAATCGTGTCTTTGCCCTGGACGCCCGCACCGGTCGCCCCATTTGGCTTTATCAACGTCAATTGCCCAGCGACATCCGTCCCTGCTGCGGCCGGGTCAATCGCGGCCTTGCCATCCTCGGAGATAAAGTATTTTTCGGCACGCTCGATGCCCATGTCATAGCGCTCGATGCGAAAACCGGCAGCGTCATTTGGGATATTCCTGCCGTGGATTACAGATTAGGATACAGTTTCACTGTCGCTCCGCTCGCGGTAAAAAATCTTGTGATCCTTGGCATTTCCGGCGGTGAATACGGAGTCCGCGGATTCATCGAGGCATACGACGCCGACACCGCGCAGCGGAAGTGGCGCTTCTATACCATCCCCGGACCGAGCGAACCCGGGCATGAAACCTGGGAAGGTGATTCCTGGAAAATCGGCGGGGGGCCTGCCTGGATGACCGGAACCTACGATCCGTTCACCAACCAACTCTTCTGGCCCACCGGAAATCCTTCACCCTCAAATCGCGGTGCAGGCCGCGCGGGAGACAACCTCTATAGTAATAGCTTACTCTCGCTTGACGCCGATAGCGGAAAACTAAACTGGTTTTTCCAATTCACCAAACATGACGAGCACGACTGGGACGCTACCCAAGTGCCGGTGATGATTGATGACGGCCAAAAGCATCTAATCGCGCAGGCGAACCGGAACGGATTCTTTTACGCGCTGGATCGCAGCACCCACGAATTGTTGTTAGCGAACCCTTACGCAAAGATCACTTGGAGCAACAGCAAAGATGCGGAAGGCCATCCCGTCGCAAATCAGAATGCCGAACCCACTGCAGAAGGACACTCCGTTTGTCCCGGAGCTCTGGGTGCGACTAACTGGATGTCGCCTACATTCGACTCCCAGACCGGCCTCTTCTACGTGACCGCCCGCGAAGAGTGCGATATCTTCAGCACGGCGCCGCAACCTTATGAGGCCGGCCACGCTTACTACGGCAGCGCCTATTTTCCATCTGCTGAAGCTGAGCCTTACTGGGGAGCTTTGCGTGCCATTGATCCCTCCACCGGCAAAATCAAGTGGGAATTCCGCCACACGTCGCCTTCCTGGTCGGGCCTGCTCTCGACGGCCGGAGGTCTGGTGTTCACCGGCGACTCGGAGGGCAATTTCATCGCGCTCGATGCGCTCTCGGGTAAGCCTTTATGGCACTTTCAGACCGGCTCGGCCGTCTATGCCGCGCCCATGGCTTTCGTCGTAGACGGTAAAGAATGCGTGGAGATCGCCGCAGGAAGTTCGCTCTATGTTTTTGGACTTCCTTGAGCTCCGCTCGTCGCGATCGCTGACCGGCAGCCAACAAACTTGTTTTGTTATTCGGCCCTTCAGCAAGTCCGTTGACTGGCTTCTCACCGGCGAGGAAAGAAAAGAACGCCGACCACCTAGTTACCACCGCTTAGCAATTAGCTTATCCAGACGAGTTGGCCTTACGAACCTAAACAACTGTTTCGATTCAACAGGAACATACACGCGAACCCGTGGGGTCGGACAGAAAAGCGGGCGGGGAGACACCGCTATATTGTGAGAGTGAAGGCCCGGTTAGGCGCCGTCATCGTGCATACAAACGTGACGATAGGAGTAACCACTAATTTTGCGCGACAAGACCGGTCGTATTAAGAAATTGGTTGCTTGCCGCCGAACTGGTGCTAGTATATGTGCACCCAACCTTCTCAGTGCGTCCTGCACGGTTGGACTTGCGTGATTGGCGGTCCCGCTTCCGTCAAAATGTTTGTAAAGCGTGAACGGTGGCGCAGCTCCACCGAAATCTCAATATCACACAGCACTTGTGGCGTTTTGAGTTGGCACGCGTCGTTTATTACCTAACTTCGTGTTCTCCGGACAATTCGCCTCGAGCGCAGAAAAGAGACCACGGTGAAACGTTCAACTTCTGACAAAAGAAGCAATCCTACGGCAGCAGCTCCAAATGACGCCGATCCGCAACCGCAGATTGTCGAAACTGCGGGAGAACTCCTCGACGATGGCCGGTCAGGCATTGAACTCATCAGGACGAAGGGAGACAAACCCGAGTTGCTACGGTGGCAAAAGGGTCGTAAGCCGATCTCGGCGCCCCAAATCCTACAGAATGGAAAGCTTTTCACCCCCATCAGTGCGGACGTCTCATTATGGCGGGCAACAAAGCTGCCGAGCGGTTTGAATGAGCAAGGATCCCCTCCTAAGCTATTTGAGGACCTCGTCGATTTATTTGTCAGCTCCACGGGATGGCCGGAAACGCAAGTATTACTGATCGTGGGCTGGGTATTCGTCACCTGGTTCAGCGGTGTTCTGGCAAACCCTCTTACGCTGGTCTTTTACGGCATGGAGATGAACCGTGCTATTCAAGTCTTCGAGTTGCTTGAATGCGTTTGCTGGCGGCCGCTGATGCTGAGCGAAGCTAAGCAATCGGATTTGAGTTGGCTGATGAAGATCAAACCCACCTTCCTGCTGAACCAGCCGCTCATGCCTGCCCGCTTTCGTCGTCTACTTCAGGCCAGCAATTACCGGTCGGTCCTCATGCCTGGGCCAGGGGAAACCGTCTTTAACGCTTCTTGTTGCAAAGCGATGTTCTTGCCTCCGAGTCGAGCATGGAGTGAACCGGGGATTCATATACCGCTGTCACTCACGAACGGGCCGGTCAGATTTCTCGATCGTAAGACTAAAGGTCAGATTATCGACCGTTTCCAAAACTCGCTGTTGTGGTATCGCTTAAATAATATGCAACCCATCTGCGAGTCGCGATTCGCCAACGGAGGAAGCGAAGCATACTCCCCGAGGGATCTTGCTGCTCTCCTCCAGCTCAGTACCAGCAATAACGACGAAGCGGGTTGGGAATTGTTGTTACAAACGGGCGAAACGGAAGCTCGCCAGCAACAATATCTAGATCCGAAGGTGATCGCGGTGGAGTTTGTCTGGCCACTTTGGCACCTACCTTCACCCGAAGACATACGTGAGAAGGATGTTACTGATGCCGTGAACACAACATTATTAACCCGCGGAGAAGTGCGACAGTATCTTCCGCAAGAGATCGGCGATCGCTTGCAAGAACTGGGTTTTAAGGTTACCCGTCGGGGTCCCGGAATGTATCTGATTCTCCAACGCGACAACCTTCGCCTGCTGCATCGATGGGCGAAGGAGTTCGGCATCGGTAATGCTGTGGAAGGCTGCCTTGACTGCGTCGAAGCCCAAATCCCCAAGTCGCAGTCAGTGTAGGCAGTGTAGGAAATGTACACGTATTAGATCGCAGTTCTTAATAAGGAGGCAGCGTGCCATATATCCGACGTAAACTCAGCACCGCGGAAATCGCAAACCGTCTGGCCCACGCCGAGAAGCTCAAAGCCCAGGGTATGGAAATTGAAATTCCGAAAGAGTGGCTCACTCCCGCACGCGAACTTCACCTTTTCGAGGTTTCAGTCGCATCGGGTCCGGATGCCTTAGTTTGGGAAGCAGATGGCAAAGTATGTTACGAAATCGCCCTGTGTCTGCGGGCAAAAAGATCGGGACTTTTATATCCAGATCTGGACATCGAAACCGAATGGGATAAGGGCATCACCCTCGAGAGCATCGATGATGACCGTGCTGCCGTCAAGTTTGGCCAAATGCTTTATTACACGGAGAACACTTTAAATTCGCGATTTGAAAACCATATCATGCTGCCTCGCGATGGATTCGCTGAGGGACTTGTGTTGGCCAGAGGTTCGCGTTCCATCCCTGCTGAATACCCCGACTTTCATGGGGCAAAGTTCACCGTCAGATTACTTGATCATAGTTCCGGCGAGCTTATGGAAACGGTGCAAGGCCAACTCATTGTCCAACGATCGCGGAAACACGAGCAACAACAGCGTCCCGGAAGCTTGTACAACCGGGCCGAAGATCGTGGACGGGGTTCCCCTCCATCGCGGCAAGAAGAGGAATAGAAGCTGAATGAATCGAGACAGGACCGGAGAGCAGAACAAAAGCTCGTGCGCGAGCTCTTACAGAGCAGTCGAGAGATACTAAACCGCCTGCAAATCGGCTGAATTGGGAAAACCCATGCTCTTCGCACTACCAGCGCCTAGCAGTTAACTTATGCGACTTGGGAGTTTTTGCGAAACGAAGATCAGAGCTAGGTGAAACCCGATGCGCACACGGGCGATCAAGATAGGCATAGATTGCATTTTCTCCTGCAAGTGCGTCCTTGTCATCTAGGGCAAAGTAAGGAATAATACAGAGGTAAGGAATACCATGTAGGTAAGGACAAGCCATGCTGCATTCTACGGTGACGAGCAAAGGACAAACTACGATTCCAGAGAAAATCCGAAAGGCTTTGCGAATTAAGCCGGGCGACAAGTTGGAATACGCAGTGGCGGGAGACCAGGCCACCATCCGTGTGCATCCGGGCATTCGGTCACTCAGGGGCCTGCTCGCCAGTAAGAAGGGGAGAGGGATGTCTTTCGCAGAAATCCGCAAAGCCGCTGCCGAGGCCGCGCGCCACCACGACAGCAGACGATGAGCAAGCGAAGACTTGTCGATACGAATCTGATTGTTCGCTATCTGGTGCAGGACCATGACAAGCATGCCCGAGCAGCTAGCAAGTTGTTTGATGCTTGCGATCGAGGCGACCTGGTAATTGTGGTGTTGCCAGTCGTTCTGGCCGAGTGCGTGTTTGTACTTGAGTCTTTTTACGGTCATCGACGGACCGATATCGCCGCTGCACTCGCGCGCCTCATCTCCAGTCCTGGCATCGAGATCAGTGAAGTGACAGTCCACCTCGACGCACTGAACCGCTATAAGGAAACGAAGGCCCATTTTGTCGATTGTCTGATCGCGGCTGCCGCCGTGGCGAGGGATCTTCCAGTCTCGACCTTTGATCAGGACTTTCGAAAATTTGGCGACGTGCATGTCGAGACTGAATAGTCGCTACCTGCCCAGCCACGTCATCGTAGTGATTTAGCATTCCACCTCCACATCCACCTAGGCCATTCCGTTGCAAACGGCTTCGATGTGCAGTCAACGCTGTTCGCGTTTCGAGGCATTCAGAGTTTCCTCTGACTTGTGGGTTTGCTTCGTGGCGATTCCGCCGATCACTTTGCTGGCACGAGAATCGGAGCACCCTTATCCTTCACGAAGAACACGAGGAATTTCGTCGGTTGGGTCTGGCTTGCGTTCCGCCCAACGATATGGACATCATTCGGACCTTCATAAAACGTCTGACCAGGTGTCAGAGTTACTTCTTTTCCACCTCTCACCTGCATCACGATCGAGCCTTCCAACACATAAACAAAGGCATTTGCATTGTGGCGATGTATGGGGTCCGAACTGCCCGGCGGATAGTCAACGGTGATCATCAAACCTTCCTTGTTGCCCGTAAGGTTTGTCAGGTCTTTTGACATGAGCTGAGTTACTTTCGCTGCTTGCGCTAACAAGGTGCCGGACATGACTGCCAGCACCAAAATTAGTTTTGTGAATGTCATAAGTTAGCCTTTCGCATGGGACGCCATTTCAACCGCGTCGTGTTGCGCCGGTCGGTACTCCGCAGCTACGCCGCCCGCGCAATTTGCGCCGCGGGCTGAGTCAGCCAGGTTTCGAAACGGGTCTCACCGAGTCGTGCGTTATTACCCGGAAGCAGTGTTCTCTCGCTAACTTTCGCTCCATCGTAAGTGGCGTTTGGATCAGCGATGACCTCGCGAGGATCGTTGAGTGAGGCCAAGCGTCGCCGGACTAGCTCATCCACGCGAAACTGTGCCGGACCTGCAATTTCGACAATGCCGTTTACCGGCTGACCTACGGCAATTCTGGCCACACCACTTGCGACGTCATCGGCAGCCATCGGCTGGAAAAGCACAGGTGGCAAATGCACTTTGTCGCCGACCATGGAAATATCGGCAAGGCCCTTGAGAAACTCAAAGAACTGCGTCGCGTGCACGATAGAGTAGGGGATTGAGGATTCTGTAATCAGTTTTTCCTGAGCGATCTTCGCCCGGAAGTAGCCGCTTTCGGATAGCCGATCGGTTCCAACAACCGATAAGGCAACATGATGTCGTACCTTGGTGGCCGCTTCATATTTGAGGAGGTTGCGAGTTGATGTTTCGAAGAACTTCAGCACTGCTGCGTCCTCCCAGTCTGGTGAGTTTGACACGTCAACGACTACCGCGGCACCTTTTAGCACTTCGGCCAGGCCCTCGCCTGTAATAGTGTTGACTCCTGTGTTAGGTGCTGCCGCTACGGGTTCATGCCCGTGCTCGCGAAGCTTGTTGACAAGCTTTGATCCAATAAGTCCCGTACCGCCAATCACTACGATTTTCATAATTTCTCCTTCGTTGTTGACCGAGGCATTTCAGAGCCATCGGTCTGTTGTACTCGCGAAAAGAATTGAGTGAGAGTTTGTGCCAGGGTGGCTCGTTCGCGCCGATCAAAGCGCCGGATCGCTCAGCAATTTTCAACGCACCACGATTGCTTTCATAAATGTCGAGCAGCACGGATGTCCCAGTGCCGGCTCCACTTCGCGTGCGAATGTCTGCTCCTTTCTTTGGTTAAGGGTGAAAGGAAACCCGCCACAGGCATCACGGATCGACGTGATTATCCGACGAGAAAAGTATGCCTGGAAATGCGGATCGAATTATTTGAATATGATCATAGGCAATACCGGATTCTAAGCTGTTTCAATCAGGTGAATGCTGTAGGCAATCTTAATTCCAGCAGCTTTCAGGAGCGTCACGCTGCCGGATCGATTAGGTTCTGCGCTGATAGAGGTTCCTCTGACAAGACTCGCACTCGCCGACGTTTCGTAAGGAAAGCAAGTCCCCATTGCAGCAGCACAAACAGCCGATTGGCAAATCCGATGAGAAAATAAATATGTACGACCGCCCAGAGGAGCCATGCTGGGAAGCCAGAGAACTTTGCAAACCGCAAGTCGGCTACGGCGTAGGTTCGGCCGACGATCGCAAGATCGCCCTTATCCCAGTACCAGAAAGGTTTCGGTTGCGCACGCCCTGCCACGCGCCGGTGAATTACCTGCCCAACGTACTTTCCTTCCTGTATAGCAGGTTGAGCTACTCCGGGCATGAGCATCGGCGTTCGCGATTTGATACCGATTAAGTTTCGAACCGGAGCAACGACATGAGCGGTGTCACCAATTACAAAAACTTCTGGATGATCACGTACGGACAGATCCCGCTCCACCATAATCCTCCCGGACTTGTCAGTTTCTGCACCTAACCACCGCCCCGCAGGAGACGCAACGACACCCGCTCCCCAGAGTACCGTGCCCGCCGGAACTGTCTGTCCTCCGACCACAATCCCATCCGAATCCACATTTGTGACCCGAGCGTTGGTAAAAACCTCGATGCCTAAGCTCTCCAAGTGCTTTTGCGCTTTGCGGGAAAGAACCTCGGGATATGTGGGCAGAATGCGAGGTCCAGCTTCATACAGAAGAATCCGAGCTGTTCTGGGATCTATATGCCGAAAATCATGCGCCAAAGCCATGTGCGACATTTCGGCGAGCGTGCTGGCCATCTCGACTCCGACCGTCCCAGCGCCGACGAGTGCAAATGTCAGAAGGCGGCGAATTTCTTCAGTCGAGGCCTCCTTCAGCACTGGAGACGTCGAAGCGATTGCTTCTGCTCGCTCGAAGGCAAGCAGAATTTTGCTTCGAATCACGTCCGCATCATCAAGTGATTCAAGGCCCGGGGCGAAACGGCGCCATTCGGAGTGCCCAAAATAGTTGTAGCGTATGCCAGTCGCCAGGATAAGGAAGTCGTAAGCCAGGTCTCTGTGTTTCAGATGAACGATGCGTCGATCCGGGCTGATGCCTGTGACTTCATCGAGCAACACATCAGTGTTCTTTTGCTGACTGAGGATTGAACGCAAGGGCCCTGAAATCTCGTCATCCGAAAGCAGTCCCGTCGCAACTTGGTACAGCATGGGGCGAAAGAGATGATAATTCCGTTTATCAATCAGCGTCACGCGAACCGGAGCACGACGTAAGGTGCGAACCGCAGAAAGTCCTCCAAAGCCACCGCCCACAATGATGACACGCGGCACCATCAACGGAACCCCACTCATTCGAACATGAGATGAAACACCACATTGCTTGGATTGCCTGACCCCTAGGGATTTTTTTTAAAGGTTACGGTGACTGCTGCATGCCAGAGCAGATTTTTGGTGACCGGAGTCCCACCTCGTCAGATATTCGATTTTCAACCAGGCTTCGTATCATGCTCACAGGCCAAGGGCATTCCGTTATGTCGGCCCTCGTTCCATTCTTCTTTCGATGCGCGGGTCCGGTATCAGCCACATGATCGCAACGATGACATAGCAAGAACCGGCAATCCATGGTTTCACAAATGCGAGGGGAATTGCTGCCGCATAAATTGCGATCGAGATTTTGCCCTTCTTGTCACGCCCGATAGACATTGCGAGCGTTGAGTTCTCTCCGTGAAGGCTGATAAGAGTCCGGGTCAGGATGAAATATGCAATACCTGCCAACAACAACACGATCCCGTACACAGCGACCGGCCAGGAATCAAAACGATTCTCGCCCATCCAAGCGGTCGAGAATGGAACCAGCGACAGCCAGAATAGAAGATGGAGATTAGACCATAGAGTTGTGCCGTTCACACGCTGAGTTGCGTGGAGCAAATGGTGATGATTGTTCCAATAGATGCCGATATACACGAAACTCAGAACGTAGCTAAGCAGAACCGGAATCACAGGCTTCAAGGCCGAGAGGCTCGTCCCATTCGGTGATTTCATTTCTAAAACCATGATTGTGATGATGACAGCGAGAACCCCATCGCTGAACGCTTCCAAGCGACTTTTATTCATCTCCAGTCGTCACCTCCAAAGCTAGAACAAGTTATTTTTGCTTTGCAATGATACAGAGTTCCGTTGGGTTACAACGAGTTTGCAAATGTGGGGAATTTTCGTGGAGCCTAAATATCGCTGTGCCTCCAACAGCTGATGGCGAATCTTGCAAGTCTGTGCCGTGTTAACAAACTACGGATTTCTAACGCTCGGAAGAGAGAATCAGAAGCCACTATTTTCGGGTCCTCCGCAGGGCCCAGCCGCGCCGGGCAGATTGCCCGTATTGAAAGCGGTTTCGCATCCGGGGTGCACGAAGAGAGCGGCCGGATTGGGCGTGCCGTCGGCCAGCGCTTCAGGAGGCAAGCAAGGATGTGGGGCGGCCGGAATCGCGGCCCCGCCGCTGCACGGACCGCTACCGCCAAGCGGGTGAGCGGGTACGGCGTAAATTGGACCGGAAAGGTTCTGGCCGCTGAGCGCGGCAGCGGCACCCAGATTTAGCACCGTGTAGGGAAACCCCGTGTGAGCGAAGATTGTCCCCGCGACTTGCCAGCCGCGAAGGAGTGAGTTCGGGCCGTGCCCGCGCAGCGCCGCCTTTAGCGGAATGTCCCATACATAACTCGCCGTGGCGGCATAGGCTTTTCGTGGTGAGTCTGACGTGGTCGCCGATTCTTCATCTGAACCGAACTGGGTAAGAAGTTTTGAGCTTACATCCGACCTGCGATCAACTTTGCTGAACGAGAGTCAGTAAGGTACTTACTTGATACGCCAAGCGGAAAGTGTAGCGTAAGGCCGCTCACTGCGGAGCCGAGAACCTAATGATGACCACCTCTTGACTCGCCTCGCTGGATGGTTCCCACTTCCAATGGCTCACAGCCATTACCGCTGCTTGGGCCAACAACGGGTGACCACCGAGCACTTCGACGGATTCAACTTTGCCGTTGCCATTCACTCGCGCCATAACCCTGACGATGCCGGTGACATGGGCTGCTTGCGCAAGCGCAGGATATTGAGGCTGTAATCTGCTGATAATCTTGCGGTTCGAGGTTTGGTCGTCCTGGGCAAATCCGATGGAAACAGCGGTGCAAAGAAAGACACATAGCGCGATCAGCGTGACTCGGCGCATGAAAGAAGACTAAATGAGCAGTGGCGCGGCTGCGAGATGACTTCGGTAATGTAGTTTGCCATCTTCCCCCCTGTTAGCTTCGTCGTAGTCGTGTTGGGGCGTCGTATGAAAGCTCGCGTTTACCTCTTCCTTTACATCGTGGTCGCACTGACCACGATTCAAGCCACTCTCGCGCATGCTGGCGACATCGAAGCTGACAAGACCAAGCTACTAGCGTTGGAGAACGCATGGAACAGGGCACAACTAACCCACGACTCCAATGCGCTAGGTGGACTGGTCGCAGACCGCTACGTTTACACCGACGACGATGGCACGGTGATGAACAAGAGGCAGTTCTTAGTCGACAACAAAGATCCCGCCTACAACGCCAACGTGATGACCAATGACGATGTGCAGGTGATTAGCTACGACAATGTCGCCGTCGTGGTCGGGAAGTATCACGCTAAAGGAATGTACAAAGGCAAGGCCTTCGACCACTGGGGCAGGTTTACTGACACCTGGGTCTACAGGAACAATACCTGGGAGTGCATTGCTACTCACACCAGCCGACTAACAAGCAAATGAGCCTGACTTTCAGGTTACTCATCGAGGCCTGACCGCATTAACTCTGCCCCGCCTAATCGGTAGGCGGCAATGGCCGTCAGGAACGGCAGATCTCCCGGTCTATAGGGCAGCCCAGTAAAGGCTCAGAGCGGTGCAGAGTTGTGCAGGCGACTACGGGTTCTAAGCGATACAGTTTTTGCGCCAGTCTGGGTTCGTCGATCACCGGCTGTAGTAGAGTGATGTCGTTTTCTGGGTGACTCTATGAATGCGCCAATCGTGAAAACGCAAATGTTTATCCGCAAACCGGCCGAAGATGTCTTCGAGGCGTTCGTGAATCCTGCAATTACAAACGAACTTTTGGTTCACCAAGAGCACCGGACCATTAGAAGCAGGTAAACATGTTCGCTGGGAGTGGGAAATGTACGGCGTGTCGGGAGAAGTCAAAGTGAAAACGATTGAACCGAACCGGCGAATACTGATTGACTGGGAAAATCCTCTTACCTGTCGAGTGGCTGTTCACTTCCAGGTCCGATAATACAACTTTGGTGAGCATTTCCAGTTGGGGTTTTCGCGGAAGCGATGACCAGATAGTTAAGCAAGCCATGGATTCCATGAGTGCATTCTCGCTTGTTCTGGCAGGACTGAAGGCGCTTCTGGGCACAACATTGCTCTCAACCTCATAGCAGATCATTATCCTGACGCTCATAGAACCGCAGCACACTAAATCCGCTAAGCGGCACCTCATTCATTTGAGCGATTCGGCGGCGAGTACAGGTATGACTGTATAGAGCGCTTTGTGCCTCAGTTACGCTGCTTGCGACGTTTACATCAAAGCCATATTTCTGCATCCGAGGCAGAGGAGGGCTCGGGAAGCAATGGAAGCAATCCACATCTGAGTAAACCGGAGTGATCTTCAGTTTGGGGGAGAAAAGAACCTTTTGAGCTCGGCAAAAAGTACCCAGCTTGACCAGTACCACAGATGCATGGTATTACATTTTGCAGGATGTAATGGAGGTGGATACGGAAAGCGCGATTACGGTCAAAGGGCAAGCTACCATTCCCAAGCCGATCCGCGAGCATCTCGGGCTGAATCCGGGGGATCGGGTTAAGTTCTTCGTGCACCCCGACGGCAGCGTGGTCCTGCTGCCGAAAGTCGCAGCTTCGGCATTACGGGGTATGGTCAAATCGCGAGGTCGCCATGCGGTGACCACCGAGCAAATGACCACAGCTACGGCGAAAGGTGCGGTGAGTCGAAATCCGCGCCGGCGACACCGATGATCGGACTCGATACGAATATCCTGGTGCGGTATCTCACCCAGGACGACCCGGTACAATCCGCTAAGGCTTCGGAAATTCTTGAGCGCCGTTTGACCCTGAGGAATCCGGGTTACATCAGCGTGATCGCAATAGTCGAGACGGTCTGGGTACTGGATCGTGCCTATGGCTTAACCGCCCGGGAAATCGCAGCCGCCGTGGAACGCATGCTGCAAGTCGAAGTTCTCGTGATCGAAAGCGAACAGGAAGTCTTTAGTGCTATGGTTGCGCTGAAGCAGGGCCGCGGATCGTTTGCAGATGCACTGATCGCGGGTCTCGGAGCCCGGGCCGGTTGTACTCGTACGTTGACGTTCGACCGAAAAGCAACACGACTTGCGGGTTTCCAGCTCGTGTAAAGAAAGGCGAACGGTCAGTTCTCGTGACCGGCTTCTTCGAAAGCCATATAGCCGCAAGTATGGCTTGTTGCCCAATGGGTCATGGCTCTTGATGGCTTAAGCCATCCACCAACGTGGAAGCCACGTGAAGGCATACACCCTTCGGGCGAGTTCGAGCGGATGGTCGGAGCCCGGTCCCATCGGACACGTCGGCAAGTCCGCTGACTGGCTTCTCACCGGCGAGGAAAGAAAAGAACGCTGACCCCGTACCACCACCATCCGGCAGTTAACTTATGCGGATAAGTTGGGATTTTTCGAAACGAACCCAAGAAGTTGTTCGTTCTTCAACAGGAACATAGGAACGCGAACCGAAGACTTTGGCAGATGAACGAAGCCTCCCAAAAGGCCGGATGCACTCGGGTGTATCTCGTTGTACTTGCGTTCAGGGCGTGACCGTGAATGTTGCTTTACTACTCGTGCCTCCAGGCGTGGTCACAGCGATATTTCCGGTGATGGCACCACTTGGAACCGTCGCCGTGATCTGCGTGCCGGAATTAACGGTGAAACTCGTGGCGGGTGTACCGGCGTATGTAACTTTCGATGCGCCGATAAATCCGCTTCCGGTGATCGTCACCTTAGTGCCAACCGGTCCGCTGGTTGGAGCGAAACTGGAAATTAGCGGAATGACTTTGAAGATTTGCTTGCTTGTCAGAGTGCCGCCCGGAGTGGACACCACGATTTTGCCAGTTGTCCCGGAAGCCGGGACCACCGCGGTGAGATAGGTATCGCTCACCACAGTATGGGTAGCCAAACTCGATCCAAATTTGACACTAGTAGTACCGGTTAGGCCATTGCCGAGGATCTCGACTATCTGGCCAGCGGTGCCCGCTGCGAAGCCGACTACCGAAACGAAAGGCGCGAAACCGGCCTTCCAACTGTAGAACACGCCATCAATGTCGGATCCCCCTGTGTAGGTCTCTCCATAAATAATGCCGTTGGTGGCGAGTACCGGAGTTGTTTCGGGGCTTTGACCGTGGGTGGAATCGAAAGCGTGCAACATCTTATAACCGGTACCCGTTTTTGAAATCTTGAATATGGTGCCGAATGGCGCGGCCCCGGCTCCTACTTGAGTTGTGCCATATAGATTACCGTCCGGGCCTTCAACCAAACCGCCGAAAGGCCCGTAGCCGTCGGTGGCGCTGGTGGAATCGAACTGGTGGAGCAAGGTGATTGCGCCGCCCTTCGTGCTAAGCTTGAACACAACTCCGAAAGCATTGGCGATGGATCCACCCTCGTACGTCGTCCCATAGAGAAACCCGTCGCTTCCCTGGATTACAGGAGCATAGGGGTAGTATCCATGAGTGCCATCGAATGTGTAGATCACATTCACGGTTCCACTTGGCGTGAGGCGAAAAACCGTTCCATAGCCGGTTCCTCCTGTTTGGGCGGTTCCGTAGAAGTTGCCATCACTGGCCAGAACCAGCGGAGCACGGCTGCCAGCTGGGATTGGATTCGGAAGTAGCTTGAAACTCATGGTTGGGGTGATTGAATAAGCTTTACCGTTGGAGGTCACCCCGTAGAACGTATTTCCAGTTCTGTCCGCCACAGGTGGACCGAATGCACCACCCTCCTCCGCGGCCGTGAAGTCGTGTAGCGTAGTTGGTGTTCCTGTTGGCGTGATTTTAAAAAGTGTTCCGAAACTATTGGCACCATCGCCGGTAGTAGCGCCGTAGAAGTTACCGTCCTTGCCAAGAGTTAAGCCGCTATACGGTGCAGCTCCCTTCGCAGTGGCGAAGGGGTAGATCGCGGACAATGTACCCGAGGGCAGCGGCTTCTTATACACCGTCCCCAAAGAATTACTTCCACCCGCTGGCAACGAGCCGTACAGATTTCCATCCCGACCCTGGGCCACGATGCCCGAGTACTGTGCGTTGCAACCATCCGTGTTGCAATTGAAATCGTGCAAATCTGTGAACTGGGCTTGAACGTTGATCGGCAGAACGGTCAGGGAGAGCACCAGTGCACAGCCCAAAATTAATGTCTGAGGATTGGTGGAAGCGAGTTTCTGAATACACGAGGGGGTCACAGGTTCCATTCTTTCTTCCCCTGAAACGCAGTAGTGTTTTAGCCGGAAAGTCTGGTCTGATGCGAAAGGCGACAAAGTATACCATCGCCCTTCTCTTGAGCACAGTGTGAAAGCATTTGCATACCAAGCAGGAGTTGGCACGCCTCGGTGCCCTCTCGGGATTGTCATATCCACTGGCGCAACATCGCGTTCACGAGCGAAGTTAATAGCGCAAGCTTGCTCGCCTGGTAACGGAAGTTACACGTCGCTCACCCTTACCGTGGTGACAAAAGGAGCCGCCCAAACATCGAGCATGTCAGTGTCTTGGTTGAGATTCGAGACAATCTGTACCTGAATCGAAAACTTACCGCTGCTCGTGTTCAAGTTTTTTACTTGAGGGCCATAGAGATCTGCTGTTTTGCTCTCTCGTCCCGCAGACTAGTTTCCAGTAGGCTGACTTTGCGATTCAGACGCCTAACCTCACGTTGTTGCGTCGCGATTTGCTTCTGTTGCTGTTTTACGGCTTCGATCAGGATTGCGGTCAGACGACTGTAATCCACCGCGCGCGCATCTTTGCCGTTCGCTTCATAGCTGACGACTTCTGGAACCACTTGGCCGACTTCTTCGGCGATGACGCCGATTTCGTGCTTGCCGCTGCCCTTGAGATCGTATGAGACGCCGCGCAAGCGCTCGACTTTTGTCAGCGCGTCGGGCAACGTCTGGATGTTGGTCTTCCAGCGACGTGAGCTATAAGTTTCCCAGCTGTCACTTACCGGATGTCCTAAGCCGCGTCCAATGGTAAGAACGTTTGAGGGTTCCGACGTCCCGATGCCTACTTTCACGCCCCACTTCCCCGTCCCGCCCAGCACTAACGAGTTACTCTGGCCGACGACCGCATGGGCGCCAATCGCGGTAGCGTTCGATAGGCCGCTCGTACTCGGAGCGCAACTGTATCCTACGCAAGTCAGATCGGAGCCCGTGGTATTAGATGAGAGAGCGGCCGAACCCACCGCCGTGTTTTCCAAGCCCGAAGTGTTGCTTGCCAGGGCGTTATACCCAACAGCGGTGTTTGCCCCTCCCGAGTCCGCAGCCAGTGCCGACCAACCGACGGCAGTGTTCTCTGCACCATCGGTATTGACTTCGAGCGCATACATGCCGACACCCGTGTTGTAGATACCATTGCTGTTGTCATAGAGGGCTTGAAAACCGACTGCTGTGTTCTGATATCCCCCATTCGAATAGAGCGCCTGATAACCATCCGCAGTGTTATACGCGCCAGCCGTGTTTTTGCCGAGTGCCTGATAGCCCGTCGCGGTATTGTCGGAACCAGTGGTATTGGCGTAGAGCGCCTGATAACCATGCGCTGTGTTGCCGATGCCGATATCGACTATGTTGCTCGGACCTACGTTGGCATAAAGCGCTTGGTATCCGCTGGCGGTATTTTGATATCCCGTTTTGTTTGAATACAGCGCCTGATAACCGCTGGCCGCATTCTGGTAACCCGTAGTGTTGGAGTAGAGCGCTTGATAACCCTCCGCTGTATTGCCGACAGCGGTGGTG
>Ga0209579_10001995_pt1 | contig 16181 bp, 14 predicted proteins | sample Coa_R1_2_FD_187152 | JGI IMG/M metagenome (GOLD analysis project Ga0209579, IMG submission 187152) | Surface soil microbial communities from Centralia Pennsylvania, which are recovering from an underground coalmine fire - Coalmine... | ecosystem: Environmental > Terrestrial > Soil >... | reverse complement strand
TTCCCCTGCCGCTGTCATTGCTCATGTGCGCCGCGTTGATATTCATCGCCCGCACCGCCTGGCGCGAACCGAAAGCTGAAAAACCAACACGCCTCCGCACAATTCTCATCGCCGGCACCGGCACCTTCGCCCTGTTCCCCCTCGCCCTCATGCTCTTCTTCGGCAACACCGACTATCGCCGCCCTGCCGATGCCGCCGTAGTCTTCGGCGCCAAAGTTTTCCCTGACGGCCGATTATCCGACGCCCTCGCCGACCGCATTCGCACCGCGTGCGGATTATATCAAGCCGGCCTGGTTCAGCGATTGGTGCTCTCCGGCGGCCCCGGCCAGGGCGCAGTTACTGAGGCCGAAGCGATGGGTCAATACGCCCTGAGCCACGGCGTGCCCGCGAAGGATATCATTGTGGATAACCAGGGCCTGAACACCGAAGCCACCGTGCGCGACACCATGCCCTTGTTCCGCGAATGGCACGCGCGCCGCGTCCTCGTCGTCAGCCACTTTTATCACCTTCCCCGAATCAAACTCGCCTACGAGCGCGCCGGAATGGAAGTCTACACTGTCCCCGCGCGCCAGGGCCATTTCCTCGGAAAACTTCCGTTCTACATGGCCCGCGAAGCCGCCGCCTTCTGGTCCTATTATTTGAAAGACAAACCAGCCGTGGGCACTAGAAGTTGAACCTGTAGCGTCCCGCCATGGCGGGACTGTATCGCCGAATGGCATTCGGCAGGGCTTGAAAACTCCACGAGCGCAGCTGAACCGGCCCCGGTGTTCATGGTTTTCCTTCTGACCTCTGTGTCTCCGTGCCTCTGTGGCCAGCTCCCTTTGTTCAGCGCAAGATTGCTTGAGCCGCCCGCACCAACGCCTCCGCCTCCCCCGGCGTGCCAATCGTAATCCGCAGAAAATCCTTCACCTCCGGCTGATTGAACCACCGCACCAGCACTTTTCTATCGCGCAACTTCTGTAACCAATCCCGCGCCGCAAAAACCGGCGGCTTCGCAAGAATGAAATTCGTCTCGCTCGGCAAAACGCGGAACCCGAGCTTCGTCAGCGCGCGGCTCAACTCCTCGCGCGTGTTGATGATCTTGCGAAAGTTCGCGCGGTAATAAGTCAAATCCTTCAAAGTCGCCACCGCCGCCACTTGCCCCAGCCCATTCACATTGTAGCTGTCACGAATCTTGTCGAGCGCCGCGATCAGTTCCGGATGCCCGACGAAATACCCCACGCGCTGAAAGCAAAGCGAATACGCCTTCGAAAATGTCCGCGCCAAAATCACATGCGGAAACTTCAGCGCCAGCTTCATCGCATTCTCCCCCGCAAAATCCACATACGCCTCGTCAAGCACCACCACGCCCTTCATCGTCCGGCATAATTCCTCCAACTCACCAGTCGAATAGCCACGCCCACTCGGCGCATTCGGCGTAGTGACAAACGTCAGCGCCGCCTTGAAATCAAAAACCCCGCCGCGCCTCAACTCCGCGATACTCGGCAAGCTGAAATCGCCATTGAGCCGCACCGGATTTTTTTCCGCGCCATGAATATCCGCCAGCACCGGATACAGCGAATAACTCGGATGAAAGTATTGAACCGTTCCGCCCGGTTCCACAAACGCCCTCACCGCCATCGTCAGCACTTCATCCGACCCATTGCCGATGATGATGTTCTCCGGCCTGCAACGATGCAGCTTCGCCAGCTTTTCGCGCAACACCTGAGCCGTCGGATTCGGATACAACCTCAACCGCCCATCCACCGCCGCCTTGACTGCCTTCAGCACACGCGGCGAAGGCGGATACGGATTCTCGTTGGTGTTAAGCTTGATGAGTCCCTTGATCTTCGGCTGCTCACCCGGAACGTAGGCGTGCAGCTTGTGAACCAGTGGACGAACCAGCGAACGCGGATTTTTCATTTGAGCCGAATCTTCGCGCTGCTCCCGTGCGCTCCCAGTCCCTCGATTTCCGCGAACTTATCCACTACCGGCAACGCCTTCTTCAGCGCCGCCCGATCATACTCGACCACGCTTGTCCGCCGTTGGAATTGATCCACCGTTAGGCCCGCGAACGACATCCCCGCGCCGCCGGTCGGCAGCGTATGGCTCGGACCCGCAACGTAATCCCCCAACACCGTCGGCGACCACGGCCCCAGGAAAATTGCGCCCGCAGTCAAAATGTCTTCCGACAGTTTGCGCGCATTCCGCGCCAGCACTTCGCAATGCTCAGGCGCAAGCCGGTTCGTGAGCGCAACGGCGTCCGCGATAGTTTTCACCTGGATAAGCCACGTGTTGTGATCCAGCACGCGCTGAATAAATTTGCGCCGCGCCAATTTGGGCAATTGCTTCGCAATCTCAGCCTGAACTGCCTTCAGGACTTTGCCTGAATTCGTGACGAGCCACACCCGCTCATGACCCGATCCGTGTTCCGCCTGCGCGAGCAAATCAGCCGCGGCAAACTTCGGGTTCGCAGTTTCATCCGCCAGCACCAGCACTTCGCTCGGTCCAGGCAGCAAATCGATGGCAACATATCCCACCACCAACCGCTTGGCCGTAACCACATACGCATTACCCGGCCCGAAAATCTTTTGCACGCGCCGGATCGTTTTGGTGCCGTAAGCCATCGCTGCAACCGCTTGCGAACCGCCCACTCGATAAATCTCCGTCGCCCCCGCTGTCCGCGCCGCGAACAACAGTGCCGAATTAATCGCCCCATCCTTGCCGCACGGCGTGCAGACAACGATTTCCTTGCAACCTGCCACCCGCGCCAGCGTGATGGTCATCAGCGCCGTCGAAACCAGCGGCGCCGTACCACCGGGGATATAAATACCCACCCGCTGAAACGCATCAAATTTCTCCCCGACTTTCGCGCCATGAGAGTTCTTCGCCTGCCAATTGCGCCGCTTCGATTTTTTCGCAAACGCCGCGATGTTCTGATCCACTTCCGCCACCGCACCACGAAGCGATTCGTCCGCCTTGAGCGACGCCGTCACCAATTCCGCCTGGGTCACCGCCAATTGGTCGGCAGTCAGTTTCGCGCCGTCAAAACGCTCAGTAAACTCCAGCAGCGCATCATCCCCGCGCCACAGGACGGCATGGAGGATATCCCGGGTGCGCTCTTCAATCTGTATATCAAACAGACTCGACGGCGCGGTGACTTCAGCCAGCAATTTTGAGAAATCCGCGTCGGTGTGACGGATCACTTTCATCGGCGCGAAGGCTAGAGGATGAGGGGTGCAAAGTCAAAAGACCTCGTGAAATTCACGCATGAATGCGTGGGTTTCACGCGTGCTTCAGTTTCGGTTTGTGACCACCAAAACAATTCCTTCGAATTCCCGTGATTCTGTGCAGCCAGACGCACAGTAACAACTTGGCCCGCGCTGTGCTAAAGAGAAATTGCCGGTTGCAGAACGCTGAAATCGAAGTCGCTCTGAAGTTGTAATATGAACGAGCCCGACAAATCAGAAACAGCCGCACCACCAACTATCTCCGCTCCCCCCGGTTTCATGGCGGCGCGTGTGCCCAAACCCGCTTCCTACTGGATCAAGCGCCTGTTGGTCTGCAACCCGTTTTATCTCTTGAGCGCGGCACTGCTGCTTTTCGGGATGTATCGCGTCTCGGTGGACCGGAACCTTTTTGCAGAGGAGATTTCACAGCTCGCCTTCAACCTGACTTCCCTTGAGTTTTACGAGGCTCTGTTGGTCGGAACCGCCCTTGTCCTTGCCGTCCGGAAAATCTGGTACGACTCCACGCTGTTGGTCGCGCTGGAGAACGCTCTCATCTTTGTGCCGTTCATTCTGGTCAGCCAGGTGGCCTTGATCAGCACGCGGGCGGTTTGGATCGTCTGTTTTGTCACCGCGGCGCTGGCCGTGATGCGCGCCGTCAGTCTGAAGCGCTATTTCCGCGAATTGAACCTGCCCAACCGCGCATTGTTGCTCGGTGCCGTTGTCCTGGTAATCAATATAGGTCTGCTCGCGACCTATCGCATCGTCGGCGAGACCAAAATGGGCTGGAAGCCCGACAGCGGGCGGGACTTCATTATCAATCAATTGACGTGGCTCGTGATTTTGCCGGTGGCGTTGGTATTAATTAACTTCCTTCCAAACGCCAGGGAGATGGGAGGTCTTACGCCCCAACGCCGCTGGCTGCCTTTCGGTCTGTTCTCACTCTGGGTTTTGGCCACCGGAGTGCACCTGTATTGCCTGAATTACGTTTACAACTTTGCGTTCGACATTGGAATGCTGGCGCCCGCGCTCTGGATGCTCGCATGGACGGCGTATCGCCGCGTGCCGGACGTCTTTGCGTGGCAGAACAAAACTGCCAGCTACTTATTGATGACTGGGCCAATAGCAATGACGTTCGTCGCCGTTTCGGAAACCGGCAGCCACCTCTTCTTCAGCCTCACGCTTCTGAATGTCGTCATTTACGCAGTCATGTGTTTCCGCGATCGACAAAGCTTCGCGTGGCATCTGCTCTTCGCTTCGGTCGTTTTGCTTGCTTGCGGATTGCCGGGTGAGTGGATTCAGGTCCTCACGCCAATGATGGATCGTCCCCACTATATCGCCGCGTGTATCGCAATTTATCTCCTGATTTACAACGTGATGTCGCGGAACCCGAAAGTAGGATTCCTCGGCGCGATTCTGCTGACCCTGGTGATTGCAGTTCTGTTTTCCGCGCACAACGGCGCCGGCTATTGGGCGGTGCAAGCGGGTCTGGTGTTTTTCCTTCTGCACAGCCTGGGATGGGTCGACGACGAACATTCAGGCGCTCGCGCCATGCGCATCGTTACTGCCGTATTTTGGGTGGCTCACGCCATCATATGGGTCCGCTCGGACACGGTTATGTGGGGACCGTGCATTCCGGGCGGACTGGTTTTTGCCGGTTATCTCGTCACACAACTTCTCCGGGGCGGACGGGGCCACCTGGTCCTTCCTGCTGCCTCCATCCTGGTAGCCCTGTCCGGCCCCGGCAATCATCTCGTGGAAATTCTCCAATTCGCCCCAGCCGGTTTGCTGGCGGTCGTAGGGAGTTTTATCCTGTTCGCACTCGGGACGGGAGCCGCACTCACGAAGCATCGTTGGCACAGGACTCATTCAACCTCTTGAATTTATGCATACCCTGGAACAAAGCTGGATTTGGATGTTCGCGATCGGATTGCCGCTGTTGATAACGGTTACTAATAGACTGCGTAACGTTTTACTGGTGCCCGTGTCTATATCAACGAATGAGTCTATGAAGATAGACCACTACCGTTCCTCGATGTCAAATAGTGCAACCCGAGGCGCTCGCCAGCGTGGAGAAAAATCCATGAAAATATCGAGCATCCGTACTAAACCACCATTGCGCTCTCGAAATACCGTTGGCATCGTTTAAACAGAAATTGACCTAAGACTTCTCAAGCTGTGAAAGAGGAGCAACAACCAGAATCGAAGGCTGAGGAAAAGCCGTTATCTCCGGGGCCGGATATGACCGCAGGAGTCTCTGACGAAAAGGAATCGAGACGAAAGAGGCAAACTATCCGAATCAAAATACCCCGCAAACCGGCGGCGCCACGTGCCGTAAGAAGGATGATGACAGCCGTGGCTCAGTCGCCGCATGTGGGCGAACCAGCCAGAGCGCATGACGCACCGCTGCGGATAACTTGTTTTGTGATCGTCACGCTGCTGGCCTTGGCCTATTGCAATTTCTTCTTTGAATTCATCCGCTTCGTGCCGCTGCGCGATGACCTCCCGAGAATTTTCTGGCCTCAGGTGCTGCACAAGCTCCTGGGCATCTCCCTGCTCGTTGGTTTCGGTCTTTTTGAACGTACCGGCAAGGAACTGCCATCCCGTTCGCGTTGGAAGTACTGTCTTTTGCTCGCTTTCGCCACCGCGTTCTTCGCGGCGCAATGGATCATTCGTTTCTGATCCTTCCGGGCTTCACTCGTCCACAGTCTCCCGCGCGCCGCCGCCAATATCGCTGCAGACTCCCCGTTTGGCCGAAGCCACGAAATCCATCATGGTTCGCGCGGCGGCGCTTTTGAATTTCGTTTGCGATTGCGACAGCGCTTCGCGCAAATTTTCACCGCTACGAAACAGTTCTCGATAAAGCTTCTTCAGCTCCAACCGTTCTTCGGAGCCAACACCGGCGCGCCGCAGTCCGACTATGTTCAATCCGCACATGGAATTCCCTCGTACCTCTGAAGCAATCGTAAACGGCGGCAAATCCATGCTGATAGCCGACCCGCCCTGCATCATCGCCAGGGTGCCCACGCGTACGAACTGGTGCACCAGGCAGTTCCCGGAAATAAACGCGCGATCCTGCACCACCGCGTGTCCCCCCAGCAGTGCGCCGCTCGCCAGGATTACGTTGTCGCCAACCACGCAGTTATGCGCCACGTGCGAATGCTGCATGATGAAGTTGTTCGAGCCGATGACAGTTTCTTCGCCCACTTTCGTTGAACGATGCGCCGTGAAATGCTCGCGAAAAACATTCTTATCACCGATGCGCAGCCCGGTCGGCGCGCCGTTATATTTAAGATCCTGCGGCGCATCGCCAATCACACAGCCCGCGTGAAATTGATTTTCGCGGCCAATCCTGGTCACGCCAGTGATGTAAACATGCGGCCCAATCACGCAGCCCGCGCCGATTTCCACGGCTTCATCGATCACGACAAACGGCCCGACCCGGACTGTGGAATCGAGCTTTGCCTTTGGATGAATGACCGCTGTCGGATGAATCATCGGCTTAGAAAGTGCGGCAATCCCTCAGATTGCCAAGCCTAAAAATTTAACAGGACGTTTCGAAGCCGTTGATGAACCCCGCGCGGTATTTCTCGCGAGAAAAAGACGCGCTTCCCGGGTGTCACCGCGATGAAGCCTTTTGCGACGTTCGCTTCCTGGACAATGTCTGAAATGAATTCATGCGCCTGCGCCTTCACCCGGCCGCGCGCTACTCGTAGTTTTTCTCCACGAACCCGGATCAGCACAATCGCATGAGGCGGCGGGAGAAAGCCGAGTTGTACCAGCAGCGAGCCTATGATCGCTGTTATAATGGGGAGAGTAATCCACCACACGGGTCACGAATAGAAATGCCCGAGTTCCCGGAGTGAAGCATAGTCCTTCGTCCGTTCCTTGGTGACGCTTCCCAGAATCACATGGTCCAGCACGTCGATCTTCAGAAGCTGGCCTGCGCGAATCAGATCACGCGTCACTTTCACATCCGCTTCGCTTGGCGTGGGGTCGCCGCTGGGATGATTGTGCACGAGCAGGATCGCAGAGGCGTTTGCGGCAATGGCTGCCTTAAAAACTTCGCGCGGATGCACCAGGATGGTGTCGAGCGTGCCGTCAGAAATTTTCTCGATGCGGATCAGGCGCCGGCGCGTATTCAGGAGCATCACCTGGAACGACTCCACGCCGTTCAACCGGTTCGCCTCCCGCATATAACTGGCCACCGTCTCGGGATTATCCATCACCGGTGACTCGTCGCGTTTCTCCGCCTCCATGCGCCGCGCCAAAGCAAAAGCGGCTACCAGCGTGGCGGCTTTGTCCGGTCCAACACCGGGCTCCTGCTTCAAGTCGTCCACACTCGCCATCGCGATTCCGTGCAGCGAACCGTATTTCTTGAGCAAGCGGCGGCCGATTTCGACGACGTTGGCCCCCTTCAATCCAGTGCGAAGCAAAATGGCGATTAATTCCGCATGGGTAAGCGCATCCGGCCCACGGGCAACGAGCCGTTCACGTGGACGTTCGCTGACCGGTTGATCTTTGAGCCTCATGCCCTGGGACATCCCGCATTGTTAAACTGCGCCTTCCGGAGGGCGAGGAAAATCTGAGTGTTTACTGTGTGCGAAAGCGCATCTCAATTTTTGGAGATACGCTGTTTTGCCTGTCTGCCGGTCCCGGAGGGACTTTCTGAGAATAGCCCGGCGTTTTAACGCCGGGAACTGGCTCACCACTTAACGAGTCCCGAAGGGACGGCTGATTTGCACCACAAATTACGATCGCGGATCCGGATATGCCGCGTATTCAGCCGTCCCTTCGGGACTTATGCAATTGGACTTCGATCCCGGCGTTAAAACGCCGGGCTATTTTCAAAGGTTCCTTCGGAACCACGTTGCTCTCGAAGCATTGAACAAAAACCTGGGAGTGATAGTCTACCCATTGACGGGGCTCAACGACCATTCGCTTGATTCTGTTGTCTGCTTGATTATGAATGCGAAACCGCTTTTGTTTTGCCTGTTTTCGGCGTCCACCGCGTTCGCGGGAGATCCGCCCGCGCAATATAATGCGAAGGCATTTCCAGCTGTCCCTCTCTACTCTCATTCCCAGTCGAGTGTTTGGTTGACCAAAAAAACCGAGTCACCGCTGGTCACGCTCGCGAAGACTGATTTTACCGTCACCGGGCCATTGATTGACGGATTACGTCCGCTTGGCCATTCAGCGGACTTGAGTCCCGGTCGCAAATTCCTGCGCCTGCCGATTATCCGCCTGTTCGTGCCCGGACCGATGCCGTCGCCACCGGGCACCGGAAAGTATTTCGCCTGGCGCGCCAGTGATAACGATGAACCATGGGAAGCCAGGTCCTCGCGACCATGCATTGTGAAGGGACCGTAGTAGCGCAGGTTTTCCAACCTGCGGGTTCCGGGGACATTCTTGTCCCCGGTTTCTCAATACCCTGCTATTAATCACACCGGGACATGCCCACCCGACTCCATCGCGTTGACACCACGCGCGCATTCGCTATATTTGCCGTCTTTGTATTTATGAACAAACAACCGCACGTGGCCGTGGTCGGCGCGACTGGTGCAGTCGGCGTCGAGATGATCAAAACCCTGGAGAAGCGCAATTTCCCGGTGGGCAAACTGACGTTGCTCGCCTCCGCGCGCTCCGTTGGCAAGAAACTGAAATTCAAGGGTCAGGACATCACGATCACGGAACTGACGAAGGATTCGTTCAAAGGAATCGACATCGCATTGTTCAGCGCGGGCGGCAGTATCTCGAAGGAATTCGCGCCCATCGCCGCCAAGGCTGGCTGCGTGGTCGTGGATAATTCCAGCGCATTCCGCCAGGACGACAACGTCCCACTCGTCGTTCCTGAGATCAACGCCTCGGATGTGAAATGGCACAAGGGCATCATCGCGAATCCAAATTGCACTACGGCCATCACCTTGATGGCGTTGTATCCGTTGCACCAGGCTTTCAACTGCAAACGTATTTTCGCCTCGAGTTATCAGGCCGTGTCCGGCACGGGCGCGAAGGCCATTGAAGAATTGAAGCGGCAAATTGAGGAAATTGTGGCCGGCAAAGCGGTGACCAAGGAAGTCTATCCACACCAGATCGCCTTCAACGTGTTGCCGCACGTGGATTCATTTCTACCGACCGGTTACACGAAGGAAGAGATGAAGATGGAAAACGAGGGCCGCAAGATCATGCATCACCCGAATTTCCACGCGAGCGTCACCTGCGTGCGCGTGCCGGTGTATCGTTCACACTCCGTGGCAGTCAACGCCGAGTTCGACAAGCCGGTGACGGTGGATTCCGCGCGCACAGTACTGAAGAAGGCACCGGGCCTTGATCTTGTCGACGAGCCGGAAAGCAAAAAATATCCGATGCCGCTATTCACGTCTGAAAAATACAATTGCGAGGTCGGACGCATTCGCAAGGACTGCGCGCTGGAGAATGGATTGGCGTTCTGGGTTTCGGGCGACCAATTACTCAAGGGCGCGGCGCTCAATGCGGTGCAGATTGCGGAAGAGTTGGTGAAGTAGAACGCTGCAAATAAAGATTCAATCAAGCCGCCGGGTGCTCCGGCGGCTTGCTCTTTTACGGGTTTACCAGCCGGTAGAAACTTTGCGAGTTTGTCTGCGGCAATGCGACTTCGAACTGCACGTTCGTGTAATCGAGCGTCGGGATGTTGGTGACCGCCATCCAATCAGCCGTGCTCAGATCGGAATTTTGCTCCAGAGTAAAATTCGTCGAAGGCACAATCCAGGAAAGCAGAACGTTTGTGTCTGCGGCCGAAATGTTTAATTGCGGGGCCGGCGTGGATTGTGAACTCCACACTTGCCCTTGCGCCGACGACACGGCTCCGTCGGCGAAAAGTGTATCGCCATCCGCAGAAGAAGCGACACCCATCCAGGTTATCTGCTGCAGATTGTTCGAGGTCCAGGTCATTCCCGAATCCGAGGACGTATAAACCGGTCCATGAGGGATTCCGCTGCTAATCCATGCGGACGCGATCAATTTCGTCCCGTCGGCGGATGAAGCAATCGAGAGCCAATTCAGTGCCGGGGCGTTGGTATTCATGGTCCATGTCGCCCCGGAATCTCTAGAAGTGTAAATGTGCGCCGGTCCGCCGTTGCCGTTGACTGCGGCGAGTTTCGTCCCATCGGCTGAAGAGCAAATGCCCACAAACAGGCTGGTGGAAAAAACATTGGTGATCCAGGCCTGCCCTCCGTTGGTTGAAATGCAAATATCCCGTCCGCCCACAGCAAGCATAAGGCCGTCAGCCGAAGAAGCCACAGCCTGTACGCCATCGAGACCGTTGCCGGGAGCGGTGTTGGAAGACCAGTTCACTCCCGAATTTGTGCTGATGAAAAGCTGGTTGCCCGTTGCTCCAGCTATCAATCTGGAGCCGTCGGCCGACGACGCCACGGATTTCCAGGTCAAATTGGGAACCTTGTTCGATACCCAGGTGGTGCCACCGTCTGGTGAAGTATAAACCGGTCCCTGGCTGGCCACAGCAATAAGCCGCGAACCGTTCGCGGACGAGGCGACACTGATCCAACGAGCCGCTGGAGCCGTTGTCGGCATCCAACTGCCTCCCGAATTGGTTGAGATATAAATCACGCCATTGGGTGCGCTCGAAAAAATGCTTACGCCCGATGCCGCGATTACTTTTGTGCCGTCAGCAGAACACGCAATGGCCGACCAGAGGTTCGTCGGCGCTGTGGTTTGCGACCACGTTTGAGTAAATGCAGAACGCATGCCGAGGAGCAAAGTAGAGCATGCCACAATTGTTGTAAGGACCACCTTCATAGGGAATTCCAATGAGACTATTGGCACACACCTGACGCTTTTGCAAGTCAGTCAGTCCCGCAGCGGGTAGTGTCGCAATTCGATTTTAGCCCTTAAAGTCGGGAGGCATCACCCATTCCGGTCGGTCCCATGTATGACGACCTGCATGGAAAGCTCTTTGGTGAATGAAATAGGCTGGATAAAATATGTAATACAAGCCTGTTTCAACCTGCTCCGGGCAGTTCTTGGTGTATGCCCAATACGCAAGATTGGCTGATGGTTTGCGGTTGCAATACAGAACCGCATAGAAGCCCGAATAAGCAATGAGAATAGAAACTACCCAAATTAAACGATTTATGGCTTGTTTCATTTTCGTTCATCGATTTTGCCGTCACGGCTTCGGCGCTTCCTTCGCGAAGATGTTCAGCGGATTTTTGAGGTGAACTTCCTTCGCGACATCCATCACCTTGATGACTTCGCCGAGCGGAGCCTGCTTGTCGGCGCTGAGGGCCACCTGCAGGTCCGGTTTCTTTTCTATCTCTGACGATAGTTCAGCCTTTAACTGATCGAGCGTCGACGCATGTGCATCGGGGCCAAGCCGCAAAACACCTTTCTCGTCAATGCTGATGATGTACGGCGGAGTTTGGGTCGTGCCTGGTTTTTTGGCCTGAGTCGATTCCGGCAACGCGAGCCGCAGCGATGCCTGTTGCCGGAACGTGCTGGTCACCATCAAAAAAATCAGCAGCACAATCAACACGTCAATCAGCGCCACGATAATGACCGCCGGCGCCTGGCGACGTTTATGAATGTGAAAGTGCATCAGTTGGTTAAATCAGTAATCGGTTAAATGAGTGACTGGTTCCGGCAAATTCATTTGGTCGCCTTCGCCGACATCTTTTCTTCTTCCTCGTCTTCGTCCGTCTCGCGATATTGGCGGCGCATGAACTGATCGCAGAGCGTCTCCATTTCCACGGCGATGACTTCGACTTTCTTGCTGAAATAACTCCAGGCGATGAGCGATGGGATGGCAATGAGCAGGCCCCACAGAGTCGCGCGGAGAATCAGCGCGATGCCTGACGCGAGCTGGCCGGCTTCGGGACCATTCGGCCCAAGATGTCCGAACAAGGTCATCATGCCGGCGATGGTGCCAACCAACCCGAGCAATGGCGCAATGCCCACGATAATTTCCAGCACGACCAGGCCGCGTTCGAGGCGGACGATTTCGTGCCGGGCGAAAGTTTGCAGCGCGGCTTCGTTTTCGGCCTTGGGCCAACGGAGATGATTGGCAGCCTGGAGCAACAGGCGGCTCAGTGCTGAAGGCTTTTGTTCGCAAAGGCGCCGAAGCAACGGCACATCGTCCGGCGATCGGCAGGATTGCACGGCGGTTTCAATCTCGGGCGGCACGACTCTGCGCCATTGCAGCGCGATGCCCCGCTCGATCACAAAGGCCAGGCCGACCACCGAAGTCAGGCCGAGCAAAAGATAAACGATATATTCCATGTTCTTGTCCTATGACTGGTTTGCTCTGTCTTGGTTCAAAAAGCCATCAATCGTAAAAAAAGGTAAACTGAATTTCGCGATAGTTCTTCTCGAACTGCAGTCGCATCTCGCGCGGCCACCGTTCGTAGGGCGCGGGTTCGTTCACGGCGCGCTGGCAAAGAAATCCCATGATGCCATCGGGAGTCGGGTCAACCGTGTCGTCCACGACTTGCATGTCCGTGATCGTGCCATCGTAGTTTAAATGAAATTGCAGAACAACGTGCCCGTGCCGGTCGAACGCGAAATTCATGCTGTCGAGCAGATCGTACCAATGTTGCTGCACGGCGGCGATGAAGGCAGCGTCGTAGGCGCCGAAGGGAGTCGCTTTGGCATCAAACAGAGAAGTTTCGAGGCGCCGGCGCACGCCGCCGTCCTGTTGCATTTTCTGTCCCGGCATGAGACTGCTCGGTTGGCGCGCTTTTGCTTCGGCAAGCGTTCGCGGGCGGGTGTGTTCCTGGGTGCCCTTATCCGGGTGCAAAATCGTCTCGGGCTTGGCCATGGCGAGATCCCCGACGGGCGGCTTGGGTTTGGCCTGTTCCTCCTGCTGCGTCTCTTTCGCCGGGGCAGGGGTGGGCTGGAGCTTGTCGAATTTGCGCGGCGCGTCTTCGGTCTTCGTGACCTCCTGCTGCTTGCCAGTGACTTTGGGAATGTTGCTGTCGACAGTGGCGTCGGGATTGGCGGCCTTGGAATTCTGTGAGGAATAATATTTGGCATCCTTCGGAGGTTCGGGAGTGGCGAAGGTGGGATTGACTTCCACAAAGGCCAGCGGCGGCGGCTCGCTCGGGGTCGGCGGAGGGGCGGGCTTTTTGTGGAGTGCGTCAGCCAGGGCGGCAAGGATTTTGTAACGTTGCAACAAACCCGGCAGGACTGCGCGCGTGAGCCGATAACCGCCATAGCCCCCGCCATGAATCGCCAGCGAAATGACAAGCGCCCACACCAGCCGCTTGTATTCAAAGCGACCCGGGCGCAAAGACGTTTCTTCCAAGCCGGTTACAGACATTCGGACATTACATTGCCCCAGCAAGACCATGTGGGCAACTGTTTAGACAAGCCGGATTTATGCCATAAAAACCGTGGTTTTCGGCGGGAAAGCTTTGATGCACGGATGCCGAATGGGTTGGACCGCGCCTTTCCGGTTGGTTCCGAAGGAACCTCTGAGAATAGCCCGGCGTTGAAACGCCGGGCTATTATCAGAAGTCCCTCCGGGACTCCGGCGTCGTTCACGGTTCGGCAACTCAGTCGAGCGCTGGGGTATTCACATCTGGCTCGACTGAACGAACGCGCGATTCGCATCAAGGTGCTTTTCAACTAAATCGTTTCGCCTAAAAACCGATATCAAAATAAATGTAAGTTTTCCGGCGGCGGCGGCTATAAATAGATAAATGGGCGAACTGAATGACATGATGTTGCTCGCGGAATACAGCCGGCTGGGTTCCGAGGAAGCTTTCGCCAGTTTGGTCACGCGGCATGTCAACCTGGTCTATTCCGTCGCGCTGCGCCACGTGCACGTTCCCGCCCACGCAGAGGAGATTACGCAGGCGGTGTTTGTCATCCTGGCGCAGAAGGCGGGCGGCCTTGGCCATCTGCAGATTCTCGAAGGCTGGCTGCACGAAACCACCCGGCTGACCGCGCTGGGTTTCCTCCGGCGCGAGCGCCGCCGCCAACTTCGCGAACAGCAAGCCTGTATGGAATCTTCACTCCAGACCCAACCCGACACCGACGCCTGGAAGAGCTTCGCCCCTTTGCTCGACGAAGCCATGGCGCAACTGAATTCCAAGGACCGCGACGCCTTAATCCTCCGGTTTTTCAAGGACCGCAGCGTGCGGGAGGTGGCCGAGGCGATGGGCCTCAAGGAAAATGCCGCGCAACAACGAATCCTGCGCGCGGTGGAAAAATTGCGGTCGTTTTTCTCCCGGCGTGGCGTCGTGGTGCCCGCGGCAGCGGTGACCGCAGCGATTACGGCGCATTCCGTGCAGGCAGCGCCGGGAACGCTGGCGCATTCCGTGACGCTATTTGCGGCCGCGAAAGGAGCGGCCGCTTCCGCATCCACTCTCACCCTCATCAAAGGAGCATTGAAAACCATGGCCTGGACCAAATCTCAATCCACAATCGCCGCCGGCGTCATCGCGCTCAGCCTCGCCGCGCCGTTTTTCCTGCAACACACAGCCAGTGCAAAAGTGCGCGCCGTCGACGATTCATTGCAGCAGCAAGCCGCAAAGATTTCTTCGCTCAAGTCCGAGAACGACCGGCTTTCCAGTGCTGCCGCCGGAGCCTCGCTTTCGCAGGAACAAATTGCTGACCTCCGGAAATTGCGCACTGAAATGGCCGCGCTCCAACCGGCTGCCCGGAGTGCCGAAGAAATCCGCGCTGAAAACTCCCGCCTCCAGCACGACGCAGCGCTCAAAGGGCCGATTCAGCTTAAGGAGGCAACGATCGCCAAGGTTTCTTTCAACAGAGACCTGCTGGTTTCCTTCTACCGCTATTCGGAGAAGCACAACGGACAATTTCCCGCAAGCTTCGACGATGCCACGCCGTTCCTGGATGACGCCGCAAAAAACCAGACCAAGGTTTCCTCCGACCAGTTTGAAATCGTGTTCACTGGGTCGCCCTCGTCCATCACCAATCCGCAGGATGTCATTATGCTGCGCGAAAAAGAGGCCTGGTCCACCGCAAGCACTGAACATCCCAAAGGCGGATGGGCCAAAATTTATGGCTTTGTCGACGGCCACGTTATTGTCCAAAACCAACCGGAGAATGATTTCACGGCTTTCGAAAATGCGCACATGGTCTCCCCAGCCGCGAATCCTTGATTATTTGCCATTATGAAGAAACTCCTCTTCGCCATTGTTCTGCTGACAGCCACGGGGAGCGTTGCGGTTTGCGTTGCCATTCAAAGGCACGCCACCGCCGCGCTGCGGGATCGTGCTGATTCCGCCGCTGCTCAGGCGCAAACCATCGCCGACCTGGACGCTCAAAATGAGCGCCTTTCCCAGATCATTGATAAACTCAAAAATACCAGGAGCCTTTCGCATGATGAGCTGACGGAGCTGTTGAAATTGCGTTCCAATATTGGCCAGGCACGCCAGCTCGTCGCCGCTACGCCCGGCCTGCAAGCCACGAACACCATGCTTCGCAAGGCCGAAACGACACGACAGGAACACCTGGCCCAGGCGCAGGCTGCGACGAATTATTGGGCCAAGGACCAACTGGCCTACGCCGGATTCGCCACGCCCGACAACGCATTGAAAACCATCCTCTCGGTCATGACCTCCAGCAACCTGAACCTGAATGCTTTTCTATCTTACGCCACGCCGGAAAGCCTTGCGGACATGCAACGGGAATGGAAACAGAAGGGGATGTCACCGGACCAAATACAGGCCGAGATGAAGGCCATGGCTGGCAGTCTTACCTCGGGCTCCGAAGGCTTTCACATCGTCAATGAGCAATCGCCTGCTCCTGACCTGGCGGTCATCGATTTGTCGTTCGACGGCGAAGATGCGGTCCGGACGTTCGTGATGCAACAAATCGACGGCCAATGGAAACTCAACGATATGCTGGTCGCCGGTCAAAGCGAAAAACTTCGCTCATCTTCCGGCGGTGGAGAAATCGTGGTTCGGTCGCCGATTTCGCATTAGAGCATTGCTTCCCCAGCTTGTATTGCGA
>Ga0209579_10001994_pt1 | contig 16190 bp, 13 predicted proteins | sample Coa_R1_2_FD_187152 | JGI IMG/M metagenome (GOLD analysis project Ga0209579, IMG submission 187152) | Surface soil microbial communities from Centralia Pennsylvania, which are recovering from an underground coalmine fire - Coalmine... | ecosystem: Environmental > Terrestrial > Soil >... | reverse complement strand
CAAATGGCGATATTTTAACCAGGTTTTCCATCCTCTGCGCAAATCACTGTGGTATTTTTTCAAAGTGTGATAGAACATGGCACAATCATCAAAAGGCAAAAGGTTTTTATAACAGGCCCAAGATACAGGTTTAGATCCTAAGAGGGTATATGCGAAATTATCCTTAGCAAATAACATGCGCATAAAAGAAAAGAGACTCTTTTTGTCTTTTAAGGGCAGGGATAGAATGTGTTCTATCCCATCCTTGTCCAAGAATCTCAAAGAGGTCTCTCTCATTTCATTGACTTGCCAGCCAAAAAAAATGAGGCATAAAATAATGAAGCCAAGGGGCTTCTTTTTTATGTGAGTCGCATTTGGTATCTGGATCTTCAAATCACCCCTTATCTTTTTTCTTTTCTTTTTCTTTTTCCTGTTCCCATAGGTTTGTTGGACATTTAGCATATTGACATCTTTCGCCTGGTTCCCACCAATGATGGCAATAAGGACACTGCCATTTATTTTCCCTTGGCTCCCTCCTGCTGCCGCATTCTGCTATATTGCCTTCAAGTTCTTTCTTATTAGTACTAAAGGCTAGAAATTGATCAACAGAATTTGTCGAAGCAGAATAGTCTGAAAGTTGTGAAAAGATCTCCTTTGGAACAGCAATGATTTTATCGACTTGAATATGCACTTGCCCGTCTTCGCCTATTTGGATGTAATCCTCAGGGATATTTCCAATGACCTCCAGAGTAAAAGCCATTTCATTTCCATTTTGCCCAACAAAAATATATTTGTTTTCATGAGCTTTAGCATAAGATGTACATGCGACAAGAATCGCAATGATAAAAAAGAATCGTTTTATGTTATACACTTGACCTCCTCCAAAAGGTTAAAAAAAATTGGAGTTCCAGCTTAGCAACATATTTTATTTTACTTCTAATATTTTCTGCATTTCTTTGACAGCTGCTATAAACCAATCCTTGTTCATAACTCCATTTTCCAAAGCAAAAAATGGTTTTGCAGCACCCCTCATTTTTGAGGCTCAATGAGTTAAAATGCAATCGATCGGTCTCGCACAAATTTTGTTGCGGGCATTGTCGTCCGATGTTAATGTGACGGCACAAAAACGCTCCACACAGAATTGTGGAAAGATTGTTGATAACTGGAGTTTGGACTCCATCTGATTTACTGGAGCGAGCGAGACAAAATCAGAGCTAACTGACCCGAGTCAATATACGCAATATATTGATGAGGAAGAAGTGAGATTCTGATGAAGTCGCAGTCGCTCCAGCAAGTCAGATTGAGTCCAAACTCCAGTGATAACTCCGGAAGGATATGCTCACAAAAACACTACAAGAAAGCTGGTCGCAATTTTTAGAATTTATCGTCGAACACTGCAGCGCAACAGAATACGAAAACTGGTTTGCATCGATCCGCGTTTTGGACGCATCTGGGGAAGAAATCCAACTCGAAGTACCCAATATCTTTGTGCAGGAATATCTGCTGGAAAATTATAAAAAGGACCTGTGCGCTTTTCTGCCCATCCGACCCTCGGGTGAGCCTGCGATCCGTTTTGTGATCGCCACATCGCAGAAAAAAATTCTGTTGCCAGCTCCCCTGCCTGTTGCAGAACCACAAGAACAAGGAGCTCCCCATCCCGACCTCAAACTCAATCCTTTTTATACATTCAACCATTTCATCGAAGGCCCCGCCAATCAATTCGTCAAGTCTGCCGCGATGGGTGTTGCCAGCCGACCTGGAAAATCCTATAACCCGCTATTCATACACGGCGGCGTAGGATTAGGCAAAACACACCTTCTTCATGGCATTGGCCATTACATTCGCGAAAACCACAAAAAGCTGCGCATCCATTGTATTACGACCGAAGGGTTCATCAACGATCTCGTCGATCATTTACGCAATAAATCGATCGATAAGATGAAACGCTTTTATCGTTCTCTCGATGTGCTTCTCGTCGATGATATCCAATTTTTGCAAAGCCGCCTTAATTTTGAAGAGGAGTTTTGCAATACTTTTGAAAGCCTCATCAATCAGAATAAACAGATCATCATCACCAGCGATAAGCCTCCAGGTCAGCTCAAGCTCTCTGAACGGCTCATCGCCCGTATGGAATGGGGACTCGTCGCCCATATCGGCGTTCCGGATCTCGAAACACGCGTGGCCATTTTGCAGCATAAAGCAGAGCAAAAAGGGTTTCGCCTGCCTCAAAAGATTGCTTTCTTTATCGCAGAGCATATCTTTAATAATGTCAGACAACTCGAAGGAGCGATTAATCGCTTAAGCGCGTATTGCCGATTGATGGGCCTGGATATGACAGAAGATGTCGTCCATAAAACGCTCGCTGAGCTCTTTCAATATTCTCCGCATAAAAAAATCTCTGTCGAAAATATCCTCAAAAGCGTCGCGACGATTTTCGGCGTGCGGGTCAATGATCTGCGCGGTGATTCGCGCACTAAAGCCATCGCTTTCCCCCGCCAGGTCGCAATGTATCTGGCCAAGGAAATGATCAATGAATCGCTGATGCGGCTCTCTTCTGCTTTTGGCGGAAAAACGCATTCTACGCTTCTACATGCCTGGAAGAAAATCGCCAATCAGGTCGAAACGGATGAGATGCTGCGCCGACAAATCGATATGGCCCGACGCAATCTTGAGGTTTAACAGTCTCTAAGACTTTTTCCTTTTATTCCATTGTGCATATAAGACGTAGGGCAAAATGCAAAAGAGCGCCATTCCTCCGATCAGGATAGCCTCGTACGCTGCAATGTTATGGAAGGGAATATCGCTCGGGGGCAAAAAACCCAAGGCGATGACGAGAAGGCAGCAAAGCGATCCGGACAAGCACACTGTCCAAATCCCCACTTTTTTTCCAGGAATACGGAACCGGCGATACACATCGGCACGATAATAATGCAACTTGAGGGCTGCAGCAAAAAGAGCGACATAACAGATAAGGGCAAGCTGTGCTGTCATAGCCGATAAGAGCCAAAAGGAGCTATTGACAGTCGGTAAAAGCAAAAATGCCAGACTTAAGATCGACACGATAATGGCCTGAATGAGCAATATCCTCACAGGAACGCCTTTTTTGTTGGTCTTTCCCAAAGAAGCTGGAAGGCTGCCGTCCTGACATGCAACAAGAAGCCCCTTGGTAGGGCCGATAATCCATGCACCCACTCCACTCAATCCCCCCAAAATAATGCATGCAGCGATGAGGGGAAGAAGCCAAGGCATCTGAAAAGCAGCGACAAAAACAGAAAAAGCCTGCATGACACCGGTCGCTAAACTGAGTTCCCGATTGGGAACGACCATGGCGATGGCAAGGGATGCAAAGACGATTGTGCTCAGGATGATGATGCACGAGACAAGCAAAGAGCGAGGATAATCGCGGGTGGGGTTGCGCATCTCAGCAGCATGCGTCGCCACCATTTCCAGTCCCAAAAGGCCAAATAGCACATTGGTTAAAAAAGCCAAATTGCTCGAAGCGGATGCCTGAGGAAAAAATTGACTCCACGAAAAGGAGATATTGATCGGTCTATCCTGCATCACATAGACAATGCCGAGCACAGCGATAAAGACCATAGGAACTATGGTCCCGATCAAAGCTCCGACCGTGCTTAGGATGCTCGAGGCTTTCATCCCCAGACAATTGATCAGAGTGATTCCCCAATAAATAATGAGAACACCCGCACACATATAAACGGGATTGTTGGCCAGATCAGGATTGAACAGATAACTGAACGTCCCCACGATCAATGCCAAAATCGTCGGATACCAAATAATATTGTAGATCCAATTGAGCCAGATGACAAAAAAACTAAAACGTTTTCCAAAAGCCTCCCGCACCCAGACATAGATGCCTCCGCGGTTCGGCCATCCTGTGCCCAGCTCTGCCGATACGAGAGCAGTAGGAATAAAAAATACAAGGGCGGCGATGATATAGAAAAAGACCAGGCTGAACCCAAAAACAGCGGAAAAGGTCAGCGTGCGGATACTATCAACAGCAATGACGTTGATCATCACCAACTGGAAAAAACCGAGGACCTTCGTTCTTTTATCGTCATTGACCAACATGGAAAAACCTATTTTTTCCTTTTAAAAGAAATTTTAATGGAGAGGACTATTAAAATAAATACGCATGTTTCATTGTTTCAATTTACAGAAACTGTTATATGAAGGACAAACAAAGATTAGGCCGCTTTATGTTTAAAAAATTTAAAAGTCCCTTTGAAAGAGAAGAAACGTATACGGATCTACAAGAACGGCCCAGAAACCCGTTTGGGACGGATTTCGCCAACGCGCTTCCTGCCAGAGAGACAGACTATGAAGAGGAGCGCGAAGAAGAACCGGAAACAGTGATTGCCTCGAATGTAGAGATCAAAGGCTCGCTGCGTTTTCAAAAGCTCCTGCGCATCGATGGGACATTCGAAGGAGAGCTGCATTCGACGGGTAAATTGATCATCGGCCCCACAGGCTCGGTAAAGGCCAATATCGATCTGGAAGAAGCATTCATTTCAGGAAAGGTCATCGGAAATATTTCGGTGAAAAAAAGATTGGTCCTGCGTGGTAAAGCAGAAATCACAGGCGATATCACAGCGCCTCTGCTCAGCGTCGATGAAGGTGTGTCCATCATCGGCATCCTCAATGTCGTCCCCTCCTCGCAACTATCCGAAGAATTTTCAGGAATAGAATAGCGGATTGATAATTGCGGCCAAATAATTATTGGGCCAAATTATAATATGTTTCTCTATCCATTTGCATAAGAAGAAGGTCGCCCCGAATAACCCCGCCTAAATCGTGATAGAATGAAATCGCTTGATCATTCCGATCCAAGACATGCCATTCCATACTGCAACAATCCATCTCTTTTGCATATAGGGCTAATTGCTTTAGCAATCCCGATCCAATGCCAGCTTCACGATCTGCGGGCTTAACATAGAGCTCATCTAAATAAAGAAAAGGTGCGCCTAGCTCTGCTGAATAACCATACGAGTAAAGAGCATACCCAACAATCCCATTTTGATTCTCTGCTAATTCTATACGACAATAAGGAGTTTTTCCAAAGACATAGCGTCGCAGATTTGCTTTTGTAAGAGCTAAAGTAATGAAATGTTCCTCTTCCAGTTCGCCAAATTCACAAACCAATTCAAAAAGGACATCCAGATCTTCAATGCGAGCCTGTCGTGTTATAAAAGAGCTAGTCTCAAGAGCTCCAAGCACGCTCCACTGGGCTATCAACAATAAAAAGAACAAAAACTTCATAAAAAAACCGATTTTGAGGGGACAAATTAACGAAATTTTTAATTATCGTCAATCAGCAAGTGCAACGAATGTCAAAGCATAAATCTCCGCTGCGAATCCTTCTTGCAGCGCTTCTGCAGCTTGTCTGAATAAATCGTCATCGAGTTTTACAGCGATGAGAAGAATGCGTTTATCACATAAATGTTTTTTCTTTCTCTCGATCAAAACAGGTTTTGTTCGGATCTCTGCTTCTTCTAAAAAACTGCGTTTATCAAATACAGCTCGCAGCACTATTTCAGAAGGACAATTTAACAGGCGCGTCAATTCTTGCACCAATAAGGCATTCATACTTTTTCCCTTTTTACAACGCTCCCACAAAGAACCAGGAAGAGGGATGATGAGATCAGGCAAAGGCCATTCTAAATGAGAAAATTGCAGCAGCATCAAGGAAGCTGCAGCAGATAAGAACTGCGTATTGCCTTTTTCGAGATAGGCAGCAAGTGTGCGAGCGGATCCAAAATCCGAACAAGCAGCGGCCTGACGTTTGATCACCACAGTACGCGTCATGCAGCGCTGGCAAGGATTATCTTCTGCAAAACAGATACGGCATCTTCCCTCAGGATCGATAGGAATCAATTGTTCTAAGCAGGCTGTGCAAAACAGGGTTCTATCTTTTTCTAATCGCTCCTCGCAATGCAGGCACAGAGGAGGAAAGAGGATGTTGAGAATAGGATTTAGAAATTTCATGAGACCTCTTGCAACCTTAAGGCTTCGTCAATTTTGGGGATTATTTTGGCCGATTTTCGATTCTCTTTGCGGGGGGTAGTATACGAAGTTTGATACAACCCCTGCAAAAAGAATCGAAAATCGGCTCAAAAGAACCCCAAAATTGACAGAAGCTTAAGTTTGCAAGAGGTCTATGGAAGAAGGTTCAGCCCGTAACGGGGGTTTTCCAGCGTCCCGCGGATCGTGAGGATGAAAGGTTCTGTGATCTTGAGCGTCACGTCCTGTCTCATCTTGAGATCGATGTGCATTTTACCGTCGAGATCGATATAGGAGAGTTCGCGATTGGGTGCGAGGTAAAATTCCGAGCGTTTGGCTTCGCTAAATGCATCCCTCAAGCCGACGAGATACATTTTATCTCCTTTTAGATCGAGATCTATTTCGCCCTGTGTCGGGGTTAATATTCCGGGATCTAAGCCGAAATTTTTGATCATCTCTATAGGAGTATCGAGCAGTGTCGCTTCTTTTTTGGAGTAGTTGGTAAAGGTGAGTTTACCATGGCCTTCCAAAGATCCGGCCTTTTCCAGATCAACATGAATGCCAGAGAGCGTAAAATTGCGGATAAGGAAAGGTTTAAGCGCTGAGGGAAGCGCATCGATTTTTCTCATCGAAGAAGGGTGCCATTCGCGAATGGAGATTAAGGGAATGCTTAGCTCCCAGTGCTCTTTTTTTTCTACTTCCATTTTTTTTATCGAAATGGTTCCCGCTTCATCTTCCAAAAGGACATTCGAGAGAAGAATATAATGAGGATGGGCATCCATGCTCGCGCGCAGTTTTTTAAAACAATAGCCTAATAGTTCCCATTCATCTCCGATGATTTCCCCTGTCATTTGGAATCGACGCTTGGCATCCGGATAGAGAATCAGATCTCCCTGCCAGCTATATCCTTTGCCGAGCTTGAACTGTGCCCATTTCTCTTGAAGCGCGGGACTGAAGAAAGAAGATAGCTGAGAAGCATCGATAGCAATACGACCTGAGAGGACTGAGGCAGCACCAGGTTTTTTCGCATCGCTTTTTGTCAGCGCACACTGCACACCTAAGCACGTCCCCTGGATCTTTTCCCAAAGCAGCTGATCCTCTTTGCATTTAAAATGCATACGGATTCCGTCCTGTTTCGGATCGTCGGTAATCCGTAAAATGGCTTGAGGATTTTTAGTGAGCGCAATACTGAGCGCCCCCCATAAAGATTGCTGGCCTATATTTGTTTTTCCCTGCACAGTAAATACGCCTCGCTGGCACTGCAACGCGATTTTTTGCAGGGCAAGGGAAGTATTTTCTGCCAGACGAAACGTTCCATCTTTTAATGCAGCGCGGCACATCCATCCTTCCGATCCTTTCTGGAACTCCGCGGTTCCTTCGATTTTGTCGGGAAATGAGGCTTCTTTAAAAAAAGAAGGCAGAAGATTAGCATTTGCGCATTCTTTTAAAATGAGAGGATTCATGCTGAACTGACAGGAGCCTTCTTGCAGCGCATCCCAAGTAGATGGCACGCTACATTGCCCTAATGAAATGAGGCCAAAGACGATTCCTTCTTTTTTGCTTTTAAGATACGCGCCGAGCTCCTGGATGCGCAGGCCGGATTCTTGGGCATAAGAGATTTTCAGAGGTTTGACATTCCATACAGTGATGGGAAGGGGCTTGGCAATATCTAGAGTGCACACTGCGTCTGCCTCGAGAGAAAAAGGAGTGGATAATACACCTTTGAGTGTGCCATGCGCCGAAAAAGTGCCATCGAATTGATCTACAGGAATAAATGGGGATGTGTTGCCCTTGAGAGAGTCCAACGAGATGTTGAAAGCATACGTAGAAAGATCTAAATCTCCTGACGCTTTGCATGCAGTGCCTCTGAATTGGCCTTCCAAGTCGATAAGCTTGACGCGGCCCTCTTTCACATCGCCGCAGGCTTTAAATACAAATCCCTCTCCTCGGCACTCCTTAAGTTCGAAATGCTGTCCATTTTTATTTCCCTCTAGGACAAAAGGAGCGAGTTTTTTTCCTTGCATGCTGAGATCTTTGCTTTCCACTTTAAAGTAGAGGGGGCCACTCACATCTGACGTAGAAAGAGTCAGCTGCAGCATTCCCCGACAAGATAAATCGCGTATCTTTTCGACGGGAAAAGAAACAAGACCGGCGTCGGACAGCCAGGTAATATTCTGTAGCAGCTCTTCGCAAGATAAAACAGGCTGCATCTGCAATGCGATGCGGTGCTCAGGAGAGATATGGCATCCTGAAATGTGTAAAAGGGTGTCCAAAAAACGCGTTCTTTGGCGATCGAAGGCGATATCCCAATTCCCAGCTTGTCCGCGCTCTGCCGCTCCTGATAATTCAAGAACGTGTTTTTGATTACGTTCGAGGCACAGGCAAAAATGCGCTGAGAGTTCTTCTTTAGCAGCATCTAGCGTACATTGCAGCAGATCTACATGGAGCGTATTTCCATCGCGCAAAGACACTTGTGCTTCTGCTTTTTCCCACTCGAGCCGATTCGAAGCAGGATCGAAACGCAACGCGCTCAGCTTTCCTTGAAATGCATGTTCCTGGCATATGCCAGAAAAAGAGGAGATGTTGAGAATCTTGCCGTCCAAATAGGCCGTAGCATTCAGAGACTCGATATGATAGAGAGGGTCTCGACTAGACCATTTTGCATCCTGGAGGGAAATCTCTCCTTTGAGTTTTTTTTCCTTCACGCTGTATATTAATTCTATTCCCGTTTCTCCGAAGGAAGGAATGAGCAGATCTCCCTGATCGTGATGAAAAACACAATCCGATCCTTGCAAAGATAGGACGCAGTAGGCAGGATCAAAATTTCCTTTAAGCTGCACGTCTCCGGTGAATGGAATGTCGATAGATAAGAGTTTCAATAAAGGTCCATAAATGCGCTGCGTGATTTTTTCTGTTTCGAACCACCCTTCTTTAAGTTTCCATGGAGAGGGACCATCGAACAGGGCGCCTGCGAGAATTTTTTCTGACCCAGATATCAGTTCCATATCTGCCTGCAGGGTCCCATTTTCCCAAATCAAAGTGGTCGTGCCCGCACATGCTCCGTCTAACCATTTCTCCTTCCGCCAATCCAAGGGAAGGTGCGCAGTGAAAAATTCCAAATGTTCGAACAGAAAATTCTCAAAGTGCAGTTGAACCGCGTATTTCCCTTCATCGAAATGACAAACGCTCCCATCGAGCTGCATGCCGTTTATCCCACACTCTCCTTGAAATTTAAGGAAAAAGGCAGCATCGGAATGCAGTTCTCCCGATGCGCTGAAGTTAAAAGGGAAATGTCTTTCTTTATATTCGCACATGCCTTGGAGTGCAAAATAAGGCTCTCGATCCGGTTCTAAAACAATCTCGCCATTGTCTACTTTAAAGCGATAAGGAGTCAGTGAAGAAATAGAACATTCAACCCCTTGGAAAAGCATGCTGCCTTTCCCTTTCAGCCATAATTGATCTAATGGCAAAAGAACATCTGATTCCATACCGCCGCTTAAATGCTCAGCGCTAAGCTCGATGCCGCTGGAGGCACTGGCCAAAGCCAGTTGATCGATTTGCCATCGACAAGACAAATCTGTCAAGCTGCCATCACGATCCACACGCAGTCTCCCGGATGCATCAACCTTTCCTTGCGTTTTTTCCCATGCTTTAGGAAGTTCAGGAAGCAGTGCCATCGCGATGGGCAAAAGACGGGAACAATCTTCTTCAACAAGGGAAAATTCTATCTCAAAGATTTCTTCTTTTTCCTCAATCACAGCTGTAAATAAAGGGGAAACCTCGCTTTGGGGTTCATAAGAAAGTGCCACTTTTCCCTTGCGATGGACGATGGGATCGGGAAGAAAACTAAAATACAAGGGAGGATTCTCATCTAATTGCAAGATGCCATCATGTAACTCCCAAAATATTTTGGCAGAAGCATATTGGGGTGCGAGCAAAAAATGCAGAGGAGCGGCGTTAGGGGAAGATCCCCCTGGCTTGACTGTGATCTGGGGATGAAAGACTTTACAATGCACTTGCCAGGAAAAAAGTGTTCCCGACAAAGCAATATTGACCTGATCGATTAAAACTGCTGCATCCTGATTGGCATAAGAGATGTCATCGATGCGGATGATAGCATTTTCCCACTGTATCTTCTCATAAGTAAACGAAGAGGTTTTTCCAGAAAAGGAAAGGGTGAGCGCTACCTTGACGATGCCGATAATCAAAGATTTTCGAAAAAGGAATAGGACAAAAGCCGCACAAATGCAGAGGATCCATTTTTTGGCCTTCCACCTTTTTTTTGGCTGTCGAATCATGCAAACTGATCTCAAACTTTAAGTTTGTACGGTATCTAAATACTGCTGACGCGTTAAAAGCTCATCCAGTTCTTTAGGATGCGTGAGTTTGATTTTAAAAAGCCAGCCCTCATTTTCTGCAGAACGATTAATATCCTGCACAAAATCTAACAGCTTTTGATTGATCTCAATGATCTCTCCAGAAACCGGCGAATAGATATCCGCTGCTGCTTTTGTCGATTCGAGAACGGCGACCTCTTGTCCCGCTTTGACATGCTTTCCCACAGAGGGCAGCTCGACATACACCACTTCCCCGAGCTCTCGTTGGGCAACATCGGTGATCCCCACTGTTCCGACGCCATTTTCAACTAGGATCCATTCATGCGACTCTGTGAATTTCATGGATTTTGCTCCTATTTAGATTTCAAGGTGAGACTCGCCCACAATCTCGGGGACTGTTCTAAAGAAAAATGTTCTGAAGAGACTGCAAAATGCTGAGGATTTCCTCCATAGCGATGGATGCGATAGGTAAATCCCATTTTATCACAGACTTTTGGATCGTATCCGTGTAGACAAGCAGCTGGGATAAGAATGCGAACTGAATAAGATTTTTTTTGGAATGCCGCTTCTACGGAAAGATCCTTGGGATCGCATAAAGGATGCGTATCTTCCGTTCGAAAATGCGTCATTTCCATTGCCTGGACATCCTGTACGCTTTGAGGCAAGATCACAAAATGATGACAAAAGCGCGTGGCAAATCCCGCAGTTTTTAAATTGCGCGTATCGAAAAAAAGTTCGATTGCATCGCCTTTTGAAAAAAAGGGAAAGTACACCTCTTCAAACGGCTTATCGACAAAAACCTCTATGCAGACCCCTTCTTCATCCCAACAAAGTGCGACGTCTGCAAATTTCTCTTCCGCAAGCAGTTTCGAAGTGTCTGGCAAAATAAACGATTTGCGCATGGCACGCGATGTGGGCATTATGAGGGAAAATTTCGAATAATTTACAGGACAGGAGAGCGAAAAAAATTCGACAGGAAACAAAACAGGAATCTGTTCGAACAGCTCAATACTCATCTCCTTCGCCCCTTAATTGTTGAGTGATATCGATGGCTTTCTTCTGGTCGATCAAAGTAATAAGCTCCATCATAAGCTGTTTGCGCGCATCCAATGAAAGGATTTCATGCCCTTGTTTGATCTGATCAGGAGACAGTTGAGCGCTTTGGGTGTGTTCGATCACCTGGAAGAAGCCAAGAGCCCCTCTTGCTCCCAATTTAATCCTCGACCATTGATCGGCTCCTAAGGTAAACATCTCTTCTTTAGAAAATGCAAGGCTGTCGCTGCGCGCAATCGTGCGCTGGGATTTTTTCAGAAGAAATTGATGCAGAAGGATATCGTGTTTTTCCTCCTCATCATTTGCGACCCATGCGCTATCCCGAGCATCTCGCTGCAGATGGGCTTTGACCTCTTCCATATGCAACAGAAAGCGATAATTCGGGTAAAAAACAAGAGGCAGCTCTCCTGTTTTTCCAGGCAATGTCCCTGCATACGACTTATAGGAATTTTCGATGGATTTCAACAGATCGCCAAAAAGAAACCGTCCGACGCTATCTTTGACTTCCTTCAAAGGTTTCCATCCCCCTTTTTCAGCCTGGTAATAGCCGGGATTTTTCTTACGTGCTTCAGGGTAGCCTTCTTCGAGGTAGCGATTCAAAAGGAGATCCATTGTTCCATCGGATAAACTTTTTGCAAAATCTAACACCCGTTTCGCTTCGTCTCTTTGAAGTACCTTGATCCGATAAAAATGTTCCTTATCTCCTGAAAAGCAATAGAGTGGATTGCCTGGATCGAGAAGCGGCGCCCCTTCTTCAGACAAGGGAGCATTTTCGAGTTTTGAAAGTAGTGAGGTGCGATCCTGTATCCCAGAAAAGACAAATCCTCCATCACCTGGGCCATGTGCGCGCAGGCTCACCTTAGCTTTATGCAGAGCGGCTTTGTCCAGAGCCTCATGTATTTTCTGCGGCAAGGCATCGATCATCTGAAGACGGGCAAAGGAATCGACTGCGACGCGCCGTTTGGAATCCAAGGCGTCGAGCGCTAAAAAACGCTCTTCTGGATTGGCTGCCTTGCAATCGCTTAATTCAGAAAACTGCTTTTGCAAAAGGATCCAATTCGCATCCCTGCCTTCCCAATCCCACGTCTCTTTTAAACTGATTTCGGAGGCGAGTAGTGATTTTCTCACCTCGGAATATTCTACTTCGCATTCTCTTTCCACGAGCTCGGGGCAACGCTTTTCCATCTGTTGTAGAGAAATGATCTCGCGCGGCAATCCTAGATTTGTACGCAGAGACTGCGGATGCAGCGCTATGCTTTCCAAATAGAGCTGGAATTTAAGCAAAGCTTGGAAATCATTCAGATGCATCGCATCGGGCAGTTCATAGAGTGCGATTGTAGCCCTTTGCTTGCTGTATTCTTGAAAGTGCTGAAAAGCGAGGGAATCGATGAGAACGCTGCCTCCCACATCGGCAAACAGGCGGCGGAACAGCATGATCTTGCGCCATGTATCGAATACGACCTTTTCATCAAGTCCGAGCTGCTGCATCTTCCTTTGAAAATACTGCTGCATATCCTGAGGATTTAGAGCATTTTCCTGGGTGAGCTTTTTATAGCTAGTGTAAATATTATGAAAAAGGTCGGCGCGGATCTCGTCTTTTTTTATTTCATAGCCTTTCACCTCGGCGAGCGCAGCAGCATTAGCGATAAATTGCGCATTCAGTTCAACAAAATGCGGACCAAACCAATCCTCTAGCGATGTAAAGCCAAATAGCGATAGATCTCCTTGAGAAAGCCGCGGATCCGCGGGCACACCTTGCTGCTGCTGTTGAAAGAGTAAGATCTGCTTGAGCATATCGGGTGGCAGCAGCGATTGGTCCTGATAGATTTGAAATAAGAGCTCCACTGTCTCTAACGTGCATGCGCCATTCTGGTTTTTTATCCTCTCCAGATGTTGGGCAAGAGAGGGAGCAAAACGCTGATATACGGAGAGGGCATTAATATGAGGCGCCTGAGGATGGGAATAAAAGCGAAATTGTTTCATTTTCTTGATGCGCTCTTCCAAATCCGGCCTTAAATGAGCAAAATAGGGCTCTACGAGCAGCATGCTCATCCCATTGGACAGCAATTCTTTTTCGATCACACCGTCGTTGAATAAATTCGGCATTCCGCCTTGTTTGCCTGAATTGGGATTCATTCCAGATGTAGCGAGCATTTGGCACAAGGCATAAAGATCGCGCTTCATCAGAGGCTTTCCCCCCAATCCTAAAACGACCTCTCGATCAGGCATCTCCCGTTTGGGCTCGACGAGCGTACTGAATGTTCCAAAGAATAGAAAGGAAGAGACTGTCACCGCTGTGATGACAATAAAAAATTTACGTTGATGATTTCTTAAAAAATTGAGCATGCGCGTATCTTACATAGTTTTAGGGGAATGTTACTCTGAATGGGTAAATTCCCCAAACAAAAAAATAGACGCCCTTCTCGCCGCCTTTGTTCATTTTTGAGCGTGACCGACAACGGCCTGTCTAAAAAATTTTTGATTGACATAAGTCGGATGCATTTATAGACTCCAGCATCTGTTTTTTAAAAAGCCACTTGGAGGGTATATGAAGCAGCTTATAATGTTCTTTTTTTCTTTTAGTCTTGCTTGTTTTCTCAATGCAAAAGAGGATAGATGCTCCGATTGCGAGGTTCATGAAAAAATATATGTCGATCCGTCGCAAGTACAATTTGCAGAGCACCAAATTTATGTTAATATGAATGACTTGTGGATACAGACTAGAGCCGTTCATGCCGATGAAAATGGATTTTACATTGATTCTTTTCAACAAGTTGATGAAACCTCTTATTCATGGACCTGCCGCAAATGCGGAAAAAACAATGAAAACTATCGCGAGACTTGCAGAAAATGCGGCGAACCCAAACCATGAATTGGAAATTAAAAATTCGGCACGGGGTTCTTCTTTGTGGTCTGGCGATTGGTTTGTACATTGCCTATTGCCACTTGCAGAAGGACCCTCCGCTTTCTTCTTATGAAGGAAAAAATATCACGGCAATTTTAAACATCATGCCTGCCAGGGATAAGCAGAGGCTGGAATATTTTTTTGAAGAATTGATCGGCTGGGACGCGTTTGGCTATGTTCTTTTTGGAGACAAGCCCATGTCCCTTGGATCATGCAATAAAAAAATCGATCCTTTTAGATGTCTTTCTTCATTCCGCTATGCGATATCTCCTCGTCGAATCCAATCTAAAAATGGGTTTGAAACATGGAGAAAGTATGAGAAACTGTTCCCGATGTCCCGGTTTGTCTTTCTTTACGAAGAGACACCTTCTGATACGACGTTCTTTTTTATTAACAAGAAGAATTTCATTCAAACAGTGGAGAGCTGCAAAGATAGCTTTAAGCGCATTTTAAATCGTGAAGTGACAGGCGAGCAACTTTTAAAAGAGGGAACATATAAGCCTTTGCTTTCCGAGGTATTAGCTGACAACGATGAGTTGATGGGGATACTCTTTGGGTTTGGGTTGGAAAATGCCCGGCTATTCCATCAGAAATCTCTGCTGGCATCTGAAAAAGAACAAGCCGATTTTTGTGAAAGATTCCATTTGGGAGATCCTTGGAAAAAAGAGAACGAAGAGCTGGATAAAAAATTGGATTCAATAGGTTGGATTAGCGCCTACTTCACCGGCTCGCATCTGAAAAATCTTGATTTAATCACCTTGCCTGGTTTTCATGCCATTATTGATCACCCTGAAACACTACGCTTACGACAACATTATCTTGAGACGAGACAGAAAATCATCGAGCACTACAAGAATAAAGATTTTTTAGAAACTACGCTGAGAATGTTGACCTCCGACTAATAGGTTTGACATTAAAAAGATGGCCCTGTGAATGACGCGAAGCAAAGGGTCCCGCCCCGAGACGAAGTCCGGCGGGAAGGCGAGCGCATGAGCAGCCCGCGGCCTCAGATCGCAAAGCAAAATCGCACCCGCAGGAGAGCCCGCACCTGACAGGCTTTAAAAGCTGCGATTACAAATGGGTAAAATTATAAGATCTTCGCAGCTTCTAAGGCTGCGGGTGGAGCGTGGGGAGCTGTACTCCGTACAGCCCTTCGACGAGGACGCGATTTGGCAAAGCGAGGTGAGGCTCAAGGGGCAGCAGGGACACACGACACGAAGTGCAGTGTCCCGACATGAGAAATAGAAGGCCAAAGCACAAAATTTAAAAAAATTTTAACACTGAGTCGTCATCTGTCCTGCGATCAATACGCTTTGGCGTAGATCACCCTGTGCTTACTTTTTTTGCCAGTAAAAGGACAGACGCCTTCTTCCTGAGGAGTGTTTAAGGGGATGCAGCGGATCGTGACGCCAAGATCCTCTTTGACCTTTTCTTCGATCTGCGGGTCGCCGCTCCAATGAGTCAGGGCAAATCCCCCATGGATTTCTGGATTTTCTAAGTTTTTGGGGGTGAAAAAAGCATAAAACTCTTCTTTGGAATCGATCTTACGCGTATGGCTATCGCGGAAATGCACAGCTTTGCGGAAGAGACCTTGCTGCATCTCCTCGAGCTGTTCTGTGACGGTGGCAACGAGCTGTTCGCGCGACTGCAGTTTTTTTTCCGTATGCTCGCGATCGCGCCGGGAGACGGGAAGCTGGTTGGAGGCGATGTCGCGCGGGCCGATCTCCACGCGCAAAGGCACGCCTTTTTTAATCCAGGACCAGAGTTTTTCTCCTCCGCGTAGATCTCTGTCATCTATAATGACGGTAAGTGGCTTGCCCGCGTAAGAGATTTTTTTCAGCTCATCAGCTAAGGAATGGCAATAGGCGAGCACTGTGGACTTTGTCTCTTCTTTGTGG
>Ga0209579_10001993_pt1 | contig 16202 bp, 11 predicted proteins | sample Coa_R1_2_FD_187152 | JGI IMG/M metagenome (GOLD analysis project Ga0209579, IMG submission 187152) | Surface soil microbial communities from Centralia Pennsylvania, which are recovering from an underground coalmine fire - Coalmine... | ecosystem: Environmental > Terrestrial > Soil >... | reverse complement strand
ATGGTGCGCAGATTGGGAGAAGGAGGAACCCAGCGGATGCCAGTGGACTCAAAGAAGTAGTTGCGATGCCAGTTTTTCATGGCGATAACATGGAGGTCGGCATTGATGTGATTTTCATTGTTGAAGAACAGGGCGAGTTCGCCGATGGTGAGGCCGTAGCGGACGGGGAGCGGAAAGTAGGCGACGAAATTGGTTTTATCGGAATCGAGCATGGGGCCCTCGATGACTTCGCCGCTAATGGGATTAGGGCGATCGAGAACGTAGAAGGCGATGTTGCGCTTGGCGGCTTCTTCCATGCAGTAGCCCATCGTGGCGGTATAGGTATAGAAGCGGACGCCGGCGTCCTGGACGTCGAAGACGAGAGCGTCAATGCCCTGAAGCATTTCATCGGTGGGGCGGGTGGTTTCGCCATAAAGGCTGTAGATGGGCAGACCGGTAGCAGCGTCCTTTGTGGAGGCCACTTTTTCGTCGAGGCGGCCGGCGAGGCCGTGCTCAGGGCTGAAGAGGGCAACGACTTGGACGCCTGGCGCGTGAGTGAGGACGTCGATGGTGGATTTGCCCTGGGAGTCGAGGCCGGTGTGGTTCGTGATGATGCCGATGTGTTTGCCGCGGAGGGGAGCGAACTTTTGCGATTCGAGGAAGTCCAGGCCAGTCTGGACGCGACCGGCGCGCGAGGCGGATTTGTGCGCGGAGTGAGGGGTGTGGGGAGCGACTTGCGTGCGCGGGGCCGCAGCGAGTGGGAGGGCGAGCGCGAAAAAGACCAGGAATGAGAGTTGCGAACGAGACGTCGGCTGGAACGGGGGCGCGAGCGGCGGCAAGTTTCCTCCTCGAGAGCGTGAATTGAAATGATATTCTGGAACGCCCTGCGGGGAATTGCGTTGTGACACTGTGGTGCGTGTGTTATCAACAGACAAGAAGCAGGGCGTGATCCACTGGCAATTCAAACCGGTTCGGGAGAACCCCTTGTGAAGACACGCCGCGCAGCGTTGTGCCTGCTCCTGCTTCCTTTCGCGATTTTTATGGCCACCAAATTAAAAAGTCAGAGTCCCGTGCGCGGGACGAACCCGAAGAGTGCCGCACCGCCGGCCGGTGCGTCCGGGCCGCTGAAGCCGCTGTCGGCCGCGGAGCGGCAATGGGTGGATACGACGCTGCGCAGAATGAGCGCGGAAGAAAAAATCGGACAACTGCTGTTCACCACGTTTCACGGGACGTTTACTTCGAGCGAATCCGCGGAATACCAGAAGCTGCTGCATGACGTGACCGAGCTGCACGTCGGCGGATTCATCGTGGTTACGCGGATCACGCAACTGGGCATTGAAAAGAGCCAGACGTATCCGACAGCGGTGTTGTCGAACCAACTGCAGAAGAAAGCGGACGTGCCGCTGCTGATTGGCGCGGATTTTGAGCGCGGTTCGGCGATGCGGCTGGATGAGGGCACCTCGTTTCCTACGCAGATGGCGATTGCGGCGGGAGGCGATCCGCGTGACGCGTACACCATGGGAAAAATCACGGCTATCGAGGCGCGCGAAGCGGGCGTGCAGTGGATTTACGCGCCGGTAGCCGACGTGAACAACAATCCGGGGAATCCGATTATCAATACGCGGTCGTTTGGCGAGGATCCGGCGCGGGTGGCGGAGTTTGTGACGCAGTATGTGCGCGGGGTGGAAGAAAATGGCGGCCTGGCGACGGCAAAACATTTTCCGGGGCATGGAGATACGGCGGCGGATTCGCATATTGATTTGCCGGTGATTCGCGCGGACCGGGCGCGGCTGGACTCGCTGGAACTGGTTCCCTTTCGCGCGGCGATCGGAGCGGGAGTGGGCAGTATCATGACCGGCCATTTGAATGTGCCGGCGCTGGAGCCGGACCCGAATACGCCGGCGACATTGTCGTCGCATATTTTGACCGACCTGCTGCGCAAGGATTTGCGGTTTCAGGGTTTGGTGGTTACCGATGCGATGGACATGGGCGGAATCACGGTTCGCTTCGCGCCGGGAGAGGCCGCGGTGCGCGCAGTGCTGGCCGGAGCAGATTGTTTGTTGATGCCGCCGGTCCCGGACGCGGCGTTCGAAGCGCTGCAGGCGGCGGTGCAATCGGGACGGATATCGCGGGAACGGCTGGACGCGTCGGTGCGGCGGATTCTGGAGGCGAAGGCGCGGCTCGGGCTGAACAAGAACCGTCTGGTGGATTTAAATGCCATCAATGAGAAGTTTGCCGAGCCAAGGTGGCAGAACGAAGCGCAAGCGATTTCGGATCGAGGGATTACGCTGCTGCGCGATACGGCACACCGATTGCCGCTGGACGGGACGAAGCCATCGCGGGCGCTGCTACTGGCGTTTTATGCGGACCCGGAACCACTGCCGGGCGAGGATCTGGAGCGGGAGCTGCGCCGCCGGTTTGATGCCGTGACGACGCTGCGCGCGGACACGCGCTTTCGCGATGCGGCAATGCTGAAGCTGCCTCCGACGGATTCGTATGATGTGGCCATTCTGGCGCTGTTCGTTCGGGTGAGCGACCGCAAGGGAAACGTGGATGTTCCCGCTGAGCAGGCGGCGCTGGCGGAGCAACTTTATAAGAGCGGAAAGCCAGTGATCACGATGGCGCTGGGCAGCCCGTATTTGATTGAACGGTTTCCCCAGGCGGAGACCTGGCTGGGCGCATTTGGCATCAGCGATGTGGCGCAGATTTCGATGGCGCGCGCGCTGTTTGGAGAGATTCCGATACGCGGGCATTTGCCGGTGACGATTCCGGGGATTCCGCTGAACGCGGGCGGGGGAATCGACGTTGCCGCGGACCCCATGAAACTGCAGCCGATGGATGTGCGGACCGAAGCGCAGTTGCAGCCGGCATTCAACGTGGTGGAAGCAGCGATTCGGGACAAAGCATTTCCGGGTGCGACGCTGGCGATCGGATATCGCGGGAAAGTTTCGCTGCATGCGTTTGGAAAACAGACCTATGACGCGAAATCGCCGGCCGTTGCTGGCAACACCATGTACGACATCGCGTCGCTTACGAAAGTGGTGGCGACGACTACGCTGGTGGCCAAACTGGAGGAAGGCGACTTCCCTGTTCCGATTGACCTGGACGCCAAGGTGGAACGGTATTTGCCGGAGTGGGCGAGCGGGCCGCAGCCGGAATGGCGGCACCGAGTAACGGTCCGTCATTTGTTGACACACACGTCGGGATTGCCACCGTTCAAAGAGTATTGGCGCACATCAAAGTCCAAGCAGGACACGCTCAACAAGATTTTTGCGGAGCCGCTGGAGTATGAACCGGGAACGAAGGAGGTGTATTCGGACCTCGGCATCATATTGATGGCGGAAATTATTGAGCGGCTGACCGGCAAGCCTCTGGACATTCTGGCGCGCGAATATATTTTCGCACCGCTCGGCATGGTCAACTCGATGTATAACCCACCGAAAAAGATTTGGCCGACGATTGCCCCCACAGAAATGGACAACCAATACCGGCATCGTCAGATTCAGGGTGAAGTGCACGACGAAAATGCGGCGGCGATTGGCGGCGTGTCTGGCCACGCGGGAGTTTTCAGCACCGCGCCGGATCTGGCGGCGTTTTGCCAAATGCTGCTGGACGGCGGCGTGTACGCCCACCAGCGAATCCTGCGGCGCGCGACCATCGCCGAGTTCACTACACCGCAGCAGCTTTCCAGCGGCACGCGGACGTTAGGCTGGGCTGCGCCCACGCCGGGCGGTTCGAGCGGCCAATTTTTTGGCCCGCATTCTTTTGGTCACACCGGATTTACAGGGACTTCGATCTGGGTTGATCCGGACAAGCAGGTTTTTGTGGTGTTTCTAACCAACCGCGTTTATCCGACGCGCGAAAATCAGAAACACATCAAGGTGCGACCAGCACTGCACGACGCAGTGATGCAGGCGCTGGGGCTGGCGGAATCGCCGTCAGTGCCGAAGTAAAACAAATGCCGGGAGGCTGCCTCAAGAGCGCTGCGCCTCTTGCCGGCTGATCACGAAGCAGGATAGCAGTTGACAACGACCTCACTGTTCCCTTTCCACGGACCAAACGCCCTGCTGCAGGCCAATTTCCGCTTGCTTAATGCTTTGTGGCTTTCCGAGATCGAGCCAAGAGTATTGGTCGGCTCGAAAGGATTGGATCTTCTCCCCAGCCGCGGCTAGGCGCAGATAAGTGTCAATGATGGAGAAGGCTCCGTCTTCGCTTATCAGGCGCAGCAGGCGCGGCGAGATCACGTGGATTCCGGAAAAGGCCAGCGGCTCAAGCACTTTGGACGGACGGACGACTTCACCATTCATTTCTCCGCTTTTGCCCCTCCCGCAGAGCTGGGCGCGCTCATCGAAAAGAAGCTGACGGGAGCTGTCCCGCCGCTGAACGGCCAGCGTCGCCAGCGCGCCTGCTTCCCGGTGAGCTTGCAGCATTCTGGCGAGGTCGATGTCGCTGAGGACATCCACGTTGTGAAGCAGGAAAGGCTGCTCCGATCCATCCTGAAGGAAGAACCAGGCGGCTTTCTTGAGGCCGCCGCCGGTGTCAAGCAGCAGATCGTCTTCGCGTGAAATCTCGATACGCATCCTGAAATTCTGCTTTGCTTTCAAGTACGCAACAACCTGGTCGGAGAAATGGTGGACGTTTATGATGACCTCGGTCACCCCAAAAGAGCGCAGACGTAAGAGCGTGATCTCCAGGAGGGCGCGGCCGCAGACTTCGACAAGAGCTTTGGGTCTGCTGTCGGTCAGCGGGCGCAGGCGTGTGCCAAGACCAGCGGCGAGGATCATTGCTTTCATTGAGGGGCCTGCATCGCGAAGAGGTTACTTCCCAACTGCTTCGGCTACTGGAGTTTCGAAGCCGGCGGCCTCCAAGCCCAAATGCCGCACTCTGACCTCGATGCCGCGTCGCCCGCGCAGGCGCTTTGCCAGCTGCTCCGCCAGAAATACCGAGCGATGCTGCCCGCCGGTACATCCAAAGGAAACCATGAAATTCTTGAACCCGCGTTCCTGATAGTTCGCGATGCTGGAGTCGATCAAGGTAAAAACGCTAGCCAGAAACTGGTGAACACTCTCCTGCTGATTCAGATAATCAATCACCGGCGCGTCCTTGCCAGTGAGCTGTTTGAAGCGCTCTTCGCGGCCGGGATTCGGCAAGCTGCGGCCATCGAAAATGAAGCCACCGCCGTTGCCGGAATCGTCCTTTGGCAGGCCACGATGGAACGAAAAACTAAACACACGCACGACCAGGTTGTCTGCTTCGGAAGCAAGGCCGTTCAGCTTTTCAGAAGCCAGCATGTTGCGGAAGGTGTCCATCAGGGTCGGCAGTGGTACGGGAAGTGTGACGTTATGGAGCAGCCAGCGCACATTTTTCAGGGCGTAAGGCACGGATTGCAGGAAATGCGCCTTGCGCTCGTAGAAGCCGCGGAAACCGTAGGCGCCCATGGCCTGCATGATACGGACGTAAACGAAGGCGTAGTAGTGGTGCAGAAAGTCGTCGCGGCTGATATCCAGATGCTGCTGCAGTGCGGCGATGTAGTGATCAAGCAGGTGCTGGCGCACCTCGGGGGGCAAGTCCGCCTTGGCGTCAAAAAGAAGCGAGGCGATGTCATACTGCAGCGCGCCTTTGCGACCGCCCTGGTAGTCCAGAAAATAGGGCTGCCCGCCGTGCAGCATGACGTTGCGCGATTGAAAGTCGCGATACAGAAAAAAGTCACTGCGGGCGGTCAGCAGGAATTCGGTCAGCCGCCAGAAATCGTTTTCGAGAGCCTGTTCGTTGAACGGAATGCCGGCCAGGCGCAGAAAGTAGTATTTGAAGTAGTTGATGTCCCAGGTGATCGACTGGCGATCGAAACTCGCGCACGGGTAGCATACGGAATAATCCAGGTCGCGCCCGGCCTCCACCTGAAAGCGCGGGAGGACTTCAACTACTCTGCGATAGGCCGCGACGGCATCGGGTTCAACGGTTTCTTCGTTGCGATGCTTTGACAAATATTCAAAGAGTGTGGTGTCGCCGAGGTCCTCTTCCAAGTAGGCGCCGCGCTCCAGATCTTCGCCGTAGATTTCCGGCACCGGCAAACCGTGCCGGCGGAAATGGCGCGAGAAGGAAAGGAAGGCGTGGTTTTCTTCCCTGACGCCGTAGAGGATCCCAATGGCGTGGGCTTTTCCGGAGGACAGGCGAATAATCTTGCGTCCTGAGCCGCCCAGTTCGCCCTGCAGAGGCCGCACATGCTCCGCGGGCGTGCCGAAATGTTCCGCAAAAAGTTTTCTTAAAACATCCATGGAATGGTTCCCGCTGCTGCTGCTGCTGCTGCTGGAGTCCGCCACACGGTGCCCTGGGCTGGATTCGCCGCTGGCTTTAGGATAGCCCATTCCAGCCCACTGGACTCACCGGCGAGCAAAGTGTTGCGCTTCGAGTAGTAACGGTCTGGCCGCACACCGCCTGGGTGGTCTGCAGGAATTTGGTTCTGACTTCCTTCGGGCAATATACTTCCAAGGATGCCATCTCGCCCTTCGCAGCGTTGGCCGGCGGATCGCCGCCGGACCGAACAGCGTAATCCCGCTTCCCAGAATCTGGACCGCCTTTCCACGGCGCAAATTGTGCAACTTATGAATCGTGAGGATCGCACGGTTGCGGCAGCCGTAAGGCGTGAATTGCCAGCGATCGCTCAGGCGGTGGACGCAATCGTAGGCGCGATTGAGAACGGCGGGCGGCTGTTCTACGTGGGAGCGGGATCGAGTGGGCGCATGGGGGTGCTGGATGCGGCGGAAATTGCGCCGACGTTCGGAACATCGCCCGGGTTGGTGCGGGCGTTGATTGCCGGAGGGCGGCGCGCTGTGACGAGCGCCGTGGAGGGCGCCGAGGACTCGGTACGCAACGGAGAAGAAGACCTGCGCGAGCAACGGTTCGGTGGCAGGGACATCATCGTTGGCATCGCCGCGAGCGGAACCACGCCTTATGTTTTGGGCGCGCTGCAATATGCGCGGAAGAAGAAGGCTACGGTCATTGCGCTGACGTCGAACCGGCGCATGCCCATCACGCGACTGGCAGATATTGTGATCGCACCGGAGGTTGGTCCGGAGGTGGTGACGGGTTCGACAAGGCTAAAGGCGGGAACATCGCAAAAGTTGGTACTGAACATGCTCTCTACTGCCGCGATGGTGCGGCTCGGGCACGTATATGAAAACCTGATGATTGACGCGGTGCTGACCAACAAGAAGTTAGAGGATCGCGCGCTGCGGATCCTGGTGGCGGCGAGCGGCAAGAGTATGTCTGCGGGAAGACGCGCATTGCGGCAGGCGGGACACGATATCCGGGTGGCACTGGTCATTTTGAAACGCGGCATTTCCGCGGTTGCGGCGCGGAAGCTAGTGGCCGCAGCGCACGGGAACTTGCGGGCGGCGTTAGGCGAATCACGGCATGGATAAGTTCCTCATCACTGGCGGCACGGCGCTACGCGGGACAGTGGCGATCAGCGGCGCAAAAAACGCCGCGTTACCAGCTATGGCAGCGGGCCTTCTTACGGCGGACCGGATCATGCTGCACAACATTCCGATGGTGCGCGACATCATCACCATGGGCAAGTTGCTGGCATACATGGGCGCGACGGTTTCGACTTCGGAGTTTCCGGCCACCAATTACACCATCGCATCGCCAACGATCAACGAGGCGGTGGCGCCCTATGAACTGGTGAAAACCATGCGGGCGTCTATCCTGACGCTGGGTCCGGCACTGGCGCGAACGGGAGTTGCGCGAGTCTCACTGCCCGGTGGGTGCGCCATCGGGGCGCGTCCGGTGGATTTGCATCTGTCGGCGCTGGAAAAAATGGGCGCCGAAATTCACACTACGCACGGCTACATCGAAGCTCGCGCGCCGAGAAGTGGCCGGCTGAAGGGCGCGCGCATCAGCTTCGACAAGATCACGGTGACCGGGACCGAGAACATTTTGATGGCGGCGGCGCTGGCTGACGGTGAAAGCATTCTGGAGAATTCAGCGCGCGAACCGGAGGTGACGGACCTGGTCGTACTGCTGCGAAAAATGGGCGCGCATATCGAGGGCGATGGCACATCGACGCTGCGCATTCGCGGCGTGGCGTCTTTGCGTGGAGCGGAGCACTCGGTGATTCCCGACCGCATCGAAACCGGAACGTTTTTAGTTGCGGGCGCCGTCACCAATGGCGACGTAACCATCACCAACTGCGAGCCGCGGCATCTGGGGGCTATCGTCGCCAAACTGCGCGACGCCGGGGCGCGCATCGAGGAGGCTGGCGCAGATACGTTGCGGGTGCTTGGTGTCAGGAGGTTGGTGGCTGCGAACGTTACCACCGAGGAGTATCCCGGTTTCGCAACGGATATGCAGGCACAATACATGGCGCTGGCAACCCAGGCCGAAGGCGCGTCCACAATTTCCGAGACTATCTTTGAAAATCGGTTTCTGCACGCGCTGGAAATGAAACGCATGGGCGCGAACATTACCATTGACGGACATCACGCTGTGGTTCACGGTCCGTCGCAGCTGTCCGGCACGACTGTGCAGGCGTCTGATTTGCGGGCGAGCGCCGGTTTGGTGCTGGCTGCGCTGGTGGCTTCGGGCCAAACCACCATTGAGCGCGTTTACCACATCGACCGTGGCTACGAACACATTGTGGAGAAATTCAGCGCGCTGGGGGCCCAAATCTCGCGGCTACAAGGTCCGAGCGTCTGACACCCGTCATACTCTACGCCAGTAGCTCAATTCATACCGCTATGGCGCGCCGTTTTGGCTCATGATACAAATTCATTTGCCGTAATGCGGGGCAGCGCCACCGGCCTTCACATTTTGCGCCAACTTGCTCAGGAGGGTTTCGTTCATGCGTTCTGCAGTCAGACTTTGTTTTTATACGCTCGCCATCATGTGTCTCGCGTCAGCCAGCAAAGGACGGATCGCAGCAGCTGCTCCCAGTTCCTCTTCTGAACCGACCCGTCAGGCAGCGACTCCTCCCGCGAAGCCGCAGAATCCTCTGGAGATCAAGGCGCCCGGGCCCGGCGAGGAGAAAGCCTACAAAGCATTTCAGCATTTTCAGTCGATGCCGGAGAGTGACGCAGCGAAGAAGACTCAGGCCGGCGAAGACTTCCTGACGAAATTCCCGGCTACACCTTATACGACCTACGTTTATCAATATCTGACCGTCGCCTATATTCAGGCCGGGCAGGTGGATAAAGGCCTGGCCACTGGTGAAAAGGCCATCCAGGCGAATCCGCAGGATTTTCGAACCATGGGTGTGATGGCGCAAACGATAGCGCGCACCCTGAATGATTCAGCACCCGACGCTGCGGCCAAACTCGAAAAAGCGGAAGCCTACGCGAAGAACGCGATTGCCGGCGTGGCCACCTGGGTCAAGCCGGATTCCATGCCAGACGCTAATTTCACCGGACTGAAAAATGAAGTACTGACCATGGGGCACGCCACATTGGGTCTGGTGGCGATCCACAAGAATAACTTTGAGGGAGCGATTCCCGATCTACAACAAGCCGTCGATCTGGGCACCAATACCGACCCGACCAATTATTACTTGCTGGGCTTGGCTAATCAGAATTCCGCGCACTACGATAAAGCGACGGCGGCGTTTGAGAAATGCGCAGCAGTGAAGGGCACGAACCTCACGGGCACGTGCACGTCGCTGGCCGACCAGGCGAAAAAGGAGGGGGCGCAAGCAAAGCCCAAATAATCTGCGTGTTACGGATTTTTGAGGCTTGACGCGAGCTTGGACCATGATGGATAGTCCCGCATCAGAGAGGCCATGATGCATTTGGGATCACCGCTTTCGCGACGTAGTGTGTTAAGACTTCTCGGAGCGGGCAGCGGAGCGTTAGCCCTGCCGGCTTGGAGCCGCAGCATCCCCGGCTCCGATCAAGAATCTTCACAACAAGGCGAGATCGAGACGTTCACTGGTCCCGGCCCCAATCCGCACTGGAATTCCATCGGGCCTTACGTGAGTGAACCACAAAAAGCGCCATTGATTCTGCTGACGGACCGCACGATCCAGTTGGAAACACCACGCCATTATTTTCGCACCGCGTTCACGGCCAACGAAGCCTTTTACGTGCGCTGGCACTTGCCTGACATTCCGAACCGTGTTGATCTGCGCGAATGGCGCCTGCACGTCGAGGGAAACGTCAACAAGCCGCTGGCATTCAGTTTTGGCGAGCTCACGCAAAAGTTCAAACCAGCTTCCGTTGCTGCGGTGAATCAGTGCTCGGGAAACTCGCGCAGCCGATTTCAGCCGAGAGTTCCGGGCGGCCAGTGGGGCAACGGCGCGATGGGTAACGCTATGTGGACCGGCGTGCGGCTGCGCGAACTGCTGGATACAGCCGGCGTAAAGGCTGGCTCGGTGCAGATTCAGCTTCAGGGTCTAGAAACCGGGGCCGGCCCGAGGGGATTTCCCTCCAACGTGTTCTTGAAATCGTTGGACCTGACCAACCCAGTGATTGACGAATCCATTGTGGCCTATCAGATGAACGGCGAGGCTATGCCGCTCTTAAACGGGTTCCCGGTACGTTTGGTGGTGCCGGGATACTTTGCCACGTATTGGACGAAATGTCTGACCTGGATACGCGTGTTGGCCAAACCGGATGAAAACTTCTGGACGAAGACGGCCTACCGTATTCCTGATACGCCAAGAGGAAACACCACGCCGGAGGAAATGAAAGCCGGCAATGTTCTGACCAAACCGATCGAGAAGATGCCAGTGCGGTCGTTTCTGATCTCGCCGGATGGTTCGTCCAAAATTCCCGCGGGCCTGCGCGTCACGCTGTCTGGCATCGCTTTCAGTGGTCACGGTCGGATCGAAAAGGTCGAAGTTTCTGAAGACGGGGGAAAAGGATGGCGGGCAGCGCGGCTCGGCGAGGACTTTGGTCCTTATTCGTTCCGGACGTGGCAGGCTGATTGGACGCCGCAAAACCCGGGTCGTTATTCGCTGGCGGTTCGCGCTACGGATGGGCAGGGGAATGTGCAGAGTGACGAAAGCGTCTGGAATCCGGGCGGCTATCTATGGAATCGCATCGAACGCCAGGACTTTCTGGTCGGAAGCGCCGCGTGAAAAGGAGCCGGCGATGAACGGGAGATTTTTGCGACGCTTCGCAACGAGCGTTGTTTTACTGGCGGCAGCCGGCGGTGCCGTGGCCCAACTGCAAAATGGCCGATATGATTCGGGCAATTTAGGCGGCTTGCGGCAGGCTGCCCCGATGGAATTCAAGGCTGACGCGGTTTACGAAGCAGGCGCATTCCCGGTGTTCCCTCCGGAGCTTGCCGCTGGCGTGGGATTGCAAGAAACCACCAGCTTCTGCAACTTGTGCCACAGCACGCGGTATATCACCATGCAGTCGCCTCTGCCTGCCGCGACGTGGGACGCGGAAGTAACCAAGATGATCAAGGCTTACGGCGCTCCCATTCCGGAGGCGTCCGCGAATAAGATCCGCCTGTACCTGCAGCAGCACTACACGCCAGAGACGCGCAAACAATAAGGCGGAGGCATAAAGGTTCAAAGTCCAACAAAAAGGCTCCCAACTTCGGGAGCCTTTTCGCAGCGTTTGTTGAAAGTGGTTTCTTACTCGGCCGCTGCGGCCCCGCCGGCGGCTTCCTTCTTCTGCGCTTTCTCGCGGGCTTCCTTGATGAGCGCTTTGCGGGACAGGCGAATCTTGTTGCCTTCGATGGAAAGTACCTTTACCAGAACCTGGTCGCCCAGCTTCAGTTCGTCGCGCACGTCGCGGATGCGGTGCTCGGAGATCTCGCTGATGTGCAGCAAGCCATCGGTGCCAGGGAAGAGCTCGACGAAAGCGCCAAACTCCGCCAGTCTTACGACTTTGCCGAGATACGTCTTACCGATTTCCGCGCTGGCCGTAACGTCGCGCACCATGGCCAGTGCCGCATCGCCGCCGGAGCCGGTGGTGGAGAAAATGTGCACCGTACCGTCTTCATGCACATCAATCTTCACGCCGGTGGCTTCGATGATGGATTTGATCTTCTTGCCGCCCGGTCCGATCAGGTCGCGGATCTTGTCAGTCGGAATGGTCAGCTTGTACAAACGCGGCGCGTAGGTCGAAATCGCCGGACGCGGCGTGCTGAGCGTAGCGTCCATAATGTCCAGAATTTCCAGGCGCGCTTTCTTGGCCTGCGCGAGAGCTTCGCGCATCATGGCAATGGTAATGCCGGTCACCTTGATATCCATCTGGAGCGCGGTGATGCCCTGGCGGGTTCCCGCAACCTTGAAGTCCATATCGCCGTAGTGATCCTCGGCGCCGGCAATGTCGGTAATGATGGCGTACTTGCCGGCGTCGGCTGTCACCAGACCCATGGCAATGCCCGCGCAGGGCGACTTCAGCGGAACGCCGGCATCCATCATGGCCAGCGAAGCACCGCAGACCGTGGCCATCGAAGACGATCCGTTGGATTCCAGAATGTCGCTCACCAAACGCATGGCGTAAGGGAAGTCGGCCTCGGGCGGCAGCAGGTTCACCAGGGCGCGCTCGGCCAAAGCGCCGTGACCGATTTCGCGGCGGCCCGGTCCACGCACCGGCTTGACTTCGCCAACGCTGAAGGGCGGAAAGTTGTAATGCAGCATGAAGCGCTTGAAGGTATCTTGCTCAAAAAGCAGGTCGAGCCGCTGCTGGTCTTCCTTGGTACCGAGCGTCAGGGTCGCCAGCGCCTGCGTCTCGCCGCGCGTAAACAATGCCGAGCCATGCACGCGAGGCAGCAAGCCGACTTCGCAGGTGATTTTGCGAACCTTATCGAACGGGCGGCCGTCGGGACGGCGCCGCTGGTTCAGGATTTCGTCGCGGAAAATATCCTCTTTCAGCCGGTCGAAGGCGCGCTTGGTCAATTTGAGCTTGTCTTCGTCTTCTTCTGGAACCGTGGCGGCGACCTTTTCCTTCAGCTCGTCCACCAGGTGGTAGCTTTCCTTCTTGGGATGCTTTTCGGTGTTCAGCGCATCCTTCAAGTCCGCGCCAATGCTCTTTTTCAGCCCGTTGTAAATGCTCTCATCGAAGGGCCACGGCTCGACAACCACCTTCTTGATCTTGAGCTGCGCACTCAACTCCTTTATCGCCGCAACGATCTTCTTGACTTGCGCGTGGCCGAATTCTAGCGCTTCCACTACCGTGTCTTCCGCAACTTCCAGGGCGCCAGATTCCACCATAACGATGGCTTCTTCGCTGCCGGCAATCACGATATTGAGCAGACTGGTTTTCTGCTCGGCAACGGTGGGGTTCGCAACCAGTTGCCCATTGAGCAGACCAACGCGAACGGCCGCGATCGGCGTCGCGAACGGCAGGTCGCTGCAATACACGGCAGCAGCTGCGCCCGTAACCGCGATCACGTCCGGATCATTCTCGCTGTCCGCGGACAGCACCATAGCGTTAACCTGCGTCTCATTCCGCCAGGATTCGGGGAACAGCGGCCGCAGCGGCCGGTCAATCAACCTCGAAACCAGGATTTCCTTCTCGGTCGGACGTCCTTCCCGCTTAAAAAATCCGCCCGGAATCTTTCCGGCGGAGTAGGTGTACTCGCGATAGTCCACGGTCAAAGGCAAAAAGTCTCTGTCGTTCGGCTTGTTCGCCATGCAGGCCGTATTCAGGATCACCGTATCGCCGTATCGCGCGGTAATTGCGCCGTTGGCCTGCTTGGCGATCTTCCCTGTCTCCAGGATCAGCGTTCTTCCGCCCACTTCTACCGACACCTGGTAGGGGGCCGGAATGTGATTATTTTCTGACATATTGAGTTCCTTTAGCGCCGCCTCTGGCGGCACCCTGGGCAGAACCGTCTGCCCTGTCCTTATTTACCTGCACTTCAATTTGATTCAGCTCTGTCGTTGAGCGGAGGAAGGTGCGCTACCAACCCGCATGCGGTTACACCACGAGGCCATTCGCCTGATTTCCAGACAAACATACAGCCGAAAACCCAGCCACACGCCGGGCTCCAGTCATTTTTTGCTCGGAAGTTGTCTTTACGCGCTTCGCTTGCGGCTTTTTCTTCTGCAAACCGCTACTTGCGCAGACTGAGGCGATCCACAATCTCGCGATACCGATCCGGGTCCCGGCGGTTGAGATAGTCCAGCAATCTCCGGCGCTTGTTGACCATCATGATCAGGCCCCGCCGTGATGCATGGTCCTTTACGTGACTCTTGAGGTGCGTCGTCAGATAGTTGATCCGCTCGCTAAGAAGTGCAATCTGCACTTCCGGGGAGCCTGTATCCTTAACATGAGAACGGAATTGTTCGATCAACGCTGCTTTCGGTGCGCTCAAGTGCCCTCTCCGTCGTCCCTTGAATTTTCCTCTTCTCTTCGACGCATTTAGAGTAACACAACGGTCTTCAGAGTGTAAAGCAATGGCCGATTAAGCCGGATAGGTTCACGCGTTTGAGACGTGGTGACGGTGGAGCGTGGAACCCGCATAGAGCAGGAGTGCACCCAGCCCGGTGGGCGACAGGGCAAATAGCAAATAGCTGGTACGCCAGCCACTCGTTTTTGTAGAGACAGCCAGGTCGATGAAGATTCCGCCGAGAACGATGAGGCCAGCTATCGTGACGGTACGAAAATGCGCACTGCTTTGGGAAGAGGCGAACCCTAGCGTTCTTCTCGTCACGGCCGCTCCCAAGGAATAAGCGAGCGACGAGTAAAACGGCATAGTGATTACCAGTTGGTCCAAACAGTAGTACACAGGCCGGCAACCCCAACCAAAATAATGTGAAAACCAAGATTGGCTAGCGCCTGGACTAGCGAACACGGAAGTCGGGAGTAACACGCGTGATGTGGCCACCGAGTAACAAAGTATCGTCAAGGGGAGCATCCAAACCCAGACCATTGACCGGTGGCGAAGAACGCGACCAAGCAGCCATCCTAAAATCAGCGCGAAGATAGTTTGGACTGGAAAGTAAGGCGATTCGCTCACCAAAGAGTAGAAGGTCCTCCTTGGATAGCTGTGGCCGAAAAAGAATAGGAATTTGAAACCCAGGCTGAACACAATGGGCGCGGTAGTAGGGATTCCGTACATGCCGATGAACTGATGCAACCCAAAAGTCAGAACCGATTTGGTGAGAGATTTCGTTCGCTCGAACGAATCTTGGGGAGTTACCTTGTCTCTTACTGAAATGCTGACGTTCTTTTCTAGTGAACCCGGCGACAACTCTTATACTAGGTCGACATCGCAATCGGCGCAGCGAGAGAAGCCGGAACGATACTCAACCTTGCATACAGGGCAAAACATCGCTCGGATGATACTACGAACGACTCAGTGTCGGCCGCTCCTGGTAGACGCCGTAACCGAAACTGCCGTTACCGGCCCACCGCTGCGGTTGACTCGCCCCCCGCGTGGTGCTACAAGGTACGCTAGATGTGGTTTACCTTCACGGTGCCCACTTTTGCGGCAAGGATGTTGAGCGCCTGCTCGCAGCGTCCGAGTCCTCCTCAATAACCACACGTACTTGCCCCGGTGCAGGCGGATCAAATTTCATGGAGAAACGAAAGAATGAAAGCACGTCTATTTTTGTGTCTTTTTGCCATGTTGCTGTCGTGTATTTCCTGTGTTGCGCAACAAGCCCAGCCTCAGCAGCAGCCTCTCACCTTCTGGTATGAGTACACCATCAACCCCGGCAAGGAAGCCGAGTTCCTGGATTTGATCAAAACTGTGGGACAGCCGGTCCGCGACAAATTGATGGCTGACGGCGTAATCCTAGCCTGGGGGGTCGAAACTCCGCTGCTTCGGGTCCCGGGCAACGCCACGCATTTGATCTGGTATGCCGTGAACGACTATGCCAGCGTCGAAAAAGTAGATACCGCCATGCGCGCGCAAATCGCCAAAATGGAGGAAGAAGCCGCGAAGTCCGGCGCCGCCAAAAAAGGCCAGAAGCCAGCGGCTGGCCCGATGGCCCAACTCGGCGAAATCGCCGACATGAGCAAAGTCCACGACTATCTCACCCGTGACCTGGTTATCGGATTCTCCCCAGCGTCGCCGGCGGGTTCACTTCCCTTCGTTCGCTATAATTTCGTTAAGGTGAAGGCTGGCAAGGCCGGCGATTACCGCAAGACCTGGGAGAAGTACAACAAGCCCGTGCTCGAAAAGCTCGCTGCCGACAACGTGATCATTGCCTATGGACTTTCGGTGGAGGACATTCGCACTGACGGCGACTTTACTCACTACGCCTGGTACGCGGTGAAGGACCTCGCGTCTTTGGACAAGGTCCGCGCCGCGTTTATTGC
>Ga0209579_10001990_pt1 | contig 16212 bp, 15 predicted proteins | sample Coa_R1_2_FD_187152 | JGI IMG/M metagenome (GOLD analysis project Ga0209579, IMG submission 187152) | Surface soil microbial communities from Centralia Pennsylvania, which are recovering from an underground coalmine fire - Coalmine... | ecosystem: Environmental > Terrestrial > Soil >... | reverse complement strand
CCATCAGGAGATGACTCGCGGGTTAAACGGAGCACCGGTGCCGATTCGGGTGCGCGAGGTTAAGGTTTGGGAAACCGAGATTCAGAGCGCGACTTATAGGCCGTGATGACCTCTGGCGCGTCCAAAACTGGTCAGCGTCCAAAATAAGTGGCGTTTTTCTGGGCGAACTCGGACCACTTCTCCGGCAGGTCGTCCAGGGCAAAGATGGCAGAGACCGGGCAGACTGGAACACAGGCGCCGCAGTCGATGCACTCTACCGGGTCGATGTACAACATGTCTTCGGAGGGAAATTTGTCTGCGTCTTTCTTGGGATGGATACAATCCACCGGGCAGGCGTCAACGCACGCCGAGTCTTTGACTCCAACACAGGGTTCCGCAATTACGTAAGCCATAGAAACAATCTCACTTATAGCCTGGGCCGATCTGGCAGGGGTGTAAACTACATTTAACCATACGATCGGCGGATGTGACAAACATTCGCCATTGAACGGTCGTAGAGGTGGGGCCGCTGGAAAGAATCTGGTAGGGACGGGCGGACTCGGGTTATTTCTTACCTCGCGCCCAACGGCTTTGCCTGTGCGCTCTTCGCTTACCGAGATCGCAGTAGGGACGGGCAGATTCGGGTTATTTCTTGCATCGCGCACAACGGCTTTGCCTGCGCGCTCTTCGGTTACGGAGATCGTGGTAGGGACGGGCAGATTCGAACTGCCGACCTGTCGCTTAGGAGGCGACCGCTCTATCCAACTGAGCTACGTCCCCATCGATCTAAATTGTAGCAGGAGGCCAGCGTTTTAGACCTTTTTTGGCAATGTCGTGGCGGTAATGCATTCCGTCGAAGTGGATGCGCTGGACGGCGCCGTAGGTATTCTTGATGGCGGCTGCCAAGTCTGGTCCTGATGCCGTAACGCCGAGCACTCGTCCGCCGGCTGTTTCCAGGCCACTTGACCCGACTCGCGTTCCTGCCTGGAAGATTTCGGCGCCGCAATCGTCAATTCCGCGAATCGGGTCGCCTGTCCGGGGACGGTCCGGATAACCCGACGCCGCCAGGACCACGCACACCGATGGGTCAGGTTTCCAACCGAGGCAGGCACCCTTTATGGACCCCGTCGCGGCGCGCGTAAGGACGTCTGCCAAAGATGTCTCGGCGTCGAGCCGATGCATCAGGGGCTGCGTTTCGGGGTCACCAAGTCTGACGTTGAATTCAAGCACTTTGGGTCCGTCATCGGTCATCATCAGGCCTGCGTATAAAAACCCTGTGAATCCGGTTGCTTTGATAGTGGGTTCGATCACCGTATTGAGGATTCGCTGCGAGTCGGCGTCGGTCAGGATCCGGCCATCGGAATAGGCGCCCATGCCTCCGGTATTCGGGCCTGTGTCCCCATCTCCAACGGCCTTGTGGTCCTGTGTCGCCTCCAGGGGAACAAGGTCGCGTCCATCGCACACGACGATAAAGCTGACCTCCTCTCCTTGAAGGAATTCCTCGATCACTAGAGGGGGGCCGAGTACCCGGATCGCGGCCTCAGCCTCAAGGCGGTTCTTCGCGATGATCACGCCTTTTCCGGCGGCTAGTCCGTCTGCCTTGATTACGACCGGATAATCGAACGAGGCCAGAGCGGCGATTGCGGTCTGGGGATTTTCGGCTCGCTGGAATCGGGCGGTTGGAATGCCGACACGGAGCATGAACTGCTTCGCGTGGATCTTACTCGATTCGAGCTTTGCCATTTCGGATGTCGCGCCTACGATCCGAAGCCCACTGGCGCGAATCTTGTCGACGGTCCCGGCGACCAGTGGCGCTTCCGGGCCGACGATGGTAAGGTCCGGCCGCGTTTCCTCCGCGAGGCTCGCGAAATCGTCGGTAACGTAGGTTTTTCCGAGTTGTGCAGTGCCCGGATTTCCGGGCGCCGCGCTAATCTGATGACCTTCTTTCGCAAGACGCCAGGCGAGAGCATGCTCGCGGCCTCCGCCCCCTATCACTAAGATCCGCATTTTGAACTGTCAGTGTAGCTCGACAGGCTAAAATGATGTTGAAGTGACAAGTCATTACGACGTGGTGGTGGTCGGGGCCGGGCATGCGGGATGCGAGGCTGCACGCGCCTGCGCGAAGCTCGGATTGAAGACTGCGATGATCACTATGAATCTGGATCTGATCGCGCAGATGTCTTGTAATCCAGCGATCGGTGGCATCGCAAAAGGTCACCTGGTGCGCGAGATCGACGCGCTCGGCGGCATCATGGGCGAGCTCACCGATAGCGTAGGTATTCAATTCCGGCTATTGAATACCAGCCGCGGTCCGGCGGTGTGGTCGCCGCGCGCGCAGTGCGACAAGAAGCAATATCGGCTCAAAATGCGTGAAATCCTAGAAAAAGAGCCGAATCTCCGAATATTGCAGGCTGAGGTCGCACAGCTTTCGATCTCAGACTCCGTGCCCAGACGTGTCACCGGCGTGCTGTTGCGTGATGGCCGCGTGATTACCAGTGATGCTGTGGTGGTAACTACGGGGACGTTTCTAAACGGTTTGGCCCACGTCGGAGAACAGCGTTATAGCTGCGGTCGTAGCGGCGAGGCTTCCTCGAATCTGCTGGGGGATCAGTTGCGGACCCTCGGGCTTCAGTGGATGCGGCTGAAGACTGGGACGCCCCCACGGTTGGACAGCCGTACAATCGATTGGTCACGCTTCGAGGCTCAACACGGCGATCTGGAGCCAACCCCGTTTTCGTTTCTGACGCGGCGCATAGATCGCCAGCAAGTGCCTTGTTATATTACATATACGAACCAGGTCACTCACGCTATTCTGCGCGAAAGCGTCTCCCGGTCCCCATTGTACAGTGGGCAGATTGAAGGGATTGGGCCTCGCTATTGCCCGTCCATCGAAGACAAGATCGTCAAGTTCCCCGATAAGACCCGGCACCAGATTTTCCTGGAGCCTGAAGGCCTCGATTCGAACGAGATTTACGTGAACGGAATGTCGACCAGCATGCCGATTGACGTGCAGTCTCGCGTCGTGGCATCTGTTCCAGGGCTTGAGACGGCTGAGATGATCAGGCCGGGGTACGCGATTGAATACGACGCGGTAGATCCACGGGAACTCACTCATGCGCTGGAAGTTAAGAAGATCGCTGGTTTGTTCCTGGCTGGCCAGATAAACGGAACGTCGGGGTATGAAGAGGCCGCCTGTCAGGGTCTGATCGCGGGGTTGAATGCCGCGGCGCGGTGCGGCGGCCGAGATCCTCTTGCGATTGAGCGGACCCAGGGTTACATCGGAATTCTGATCGGCGATCTCGTGACAAAGGGTGCCGATGAGCCTTATCGAATGTTTACGTCGCGGGCAGAATTTCGTCTCCATCTTCGGATCGACAACGCGGATGAAAGACTGACACCGATCGGCCGGCGCGCAGGTCTGGTCAGCGATGAACGTTGGGAGATATTCGAGCGAAAGACGCGACAGAAGCGGCGCCTGGTCGAGTTACTTCATCACCACCGTAGGGTTGACGATGATCATCCGACGCTGGCTGTTTGGCTTCGCCGTCCTGAGGCGAGGATCGACGCGATACGGGAAGACATTCGTAACGCGCTTGGGGAAGAGATCGAGGGTGGGGCCCTTCAAACAGTTGAGACAGAGCTCAAGTACGCCGGCTATATCGCGCAACAGAAGCGTCAGTTTGAGCGGATGCAGGGGTCGGAGAATCGCAAAATCCCACACCAGTTTTGCTACACCGACATACCGGGTCTTTCGCGGGAGGTCCAGGAGAAACTTGACAGAGTTCGTCCTGAGACTCTCGGGCAAGCCGGGCGGATTCCGGGAGTTACGCCTGCCGCTTTGGCAGTGCTCGACGTGTACCTGAGTATCGCTCGTTGAAATGTTTCGGGACCGTTTGGCTGCTGAGTTTGCTCCCTACGCAGCGCTGTCGGACGAACAATTGGGTCGGCTGCAGGGACACTATGAGCTATTAGTTAAATGGAATCAATCTCTTAACCTTACCAGGATCGTGGACATCGACGACGCGGTGAAGCTCCATTATTGCGAATCCCTTTTCGTCGGTCATGCGTTGCCGGCGGGGTCACTGCGAATAGTTGACGTTGGAACCGGCGCTGGTTTCCCGGGGATTCCGTTGGCAATCCTGCGTCCTGAGTGTAGCGTTACGCTGGTCGAGTCTCACCGACGGAAGGCTGTCTTCCTTCGGGAGGCGTCCCGCCTGCTTTCGAATGTCAAGATCATCTCCGATCGGGCCGAATGGATTTCGGGTGACTGGGATTGGTGTGTGTCTCGGGCCGTTCGACCCACGGATGTCCTGGGATTCGGCCTCGCCGGTAAACACGCGCTCTTAATAAGCTCTGCAGATTTTGTGGGTCTCCCAGAACCTGTGGTTGTCCGTCAGGTTCCGTGGGGGACTGATCGGGTGCTCGCTGAGTTCCACGTGGAACATCAAAGTTCTGTTTCACGTGGAACTCGGTGTTAGAATCACCAAGTAGTGGGCAAGGTCATTGCCATCTCTAATCAGAAGGGCGGGGTCGGCAAAACGACGACTGCCATTAACCTATCTGCGTCCTTGGCGGCGCAGGGTCTGCGCGTGCTTCTGATCGATTCTGACCCGCAGGGTAATTCTACCAGCGGCCTGGGTATCGATAAAGACTCGTCTTTATCAACACTTTACAATGCAATATTAGATGGGGCCGCGCTGGATGATATCCTCACGAAGACTTCCTGCGACGGCCTTGATCTCGTGAGAGCCGACAAGAACCTGGTTGCTGCGAATCTCGAAATGGTTGATTTGCCTGACCGCGAGTATCGCCTCAAACAAGCTCTGAGCGAGTTGCGTGAGAAGTACGACTACATATTAATCGATTGCCCTCCCGCTCTAGATCTGCTCACCTTGAACGCTCTCGTCGCAGCTGATTCGGTCCTCATCCCGATTCAGTGCGAGTTCTTTGCGCTTGAGGGCATTTCTCAGCTCATGGATACCGTCGATCGCGTTCGGGAAACATTTTCGCACCCGCTTAAGATCGAGGGAATCCTGCTCACGATGTTTGATGATCGAACGAATTTGACCCGGCAGGTCGCCGATGATCTCAGGGATTTCTTCCAAGATCAGGTTCTGTCGACGGTCATACCGCGAAGCGTCCGGCTCGCGGAAGCCCCCAGCTTCGGGAAGCCGATTCTCGCCTATGATCCGCGATCCCGAGGGGCCGAAAGTTACATGAAATTGGCCAAGGAGATCCTCGAGAATGAACACCGGAGTCGACAAGCAACGCAAAGCACTCGGTAAGGGTCTATCCGCTCTCTTGCCGGTACGTTCCAGCCTGGAAACGAACCCTACGCCGCCGGCAGCTCAGGAGCCGGGCCCGCAACGGGTCCCAATTGAATCGATCCAGCCTAACCCGATGCAGCCGCGATCCATCTTTCATTTTGAGCGGCTGGAAGAGCTAGCCGCCTCGATTCGAGCAAACGGCATTATTCAGCCCCTGGTGGTCCGGCGCCACAACGATGCTTATCAAATTGTTGCAGGCGAACGCCGTTGGCGAGCCGCCAAAATCGCGGGATTCTCCGATGTCCCGATCATCGTTCAAGAGGTTGCCGATTCCCAGCTGCTTGAATTAGCCCTCATCGAGAACATTCAGCGCGAGGACCTCAACCCGATCGAAACCGCGCACGCCTACGACCGCCTGCATCGTGACCTTGGGCTTTCCCATGAGGAAATCGGGCGGCGCACCGGGAAAGACAGGACCTCGATCGTCAATACGATTCGACTCCTGAAGCTCCCACAGGAGGTACAGTCGTTAGTTGCGAGCCAACGATTATCGATGGGACACGCCCGCGCCATCCTGGCGCTTGCGACAGCGGAGGATCAGATACGGATTGCGGAAGCTGCCGCGGCTCAGGGACTCTCTGTTCGTCAAGTTGAGGCGTCCGTTCAGGAAATGACCGCGGATCGACCAAAGCCGCCGGGATCAAAGCGCGATAGCAAGATTGATCCGAACGTCAGGGCCGCCGTCGAGGAACTTGAGCGGGCGCTCGGAACTCGAGTTCGCGTCGTCGAGCTTAGCGAGCAGCGAGGACGGATCGAAATTGAGTACTACTCGCAGGCTGAACTCGAACGTCTGTTCCAGCAAATCGTCGGGACGGCCTGAGGTTGGTGCCGGCGGCAGGAGTCGAACCTGCGACCTACGGATTATGAGACCGTCGCTCTAACCACCTGAGCTACACCGGCGTACCTACCAGCGTATTCGGCGGACTTCGATTGTGTCAAGTATCCAGATAAACAGGTATGAATATATTCTGTTTCGGAATTGCCATCTGCTGGTCTACAATTTCAGTTGGTGTCCGTTCCTGCCGTCGTATTCTCGCGCGTGTCCAAGAGCTACTCGATCTACGGAGCGCCGGGGGATCGTCTCAAAGAACTCGCGACCTTCAATCAGCGCCGATTTCACACGGATTATTGGGCGCTCCGCGATGTTTCTTTCGAAATTCAGCGTGGTGAGACCTTCTGCGTCGTCGGCGAGAATGGATCGGGCAAGAGTACCCTGTTGCAGATCTGCGCCGGGATTCTTCAACCCACGTCCGGCGAAGTAGCGGTGAATGGCCGTGTAGCCGCTTTGCTCGAATTAGGGTCCGGATTTAACCCTGAATTTTCCGGGCGCGACAACGTCTACCTCAATGGAGCCATTCTTGGGCTATCCACCAAGGACATGGACCAGAGATTCCCTGAAATTGAAACCTTCGCAGAAATCGGGGATTTCATTGATCAGCCCGTGAAAACCTACTCCAGCGGCATGGTTGTGCGCCTTGCCTTTGCCGTGGCGATCCATCTCGACCCGGAAATCCTCCTGGTCGACGAAGCCCTCTCGGTCGGAGACGTGTATTTTCGCCAGCGCTGTATGCGAAAGGTGCATGAACTCCGCGCCCGGGGGATCACCATCCTCTTCGTCTCTCACTCCACCGGCGATGTTAAAGCTCTCGGCGATCGAGCTCTGTGGCTGGAACACGGCCGTCCGATGGCTCTGGGCAAGACAGATCTTGTTGTAACTAAATATCTTGCAGCGATGGCAGCGAAGGACGCCCAGTATCTGGAGCATGATCCTTCCGCGCATGAGCATGGCGTCTACGGCCAGCCCGTCGAACTGATCGAGGAAATCCCCAACATCGACCACCGGTTTGGGGATGGCCGCGCAGAGATCCTGGGAATCCTCGTCTGCGACGAATCCGGCCGCCGGCGCGAATCGCTCGAACCAAATTCAACCGTTGTGGTGCGAATCAGCGTGCGTGCGAAGAGCAACATCGACCGTCCGATTGTCGGCTTCATGTTCCGAAATCACCTCGGTGTCGACTTCGCGGGGACAAATACAGCACGCGAGGGGCACACACTCTCCCCGCTGCTTGAAGGCGAAGTCTGCACCGTCGATTTCTATCTCGAGCTACCGACGCTCTATGCTTCCACTTTTTCCTTCTCGCCGGCAATCGCCGACGGTACCATCGACCATTATTCGATCTGCGATTGGATCGATAATGCCGTCGCGATGCACATGGCCCCCAGCGAGGGACTGGTCTACGGGCAGTTTCATTTTCCCTGCCGCGTGGAAGTCAATTCGAGGATCGGCGCCGGGGCTGTCGCGTTGTGATCGAGTTTACTGGCGAACGGGTTATACCAGGCGAAGTAAACGACGATCTATGGGCAGAACACCTCGCACGATACGCCTTTGCCGCACGATTCGCCGGTCGGCGCATCCTGGATCTGGGATGCGGGACTGGATACGGCACTGCTGAGCTCGCTGCCAACGCCGCTTTTGCCACGGGCATCGATATTGGCGCGGAAGCAATCGCTCACGCGCGTAGTCATTATCCACTTCCCAATATCCGCTTTCTGGTGGGTTCCGCCACGGCCGTCCCCTTGGCCGCGCAGTCTTTCGATCTCATCACAGCATTCGAAGTCATCGAACATCTCAGCGATTGGCGCAGCCTGCTGGACGAAGCTCGCCGTGTAATCGCACCGAACGGCGTCTTCCTCGTCTCAACGCCCAATAAGCTCTACTACGCCGAATCCCGTGCCAAGGAAGGACCCAATCCCTTCCACATTCACGAATTTGAATTCGCCGAGTTCCGGGAAGCGCTCGCACAGTATTTCCCTAACGTGACCGTTCTTCTACAGAACCGGCTGGAATCCTTCGTGTTCTCGCCTTCGCAGGCTGTTTTTCGTCAAACGGAAGCCCGTATCGATGGCACTCGCGGATCCGCGGACGAGGCGCATTTCTTCATCGGCATTTGCAGTGTGGAGGCCAAACCCGAGCCCCGAACATTCTTGTATGTACCGCGAGCCTCGAACGTTCTCCGCGAGCGTGAACAACACATTCATCTTCTTCAACTCGAACTCGCGCAGACCAAGGAATGGCTCGCGAGCGTAACCACCGATCACCAAAAACTGCTCGACCTGCACGCTGATCTCACCCGCCATCTCGAAGAGCATAATCAATGGGCTTTGAAGCTGGAAACTGACTGGAAAGCCGCTCTAACCCGGATTTCTCAGCTTCAGGACGAGCTCAAGACGGAACAAGCCGGCGCTCAGGAAGTGGTCGCGAAATACGAACATGTCGTTGCCGAGCTCCACGACGAAAATCGCCGCAGGACGGAGTGGGCCATCGAAACGGAGCAGCGCCTTTCCGAACATCTCGCCAGGAAGAACAACGAACTGGTTGAAGCGGTCCGCTTGCTCGACGCCGCCGAGAACACCGTCACGGAACGAACTCTCTGGGCGCAGAAGTTGCAATCAGAGCTTGACCAGCTCGAGCAGCGGATTCGAATGATTCGGGAGTCTCGCTGGCTCAAGTTCGGCCGCACCGTCGGGCTGGGGCCGCGGGTGGAAGGTTGATGCAGCGATTTCTTCGCGCGGTATGGCGCCTCCTGAAAGGCCTGCCGCTCGCGATTCTCGCCCCGCTGTTCTTGTTCATCAGCGCCCTGTTTCTTTTTCTGTGCGACCTCTTCTGCGCACTCCGCCCCAAAAGAGCCCACGCGAAAGATACACAGGCTCAGAACGCGCGCGCGAGCATCGTAATTCCCAACTGGAACGGGCGGGATCTTCTGACAAAATATCTTCCATCCGTCCTGGCGGCGGCGGAACAGGTACCGGGGAGCGAAGTGATCGTCGTCGATAACGGGTCGACGGACGGCAGCCCGGAGTTGGTCTTAGAACGATTCCCCCAAGCGAGGCTCATTGCACTCGACGACAACCTTGGTTTTGGCGGCGGTTCGAATCGCGGCTTCGAACACGCTCGTAACGATGTCGTGGTACTGCTCAACAGCGACATGCGGGTGGAGCGCGATTTCCTTGCGCCATTGCTTGAGGCCTTCACCGACGAGAAGGTCTTCGCGGTATCCTGCCAGATTTTCTTTTCCGATCCCGACAAGGTTCGTGAGGAAACCGGTCTAACAGAAGGCTGGTGGCAGCAAGGGGGCTTGCGCGTCCGGCATCGAATCGACCCGGGTATTCGCCAGCCGTACCCCTGTTTTTACGGGGGCGGCGGGTCCTGCGCGTTCGACCGGCGAAAATTTCTTGAGCTAGGAGGCTTTGACCACGTCCTCTCGCCCTTCTATCTCGAAGATACCGACCTTGGCTACATGGCATGGAAGCGCGGTTGGAAGGTTCTCTATCAACCCGCGAGTGTGGTGTTTCACGAACATCGGGGAACCATCGGGAAGCGCTTCAGCGACGCCTACATTCAATCGATTCTGAAGAAGAATTTTCTGCTCTTCATCTGGAAGAACATCCACGAATGGAAGCGTCTGGCCGCGCATTTCTTTTTTGCCTGGGCTGGCGCGATGGTTAGCTGGTTATTCGGCGATTCGACGGAACGGTCGAGTCTTGCGGGAATTGCTCGTGCGACGCTCCAGCTTCCCGGTGTTCTCCTTTCGCGCGCCCGGGCGAAGGCGCTCGCGGCGGTGTCCGACACAGAAGCGTTTCGCCGGCCGTTGGGGGGCTATTTTCGAGATACCTTCGCGCAGATGGGGGATGACCGACTTCGCGTGTTGTTCGTTTCGCCGTATCCAATCTGTCCGCCGGTTCACGGCGGCGGGGTCTTTATGTATCAGACCGTCCGGGAGATGGCGCAGCTTTGCGAACTGCACCTTATTATCCTGCTCGACTATTCGCACGAACGAAAACCGCACGAGGAGCTGGAACGGATTTGCGGGTCGGTCGAGTACATCGTCCGGATGGAGGGGCGTCAGAAAGTGATCGGCTCGCCCGAGCCCCATGCCGTACGCGAATTTCGCAATCCAGATCTCGCGTGGCTCATTCATCGGCAGATCTACAACCACCAGATCGACGTCCTGCAGCTCGAATACACGGTATTAGGGCAATACGCGGGGCGGTACCGGCGCATTCCCAGCATCCTCTTCGAACACGACATTTATTTCCAATCCATCGCCCGCCGGCTTCCCTACATGAAGAACGCGCTGGAGCGAACTCAGGCGCAGTGGGAGTACCTGCGAGCCCTACGTTACGAACTTCGCCTTCTGCGCAAACCGGATCGCGTTCAGGTTTGTAGCCAGGACAACAGCGACTACCTGATTTCCTTTCTTCCTGAGCTGAAGGGGCGAATTGATGCTGGCTATCGTGCCGGTATTGAAACCTCGCGTTATCCGTTCCACACGGAAGTACGTGAGCCATTCACGATGCTGTTTCTCGGCAGCTTCCGTCATCTGCCGAATGAAGAGGCGCTGCGTTGGTTTGTCGATCAGGTCCTGCCTCGCATCCGCGCCAAAGAGCCGAGAGCGCGATTAATGGTCATTGGAGCCGATCCCCCGCCCCGTCATTCACTACCGGGCGCGGGCGACGCGCTGGAGCTGATCGGCTTTGTTGAGGACGTTCGCGAGCCGCTCGCGCGCTATTCGGTGTTCGTCTGTCCGATCCTCAGCGGATCCGGCGTCCGTGTGAAGCTGCTCGAGGCGTTTGCGGCTGGAATTCCGGTGGTATCCACTCGGCTCGGCGCCGAAGGTCTCGCCAACGAGGACGGCAAAATCTGCGCCCTCGCCGATGAGCCGGGTCAGTTTGCGGATCGAGTCTTAAACTTGCTGGAAAACCCTGCGCGGGCCGCGGATATGGCCCAGCGGGCGCGGGAGGAAGTGATCGCGCATCGGGACATGAAACGGATGACGGAGCGGCTGGTGGAGTCTTACGAAACTGAGATTCAACGCATGCGCTCAGAGCGCTAGCGGCACGCGAGTGTCTCAAGCTCCGTCACGACGCGATCCAACTCCTCTACCACCGGGGCGGTCCGCTCCGAATGCAGATAGTCCCCGATGGTCCTGTAGTACCACAGCATTCCTTCACGGCCACCGCTGAAGCGGCTCCAAAGAGCCTCGCCGCAGACGCGATAGTCTTTCACCATCGCGCGGGCGTTATGAAGCTTATCGCAGGCAACCACCAGACGGACCGAATCCGATGAAGCGCGCAGGCTCGTGATGAAGGCCTCTTTGCGCGGCCGCCACGGAGGCTTCGGGAACGTATCGGCGTCGGTACACCCGTCGACGATATCGGTGATCACGGGACCGAACCGCTCCAGAATTTCTAGGCGTGTCTCATCGCCGCCCTGATCCTCCACCGCGTCATGCAGAAGAGCGGCGATCGCCTCATCCTCATTCCCGCCGTACTCGAGCGTCAGACCGGCGACCGCCATAAGATGAGAAACGTACGGGATATCGGAAGCCTTGCGGGTTTGGGTTGCGTGGAGGCGGGTCGCGTAGAGAAGCGCTTCCTCGAAGCGCGGTGTGAGCACGTTGCTATTTGCCCTTCCGAGCCTTTTCAAGATGCGAGGCAATGCGCTCAGCCAGACGGTTCATCTCCTCGGGACTGGTGTTCCTGGGGTGCTCGTAATCGCTCCAGATCACGCTGCGGGTCTTGGGGTCGACCAGAAAAATCGCGCCCTTTCCCCGCGTGATCGCCTGGGCGGGCTTGCGGGGCGTGCCGTCCTGCGAGTCTTCCGCGTCTTTCGGCTTGCCGCCATACATCTCGTCTAATTTCTGTTCGAATCCCGCGCCAATTCGATCGGTGAAAATGGCGTCGGCTTTATGGACGTCGGTCACGACCTGCATCACGACGCCGGTCGTCAGCTTGATCGCGAGAAACTGGTCGAGACTGTTCGCCATTGGCAGGATGTAGACGGTCTTGTACTCACTGGTGTCGACACCGGACCCGAACAACGACAGCGCCGCGGCGCACAGGACGAACAACTTCATCCTTTCATGATACAAACTCACGCTATTCTGGTGGATCGGCGGAATGTACAAGAGTCAGAGAATCACGGTCATCATCCCGTGTCTCAATGAAGAACAAGGCATCGAATCCGTGCTGCGCCGCATGCCGGAATTCGTGGATGAAGTAATCGTGGTCGACAACGGTTCAACCGATCGTACGTCGGACGTCGCCAAGAGCTTCGGAGCGCGGGTGATTCGCGAAGGCGTTCGCGGATACGGCAGGAGCTACAAAGCCGGGTTCGCGTCGGCCACGGGGGATGTTCTGGTAACGCTGGACGGGGACCACAGCTATCCGCCGGATGCGATTTCCTATCTGTTGGAGGCCTTCCTGCATCTGGAGGTCGATTTTCTTAACGCTTCGCGGTTTCCGGTGCGCGATTCGCATGCGATGAGTTTCAAACACAAGCTCGGGAATCTGATCTTGTCGCTGGCAATGTCGATGCTCTATTTCCGCTGGGTGCGCGATTCGCAATCGGGGATGTGGGTCTTCCGCAGAGCGATTCTCAAAGACATGAAGCTGATCTCGGACGGAATGGCGTTTTCGGAAGAAATCAAAATCGAAGCCTTAAAAAGCCGCCGGGTGCGATTTGCGGAGATTTCGATTATGTACACATCGCGGCTCGGCGAAATTAAACTGAATCCGTGGCGGGACGGTTTCTATAATCTGTGGTTTTTGCTCAAAAAGCGCTTTTCGTGATGATGACGGTCGCTGCCGTGATCCCGCACTGGAATCGCCGCGTTCTGCTGGAAACTCTGATCGCCAGCCTACGGAGCCAGACCCGGCCGCTGGACGAAGTTATCGTGGTCGATAACGGATCCACGGACGATTCAGCCGCGTGGGCTGAGAACGCCGGCGCGCGCGTCGTCCGGCTCGAAAAGAACCTCGGATTCGCCGCTGCTGTGAACCGTGGGATTGATTCTGCCCGAACCGGTTGGGTGGCAATTTTGAACAACGATGTCACGCTCGCGCCGGATTGGCTCGAAAAGTTGCTGGCTACCGCCGAAAATGCCGGGGCCTGGTTCGCGACCGGCAAGATCCTGCGTACCGCCGATCCGTCGATGATCGACGGGACCTTCGACGAGATATCCCGGGGAGCGTGTGCCTGCCGATGCGGCTCTGGAAAGCCGGACAGCCCCGTGTGGAATCGGCCCAGGCGAATCCGTTTTGCGCCAATGACGGCGGCGCTGTTCCAGCGCGAGACGTTCACACGGGTTGGAATGCTCGACGAATCGTTCGGGTCCTACCTGGAGGATGTGGATTTCGGCATCCGATGCGCCCGGGCCGGCCTGGATGGCATCTACGAGCCGGCCGCCGTGGCGCTACATCGGGGCAGTGCGACGTTGGGTGAGTGGAATTCAGACACAGTGCGCTTGATTTCGCGGAATCAGTGTCTTCTGGCGTTCAAGCACTTCCAGGGACAGGCCCGGTGGCCAATTGTGGCAGGACAGTTGCTCTGGGGAGCCGTGGCTCTACGCCACGGTAAGGGTGTGGCTTACTTCCGTGGCAAGTTATCCGGCCTGCGGTTCCCCCGAGCCGCGCGCCTGGAACATCCTGGCACGAATAGAGATACGCTTCGAGCAATCTTCGAAGCAAGCGAAAGGGACATTCTTGAACTCGAGCGGCAGACCGGTTTTAGCTGGTATTGGAGGGCTTACTTCTGGCTGCAGCGGCGGTAATTGTTGCGTACAATTCCGCGGACGTAATCGATTCGTGCCTGGACGGGCTGTCTAAGATGGCGTCACAGGTGACACCGATCGTGGTCGATAACGCCTCCTCCGACCAGACAGTTGTCCGAATCGGAACACACCCAAACGTGCACACTATTACCAACCCGGACAATCGCGGATTCGCAGCCGCCGTAAATCAAGGCTTCCGTGCGAGCGACTCTGAGTTCGTCCTCCTGCTGAACCCTGACGTGGAGTTGTTGACCGGGGTTGACGCGCTGATTGACGCAAGCCGCAAATATGGAATGGCCGCCGGGAAGCTGGTGGATGCCGAAGGACGCGACCAGGCGGGATTCACCATACGCCGATTCCCGACGGCGGCAGCACTGATCTTTGAAATCTTGGGGATCAATCGATTATTCCCATGGAATCCGGTGAATCGGCGCTACCGGTATCTGGATCGCGATTTGAATCTACCAGGTGAAGTCGAGCAGCCGGCAGGTGCCTTCCTGATGTGCCGCCGCGATGTCTGGACGACGCTCGGCGGGTTGGATGAAGGCTTCCGCCCCGTCTGGTTTGAAGACGTCGACTTCTGCCTGCGGGCGGTTAACGCCGGGTTTCGCATCGAGTACGTCCCCAAAGTTTTCGCCCGGCACGGAGGAGCCCATTCCGTAAGTGCCCTGACATCAGGATGCCGAGCCCGCTATTGGTGTGTTAGCCTTCTAAGATATGCCGCTAAGCACTTCCATTTCCTGTCGTACCGGGGAATTTGCGCGGCTATGTTGCTCGGTTCATTTCCACGGATGGTTGGAGGGATGATTCGAGAACGGAACCTGAAGCCAGTCATAGATTTTAGTAAGATCATCCAGTTTGCAGGCCTGTGCCTTGTGTCGTCCAGGAGGCGCGGGGTGAGTAGAACAACCTTATAAACGTCATTTAGCATGGCCTACAACGACTTAGTATCTGTCACGATAGTGACCTATAACAGCGGACGGTTCATCAAAAGATGTCTGGAATCCGTCCTGGAACAAAAGTATCCGAATCTTGAAGTTGTGGTGATCGACAACGCGTCGACGGACGGGACGGTCGATATTCTGGAGCAGTTCGCCGACCGCTGCCAGATCCACTACAACGACGAGAACATCGGGTTCGCCGGAGCCCAGAACCAGGCGATCGGATTGACGAATGGGGAATGGGTCCTGACCCTGAACCCGGACGTCCTGTTACTGAAGAATTTCATCCAGGCGTTGGTGGACGCCGGTCAAACCGATCCCAAGACCGGCACGGTCTGTGGAAAACTTCTCACGATTCGCGCCAGCTTCGATCTTCCGGATAAGCAATTGGTGGATTCGACGGGAATCTACTTCACGCCGATGCTGCGTCACCTGGATCGCGGCAGCCAGGAAGTCGACAACGGCCACTATCTGAATTTCGAGTACGTATTTGGCGCCACCGCGGCCGCGGCGCTGTACCGGCGCCAGATGATCAATGATATCTCGGTGCTTGGCGAGTTCTTTGATCCCGACTTTTTCGTTTACCGCGAGGATGCCGACGTCGCCTGGCGCGCTCAGTTGATGGGCTGGCGGTGTGTGTACTCGCCGCTCGCGCGCGGTTATCACGTGCGTAACGTTCTTCCTGGAAATCGCCGAGCTCTGCCACCGGAAATTAACATGCATTCGGTGAAAAACCGGTTCCTGATGCGCATCAAGAACATGACACCGGATTTGTACCGCCGCAACTGGCTGTCCATCACCACGCGCGACCTGGTGGTTTTCGGAGCGTGCCTGGTGCGCGAGCACACATCGCTTAAGGCTTTTTGGTATTTGGCCCGGAACTGGAGACGGGTGCTGACCAAGCGCGCTGAGATCATGAAACGCCGGCGAGTGAAAGACGATTATCTCGCCAGTTGGTTTTCGTATGAGCCTGTCAGCCGTCCCGCCGCCAAGCCAACCGCGCGCATGTTAGCCAAGGTCCGCGCGGCGCGAGGATAGCGGCTCGCCGCGGCCGGTGAATCTTGCGATTGCCGGTACCCGGGGCATTCCGGCCCGCTACGGTGGATTCGAAACGTTCGCCGAAGAGCTATCCACCCGATTAGCGGCCCGCGGCCATCGAATCACGGTTTACTGCCGGGAGCGTCCCGCCGAGCCAACCTACCGCGGCGTGAATCTCAAGTACCTCCCGACCATCCGCCACAAGTATCTCGACACCGTCACGCATTCCTGCCTGTCGAGCCTCCATTTATTGACCGCGCGGCAGGACGTCGTACTCTATTGCAACGCTGCGAACGCCATATTCACATGGATTCC
>Ga0209579_10001989_pt1 | contig 16213 bp, 10 predicted proteins | sample Coa_R1_2_FD_187152 | JGI IMG/M metagenome (GOLD analysis project Ga0209579, IMG submission 187152) | Surface soil microbial communities from Centralia Pennsylvania, which are recovering from an underground coalmine fire - Coalmine... | ecosystem: Environmental > Terrestrial > Soil >... | reverse complement strand
GGTGGTGTTCGGGAGTCTCCTCCAGATTCAAGGCGCGATTGACCGCAGAATCGCCGGGTCCACGTTCACTGGTTCACTCGCGACCTCGGCGCAGTCGGTAAGCGCGACGAATCAGGCGTGGTTCACGACTGTGACCCCGCTTTCCGATTTCCTGAATGGAAAGCTCAATGGCAATCTCGGCAACGTTTCTCAAGGAAACCTGCTTCAATCGGTAACCGCAGCCTCGGGTGGCGTGAACTTTGGGTCGACCGCCATTACGGTGACCGCGGACGCCGTTACGGCGTCGAATCAAAACGCGCAGGCGCTGGTGGATGTTCTGAAATTCCTCGCCAGCATGATTCAATCCAACGCGAACAATCAGCCGGCGGCCACGCTGCTCAGTTCCGCGACGATCGCGGCGAACGGAACCGTGGCGCACATCAGCCTGGTGGTTCCCGAGCAGCAGGCGGAGCAGTTGTTCATTCCCGGAAAGCCGGGCATGCACAAAGTGAAGCGGCCCGCCGCCGCGCCGGCGCAGTAACCCTACTGCTTGCCCTCGACGATTCCGAGGCGCGTTTGTAGAATCCGCAGGGTCCGTTCGAGCTGCTGGATTCTCTCCGATTGCGCCTGGTTTTCGCGCCGCAGACGTGCGATCTCGGCTTCGAGTTCCGTCCGGCGTTTCTCAAGATCCGCGAGATCCTTCACATTCGCCGCCGCGGCGGCTGCTACTTCGGGTGCGCGGCCCAGGAATCGCGACGATTCCTGGACCTTCCCCGTTTCCGGGCCGTCCACTGTCAGGCGAACTTCGATGTCTCCGGTTTTGCGCTGGTAGGTAAAGTGACCGGCCGCGAGCATCTGCCGTGTCAGCGGAAAAGAGCGCGTTTCCGCCCCATCGGTCACGTCCAGGGTGCCGCTGGTCGCCGCCGCCACCGGTCGCGCGATGTGGTTCCATTCGATGAGCAACTGGCCGTCGCGCTCGACGACAGCAAGCGCAATCGGTTCCGCTCCCGCCACCGGCATGAAGTAGCGAAGGCCCAGAATCACGACCACGAGCACGGCCGCCGCCCACATGACGAGTAACGGCCATTTTCGGCGAGGAGGCCGGGGCGGCAAAAGCTGGGGACCGGCGGATTGGCTTGCCGGATCGACCGCCGGAAGCTCATGCGGGATGGGGGCCAGCGCGGCCGATTCAGCGCGATAGAAGCTCGGCGGCGGACGTTCCGGGCGATTGCCGCGATCGCCGCGATCCCTGGGCGGGCGGTCTCCAATGGGACGCTCCAGCAGCCCGGCGAGGCGGTCCGGGAAATTGAATTCCTGATAGCTTTGTTCTGCCTTTACGGTGCCGTCGGTCTCGCGAACGAAAAAGCCCGCGCGCATTGCGCCTCCGCGTCCGGGTCGGACCACCATCGTGATCTGCCAGGGCGCCGGGAAAAAGATGGTGAAAATCTCCCGATCGGAATCGTTTAAGGAAATCTCGCTGCGCGTATGCGACAGGAACCATCCAACCGCCATCATCCCCTGTAACTGGGGATCGTCTTTATCCTGCGACAACTGGGCGTGCAGCGCCGCGCGATCGTTGTCGGAAAACAGAAATCCGGGTCCGCGCGCGTGTTCGCAGGCTATCGGACGCATCGCTGTGATGCGAACCGTGCGTCCGTCCCGCGTTCCGTACAGCACACCGCCGACCTCGATGCCGCCGCGCGACAGACGCTGATAGCCCTCGGCTACCTCATGCCGGATCTCTTCAATGACGACCAGGGAATACTCGATCGTCACCGGGCTTTCCGCGACGTTCCAGGATCCGAATTTCGTTTCAGTCATGGCCCGCCTTATCCAGTGCGGGACGCGCTCGCGGAAGGATCAAGGAGGACTTCGCGGAATTCTCGTCCTCGGATTTGTCGGAGTCCTCAGTCTCGTGCAGATGATAATAGTACGTCACGGCCGCCATTCCTCCCGCAAGCATCAACGCAAGCAGCAGGCAGGCGAACGTTTTTGCGTTCCAGGCCCGCTCATGAGCGACTGCGGATACAGTTCCCGCCACCGTTACGGTGGCCATTCCGAGTGTAAATAGCAGCTTGGTGTACCACGGCATCAGATCGAGATGACCTTGGCCGCCGACCTGGCTCCATAACTCCACGATCGAAACCAACGCCAGCAAAAACTCCGCCATGTACGCGAGCCGTAACGAATTCGGGGGCATTCGGGAACGCGATATTCTATTGTACGAACAAACGTGCCCTCATTGACAGACGATTTAATCGAGCTCCTGCGTATCCCGAGCATAAGCGCGCTTCCCCAGCATGCCCCCGATGTTCGGCGCGCGGCCGAGTTCGTGCGCGACTGGCTCGCCAAGGCGGGCTTGAACAACGCGCACCTGATCGAAGGCAACGGCCACCCGCTGGTGTACGCCGACTGGCTCGGCGCGACCGGAAAACCAACCCTGTTGTTGTACGGCCACTACGACGTCCAGCCTCCCGATCCCCTGGATGAATGGGTTTCGCCGCCGTTTGAGCCCGCCATTCGCGACGGGAACCTCTACGCCCGCGGGGCCGCCGACGACAAGGGCCAGCTCTTCATCCTGATGGAAGCCGTCGCGCGCCTTTTGCGAGAAACCGGGCGGCTTCCTGTGAATGTGAGATTTTTGATCGAAGGCGAAGAAGAGTCCGGCGGCGAGCACATCGAAAAATACGTCAAGTCGCATCCAGCCGAGCTTAAGGCTGACGGCGCCGTTATCTGCGACACGGCTCTGTTCGCGCCGGATTTACCCACGCTGACCACCGGGCTGCGCGGCATCGTTTACGGCGAGATTCACATTCAAGGCGCGCGGTCGGATCTGCATTCGGGCGATTATGGCGGCGCGGCGCCGAACGCCATCGAAGCCGCGGCGCAGATCATTGCCGCGCTAAAGGATCGCGACGGGCACATTCGCATACCAGGGCTTTACGATCGCGTCCAGAAGCCCAGCGACGCCGAAACGAATGCATGGAAGAGCCTGCCGTTCGATGCCGACGAGTATCGCGAGAAAGAAATCGGGTCGACCGCGCTGGCGGGTGAACCGGAGTTTCCCGTGTTCGAGCGCGTGTTCGCCAGGCCGACGTTCGAAGTCCATGGTATTCGTGGTGGATTCACGGCGGAAGGCGCCAAGACCGTGATCCCGGCGCGCGCGGTCGTGAAAATCAGCCTGCGGCTGGTTCCGGAGCAGCGGCCGGAAGAGGTTGTCGCCCAATTGGAAAACGCTCTTGCCGCCGCAACGCCTCGCGGCATCACGGCAACGTTCAAGCTGCTATCCTCCGCGCCCGCGTGCATGGTCGATCCGAGCCATCCTCTGATTCAAAAAGCCGCGCAGGCGATGCAGAAGATCTTTGGACGGGAAACCGTATATGTCCGCTGCGGCGGATCGATACCGATTGTTGGATTGTTTCAACAGTCGCTCGGGATCCCCATCGTGCTGATGGGCTTCAGTCTGCCCGACGACAATATCCACGGGCCTAATGAAAAATTCTCGCTGGCGAATTATTCGCGCGGGATCGAATCGGTGGTGGAATATCTGACTCTACTAGGGCGTTGATCCGCTGGGGTGGGCCGCAGGAGCGTGTTGAAAAACGTCCGCACCCGCTTGCTGGCGCGCGCGGTGCAACCCGACACAGTACCGATGTGTTTCTCAACGGCCCCTTTCAAGCCTGCCCCGCGGACCGCACCATCTGGCGGACGTCGCGAAGCACCATTTGCCAGGGCGCGTAACCCCGGCTGGCCGAGTACGCATCTTCTTCCAACTGAAAGGCGATGTCGATTCGCGCGCCTGGCTCCATCTCGCCTGCGCGAGCCGCGAAATTCCAGGCCTTGGCCCGAAACGTCCGGCCTTGTGCCTTCAGGCGGACGAAGACATGCTTCTCTTTGAGGATATCGGGCGGCGCGGCGACCTCCACATCGCGGGCGACGAACATCGGCGAGGGATTGCCGAAGCCGAATGGAGCCAGATTGAGGATCTCCGCGACGGTCGCATCGTTGATCTCGGCGAAATCGATCTCGGAGTCGATCTCCAAGGTTGCTTCGAAATCTGCCGGAGTCAGCCTCGCCGCGGCATGGGAGCGGAACCGCGTGCGGAACTCCTCCAAATGTTCCGCCGCCAGCGTTACACCGGCTGCCTGGCGATGGCCGCCGAACTTCGTGAACAGCTCGGGCATGGTCTCCAGCGCATCGAGCAAATGAAACGCCGCAATGCTGCGCCCCGAGCCTTGCGCGACCCCATTCTCCAGCCCCAAAACGAACGCGGGCCGATGAAATCGCTCGACCACCCGGCTGGCGACGATTCCGACCACGCCGCGATGCCATCCTTCACCCGCGAAAACGAGTGCCGCGTCGGAGTCCGTCACCGGCTGCTCGATGCATTGCTCGAAGATGGCGCGCGCGATTTCGGATTCGGTCTGCTGGCGGTCCGTGTTCAGGTCGTGAAGTTGTCCTGCCAGCACGCGGGCGCGAGCTTCATCATTGGTCAGGAACATCTCAATGACGTCGCTGGCGCTGGCCATGCGGCCGGCGGCGTTAATCCGCGGCGCGACGCGGAAGGCGACCTGGCCGGCGCTCGGCGATTCACCTTCCGCCAGCCCGGACACGTCGAGCAGCGCGCGTAGTCCAACATTCTTCACGTTCCGTAACCCCGCCAGGCCCAGCTTCACGATCACCCGATTCTCGCCCGTGAGCGGCACTACGTCGGCGACGGTTGCAATCGCGACGATTTTTAGAAAGGACTCGATCAGCCGTTCGCGACGCGCCGGATCCATGCCGGCGTTTTGCAATATCGCCTGCAGCAATTTGAGCGCAACGCCGGCGCCGCACAGATTTTTCTCCGGATAAGCGCAGTCGGGACGATTGGGATTCAGCACAGCCACGGCCCGCGGCAATTCCGCTTCGGGCAGGTGATGATCCGTGACGATCACGTCGATTCCGAACTGGGCGGCATGGCGGACCACATCGTTGGCGCGAATCCCGGTGTCGACGCTGACAATGAGCTTTACGCCGGCCGTGGCGGCTTCTTCCACCACTTCGCTCTTCATGCCGTAACCGTCGCGCAAACGATGTGGCACGTGAAACGAAACATTGCCTCCCAGCAGATCGATCGTCTTCTTCAGAATGACCACGGCGCTGGTGCCGTCCACGTCATAGTCGCCGTATAACAGGATCGGTTCTTTCCGGTCGATCGCCAGACGGAGACGGCTGACGGCTTCGGACATGCCTGCCAGCAGAAAAGGATCGTGCAGGTCTGCCAGCGCCGGCTCAAAAAAGAGCCGGGCCTCAGCGGCGTCACGAAATCCTCGGGCCCATAACACGCGCGCAGCGGGCTGCCCGATTCCCAGGGCCGAGGCCAATGCCGACGTGCCGGCCAGGTCGACATCCGGGAAAATCCACTTCACTAGTTCTTTTTCTTTCCCAGGAATCCGCCCAGGATACCCGTGGCGGCTTTAATGCCTTCGCTTTTCAGATCCTTGATCTCCCCGGCTGCCAGCCCCTTCAGATCCGGCTCAAATTTGGGATCCGCCGACGTGCCGCGGATGAAGAACGGGATGCCCGCCCGCGTTCGCGCGCCCAGTGCGGCGGGAAGCAGGCCAGCCTTGAGCGAGACGTGCATTTTGAAATCCAGCGCGCGGTCCGGGCTGACGGTACCGCTGCCACCCAGGTCGCCTATGTCCGGGGCGACCAACTGGAGATCGCTAATCGTAGTTCCCTGGTTGTTGTTCTTGACGTTCAGGCTCAGCGTCTGAATCTCGGTATTAGGCCCACCCTTGATGCCGGCGAGTTTCTCGATCGTCGATAATTTCTTACCGAGGTCGAAACCGGTCAACTTGGTGTTGCTGAGACCGAGAGATCCACTGGATTCGAGATTCTCCAGCGTGCCTTCGACACTCAGCTTTGCACTGGCCGTTCCACCTTCGAGTTTGGAACCCGCCGGCAGGACAATATTCAAAGCTGGAAGCATGCCTTCCAGTTCCGGGATGGCCATATTCGGTCCCGAAAGGTTTGCCTTGACCGCTATGGTTTCGCCCTCAGGCTTGTAGGTGCCGCTGAGCGAAGCCTCGGCGGCGCCGATATGAACCTGACCTTTGACCAGCGAACCGGCGCGTGCGCCGAGATCGTGCTGCATCACGAAGTCGAATTCGACCGTTTTGGCAGCCGGCGATCCGCCTTTCACCAGCTTCAACTTCTCGGCGCGAATCTTACCCGTGACGTCGATTTGTTTGCCGTTCGAATCGACGGAGCCGTCGATGCCGACCAGGCCGTCGATCCCGTAGGCTGCGTTGATCGCGCCGGAGGAGACCAACTCCAGATGCGCCAGCGTGAGCGTGGCGTTCAGAGGCATCTGTTCGATGTTATCCGCCGGAATGGGCCCGGCTTTTCCGTCGAGCTTGATCGTACCGCCCGCCGGAAACTCCGCGGTGAGCGAGAAGGGCATGACGCTGGACGGCGAGTAGTCCTTCAGCTCGATGTTTACTTTGTCGAGTACCGTCGGTTTTGTATGACCCGAGGTTTTCCCGATGGTCAGGCGTCCGTCATTGATCTTGATCAGCTTCACGGAAAGATCGATGCCAGAGCTGCCTGCAGGACCCGCGGCGGGAGCCGCATTCGAAGTTGGCGGAGCGGCGGTTTTCGAGCCGAGCTTGGCATAATTCCATTCGCCCGTTGGCATCTGGAGCAGCATGATCTGGGGCTGATCGATGGTGATGCCCGTGACGTTAATTTTTCGCGAAGTAATAAACGGCATCAACTCGACGCCGACGTTGAGAGACTTGGCTTGCAGGAAAGGCGTTTTGCTGAAAGCGGGATCGTCGGCGATTGAGAGATCGTCCGCCGCGACGCTTCCCGAGAGCAGGCTAAGCTTCAAATTCCCGACGCTTACCTGACGCCCGAGCGCGGTAGTCAGCTCCGATTCGAGTTTCGGACGGAACTGATTTACGTCGATCAGAAATGGAAGCGCGACCGCGGCCACCAGGACCAGGATCACGATGATTCCCACAACCTTGAGAAGTTTCATGGATGTCACCCGTCTTTAAAGTTTACGCCCGAGAGATTACGCCCGGCCGATGTCTTTTAGTGCGCGGTCTGCGGCCGTCACGCCGCGATATTGCGCTTCCTCGAAAATCGAGAATCCGCTCAGGTCGGAATTGGCGTAATACACCGGCCCTTGCGAGGTTGCGAAGTGGCGGCGCGCTTCGGAATCGAGAAATCCCGGCACCGGCCGCGCCATGGCATGGCCGATCCGCATCACGTCGATTCGCGACACACGGTCGCGAATATCGGGGTGCGCCCGCGACAGATCGCGTAAGATCTCCTCCCGCCAGTAGGTCCAGCTTTTTTCGAGCAACATCGAGCGCATCGCTTCCGGCGGCTGATTCGCGAGAGCCCAGTAGAATGTCCAAACCGACCGTTCGATGACGGATCGCAGGCTCATATGGGTCGCGTCGACGTAGCCGAGCGCCGGCGAATCGAAGATCACGTTATCCCACGCGGTTTCTTCCGGTGGTTTTTCGATGGTGAGATTTGCGGTCAGCCACGGGGAGTAGACGAATCCGCGAGCGGATGGTGCGCCTTCGACTATATAAGAGGCGAGAAATGTGGGCGCCGCGAAAATGACGCGCTCGGCGAGGTAATCGGTCTGCTCTGTGCGCACGCGCAGCCGATTTCCTTCGCGCGCAATCGCGTAAACCGGGGCCGACGTGCGCAGCCAGGGCTGGAGACGTTCCTGAAGCTGGCGGACGATCCAGCCGTTTCCCTCCGGCCAGGTTAACGGACCCTTTTCTTCCGGATCTCGCGACGCGAAATAGTGTACGCCAGCCCACGCAGAAGTATCTCGGGCGAGCGCGCCATAATCGTCGCGGCAGGCGTAGTTGATATACCAGTTCAAATATGGCGATTCGAATCGGTTCTGGGTCATCCAATCCTGCATGGAGAGTTGGTCCAACGGGGACGGCCGCGCCCCGCGTTCCATGGGAATCGTGAATTCTCCCGACGCGCGAAATTCGGTCATTTTGTCATGGAACCGGACATAGTCTTCGCGATCCCGCGCGGTGGATGCGATCTCCGGCTCGATGCCTTCCTGCCAGCGGCCGTGAAGATACAAACGCTCTTGCGGAGCGAAACAGAGCCGGCGCTCGTCCCACTTTCCGTCGCGGAACACGCCCAGTTCTTCAAACAACTCACGCACCATTGCTGCTTTTGTATCGGGGACCGGGACGTAGTGCGCGGCCCACGGATATGCGGTGATCTCGTTTTCCCCCCAGCGCGAGTTCCCACCTGCTTGAGGCTCCATTTCGAGAAGCACAAAATCGCGAAAACCGCGCTTATTTAGGCGCCACGCCGCGCACAGCCCGGCCATGCCTCCGCCGACAATAACGATGGGGAATTTTTCAGTGCGCCCGGCTTTCGAGAACGGAGCATGGTCCCGCAGGCGATGTCCGGCCGGGAATGCATCGTTGACAAAGCCGCCTTCAATTTTCGGCGCGGCTTTTGCCGTCAGGCCGATCAGAGCCGCGCTGAGAAATCCGCGGCGGCTGGAGGGCACGCTATTTCGGAACGAACGAGAACTCGGAGATTCCGATCTCGTCGTTGCCTTGGATGAAGAATCCGAATGGACCGCTGGTGAAGTTGCGACCCGGTTCTGCAAACGAATCGAGCAGCACCCACTGTCCGCTGGCGTCCTTGATCTTGTGAACCACGTGCTCCGGCGTCACTTCGATCTGAATCGAAAACGCTTTCTGGCTGTCGACGTTGTGCTGGGTCTTGGCGCGCTCTAACTTCTTGCCCTTTTCGATCACTTCGGCCCAGAACGTCTTCTTATCGAGTTCGTAGAGCAGGTAGTTCTTGGCGTCGACGTACTGCACGCACCAGCGGATCCTGCCGCCGCGGAAAACGCCGCCGCCTTTCACCAGTTCCACGGTGAAGGTGTAGACGCCGCGCGGCCCTAGTTTATAAGGAACAAATCCGCCGCCTTTGTGAACCCAGACATCGCCATCTTTCTTCCAGGCGTCCGGTTCGGCAAAACCGGTCACGTCGCCCGGCTTCGGCGCCGCGGCGGCGGGGATCCGGTTCAAAGCGAGTTGTAGCGGCCGGTTCTCTCCCGCCGTGACTTGCACGCGATCCACGCGATCCGCGAATCCGGGAGCTTTCGTAAACACCATGTAAGTCCCGGGCGGTACTTCCAGTTGGTCGCCTTTGAGTTCATGGGTCTGCTGTTCGTCGGAACGACGGTAGGTGATGGTTGCGTCGGCCGGCGTACGTGCGATCTTGATGGTTCCGTTGGTCGGCGCGGCGCTGGCGAGCGCTGCATCCGCACCGGCGATGACCACCGGCTGCCCGGTCCGGAAGCTGCGCTGGAGGCGTTTGGGAGCGAATTGGTCGCGGCGCAGATCGATCGTGTGGTCGCCCGGCGGGACTGTGTTGTAAGTGAAATTCCCGTCCGCGCCGATCGTCCCAATGCTCGACTGGTCGAGCAGCACCTCGGCGCCAGGAGTCGCGCCGCGAATTTGAAGCGACGTCACCTGAGGAAGGGCTTTGAGTTTGAATTCGAGCCGGACCTCCGCTCCTTTTTTGATTTCGGCGGTCTGCGCGGGCTCATTCTGAAACCCATCCTTGGCGACGCGCACGCTCACGTTCCCGATGGTCTGGATGCGCACCTGGCCCTTGGCTGTGCGGCGCCGGTATTCCTTGTCGTTGAGAAACACCTTCACGTCGTCTTCTCCGGCGGAAACGATCAGCGTTCCGATGTTCAGATCGGACTTCAAGAACGCCGTGAGCATCGGCGCGGGACCGAAGCTCTCCTTCATATTGCGCGCGTCGTTCCCGTCGCCGACCACGATTTCGTCGACGCCCGGCTGAAAGCCCTGAACGTCGACTCCCGCTGGTCCGGCGTCGGCCTGGGCCTGTCCATTTACGGCCAATTTCATCGGGCCGGAGTTCGTCACGACATGAGCCTGGCTGCCGAGGCTGGATACCAGCACTGCGATCAAATTTCGCGCGTTCACCGGACCCGTAATACTGGGTGGTTTCGCCTCCATCACTTCAAAGGTGAACGACGCTTCGCTGCCGCGGCCGGTCACCTTGACCGTGTGCGCTCCGGGCGTGACATTCTCCATTACAAACTGGCCTTCCTGCAAATCCGCGGGCGGCTGATCGTCAACGGCGATTTTTCCGGTTTCGAGATCCGTCAGGATGCGGACGCTTTGCGCCTGGGGCGCGAGGGCGAGGTTCACCGACGACGGCTGACCGGCAGTAACCGTCAGCGGGCTGGTCGCGGGATCGTAACCATCGAGAAACGCGGTTATCTGATAGGAGCCGGGTGGTAATGAAACCTGGCAGGGAGAATTGCACTTTACGTCGCCATTCACGCGAATGGAAGCGTTCGCGGGAGCAGTGACAACATCCACCTGTATGGCCGCTGCGGCCGCGTCTTTAATTGCTGCGTTTCTCTTGCGTGCCTGATTCACCAGAAACGCGATCAGGGCCATCGCGACTATGGCGCCCAGCAACGCGCCGACCATTAGAGGCCGCTTCCAGTTCATCGCTGCGCGCTGTGGCTGCGATCCGGCCTGCGGCCCCGGCTGGGGCTCCGGTTGAAATTGCTGCGGAGGAAACTGTTGTGGCGGCTGGGGCGGAGGTACCTGCGTCTGATAGGCCGGAGGCGGACCTTGCGGCGGGATCTGTGTACCGTAGCCTTGCGGAGGGCTCTGCGGAGGCTGTCCGTAATTCGGCGGAGTCTGTGGCGGTCCCGCCACCGTGTCGAATCCCGACGCGTACACACCGGGTTGCTGGCCGGTCGCGATCGTGTCGGCTCCAGTGGGGCGGAACGGAGGTGGCGTCGCCGCGGGATACGTCACCGGCGAGGGTGGCATCGGAGGCGGCCCACTTTGTGGCGGCGTCTGTGTTGGACCCTGGGGCGATGCCTGAAGCGGGGGCGGCGATAATGGCGGCGGCGTCGCCGGTTTTCCAGGATTAAATTGTCCCGACGACATCAGTCGCGGCGGCTGGACATCTCCGGCGGGTGATGGCGGACGCGGCGGGATAACGACGTTGGGTGGAACCGGCGGCGGGATTGCAGGTGGAACCGCCGCAACGGGCGGCGGAGCCGCTGCCGCCGGCGCTTCCTTAAGCCGCGTCCCGCGATTGACCAGGTGCTGTTTAATATCCCCGACCACAAGTTGCACTTCGAAATCGTCGGGATGCTGCTTGGCGATCTCGTCCAACCTGTAAAAAATCGGTTTCAGGCCCGCCAGATCGGTGATACTTTCGACCTGCCGGTCCAGATTTTTCAGCTCATCTAGAGGATTCAGGTTCTGAGCGCCCACGATGCTATCCTACACTACGTCGAAAAAGCCCTGTGACCATCGCCCTCGACGCCACGCCTCTGACGGTCCCGACTGGCGGCGTTCATCGCTACACTCTCGAACTCGCACGCGCTCTCGCCGGACGCTTTCCCGAGGACGAGTACTGGCTGCTCTCTGATCAGCCATTTTCGCTGCCCGGCGGGGTCCCGCGCAACCTGCACTCGGGCGATCGGCCGCGAAATGCGATCGCGCGTAAATGGTGGTTGTGGGGTTTGCAACAGGAAATGACCCGCCGGAACGTGGATTTGTTCCATGGCACGGATTTTTCGATTCCCTATCTTCCGTTCCGGCCGAGCGTGATGACGGTGCACGATCTGTCGCCCTGGATGGATCCGAGCTGGCAGCCTCAGGCCGGGCGCATCCGGCGGCGAACGCCGCTGTTGTTTCGCGCGGGCCTCGCCACCATGGTGATTACGCCTAGCGCCGCCGTACGCCGAGCCGCGATCGAGCGGTTTCGTCTGGCGCCGGATCGCGTGGTCGCGGTGCCGCTCGCCGCATCGGATCAGTTTCGTTGCGTGGCCACGCCCAAGCCGGTGCCTCCATATTTTCTATTCGTTGGAACGCTCGAGCCGCGGAAGAACGTCGATCGATTGATCGCGGCATGGCGTGAAGTGCGCAAGACGCAGGCGGTCGATCTGGTGCTGGCAGGCCGGGCGCGCGCGGATTTCAGACACATCCATCCCGAGCCTGGATTGCGAATCGCCGGTCCGGTGCCCGAAGGTGATCTGGCCGCGTTGTATTCGGGTGCGCTGGCGGCCGTATATCCGTCGCTCTATGAAGGATTCGGGCTACCGGTGCTCGAAGCCATGCAGTGCGGCGCGATTGTAGTCGCGTCGCGCGATCCGGCAATTTTGGAAGTTACGGGCGAGGCGGCGGTCCATGTGGACGCCACCGACACACGGGCGCTTGTGGGGGCATTGTCGGCAATCGCAGCCGCGCCGGAGAAGTTCCTGGACTTGCGGGAGCGGGCGCTGCGGCGGGCTGGTGAATTTTCCTGGCGGCGGACTGCCGAGCAGACTCGGGAGGTTTATGACGCCGCCCGGCGCCTCTTCCGGCAGTAACGCTTTATTCCTCTCGCCGGAAGCTCCGGTAGCGGGCGCCGGGGGCGGAGGATTACGGTCGGCATGTCTGCTCGCGTACCTGCGATCGCGCTACGCGGTGGAAATCGCAAGTTTCCAGTTGCCGCATCACTCGAAAACCTTGCTCGCGCGAGCCTGGCGAAACGGCTGGCGATTTCTGCGCGGCGTGCCGCCGCTCTTCGACCGCTATTCGGGATTCGAATCGCAACTCGATCCTGTCTTACGCGGACGGCGATACACGATCGGCGTTATGGAACACTTCTGGTGCGCTTCCTATGCCGCTGCCCTGCGTCCTTATTGCGACCGGCTGGTGCTGGATCTACATAATGTCGAAAGCGAACTGACCCGGACATATGCACAGGCCGCGAGCGGGCTCGAAGCGCTAGCGGGTGCGCGATTTGCCGAAGCGTATCGGCGTCTGGAGCGGAAATGGTTTCCGGAGTTCGACGCGATCCTGGTGGCATCCGAAGAAGATCGGCGGCGCGTGGACCATCCGGCGGTTCATGTTTTTCCGAATGCGCTGCCAGAAATTGAACGTCCGCCGGCAAAGGAAAGGGATTGTATCGTTTTTAGCGGGAATCTCGAATATCATCCGAACGTTCAAGCGGTCCGCTGGTTTCATTCTGAAATCTGGCCGCGCGTGCGGGATGCAGTGAAATGGCGTTTGATCGGACGCAACCCGGAAGCGATCGGAGGCATTGTCGCCGGGGACTCGCGGATTGAAGTGACGGGTCCAGTGGACGACGCGATCATGGCGATTGCGGAGGCAAAAATTTGCATCGTGCCGCTTCTTTCCGGCTCGGGCACGCGGTTCAAAATCTTAGAAGCCTGGGCCGCATCGCGCGCGGTGGTATCAACGAGCCTGGGAGCCGAAGGCCTAGGTGGACGCTCCGGTGAGCATCTGTTGATCGCGGACAACCCCGTGGAGTTTGCAAACGCGATCCTGCGGCTGCTGGGCGATGACGATCTTCGCCGCAAGCTCGGGGAGGCCGGACGCGGGCTGTACCTGGATCGCTTTACCTGGACCGCCGCCTGGAAAGCGCTGCAGGCGGCGCGTATATGAATTCTGCGGCCAACTCAGGCCCGGCGCGCCATCAGGATGGTCATGTCGTCCTGCAACTCTTCGGACGCAGTCCATTGGTGGACACTCGAAAGCACCAGTTCAATGATCTGCTCGTCGGAGCGGTGCACGTTTTTGGCGATCAGGTCTACCAGGCGGTCTTCGCCGAACATCTCGCCGTATTCGTTCTCGGGCTCCGTGATGCCATCGGTGAAGCACACCAGTAAGTCGCCGGAATGCAAGTCGACGCGGCTTTCGCCGTAGTTGGAAAAAGGAAACGCGCCGACGACGGTGCCATTTACATCGAGGCGCTGCGCGACGCCGTCGCGCACCAGGACCGGGGGAAGATGGCCCGCGTTGGTATAGGTGAACTCACCGGTCGGCTCGTCGAAGACCCCGAGACAAAAAGTCGCGTATTTTTCGGGTGAGGTGTAGGCGTGTAGCTGCGTGTTTAAGCGGCTCACCAGATGCGACGTGGAGACGGCGGCGATGGAGCTCCCGTTCCCCACGGCCGCGGCGGCGATTTCGACCCAGCTCTGTAGTTGCGTGCGCAAGGAGCTCTGAAGAGTCGCCATCAGCAGCGCCGCCGAAATGCCTTTTCCCGCGACGTCGCCGATGGCCAGCGCCACCTGCGAATCGCGGATGATTTCGTAGTCATAGTAATCGCCCGAGACCATGCGGGCGGGCTGGCAAATGGCGGTGAGGCGCAGCGTCCGTGTCTGCGGAACAACGCGCGGAAAGAGCTGGCTCTGGACCTCGCGCGCGATTTCGATCTCGGATTGGAGGCGCTCCTTTTCCTTGGCGACCACCAGCAGGCGCTGCAGATTCTCCGTCATCGAATTGAAGGAACTGCTGAGCTCGGCAAGCTGATCTTTGCCGGTGACTTCGATGCGGTGCGAGAAATCCCCCTCGATCACCTTTTGCGTGCTTTGATACAAGCGATGAACGGCGCCGGTGATTGTCCGGGTCATACTGATCCCGATAATTACACTGACCAGCTCCACAATTACAAAGACGATTAATCCGATAATCAGAATAATTACCAGGAACCCTTGTGCGAGGTCGGCCTTGCGGTTGAAGACGGTGTTGAGCACGGCCGAAGCGCGGGAACGTACCACTAGGTACCCGATGTCGCTCTTGGCGGGAGCATTCCAATCCGCCATCGGCAGCGTTGCGAACCAGAGGAATTCGTAGTCGAAGCGATTGGCGCGCCGCGGCAGGCTCCCGGCGTTCGTGGCCACCGAGATGCGGGCGCGCCCGCCCGGGTCGGATTCTTGAAAATCCACCAACCCCAGGTTAGGAACCAATCCCCCGAGCAATTCGCTGGTTAATGGCGCGACCACCGTCACGTCCCCGTTTGGCGATTTGATAAAGGCCCATAGATAAAACCGGTCGCCGCGTAACAACACGCCGCGTGTGGACTGCCAGGCAGAAGCGGGCTGAGGAAGCGTCGCGGTCGCCGGATACCGGATGGGGTGGCTGCCGTTATACGCGAGGATCTCGATCCCCGGAAAACGATCCTGATAGAACAGCTTGACCATGCCTTCCATCACCGCCGGACGATCGGCCGGAACTGTTCGCACGACGCTCTGGGCGGCCGACTCGAGGCTCTCGATCCGACGGTCAAGCTCGCTGGTAACCAGGTAAACGGCGAGCTGGTTGGCCAGCAACATACCTCCGACAATGGCGAGCGCGACGATGAGCAGGATCGGTACCGCGGCGATGAACAGATAGGTGACCAGCAGCCGGTTGCGCAGCCGCCAGACTGCCTGGCGAGCAACCATGCGCAGCAGGCGCACGGCGAGCCACACGCATGAGATCAGCAGTCCTAATCCAACGATGATGCGGAAGCCGCTGCGCGGCGCGAACGCTTCCAGGGCGATGTAGGCCACCAGAAACGCCGCGAACGCTATACCAACGCGTCCCATCCTTTGAAAGAAGACTCGTGCTTGGCTGGGCAGGCGGACGGGCACGGGCAGGTTACACCCTCGATTTCGCGATGGCCGGTGTTTCCCGGTCGGGTTCGAGATAATACTTCGTCAGCCCGGCTTCGAGGCACTTAAAAGCGGTGTCGACATCGTCGGCGAAGGTGAAAAGATCCAGGTCCTTCTCTGAAATCATTCCGTGTTTTAATAATGCATCAAAATTCAGAATTTCTTTCCAGAATGCAGACCCATATAGTAATACGACCATCTTTTTTAATAACTTTTGAGTCTGGACCAACGTCAGGATTTCCGTCAGCTCGTCCAGCGTGCCGAATCCACCCGGGAACACCACCAGGGCCTTCGCCAGGTACGCGAACCAGAACTTCCGCATGAAGAAGTAGTGAAATTCGAAGCACAACTCTGGAGTGATGAAGGGATTGGGCCGCTGCTCGAATGGCAGACCGATGTTCAATCCGATGGTCTTGCCGCCGGCATCCTGCGCGCCCCGATTGGCGGCTTCCATGATACCTGGCCCCCCTCCGGTGCAAACCACAAACCGCCGGCTGGAATTTTGCAGATTATTGGACCACTCGGTAACGCGCCGCGCCAGCTCCTGGGCGTCCTTGTAGTAGTGGTCATTCGGTCCACCCTCGAAGGTGCGGGCCGATCCGAAGAACACGATCGTGTCCTGGACTTTCTCCTTGCGAAAGTGCGACAGCGGATAAAGATATTCACTGATGATGCGCAGGGAGCGTGCTTCCGGTGTGTCTAGGAATTTCTCGTTCCGGTAGGCCAGCA
>Ga0209579_10001988_pt1 | contig 16215 bp, 18 predicted proteins | sample Coa_R1_2_FD_187152 | JGI IMG/M metagenome (GOLD analysis project Ga0209579, IMG submission 187152) | Surface soil microbial communities from Centralia Pennsylvania, which are recovering from an underground coalmine fire - Coalmine... | ecosystem: Environmental > Terrestrial > Soil >... | reverse complement strand
TCTCGGCTCCACGCTTTATCGCATTCATGGCTCGAACGAGCCATGGACCATCGGCCAGAACGTGTCGTCGGGCTGCATCCGCATGCGCAACGAGGACGTCGAGGATCTCTACGACCGCGTGAAGATTGGCACCAAGGTCGTCATCCTTTAGCGAGGCGTACCGCCCCGCGCGGCAAAATAATCCGAAATTCAGTAAATTCACCGGGCTCGGTATCGACCTCGATCGAGCCGGCATGTTGCTTGACGATGATATCGTGACTGATGGAGAGGCCGAGCCCGGTGCCTTCGCCGGCCGGCTTGGTGGTGAAGAACGGATTGAACATCTTGTCCCTCACTTCGGGCGGAATGCCGGTGCCGTTGTCGCGAATCCTGATCTCCACGCGGTCGCCGAGGTTTTTGGTCGCCGCGGCGAGGGTGGGCTCGTAATCCCTATTGCCGGCCTGCGCCTTGCGTTTGGTCGCGGCGTAGAAGCCGTTCGCGATCAGATTCAGCAGGACCCGTGTAACCTCCTGCGGGAACAAGTCGACTTCACCTGCCGCCGGATCGAACGAGCGCTCCAGCGTGACGGTGAAGCCCTGTTTCTCCGCGCGCGCCCCGTGATAAGCGAGGTTGAGGCTTTCCTCGACGAGGGCGTTGATGTCGACCGGCCGGTGCTCGCCCGAGCCCTCGCGCGAATGCAGCAGCATGTTCTTGACGATCGAGTCGGCTCGCTTGCCGTGATGGGCGATCTTGTCGAGATTGTCGCGCAAAGTGTCCGTCACTTCGGAAATCTCGGCGAGCGTTTTGTCGTCGGCCTTCACGCTCTTCAGGGCCTGCCGCAGCTCATCGATCAACTCGACCGAGAGCCCGGAAAAATTGTTGACGAAATTGAGCGGGTTCTTGATCTCGTGCGCGATGCCGGCGGTCAGTTGGCCTAGCGAAGCGAGTTTTTCGGTCTGGACCAGGCGATCCTGCGCGGTGCGCAGGTCGTCCAGCGACGCGGTAAGATCGTTCGTGCGCTGGCGCAATTCGCCGAGCAGCCGCGCGTTCTCGATGGCGATGACGGCCTGGGTGGCGAAATTCGCAAGCAGCTCGATCTGTTTGTCGGTGAACGGCCGGACCTCCAGGCGGTAGACGTTGATGGCGCCGATCAATTCTTCGTCCTTGAGCATGGGCAAGCTGACAATGGTGCGCGCGCCGGTCAGCGTGACGAAACGGCGGCGCCCTTCCTCTTTCAAATAAGCGGGATCTGCCGCGACATCGGTCATCTGCACCGCCCGCTTGGTAAGCGCCACCCTGGCCATGGCGGAGTCGCCGGTCATGCTGACCAGCGGTTCGCTCTGCCGATACGCGAGATATTCCCGCGGTAGGTTATGCATCGCGGCGGCGCGATAGACTCCGTTTTCGGCGAGGAACAGTTGGCCGAATTTAGCCTGACAGATGCGTGTCGCATTTTCCAGAATCGTTTCGAAAACCGGCTTAAGATCGCCCGGCGACGAACTGATCACGCGTAACACTTCGGCCAAGACGGTTTGCCGCTCCAGAGCTTCGGTCAGGTCGTGGGTGCGCTGCTGCTCCGCATCAAACAGCCGCACGTTCTCGATCGCGATGACCGCCTGGTCGGCGAAGGTGGTCAGCAACTCGATCTGTTTGTCGGTGAATGGCACTAGCGCGCGGCGTTGTAGCACCATGACGCCGATCGGCGCGCCTTCTCGCATCAGCGGTACGCCGAGCAAGGTGTTCATGCCGGTGCGCTTCGCCACCTCGATCATCTTGAATTCCGGATCGTGGAGGGCGTCGACGATCTGGACCGGCTTTCCCGCCACCAGGGTGCGGCCGACGACACTTCCCCGGCCCGGCGCGATCGGGTTGGCCGTCATGAATTCAATCGCTTCGGGCAATTGACCGTAGTGCGCCACCTGCCGCCAGGTTTCGCCATGTTGGCGATTGATCGATGCTATGTCGGACTCGCTCAATCGCGCGGCCGATTCGACCAGCGTATCGAGCACCGTCTGGAGGTCGAAGGTCGAGCGGCTGATGACTTTCAGCACGTCGGCGGTCGCGGTTTGCCGCTGCAGCGATTCGCGCAGTTCGCCGAGCAGGCGGGTGTTCTCGATGGCGATGACGGCCTGGGCGGCGAAGTTTTGGACGAGCTCGATCTGCTTGTCGGAGAACGGCCGCACCTCTTGGCGAAAAATCGCAAAGGCACCGATAAACTCGCTTTCCTTGAGCATCGGTACCACGAGGAGCGTCCGAACGCCGAAATGCTCGACGGAGGCGACAGCCAGCGGATTGCGTTTGATGTATGCGGGCTCCGTGGCGAAATCGACGACGTGGGCAGGTTGTTTCGTTCTGGCGACCCGCATGACGGGAGCGTCCTCGCTTGGCTGGCGCGGACCGTGCTGAAAGTACTCCATGAGTCGCTCCGGCACGCCCAGCGAAGCGACGGGTCGAATGGCGCCGCCCTCAAGCCGGAACAGCATTCCGAACTTTGCGTCGCATACGCGCGCCGCGTTCTCCAACATGGAGTGGAACACCGGCTCCAGCGCGCCGGGTGACGAACTGATGACGCGCAGCACTTCCGCCGTCGCTGTCTGTTGCTCCAGCGCCTGAGTGAGTTCGCGTCTGAGACGCGAGACTTCCGTTTCCCGTTCAGATTTTTTGCCGGGAGGGGAGGAGGAACTGCGGCCGCGCACCTTTTTTGGCGCATTGCGGCGTTTCGGCGTCACCGCCGGGCGGTGTCGCACTTGAGCTGGTTTGCCGCCGGCTCTGGAGCGTCGCTTCATTGCGTCCCCCGACGCTCACGACATCATTCAAGACATAATTCAAGATTTGGCATCATTGAAGACTTGGCATCATTGAAGACATGGCATCAATGAAGACTTCGCGTCATTGGCATCGTAGCGGTTAAGACCGGCATTCCGGAAGAGGCCATTCTTCGGCGACACCGGCATTCTTTCTTCTGCTTTGGCACTTTAAGCAAGCGCAATGCCGCGCTCGGCAAGCAGCCGCGGAAAAGCCTCGCCGAGAAAATAGGCGTATTCGCGTTCACGCAGATCGGTCAGCGGATCGAGCCGGCGCAATTCGGCGTCGACTTTTCCAGGATGGCACATGACGACGCCGCCGTCCGGCAGCCCGTCGAGGAAATCCGGAAACAGCTTTGCGAACTCGGCGCGCGGGGCAAAGGAATAAGTGCCGGCAAAAGCCGGGTTGGTGCGGACGCCGGCGCGCGCGGCGAGGTGACGCAAGCGCGCGCTAAGCGCATCGAGCACGTAGCCCTTGGGATCGGCAAGCCCTTTACGCGCGGCGGCGGCCCGTCCGCATTGGCGCAGCCAGGCCCGCGGCGCGGCGTCCTTGATCACGCGGAGCAAAATGTCGCGAATTTGCGGAAACACGTGAATATGCTGATGGCCGTCGACGAAATCCGGCGCGCGGCCGAACGCGGCAAAAAACGCCGTGAATTGCCGTGAAATCTCGCGCTCCAAATCCTCGGCTCTCAGCCAATGCGCCAGCGCGCGGCCGGCCATCGCTGCGAGCGGCAGGAAAGCGCCGTCTCGGACGGGCGCAAAACCGGCGCTCAATGGGGCAAACGGCGCGGTCAAAGTTACATGCAGTCCGATCGCGGCGTGCCGGGCCGCCGCTGCATCGAGCGCGCTCGCCTCGCTTTGCGAAAAACTCCGGCTTACGACCATCGCCGAAGTCGTGTTGATGCGGCGGCGCGCGATGAGATCGCGGATCGCGGCATTGACGCTCGGCGAAATGCCGTAATCGTCGGCACAGAGCCAGATGCGGCGGAGTTGCGTTTCGTTCATTCGGCCGCGGTGCGGGCGTCGCGCGCGGCCGCTGTGCCGACTTGTTGGTCTTGTTGGGCGAGCTTGAGGTCGTGCTCGGCGACGAAATAGACCGGCCGGCCTTTGATCTCTTCCAGGATCTTGCCGATATATTCGCCGACCACCCCGATCATGATGAGCTGCACGCCGCCGAGCACCATGACGCCGACGAACAAGGAGGGATAGCCGGGAACGTCGGTGCCATAGACCAGGGTCTCATAGACGATCTGCAAGCCGTACATGAAGGCGATCACCGCGAGCACCGTGCCGAGCACGGTGGCGAGCCGCAGCGGCGCTACCGAAAACGACGTGACGCCGTCGATCGACAATCCGATCAGCCGGCGCAGATTCCAGGCGCTGCGGCCGTCGACGCGCGGGGTCGGCTCGTAGTCGACGCGCAGCTGGCGAAAGCCGATCCAGCTCGATAGGCCTTTGAAGAAGCGGTTGCGCTCGGGGAGCTGGCGCAAGGCATTCGCTGCGCGGGGCGACAATAGCCGGAAATCGCCGGCATCCTCCGGAATCTTCGGCCGGGCGCCCCAATTGAGCAGCACGTAGAATGCTTTCACCGATAGGCGGCGCAAGACCGATTCATTGGCGCGGTGCGCCTTGGCGGTATAGACGACATCGCAATCGTCATCGAGCCAATGGCCGACCAGCCGCTCGATCAGATCCGGCGGATGCTGGCCGTCGCCGTCGATGAACAGGACGGCGCCGCGCCGCGCGTGATCGAGGCCGGCGAGCAGCGCCGCCTCTTTGCCGAAATTGCGCGACAACGACACCACCTGGACGTCGAGCCCCGTCGCCGGCAAGTCGCGGGCGATGGCGAGCGTGCCGTCGCGACTGCCGTCGTCGACATAGACCGCTTCGCAGGACAGCCCGCGGGTGGCGGCGAGGCGACGGGCGATCTCGGCGAGGCGGGCGTGCATGCGCGCCAGCGCCGCGGCCTCGTTATATAACGGCACGACAATCGACAGCCCGTTCGCGGCGGCATCCGGTCCCGTCCGGTCGCGCGGCAGCGGCATTATTCTCGGCTCGGCGCTACTCGCCATTCAAATGGCCCTTTCCCGCCCGTTCTATAGCGCAATCGGCCAGGCCTGTCGCGATGGCGAGCCAGTGCGCGAGATGGTTAACGCCGCTGGCGCCGGGGTGGATTTGCAATCTACTGCCGCGCGCCGCCGGACGTGATATGCGAGAGCGGCGATGAGCCCGCTCTCCCGCTCCGATTCGGCCCGAGCCAAGTCGAGCCGCGCCAATTCCGTCCGTGCCATGCTCGCCGACGCCTGGCGCAAGCGGGCGCTCAGCCTCAAGGCGGCGTCGTTCGCGCTGATCGGCCTCGTCAATACGGCGATCGATTACGGCGTCTTTCTGTTGGCGCGGGCGGGGTTCGAAAAATCGCCGGCCGCGCTGTCGCTGTTCGATGCGCTGGCGGGGTCCTGCCGCTGCGGCAAGCCCACGACGCTTCTATTGATCGCCGCCAATATGACGTCGTGGATCGTCGCGGTGAGCGCCTCTTACATCATGAATTCTTCGATTACGTTTGCCGCCGAGTCCGGGCGCAAATTGCACTGGCGGCCTTACCTGAAATTCATCGTCGCTGGAATTGCCGGACTCATCGCCAATACTGCGACCTTAGTCTTTGCCGCGCAAATTCTGCTGCTGCCGGTCTATGTGGCGAAGGCGATCGCCATCCTGGCGAGCTTTGTCGTCAATTTCTCGCTGTCGCACTTCGTGGTGTTTCGCGTGCGCGATACGCCGTAGGGCGAGAGCGGAGAGGGTGTTTGATTCCCCGACCGGCCGCCGCGACGGCGATCTAAATCTTAGGAGAAGCCTAACAAAAACAACGCCCCGAACCTTGCCCGGCGCCGGGTGGAGGCTTCGATCCATCGCGCGCCCCGCAGCAATATCGCAGCACTGTTAGGGTGTTGCGCGACGATATCACGCACGACCCGGGGATTGTTGAAGCGTTTACCTAGGCCGAGGTGCTTTCGATAATAACGAATACTGGCAAGGAAGCTTGGGGAGGATGCAATGACGACGCGAAGAACATTATTGCTTGCCGGCCTCGGCTCGTTGACCGCCGCCGCTCTCGGCACCCGCATGGCGGCCCGCGCGGCTGGCGCTCTGCAGACGATCAAGGTCGTCATCCCGGCGGAGAGCGTTTTCGTCTTGAACTACATGGGCGCGAAGGACGCCGGGGTTTTCGCCAAGCACGGCATCGACCTCGACATCGATGCGCGGCCGTTTGCCGGCTTCCTGGCCGGCCTGCCCAGCAAGCAATGCATGTCGGTGACCTATTCGGGCATCGACGCCATCCAGAAAATCGACGAGGGCCTGGATTGGGCCATTATCGGCGGCGGACTGACGGTGGTGCAGGACGTCATCGTCGCCAAGAACTCGCCGTATAAGACGGTGGCCGACCTGCGCGGCAAGAAATTCGGCACCTTCTCCACCGGCGCCGGCTCGTTCAAGGCGGCGCGCGCGGCGATGATCGAGGCCTTTAAGCTCGACGTCATGAAGGACACCCAACTGCAGCAGGTCGCCGGGCCGGCTTTGACCAAGCTTCTGGAAAGCGGCCAGCTCGACGCCATGATCAACATTTCCTCGCTCAACCTTGCGGCGGAAGCGCAACCGGATAAATTCCGCGTGCTGTTTTCGCCCAACGATTATTGGATACAAAAGACCGGCTATCCCATCGTGTGGGCCGCGCCGCTGGTTGCTTGGAAAAGCTGGGTCGACGAGGATCAGACGCGGGCGAAGAACTTCGCCGCGGCGGTCAAAGATTCGTTTCTCTGGCTGGAGAAGCCGGAAAATCTGGAGACCGCGGTCAAGAACCACGGCGCGCTGGCCGGGGTGACCACACCGGAGGACGTTGCGGAGTACAAGGAGTGGGTTCAGTCCAAGCACATGTTCATGACCGACTGGGACCGCAAAGCCGTCGCTGCGCAGTGGAAGTTCCTGGACGTGTGCCAGCAAACCGGCATCATCGCCAAAGTGCCCGCCGAGGATAAATACGCGCTGTTCGTGGAGAGCTGATTGCACGGAAAGCCGCCGCTGAAAACGACCGGGCGTCGGGTCTTGCCGGAGGCGTTGAGCCGGGCGTTGCCGGGGGTGCTGACGTTCGCCGCGGGCGTCGTCGTTTGGAAAGCGATCTCGCTGTTTTTCTACCCGATCTTCTTTCCGGGCCCGGCGGTTCTGCTCGAACGCATGGTCGCGATCTACAGCGACCCGGCATCCTATGCCGTGATTGGGGCGACGCTGACGCGGATATTCGAGGGCTTTGCCATTTCGATGCTGACCGGATTGGCGCTCGGCCTCGTGATGGGACTGCGCCGCAGCATCGAGATTTTTTTCGACAGCTGGATCATGGTCCTGTTGACCTTCCCGGCGGTGTGCTGGGCGTTTCTTTCGGTGCTGTGGTTCGGATTGTCGCAGACCGCCCCGATCTTCACCATCGTCCTGATCGTCTTCCCCTATGTCGCGATGAACATCTGGGCGGGCACCAAGGCGGTCGAAAAAGACCTGGTCACCATGGCGCGCGTCTATAAGGCCGATCGCTCGCTCATGCTGCGCAAGGTGCTCGTGCCGCAGCTCATGCCCTATATTTTTTCCTCGCTGCGGATCTCGCTGTCGTTGTCGTGGAAGATCGCGCTGGTGGCCGAGGCCTTCGGCGCCGGCACCGGCGTCGGCCAACGGCTGATCTACTGGTTCCAGGATACCCGCGTCGACATGATGCTCGCCTGGGGCGTAAGCTTCATGATCCTGATGGCCCTGATCGATCTATTGGTGTTTCGCACCTGGGCGCGGCGCGTCTTTGCCTGGAGACCGCAAATTGCGACCTGATGGCGGCTCGAAATGAAATTCGATCTTGAAAGCACGCACGCTGCGTCGTCTCTTGGTGGGGCAGCGCGTGTCGTTTCCGGGGGGTCCATGAGACACGCTGTGACGGCGTCGTCGGCCATCACCATCGAAAACCTGACCAAGCGATTTCCGGCGCCAGGCGCCGGCGACGACTTCGTCGTCCTGCACGATGTCAGCCTGGCGGTGGACGAGGGCAAATTCGTCAGCATCGTCGGCCCGTCGGGCTGCGGGAAGTCGACGCTGCTCAACGTCATCGCCGGCATCGAGACCTACGATGGCGGCTCGGTCACCATCCACCCGACGGCGGGCCGGGCCGATGCCGAACCGCGCATCGGCTATGTCTTCCAAAGCCCGCGGCTGCTCAACTGGCTGACCGTCGAAAGCAACATTCACTTTGTGCTCGAGGCGCAGAAGGTGCCGCGGTCGCGGTGGCGACAGCTGGTCGCCAAGAACCTGGACATGGTCGGACTTGCCGGCCAGGAGCGCAATTACCCCCTCAAGCTCTCCGGCGGCATGCAGCAGCGCGTCGCCATTGCCCGCGCGCTCGCCATGGAACCCGACATTCTGTTGATGGACGAGCCATTCAGCCATCTCGACGCCATCACCGCGCGAAAGATGCGGTTCGATCTCATGGAGATTTTGCAGCGCGCCAAGCCGACGATCCTGTTCGTGACCCACGATCTGGCGGAGGCGGTTTTCCTGTCCGACAATATTTATATGATGAGCACCAGGCCGGCGCGGATCTTCAAGCGGGTGACGATCGACGTGCCGAGGCCGCGGACGCCCGAAGACTCGACAATCCTCGATCTGGAAAAGACCCTGGTGCGCGAATTTTTCAGCGTCGTGGAGGCGAAAGGATAGATGGTATCCCGTCTCAAGGCCGTCGGCCTGCGCATAGGCTCGATCGTCGTCCTGCTTCTGCTGTGGGGAGCGGCGTCGGCGCTGATCCACGATCCGCAGGTGCTGCCGGGACCGTGGGCGATCGCTCGAACCATCGTCGCGGACTTCAAGACGCCGGGGCCCGAAGGCGAATCGGCCTATTTCGACGTCGGCATCACGTTGGCCCGCATCTTCGTCACCTTCTCGGCGTCGATGATCGCCGGCATCGGCATCGGCCTGGCGATGGGCTTGAACCGGCTGTGCGAGCGCTCGCTATTGGCCTTGATCCCCTTGATGCTGACGATGCCGACGATTCTCATGGTGTTCCTCGCCATCATGTGGTTCGGCTTCAGCGAGGCCGGCGGGCTCGTTGCGGTGATGGCGGTGGTCACGCCGCTGGTCACGGTGAATATGTACGAGGGCACCAAGGCCATGGACAAATCCCTGATCCAAATGGCCGTGACCTTCAGGGCGTCCCCGTATCTGCTCGTTCGCAAGGTCTACCTGCCGCAACTGCTGCCGTATATTTTCTCCGCCTTCCGCTATGCCTTCGGCCAGACCTGGAAGATCGTGGCGCTGGCGGAAACCTTCGGTCTCAAATTCGGCATCGGTTACATGTTCTTCTTCTGGTTTCAGCAATTCGAGATGACCCAGGTGCTGGCCTGGATCATCATGTTCGTGGTGCTGATGCTCGTCCTCGAACACGGCGTCTTCGCCCGGCTGGAAAGCCGGGCCTTTGCCTGGCGCGTTTCGGTCGCACACTAGCCGCGCAAGCTGCGCATAGCAGAGCATGTTCGGCCTCATGACTGATCCCGCCGGGCTTTGATCTGCGTCAATAACTGCATTTTCGATCGACGTAGCTTTCGGCTGGAAACGAAGAACGGCCGCAAGAAACAACGAGGAGCTGTTCCATGTCGATCGTTGGGATTGTCTGCTTGAGCGCAATCATCGGCGCGTTTGCGCTGTTCGCCGCGGTTTTGGCGTGGGGCGACCACCAGACCCGCCACATGAGCCACCCGATCCGCAGCGAGCACAAACGGCAGGCCGCGACTGACGCCGGTTTTGCGGCGCTTAGGGATGCCGCCGAAGAGGCAAGCGAGCCCGTTCACGCCGCGTAAGCGGCGTGAAGACGATGGGGGTGAAGACGAGTAAGCGCCGGCGCACGACCGGGTGGCCGGTTCCCTAGTTGCGCTCACTCATGAATTTTTCACCTCAATGCTGGGCGTGCGGCGCGCCAGCGCCACCGACGCATTGCCGTTTCCAACTCCGGACGATGCGTCGGCCTTGGGAAGATTCTAATCCTCGCTCAGCCGTGCGCTTTCAGTTGCTGTTCGAAATTCTCAGCCTTGACGTGCACCGCGCTCTGCAAATTTTTCCAATTGTCGCCGACGACGCCCCAATTGACCATCGGCGCTTGGCCGCCGGCCGAAGTCGCCGACAAGCCGTTGGCGACGCGGCCGGTGGAGTTATCGTACTCGTAGGCACCGACGATGGTAACCGCCACTCCGAGGATGAATCCAAGCAAGGCCGGCACGGCTGCCTCCCTCGTTTAATGCGCACAATGGAACGCGTTTGCGAGGCAATAAGTTCCGCCGAGATGGCGCGTTAGATGGTGGCGCCGTGGTGGCCGAACAGCACGACCAGGACGACGATCAGCACCAGAAGCCAAATCAGCCCGTGGCCGCCACTGCCGTAATAGCCACGATTGTAGCCCCAATAACCGCCGCCGCCGCCGAAGAGAATGACCAGAATGACAATGAGAAGAATGAGACCCATGGTTCGTCCTGTCTGTTGGGTTGTCGTCAGCACAGGCAAAATTGCCCGGCGGAACTTTAAGTTCCCCGACCGCCGCAAATATTTGCGCGTCGGTTGGGCCTAAAGCGCCCCAGATTCGGTTTGTGAACTTTTTTGGGCACTTGCGCGTTAACCGGCGAGAATCTCAACAAAGAGCGCCGAGGTAGCCCCATGCCGCAGACCCGCACCGCCACATCCGACTTCACGCGCGCCTTCGGCGACGCCAAGAAACAAGCCGGCGGCGTCGCCGACGACGTCTCGGACGCCGCCCAGGAGCTTTACGACCACGCGCGCGACAGCGCCGCCGATATTGTCGATAGCGCCAACCGTGCGGCGCGCAAGACCGCGGGCTCGTTGGAGCGGGCGCTACGCAACACCATCGAGACGCAGCCCTATACGGCGGTCGTCATCGCGCTCGGCTTGGGCTGGCTGTTCGGGCGCATGCACCGGCCGCTGTGAGGTCGACATGACCGACAAGCTTCGTGAATCGACGCCCGAACAAGAGCGCGAGACCGAAGATCAGATGGCGCGGCGCAAGCTCGGCCCGCGCGGCCAGCCACATGTTGCCGATACCGCGAAAATGACGGTGCAGGAGAAAGAGCAGCTGCCGGAAACCGGCGAGTTCGACGGTCACACGGCTTAGCTACTTGATCGAGAGTCCCAGCGCCGCGACCATGCCGCCCCACTTCTTGACCTCGGAGGCGAACATGGCGTCGGCTTCCGGCTGTGAGCCCGCGATCGGGTCGAAGCCCATATCGGTGAGCTTCTTCTCCACCGCCGGACTCTTGACGATGTCGTTGATCGTCCCGTTGAGCATTTGCAGGATTTTCGGATCGGTTTTGGCCGGCGCGAAGAAGCCGACCCAGGACGCCGCGGTGAAAGCGGGATAGCCCTGCTCGGCATAGGTCGGCACGTTCGGCGCCACCGCGGCGCGCTTGTCGGCGGCGATGCCGAGGCCTTTGAGCTTGCCGCCCGCAATCTGCGCCGCCGCGCCGCCGCCAAGCGTGGTCGCCATCAAATCGACTTGACCGGCCACCGTCGCGTTGATCGCCGGCGCGCCGCCCTGATACGGGATCGGCTGCACCGGGGCCTTGGCGAGCTCTTTGAAGAAATACTCCGCCTCGATATGCGAGCCGGTGCCGACGCCCGGGATGGCGAGATTGATGGTGCGCCCGTCCATCGCCTTGATGAAATCGGGAAGATTATTGGCCGGATTATTCGGGCTCGTCACCAGCGCTTCGGGGCTCGACGCGGCGATGGCGACAGCCTTGAAATCGCTCGCCGAGAATTTCTTGTTGGCAAACAACGTTTCATTGATCGCCAGCGCGGTCGTGGTGGCAAGGAGCGTATAGCCATCGGGATTGGCGCGGGCGACGAGTTCAGCCGCGATATTGCCGCCGGCGCCGCCGCGGTTCTCGACCACCACGCTCTGATGCAAGCGCTCGCTCAAGCCCTGGCCGATCAGCCGCGCCAGCGTGTCGGCAATGCCGCCTGGGGCGAAGGCGACGATCACCGTGATCTTGTCGGCAGGATAAGTTGCGGCTTCGGCGCCGCCGGAGGCAAGCGCCAGCGTCACCAGCGCCAGCGCGGTCAACGTGTTTCGCCGTGTGCGTGAAACTGCCATGAGACTATCCGGCTGAGGTAGGCGAATTGCATGGGAAAGCGGCGTGTGCGAGCGTCGCTTGAAATCACGCGGAGTGCATCATGAAGCCGCTACGCCGTCAATTCCTGCAACTGGCAATGAGCGCGGCCGCCATGCCTGCCGGCGCGCTACGCGCAATGGCGCAAGCCGATTATCCCGCGCGGCCGGTGCATATCATCGTCGGCTATAGCGCGGGCGGCGTCAGCGACATTGTGGCGCGGTTGATCGGGCAACGGCTTTCGCAAAAGCTCGGCCAGCCTTTTGTCATCGAAGACCGGCCGGGCGCCGCCAGCAACGTTGCGGCGGATTACGTCGTGCATGCGGCGCCCGACGGCTACACGCTGTTCCTCGCCGGTATTTCCAACGCGATCAACGTGTCGCTCTATCCGGAGCTCGATTTCAATTTTGCGCGGGATATGGCGCCGGTCGCGCTGTTCTCGCGCAGTCCCCTGGTTATGGAGGTGAGCACGTCATTTCTGGCAAAGACGGTCGCGGACTTCATCGCCTATGCCAAGGCGCACCCCGGCACCATCAATATGGGCTCGGCCGGCACCGGCGGCGCCACTCACGTCGCCGGCGAACTGTTTCAGATGATGACCGGGACCAAATTCACGCACGTGCCCTATCGCGGCTCGCCGCCGGCGCTGGACGATCTTCTGGCCGGGCGCGACCAGATCATGTTCGACAATGTCGCGTCCTCGATCGCGCTTATCCGCGCCGGCAAATTGCGCCCGCTCGCGGTAAGTTCGCGCACCGAGGCGCTGCCTGAGGTTCCATTGATCAGCGATTTCGTGCCGGGCTACGAGGCCTATGTCTGGAATGGCATCACCGCGCCCAAGAATACGCCGGCAAGCGTCGTCGACAAGTTGAACGCGGCCGTCAACGCCATCGTCGCCGCGCCCGATTTCAAGAAACAGCTTGCCGACCTCGGCAATACCGCCGTCTCCGATACGCCCGCGGGCTTTGGCAAACTAATCGCCGCGGATACCGAGCGCTGGGCGAAGGTGGTGAAGTTCGCCGGCATCAAGGCGCAGTAAAGTTCTTCGATCACCTGGTCGGTGAGCTGGATGGGACGCGCAGTCGGTCAGCCGCGCTTATCCAGCTCCGCTGCAAGCCTGGCATAAAGCGAGTTGTCGCGCGTATAGACATAATCCAGCGCCGCGACCGAGACCGCCTCGGCGCCACGCTCGCGCAGGAAGTTGGCCAGCGCGTGCACGTTCTCCGGCGGGCAATGCAGGGTGAGCATGCCGGAAGAGGTCGGCCCGCCGAACGGAGAGGCGACGCCGAATTTATCGCGCGCGATGGCGAAAAGCTCCTCGTTCATTCCGGCAAAACGGGTGCGCACCTCGGCAAACGCTTCGGCGCGCTTTTGCGCGGCGATGCGGTCGAGCAAGAGCCGCGCGGTTTCGCGCTGTTCGCTGGTCCAGGCCGCACCGCGCGCGGCGACGAGGTTTGCCTGGGAGCGCAGAATGACGCCATCCTCGACCACTTTCAGCCCGTTGGCGGCAAGCGTCGCGCCGGTCGTGGTGATGTCGACGATCATCTCTGCAGTGCCGGCCGCCGGCGCGGCTTCGGTGGCGCCCGAGCTTTCGACGATGCGGTAATCGACGACGCCGTGCGCGGCAAAAAAGTCGCGCGTCAGATTGGCGTATTTGGTGGCCAGCCGCATTTTTCGCTCGTGCTTGAGCCGGAACGCGGTCGCGACATCGTCGAGATCGGCCATGTTGCGCACGTCGATCCAGGCCTGCGGCACGGCGACGACGACATTGGCGAAGCCGAAGCCCAATCCCGCGATCAGTACGACACGCTCGTTGGCCTGCGGGATCATCTCGCGGACCAGATCTTCGCCGGTGACGCCGAGATGTGCGGCGCCTTGCGCCAGCTGCGCGGTAATTTCGGCCGCCGAGAGGTAGGCGATTTCGATATCGTCGAAGCCGACGATGGCGCCGCGGTAGTCGCGCGCGCCGCGCGGCTTGACGAGAGGCAGCCCGGCGCGGCCGAAGAAGCTTTCCGCGTTCTGCTGCAGCCGGCCCTTCGACGGCACGGCGAGGATGAGCGGAGCGCTCACGGCGCGCCTCCACTGCCGGCAAGCTCGTCGATCGAGGCGGCAAAGCCGACCGCGGGAATTGCCTCCTTGGCGCCGAGGCGCGTGAGCAATCCGTCATAGCGGCCGCCGGCAACGAGCGCCCGTTTGCGCCGGGCATCTTGGAGTTCGAAGACGAAGCCGGTGTAATAGTCGAAACCGCGGCCGAAATCGGTCGCGAATTTGATGGCGCGCACGTCGAGCCCGCGGGCGGCGAGAAATCCGGTGCGCGTCTCGAATAAATCGAGCGCGGGCGCCAGCGAGATTTGCGCGTCCGCGGCGAGCGCGCGCAGTTCGCCCGTCGCGTTATCCGGGTCGCCGGCAATGGACAGGAAGCGCTCGATCAGCGCGCGGGTCTCGCGCGGCAATCGCGTCGGCGCATTGAGCGCCGATTGCTCGAGGAAGCGGTCGGCGATTTCGGCGACGGAACGGCCGCCGACCGCGGCGATGCCGGCAATCGACAGCAGATCGGTGACCAGCGCATGCGCCGCCTTGGGATCGGAGCCGGCGAGCGCTGCCAGCACACCCTGGTATTCCTTCGATCCGTTGGCCGGGGTCAGCGTCAACTGATCGAGATCGTGCTTGAGCGAGGCTTTGCGGTTGAAATCCTTGATCAGGCGTCGCTTCCAGACTGGCGCCAGATCGAGCGCGGCGACGAAAGCCGAGAACAGTCCGACGTCGCCGATGCGGATTTCGGGCGCGGCGACACCATATTGCGTCGTCGCTTCAAGCCCGAGCGCCAGCATTTCGGCGTCCGCCGCCGCCTTGTCCGAACGGCCGAAGCTCTCGATGCCGGCTTGGAGAAACTCGGCGGGCGCATTTTCGCGATGACGAAACACCGGACCGAGATAACAGAAGCCCGCGGGTTTTCCCGCCGCCGGCGAAGCGAGATAGTCGCGCGACACCGGAATGGTCAGATCGGGCCGCAGGCACAGTTCGCGCCCCTCGGGGTCGGCGGTGAGGAACATGCGCCGGCGGATATCCTCGCCGGAAAGGTCGAGGAAGGGCTCGGCGGGTTGCAGCACCGGCGGATCGAGCCGCGCATAGCCGGCGCGCACATAAGATGTCACGAGCGCTTGCGCGCGTGCATCCGGATCGGTCGGTGTGTCGCTCGACATGCCTGTTACCCCCGGCCTGTTCACGTCGGCCGGTCAATTTGATTGCCGTGCCAATGCTTACGGCGCGGCGGCCCTTTAGCACGGCAAGCGTCGCTATTCGATAAAGATCGGCGCGGGCCGTTAACGCCCGTTCGGGCTGCGGCGAGGAACGTGGCTAATCAATGGTTTCTGCTTTGCCGGGGCCGATGACGCCGGGCAGGGGACAATCGTCACCCGGCACGCCGGCGACGACTGTGCCGGAGCCCATGACTGTGCGCATGCCCATGACCGTGCCCATGACTGTGCGTCTCGCCACTGGCGTGACTGTGCGCGCCGTCAGCCGGCAGATAGACCACGTGACCATGGCGTACGCCGCGCTCGGCGATAATGTGGTCGGCGAATTCCTGCACGTCGGAGCCGCGCCCTTTGAGCACGGTGACCTCCATGCAGCTGTCGTGGTCGAGGTGCATGTGCAGCGTTGCCTGCGCGAGATCGTGGCGGTCGTGGAAGTCGCGGGTCAGCCGCTTTGGCAGGTCGCGTGCCTCGTGGTCATAGATATAGATCAGCGCGGCCACACAGGGCCGCGGCCCGCCGACTTCGACCGCGGCCTGCTGCAATCCGGCGCGGGCGAGATCGCGGATCGCCTCGGAGCGGTTGGCATAGCCGCGCGTGCGCATATAGCGCTCGAGCTCGGCATCAAGCTCGTCGTCGATGGTGATGGTCACGCGCTGCATCGTTGTCTCCGGAAATAGCGGCAACGCATTCTACCATCACCGACGTTTATTTGGTGCCGAATTCATAGCGATTCGTGTCGAATACAATCGACGGCAAAAGGCGGTTTGACGAGCGTGTCAGTTCCCACTTATGCTCCGCCTGACGGTTCCCCGTTGGGGGATCAAAAGGGAACGCGGTGCGGGCGAGATTTTGCCCAATTCCGCAGCTGCCCCCGCAACTGTAAGCGGTGAATCTTCCGTCATATGTCCACTGGGATTCGGGTCCCGGGAAGGCGACGGCAGGTTATGACCCGCGAGCCAGGAGACCTGCCGTCAGCCG
>Ga0209579_10001987_pt1 | contig 16219 bp, 19 predicted proteins | sample Coa_R1_2_FD_187152 | JGI IMG/M metagenome (GOLD analysis project Ga0209579, IMG submission 187152) | Surface soil microbial communities from Centralia Pennsylvania, which are recovering from an underground coalmine fire - Coalmine... | ecosystem: Environmental > Terrestrial > Soil >... | reverse complement strand
CCGCAATGCCGCCGAACACCGTCGAATTCGCCACGCCATTGCCGCCGAGGCGATTCGCGCCGTGCACGCCGCCGGAATCCTCTCCGGCGACGAACAATCCTTCACGCTCCGTCGTGCAGTCCGGCGCGAACTCGACACCGCCCATCATGTAGTGCGCCGTGGGCACGACTTCCACGCGGCCGGCTGCGAGATCGAACCCGCAATCGGCGCAGCGCTCCACCATGCCGCGGAATTGACGGCGCACGTTGTCGGGGCCGAGATGCGCCATCGCGAGGTAGACGCCGCCGTGCGGCGTCGTGCGCCCGGCGCGCATTTCGGTGAAGATCGCGCGCGACACGATGTCGCGCGTCGCCCGCTCGCCACGCGAATCGTATTTGTGCATGAAGCGCTCGCCGTCGCCGTCGAGCAGGTAGCCGCCGGCGCCGCGCAACCCTTCTTCGAGCACCGTGCCGGTTATCCGCGTATCGGCGCCGGCGAGAAGGCCCGTCGGATGGAACTGCACCATCTCCATGTCGCGAAGCGCGAGTCCTGCGCGAAGCGCCATCGCGAGCCCGTCGCAGCTCTTGTCGCCCGATGGCGTATGGAAGCGGTACATCGTCGGGCCGCCGCCGGTGGCAAGCAGCACCGCTTTCGCCTGCACGAAGAGCGGTTCGCCGCTTCGGATGTCGATCATCAGCGCGCCCGACAGCGCGCCGTCGCGCGATGCGACGAGATCGAGCGCGCGATGCTCTTCCAATCGTCGAATGCCGCGCGCCCATACCTGCTCGGCGAGCCGGCTCACGATTTCGATGCCGGTCAGGTCGCCCTTGTGCACGGTGCGATCGAACGTCTGGCCGGCGAACGCCTTCTGGTGAATCGTTCCGTCCGCGTTGCGATCGAAGAAGCAGCCGAGCTCGTTCTCGAGCTCGTGGACGCGCGTGATCGCGCCGGTGACAAGCGTCCACGCCAGCTCCTGGTTAGGCAGCCACTTGCCCCCCTCGATCGTGTCCATGAAATGGCGCTCGACCGAATCGCCGGGGGCAAGCGCGACGTTATAGCCACCTTGCACCATGCGCGTGCAGCCGCACTTGCCGAGGAGACCCTTGACGGCGATCGTGATGTCGAGGGCGGGATTGGCCTGATGCGCGTGGAGCGCGGCGAACAATCCCGCGCCGCCGGCGCCCAGGATCAGGACATCGGTTCGCAATTGCCGGATGTCCATCGAGGAGAGATCGGAAAATCCCGGTCAGCGATGTATTTCCCGAATCGAGAAAAGGGGCCAGGCTCGCGATTCAGCCCGAAACGCATCAAGTCGGACGGCATACCCGGAAATGCGAGCCTGGCCCCTTTCCCGCAACCAGCGGACGTTCATCGACTGGGATTGGCGAGCGGCGCCAATTACGCTCAACTCCTGACGCTCAACGCCGCGAGCGCCGCCGCACGCCGATCGCGCGCGGCATGATCGACGCTGTCATAGAGGCTGCCGCCGTGGCTGTCCATCGCGACGAGCAGCGGGCCGAAGTCGCGAATGCGAAACTGCCAGAGACTTTCCGGATTGAGATCGTCGAGATCGACGTCCTCGATCGCTTCGATCCACGTGGTCTCGAGAGCCGCGGTGCCGCCGATGATCGCGAGATAGACGCCGCCGAATTTCTGGAAGGCAGCCAGCGACGCGGGCCCCAGTCCACCCTTGCCGACGATGATCCGCACACCGAGCGCTTTCATCAGCGGCTCGGTGAAACGCTCGACGCGGATCGATGTCGTGGTGCCGATGCACACGGGTGCATAGCCGGTCGGAAACTCGGGCGACTTCTCGACCTTCCGCACGTTGGGCGCCGTATGAATCACCGCATGGCCTCGCAAATCGAGTCGTGTCGTGCGGCCACGGTCGAAGAGCGCGATGTGCGTCGCGTCGCGAATGCCGAAAAGCCGGCTTTGCAGCGTGACGGTATCGTTGACGCGAAGCTGTCGGACGTCGCTTTCCGCGACCGGCGTAGTCAGTTCGTAATGCATTGCGAGATGTCGACGAAGGTAGGAGGTCGTGTAGCGCTTGAATCAAAAGTGGCCGTTGCCCGACAGCCGAGCCGACGGTTGCGAGCTCCAATCAGGCAATCGGCAAAGTCGGCCCGAGCTTCGTTCCATTGGAACAACGCTTCCTCCACAGTGTCCTCGTCTTCGAATTTGACATCGGCCGAATGGAGCAAGCGCGTGATTGCATCGACAACGACATCCTTTCCAAGTCGGTAACGACTGCGCAGAACCCACTCGGTCTCGAGAAGCACCATCAGACTCACGAAGGCCCATTCGGTATCCGCGTCCTGCTGCTCGATCAGTCGACGAGCGATCGCGAATTGGGCATCGTCGTCGCGGACCAGGTACCTCACCAGAACGTTGGTGTCGAGGCCAATCACGTACGTTCAGCGCGACATCTCTTCGATCGGAACCGGTTTGCGCCCCTTTCGTTACAGCATCCCCGCGAGATCGCGCAGACGTTTCGTCTTCGCACGCATGATGACCGTCCCATTCGGCAACAGCGTGAATCGGATGCGGTCTCCGGCTAGAAGGCCGAGACCGTCTCGAATCTCCTTGGGGATCGTCGTCTGGCCCTTGCTCGTAAGCGTCGAATCGCCGTCCACATCTGCCTCTGGCGCCCATCCTTACTTTTGCCATTATGGTAAGGAATGACATCCGCGGCAATCGGCCGCTAGGCCGACTCAATAGCCGTACTCCACGCCCGCCTCGGTCAGAAGCGCACTCGCGCGCCGCGCCGAGTGGCACTGCATGTTCACGGCGACCGGATTCATCGTGATGTGCGTCGCCGCGAGCTCGACGTGCACCGCGAACGCCGTCGCGTCGCCGCCGAGTCCCTGCGGACCGACGCCCAGCATATTCACCGCTTTCGTGAGCTCGGTCTCGAGCGCGGCCCCCTCAGGGTCCGCGCAATGCGTCCCGAGAGGACGTGTCGCGGCACGCTTGGCGAGATGTACGCACAAGTCCGACGTGCCGCCGATGCCCACGCCGACGATCGTCGGCGGGCACGTCCTGCCGCCTGCGTCGAGCACGCAGTCGACGACGAAACGTTTGATCGCATCGACGCCTTCTGCGGGAATCGCCATCCGCAGCCAGGAATTGTTCTCCGACCCCGAACCCTTCGGGATCATCTCGATGCGCACGCCCTCGAACGCGTCGCTGAAATCCATGTGGGTCACCGGAATGCCTTCGCCGCACGACGTGTGCTCGTTCTTGCGCGTGATCGGATGCACGATGGACGAGCGCAGCGGATGCTCGCGGGTGGCGCGCTCGCATCCCTTCCTGATCGCGGCCTTGAGCGCGACACCGTCGACGACGACATTGCGTCCGATCGTCACGTTGTAGATCGGAATGCCCGTGTCCTGGCAGAGCAGGTTGTCGGTCTGCTCGGCGACCGCGATGTTCTTCACCATCACGCCTAGCACCGACTGCGCGGTCGAATTCGTCTCGCGCGAAACGAGCGCCTCGAAGCCCTTCTTGATGTCGGGGGGCAGCTTCTTGAGCGCCCGGATGTAGAGCTCCTTGGCCGCGTCTTCGACGCGTTTTGAATCGATGCGCAATGTCATGGTGCGGACCTCACGTGGCCAGTGCAAAGAGCAGCGCGTAGGCAATCGAGGCGCCCGCCACCGCGGCGATCGCCGTCTTCTGCCACTCGGCGCGCCAGCCGACGAACTCGACGAACAACAATCGTACGCCCCCGGCAAGATGCGCCGCGAGCGCGAGCACGAGGAGCGTCTCGGAAAGTTTGACGCCCGGCAGGCGGGTCCAGTTCAGAAACCCATCGAGCCCGGCCGGATCGGAAAGCGCGCGCGACAGCACGAAAAAGTGCACGGGAAGGAACAGTGCGAGCGCGAGACCCGACACGCGGTGCACGACGAATGCGAGGAAGCCCGCATGACGGCGAGCGCGGGCATCGTTGCGGCGAATCGCGGCGGCGGCGAACGCGACCATCAGGCAGCGAGCGAGATCACTGCGTAAAGGCCGCCGCCGAGCAGCACGAGCGCAAATGCCGCAAGCACGACATCGGCGGCGCGACACCGAAAGGCGAGCCATTCGTCCGCGATCGCGCGCAAGCCCAGCGGCGCGTGGATGGCGCAGGCGACGACGAAGAGCGCATAAAACGCCGGCCAAACGAGGCTTGCATGCATCCGCGCGACGATCGCCTGCGCGGTCAGGCCATGGCGCATCGCGTAGATGATCGTCGCGAGATGCACGAGCACGCAAAACGCGAGCACCGCGGCGGAAGCACGCTGGAGCACGAAGCGCCACGCCGCGTAGCGCGCGCCTCGCAGCGCGTCGTCGACACCGATGTCGCGAGCGACGGACGCCTCCATCACAGCCTTCCGGTCACCGCCGCCTGCGCGACAAGCCGTTTCAGGCCTGCAATCGAAGCGGTCGGCGAGAGATGCTTCGGGCAGCGGTTCGTGCACGACTGGTGCGTGTGGCAGGCTTCGCAACCGCCATCGCCCGCGACAGCGCGAAGGCGCCCGATCCCATCGCCGTCGCGTACGTCTTTCGCGAGCGTAAACGCGCGGTTCAAGGCCGCCGGACCGAGGTAGTCGGGCTTCCAGCCGACGACATCGCACGACGCGTAACACACCGCGCAGCCGATGCATTCGATCGTCGCGTCGATCGCGCGCCGCGCACGCGTACCGGGCGGCACTTTCGCGAAGTCGTCGTATCGCGTGGCTGTCGGCTTGAACTGCCCGTGCGCGGCCGCCCATTTGTCGAAGAACGGCGCCATGTCGACGACGAGGTCGCGCACGAGCGGCAGGTGCGATAGCGGAGCGATCTCGAGCGTTCCGTCGGTTGCGACTGCGTCGACATGCGTGCGGCAGGTCCATCGCGCCTTGCCGTTCACGGTCATCGCGCACGAGCCGCACATGCCGACGCGGCAGGCGTAGCGATAGGCAAGCGACGGATCGATCTGACGCTGGACGTGCGTCACGACGTCGAGGACCGTTTGCGACGCGCGCCGGGGCACGTCGTAGCGCTTGAAAGCGCCGTCGGCGGCGCCGCGCCAGATGAGGACGGGGAAAGTGGGGTCGGCGCTCGTGCTCATCGCTAAATCGTCAAAGACCGATCGTAGCGCTCGTGGCCCGCGCGATCGCGCAGCCGCTAAATCGCAGTCATACGCTGGCGTTTGCGAGCGACTCTTCCAGGGCGCACACGTCGTCGTGGAGAAGTGGCGCCGACTTGTACCAGACGCGAGCGCCCTCGGTTCCGACTCGCGCGCAAAACCGATCGCCCCCAGGCAGCCGCAACCAACCGAGTCGATCGAGTCGTGTGGCACCTTCGGTGAAGCCGCCCCCGAGAACGAGCAGTTCCAGTCCTTCGCGGTTGGACAATTCGATCACTGCGCCGGGCTGCCAATCTTCGAGCATCACGCGCTCGCCGGCACCTTCGAACAGCACCACCGACGAGAGCACGCCCGGACGCGATGGAGCGGGATCGCCTTCACCTGGGCGGCGGACCACGCGCTCGCGATCATCTTTGCTGAACTGCCACAGCTTGACGAAGATCGTGCATCCCGGCTCGCTGCCAGGCGCGTGTCCGGTGCCTGGCGGATTGCGAACGTAGGTGCCCGTCGGAAAATCACCGCTCTCGTCCTGGAACGTGCCTTCCAGCACGAGGAATTCTTCGCCGCCGTGATGTTCGTGACAAGCAAAGCGGCTGCCCGGCGCATACCGGACGATCGACGTCGCGCGCGCCTTTTCCTCGCCGATCCGAAACAGCATTCGGCGCTCGACGCCACGCGCGGGGCTGGCCACCCAATCGAGCGTGGCGGCATGCACGATCACGCGGGCGGAAAGATCGTGGTTCAGAAACACCGCTTACAGGTCCTTCGACTTTGGATGGCGTCGCGCCGCTTTCCAGAACACGGCCTATGCGTGATGCGCAGCTATGATGCGGTGCTAGTATGCCGACATACAAGTTCGCGTACGTGCCGAGACGCGCATCCGCGCGCCGAGTGCGCGAAGCGAACCGCAGCCATAGCTTATGTTATGGCGGGGATGAGCGACAGAGCAATCGGCGATGCGAGGCGCGTCGAACATAGCGAAACTTGTGTGTCGGCGTACTAAGATCGTTCGACGGACGCGCGACAGCACTGGGAGCGGGTCTATCGTACCAAGCTGCCGCAGGTCAGTTGATATGCTCCGCATCTTGACGTTTCTCTTCGCCTGATCGAGAAGGCGGCCCGAACCGAGCGCGTGTGATCGCCGACGACACCCACAGGTCGCACGATGATGCCATCAACGGCGGTTTGACTTCGATGAAGCGGGATGATCGATGACCAATCGCTTTGGGCTGGGTGATTTCATTCATGACCTCGAAGCGACCGTCTCGGCGGAGCACAACCAATTGAGGATCGTCGAGCGCGTGGAGCCACTGGTCGAACGCCTGGTCTCGAGCACCGACTCGAGCTGGCTCAAGGACGCGTACCGGCAGCCGCCCAAGGGCAAATCAGGCGTCGCCTCGGGATACGGGCAGTATTGCCTTTACCGGCGCGGAACCGCGCTTTCGGTCATCGCCTTTTGCTGGGCGCCGGGACAGGGAACGCCGATCCACGATCATCTGAGCTGGGGCGTTCTGGGTTTCATCGACGGGTGCGAGAAAGAGACGCGTTATAGACGTGTCGACGACGGCACCGACCCGGACTTCGCCCGTCTCGAAGAAATCGGCGTTCGCCACACGAAAAAAGGACAGACGTCTCACATCGTCACGCCCGGCCGCGACATTCACAAGGTCGAGAATCCGGGCGTCACGCCGTCGGTCTCCATTCACGTCTACGGCTGCGACATGGGGCGCCAGCGTCGCCGTCGCTACGATCTCGAAACGGGAAGAATCACCTGGTACTTGACGCCTCACGACGCGGACGAGATGGTCGTCGCGTAGCGGGTGCGGCGATCGGATTAGCGCGACGCGGAATCAGGCGGTGGGCGCCGCGACGGTCGGGTAGCGGCGCTGGGATATGCGCGACACGAGCGGGAACGCGAACGCGATGATCGCGAGTACCAGCATCGTGCAGCTCATCGGGCGCCGGAAGAAGATCGTCCAGTCGTTCTCGTAGCGAATCATGCTACGAAGGAAGGACGACTCGGCGAGCGGGCCAAGGATCGTGCCGAGAACCATGGGCGCGATCGGAAAACCGTAGCGATCGAACAGATAACCGACAACGCCGAACACGAGGATCATTCCGACGTCGGCAATGTTGTTTCGCTCTGCATAGGCGCCGACGATGCAGAACAGCACGACGATCGCGATGATGATCGGCTGGGGGATCGTCAGCACCTTGACGACGAGTCGTATCCAGAAGAATCCGATCACGCACATCCCGACGACGCCGACGAAAAGTGACGCCAGGATCGCGTAAGCCGTGTCCGGGTGCGTGACGAAGATCTGCGGCCCCGGCTGCACGCCGTGCAGAAGAAAGGCACCGAGGATCACCGCCGTCGCGCCGCTGCCTGGAATGCCGAGCGCGAGCAGCGGCACCATATGGCCGGCCACCGAGGCAGTCGATGCGATCTGCGGCGCGACGATCCCTTCGGGAATGCCCGAGCCAAGATCCTTGCGCCGCTTGCAGTATTGCCGCTCGATGCCGTACGAGACGAACGACGTGATGACGGCGCCGGCGCCGGGAACGACACCGAGCACCGTGCCGATCACCGTGCTGCGCGAGATCGTTTGGCGCAATGCCCAGATTTCGCGCCACGTTGGGAATCGAGTTCGCACGCGATTCGATTTTTCGTCCGTCGCATCGATTTTCAGCGTCCGCCCGAAGCGCGTGAAGACCTCGCCCAACCCATACGCGCCGACGAGCACGGTGATGTAGTTGATGCCGCCCGACAAAAGCGGCTGGCCGAACGTGAATCGCTCGGCGCCATAGGTGCTGTCGATGCCGATCGTGGCGATGATGAGACCGAAGAACAGGCTGATGAATGCATGCGCGAGCGAGCTGGTCGCAAGACATACCACGGTTGCGAGGCCGAGGACGATGATCGCGAAGTAATCCGGCGAGTCGAAAGTCAGCGCGAATTTCGCGAACGGCCCCGCGAGCGACACCATGACGCCGGACGAAACGAGCCCGCCGATCAATGCCGCGACGAGCGCCCAGCCGAGCGCCTTCGCCGCTTCGCCCTTCAGGTTCATCCGGTAGCCGTCCCACAGCAACGGCACATCGGATGGCTCACCTGGAATCTTGTAGAGAATCGCGGTGAAGCATCCGCCGTAAGTGCCCGCGATGTAGATCGCCGTCAGCAGGATGATCGCCGACTCGATGTCCATCGAGTACGTGAACGGAAGCGTCAGCACGATGCCCATGACGAGTCCGAGCCCCGGCATGATCGACACCGCCATGCCGATCAGAAGCCCGATCGTAAGCATTAGCAGGTTCCACGCAACGAACACGTGCGCGAAGCCAATGCCGAGGTCGTGAACGAGCGTGTCCACGGCGTTCCTACCTGATCCCCATGATCCGCATCAAAAACGTCGACACGTGCGCGAACGGCTCGACGCCGATCGGCAGCGACACGTAGACCGCGCGCATGAAAAGCAGCATGAAGGCAACGCTGGCCGTGACGCCGACAGCGAGCGCACGCAGCGGCCGGCGATAGTTGCCGAAGTAGACGAAGGCGACCACGTAGAGCAGCGTGGCGACGAAATAGCCGAGCAAGGGAAACGCGACGACGTACGCGGTCGTGAGCCCGATGCCGATCCAGGGAACAAAGCGGTTCGCGGGCGATTGCGGCTCGACGGCGTCGCCTTGCGGCAGCAACGATGGATCTTTGCTCGGCTCCGAGCTGCGATAACGGGATCCGAACAGCGTGCGCCGTGCGATCTCGAAGACGCACGTAATGATCGCGAGGACGAGGATCGTCTTCGGCCACAAACCTGCGCCGAGACGCGAATCGCCGGCCGAAGCGATCCCGAGCGAGACGTAAAAGAGGCCGGCGCCGACCGCGAGAACGACGAGATACGGTCCGCTACCCCTCATGCCTGCTCGCAAGCGCTACGGCGCCTTCCTGATCCTTCGCGCCTGCCCGAGCCACGCATCGATGAATTTTGCCGCCTCCTGCGCCGAAACGGTCGAGTTCTTCAACGCCGCTTCCCGTTCCAGCGCGGCTTTGTAGCCGGGCGACATCGTCGCCTTGTCCACCGCCTCGATCAGCTTCGAAACGATCGCGGGATCGGTGCCCGCCTTTACGTACATCGCGCGGAAATGAATCAGCGATGCGTCGAGGCCGACCTCCTTCGATGCCGGCACGTCGGGGAAACGCGCGTCCTTCGTGTCGGCGAACATCAGGACCGGTCGCAACTGCTTGCCGTCGACGTAGCTTACGACATCACCCGGCTGCGTGAATAGAAGGTCGTTGTGGCCGCCCAGCACCGATGCGACCCGTTCGCCGGGCTTGTCGTACGGGACGAGCTCGAACTTCGTGCCGAGCTTTCGATTGATGTAGTTGACGATCAAGTCGCCGGAGCTTCCATAGCCGTCGAAGGCGACGCTGACGCGCCGGCTCTTCGCTGCGTCGACGATCTCCTGCCACCCTTTGAACGCGCTGTCCGCGCGCACGAGCAGCCCCGGATTCTGCTGATCGATGATCGCGAGGCAGACAAACTCGTCGAGCTTGAAAAGCGGCTTGCCGGTGACTTCCAGGAGCACCGTCTCGGACGTCACCTCTTCGATCGTGTAGCCGTCCGCCTTCCCGTCGCGCATCTTGACGAGGCCGGTCTGGCCCGTGCCGCCCGGAACGTTCAACACGGGCAACGAGACGCCGAGCGACGGTTGCAACTCTCTCGCCAGCGCACGTCCCATGTAATCGGCGCCGCCGCCAGTGCCCCACGGGACGATGAAGTCGATCGGGCGGCTCGGATACGTATCGGCCGCCGCTCTTGCGGACGCGAGTGCGACGGCAAGCAGAAGCATCAGCCGAATGAAGCGCTGCATCCGCTCGTCGCGAAGCCGCATGGCGATTTCTCCTCCGATCGCCGCCGATGCATACATCGACGCCTTGACCACGCATCCCACCGCCTGGAAGTCGCGGCATTCGCCGTCTTGTCGCCAAACGATGCTTCACGAGAGGTATAGCAGAGTTTTATCGCATCATTTGTCGCCTATTTGACATTTTCCCGTATTGCGCTCGATGCAAAGCACATCGCCAAAAGCATCGTCGGCTCGCTTAAATCAATCGGCGAGCGCGCTTTCGACTTCGGCGAACGAACGCGCGATCGCGACGGGTTCGACGATCGTTCCAAGCTGCCTCGTGAGCTGCGACACCGCGAAGAGGCCACGCACGCGGCGCTCGCCGTTGTCGTCGCGGTCGATCACCATCGCATGCTGGCGCCCCACCGCGTGGAACGTTGCGACGATGTGCCCGACGCACGCGCGCAGGACGTCGGACATCTCGATCACCTCCAGTCGATCGGCTGGTGTCATGATGTCGCGAACGGTGATCTCGTCGCGGCGTATCCGGTGTTTCTGGATCAGGACGAGCGGCTTCCCGCCTTCGATGTCGGTCGACGTGACGAGGCCCCGGATCACGTTGCGGTCGTCGCTCACGATGAGCAGATGCACGCGATTCGCCCGCATTCGCTGCGCGGCGAACTCCATCGAGACGGTCTCTGGCACGGTGAGGGCGCGAACGCGCCGGAAATCGGTCATCACGGCGATCGCAGGATCGTCGAGCGTGACGCTCGGCGGTTGCGGGAGGATCGGCTGATGAAACGTCGCGTCGGACGGCAAGGGATGCGACGGCAGCGGCACATAGGATCGTTGCATGGCTGTCTCCGAAGCAGGAACGCGGTGGAACTGTGAATTTGCGCCTTGGCGTCGCACGTCGTCGAGCAAGTTCTTTGGAATGGCCCATCAGTCGTCTCTATGTGCAACGACCGTGGTGCGCCGCGCGTGCGCTCGTTGCACGCGAAAATTGTCGCGTTTGCGACAGACCAGTCGTAGCGCGACGCGCATCATTCATTGATGCACGCCAAGCTTCAGGCCCGCTACGACGAGATCGGTCGATCGCCATGACGCGCCGATTGCTGTGCAAAACGGGCGATGTGCCGATCGACACCATCAAGGAATTCAGTGTCGACGCCGATCGAGCGGTCTGCGTGGTGAACGCGGGCGGCAGCTTCTTCGCATGCCAGCCGACGTGCCCGCACGAAGGCGTTCGGCTTTGCGATGGGTGCGTGACGGATACGACGCTCACGTGCCTCGAGCATCTGTGGCAGTGGGATCTTCCGACCGGCGAGCCGCGGGGACTCGCCGAAGCCTCGCTGACGACGTATCCGGTTCGCGTCGAGGGAGAGTCGGTCTACCTCGACGATTGAAGCCGGCGCAGTTTTTCGATTCCGGGTCGGTCGCTACGCGTCGAAAGCGGGAAGCAGCGCTCGGAACTTCCGATAGTCGGTGAGGATGATCGACCGCTTCTCCATCCGAACATAGCCTCGCTTGCGAAGATCGCCGAGCGTCACGTTCGCGTATTGCCGTGACACGCCGGACATCGATGCGAGGTCCTCGTGCGTGAGCTTGAGATCGATGAGCATGCCGTCCGCGCACGGCAGCGCGAAGCGCTCCGCCAGCGCGATCAGCACCGCGCAAACGCGCTCGTACCCCGATTCGGTTTCGAGCATCACGGCGAGTCGCGAGACCCAGCGTAGCCTGATCGACAGCGCCTGGATCACGGCACGCGCGAGCTCGGGAAAGCGATCGATCAGTGGATCGAAGCGCGCATACGGCAACGTGTAGAAGACGCACGGCTCGAGGCAGCGGACGGTCATCTGCCGCGTGGTCTTCACGCCAAGGTCACCTGCGCCAAGAATATCGCCGGGGCACCAGAATCCCGTGGTGCCGACCTTGCCGCCGCGGCTCTGATACATCGACATCGCCTTTCCCTTGATCAGGAAGGCGATGAACGCGGCGGCGTCACCCTGCGACCAGATCGTCTGTCCCTTGCGCGCGGTGCGACGATCGCATTGCTCGATCACCGCGGCGCGATACTCCGGCGGAATCGACGCCAGCACGTCGAGATGACCATCCGCGCGCGGACGATCGGTTCTGGGTTTCATCGAAAACGGAACGCGCCGCATCGGCGCGCGCGCTATCGCGCCGAGTGCCCTGCCAGCTTGATCTCGACTTTCTCGCTTTCGTCGAGCGACGCGTAATACTCGCGCAGAATCGCGAGCACTTCCGGACGGCTGAATTCCGCGGGCACCGGCTGACCTTCCGAGAGCCACTTCCGTAACTTCGTTCCCGAGACGAGCAGTCGATCCTTGTCTTCGTGCGGGCAAGTACGCCCGGACGCCATGCCGGCGCAGCGGTAGCACCAGAACGTCCAATCCATGCGTAGCGGCTGGATGGCGAGCGAGCCCTTCGGAATCTCATCGAAAATCCTGTGCGAATCGAACGGTCCGTAGTAGCTGCCGACGCCCGCGTGATCGCGGCCGACGATCAAATGCGAGCAGCCGTAGTTCTGGCGAAACAGCGCGTGGAGGAGCGCCTCCCGTGGGCCCGCGTAGCGCATGTCGAGCGGATAGCCCGCCTGAACGACGGTATCGCCCCTGAAATAGCCGCGAATCAGCGCCGCGATCGCACGCGTGCGCACCTCGGCCGGAATGTCACCCGGCTTGAGATTGCCGAGCAGCGAGTGCACGAGCACGCCGTCGCATACCTCGATCGCAACCTTCGCCAGGTACTCATGGGAGCGATGCATCGGGTTGCGCGTCTGGAACGCAGCGACGCGCGACCATCCGAGCTGCTCGAATTTCGCGCGCGTTTCGGCAGGCGTCATGAACAACGCGCCGTATTTCGCCTTGAACCCGCCATCGGAAAGCACGTCGACCGGGCCGGCGAGGTTGACGTCGCCCTGCTGCATCACCATTCGAACGCCGGGATGGTCGGCGTCGGTGGTGCGGAACACCGCCTTGCATTCGTGCGCCTTGTCAATGCGGTATTGCTCGGTGACGCGCATCGTCGCAAGGAGCTCGTCATCGTCGTCGACAAGCGCGATCTCGCGAGCCGTTTCGGTGTCGCGCGCGGACGATTCGTCGACGGAGAGCGTAATCGGAATCGGCCAGAACGTGCCGTCGGCCATTCGGAAACGATCGCAAACGCCTTGCCAGTCGGCATGCGTCATGAAGCCCTTGAGCGGCGAAAATCCGCCGATGCCGAGCATGATGAGGTCGCCCTTTTCGCGCGAGCTCACGCGGACCTTGCGGAGCGACGCGGCGCGCGCGCGCTCCGCTTTGAGCGCCTCGCCTTCGAGGAGTCGTGGCTTGAGAGCGCCGCCATGCGGCGGGACGAGCGTTGACATGCGAATCCTCCTATCGACTTCGTCCCTTATTGTCTTGAGGGCCGCCGTCGCAGGCAAAGCGTCTCTATTGATCCGCCCATAAACTGCGCTGATACCAAGGGCGTCACGGTCGCGCCGCGGCGAGCGCCGCAAGGCGAGCCTTGGCAAAGGCGACAAAGCTCGTCACCATCTGCGAGTGGAAGCGCTCCTTGGGATAGACGACCGAAAGCTCGCGCACGAGCCGCGGTGCGAGCGGGATTTGCACGAGCTGCGCAAGCCGGATCTCGTTGATCACGGCGGCTTTCGAGATGATCGCGAAGCCAAGGCCGGCTGCCACCAGGCCCTTCAACGCCTCTGGACTGCCCGCCTCCATCACGACGCTCAGCGACTCCGGCGCCACGCCGGCCTTCTCGAAATAGTGATCGGTGACCTGGCGCGTTCCGGAACCGACTTCGCGCGTAATGAACGGATGCTGCCGCAGCGCAGTCGCGGTCAGCTCCCTCTCGCGCGCGAGCGCATGCGAAGGCGCGCAGATCACCTGAAGCTCGTCCTCACAACACATCTCGCTGATCAGCGACGGAAAATGCGAGTCGCCCTCGATGAAACCGAGATCGAGCGAACGTTCCTCGATGCGGCCTTGCACGGCTTCGGAATTCGCGACAAAGAGCCTCGGCACGAGCGCCGGATAGCGCGCCTTGAACTCGCCAAGGATGTGCGGCAGCAGGAATTCGGCGATCGTCGTGCTCGCGCCGATGAAGAGCGGACCCGCGATCTGGCCGCCCATTTCCTTGACGCGCGTATCGAGCTCCGCCGATAGCGTGAGGATGCGTTCCGCATAATCGAGAACGACGCGCCCCGCTTCGGTGAGCGAAATGCCACCGTGCACGCGATCGAAAAGACGCGTTCCGAAGTGGTCCTCGAGCTGGCGGATCTGGAACGTGACCGCCGGCTGCGTCATGAACAACGCCTCCGCGGCCTTCGTGAACGACAGATGCCGCGCGACCGCGTGAAAAACCTGAAGGCGTCGGTCCGCCATGGCTTGCCGGGTTCTTGAAAGCGTCTATTCAAGCACAACCGGTCGGCCCGCTGGCGATGCGAGCAGGTAACCGACGAAAACAGCGCGAATTTGTCAATTGCTTGACATCGCAAGCCCGATTCGCCGCGTAGCTTGGCTTTTCGTCATCGACACGCGGAGTCCGCGATGGCCGGCTATCGCCGCCATGTGTTCGTCTGCCAGAACGAGCGCGAGCCCAACCACCCGAAGGGCTGCTGCAAGCACAGGGGTGCCGATGCCATCTTCAAGGTGCTGAAGGAAGGCGCGCACAAGGCCGGGCTCATTGACGTTCGCATCAACCGTGCGGGATGCCTCGACCATTGCTCGTTCGGCCCGACTGTCGTCGTCTATCCGGAAGCCGTCTGGTACCACGTTCCGGACGTCGAAGACGCGCGAGAGATTCTCGCAAGCCACGTGATCGGCGGAAGGGTCGTCGATCGCCTGCTGATCGCGAACATGGAGTGACGTCGCGCGCACTCGTTCTCCACGCTCTTTCGTTTCAAGGAGTCGCCATGGACCAAGCCGTCCGCAAGGGATCGCTGCAAGATCCGTATGAAGCCGTCGAATCTGCTTATCGCTCGACCTCGAAAAAGCTCGGACAGGAATACTTCGTCATCGACTGCGATCGTCACATCATCGAGCCGCCCGAGGCGTTCACGACGTTCCTCGATGCCGAATGGAAAAAGCAGGCGCCGAAGCTCACGACCGACAACACCGGTGCGCCGCGGCTGATGGTCGAGGGCCGCCTCTACCAGAAGCCGTCCGGCTTCGGACCCGGACGTACCGAAGGCTGCGGCGATCAGCGTCCGCGCGGCGAAGGTCTCTCGTACGAGCGGGCTCACAAGCACGCATTCGAGAATCGCGAGATCGACATGGACTTGAGCGGCATCGATGCGGCGGTGTGGATTCCGACGCTCGGGTTGTTCATTCCCGACATCGTCAACCTCGAATTACAGTATGCGGTCGCTCGCGCGCTCAACGACTGGACGGCGAAGGTCTGGGCGACGTCGAAGCGGCATCTGTGGTGCGTGACGATCCCGATCAAGCCCGAATGGGCCGTCGAGGAGATCAAGCGTTGCCGTAAGCTCGGCGCGACCGCCGTGTGGATGCGTCCGAACGTGATGCAGGGCGTGCGTTGGTGGGGTCCGGATTGGGATTCGGTCTGGAAGACGATGACCGACCTCGGGATGGCGCTCGTCTTCCACGAGGCGACAGGCACGTACAACGCGACGTACAGCACCGACTACAAGTACGACCGCTACTGGCTCGCGCACGTCGTGTCGCATCCGCTCGAGATGGCGACCGCGGTCTGCGGAATCATCGGTTATGGCGTGCTGGAACGCCATTCCGGGCTCAAGGCGCTGTTCTGCGAAGCCGGCGCGACATGGGTGCCGTACATCCTCTTCCGGCTCGACAACCACTACGAGGCGCGCCCGAGCGAGATGATCGGCTTGACGATGCCGCCGTCCGAATACTTCAAGCGGCAATGCGTTATCTGCTCCTTCGAGCCCGAGGAAGCACTCCTGAGCGAGACGATGCAATGGTTCAAGGGCGAGAACATGGCGTGCACGAGCGACTATCCGCATTGGGATTCGAGCGGCGTGTCCGGCGTGGTTCGCTACCTCAAGAATTATCCGGACATCAGCGAAGAGACGCGCGTCAACTTCTTCTCGCGCGCCGCGATCGACGCATTGCGGCTCCAGACCTGAACGAGGCGTGGGGAAGGTCATGCGCCGGCATGGCGCTTCCCGCATGACCGCGATAACGCAATCGCCGGCTACAGGCAGCGGGCGGTCGTGGTTTTGCACCTGAACGCCGGCATCTTCGCGCATCGCGGCCGCGGCTCGTGGAACATCTGCTCGTC
>Ga0209579_10001984_pt1 | contig 16223 bp, 14 predicted proteins | sample Coa_R1_2_FD_187152 | JGI IMG/M metagenome (GOLD analysis project Ga0209579, IMG submission 187152) | Surface soil microbial communities from Centralia Pennsylvania, which are recovering from an underground coalmine fire - Coalmine... | ecosystem: Environmental > Terrestrial > Soil >... | reverse complement strand
AGAGAAAGATGAAGCCGCAGGGCGCAAGGAGCTGGTCGAGGAAGTTTACGAAAGGCGGCATCTCCTGCAGCCTGGCGAGGAACTTGACCTCCTTGAAGCCGAGAATGCGCGGCGACGGGTCGCCGCTGCGGAGGACGTCGCCGATCAGGCCCCGCAAGCGGCCCCGCACGCGACCCAGATTGATCTGCTCGGCGCCGAAATAGGGATGACGCGAATCCGCACCTACGCCCGCGACCTTCTTCGAATTCACCAGCGAGCGATAGGCCCGGTACAGCCAAAAACAGAAATCGTCGTTTTCTCCCCGGACCATCACTTCGGGGACACCGTTCAGGACATGCTGAAGTAAAGTCGATCCCGTTCGCCCGCAAGTCACGATCACGAGATGTTCGATCCGATGCGCCTCATTCATCCAGAAATTCCCGATGCGGTGCCAAGGGTTGATGGTAGGGGCAGAGAAGAGGCCGCATCAAGTCTCGATAACCGGACGATTTGACGACTTGCGGCGTGGAGCGGGAGCGGTAGCTGCGTCGAATGGCGCGGCACTCTATGCATGTGAGTCGGGCAGGGCTATGGTCCGACCGGGTTGGCCGGGAGTGCAGATCGTGAAGGTACGATATCCCAATGCCGTGCGGGCTCTGGGCGCGGCTCTCATGCTGGCGGTGCTGCCGCACGGGATCGCGTGGGCACAAGACTCCGGCCCGATCATCGGCATGAACTTCGTCAATCCGCAACGCCTGCCAGATGCCGAGGCGCAGGCTGACCTGCGCGACATGCGCGCGGCAGGCGTCCGGTCGATCCGGATGCCTCTATCCGACGACAAGTCGATTGCGCTGGTCAAGATGGCCACGAGCCTCGGCATGAGCGTCGAGCTCAACGTGCTGCTGCAGTACCGCGAGGGCTCGCCGCTCCGACCCAAATCGGGAAACTTCTGGGCATCGCACCGCCTCTCGGATGCGGATCCGGAGAAGTTCGGGCAGGTCTTCGCCGCCCAGCTCAAGGCGCTCGACGATGCTGGCGTGAAGCTCGCGGCGATCGAGTTGGGCAACGAGATCAACTGGACGCCGTTCAACGGCGATTTTCCCATGCCGGGACAGGGCCGCGTCTTCGATCTCGCCGATCTTTCGCGCGATCCCGAGGGGAGGAGCATCGCCGCGAGCTACGACCGATATATCGAGCTGTTGAGGGTGCTGAAGCCGATCCGCGACCGCTCGACTGTGAATGGTCGCACGCCGATCGTCTCGGCCGGGCTTTCGGACCCGGGCCCGCCCGGTCCGAAGCCCGGCGCGAGGGCGGACGCGGTGTCCATTCCCGCGACATTCCAGTATCTCCGCTCGAAGGGGCTCGACGGCCTGGTCGATTTCTACGGCGTCCACACCTACCCACCTACCGCTCCCCGCATGACCGACGAGGCGCGGTTCCGGCAGCTTTCAGTCGAAACCCTCACAGAATGCCGACCGTCGAAACCCTGCTGGCTCACCGAATGGGGCATCACCGATGCATCGCCGTCCTGCCCGCCTAACGATGCGATACAGCGTCAGCTGCTGCACGCGTCGCTGCAGCACTTCATCCCATACATCCGGGAAGGCGCCCTGAAGGCGCTCTACTACTACGCCTGGGAGGAGGAGCCCTGGGATCACAAGGGCGGCCCGACATTGGCGATCCACCGATGCGGCGGTCTCACGGAAGCCGGCAAGCTGGTGTTGTCGCGAGCCAGTTACGGACTGCAGTAACGGGGATCGCTCAGCCCGGCAATCCCAGCGCCCTGAGGCGCGGCTCGAACTCGGCCAGCAGCGCCTCGTAGACCGGGCGCTTGAAGCCGACGATGAGTTTGGCGAGCTCGTCGCGCCGCGCCCATCGCCAGGCGCTGAACTCGGCGTCGTGGCCATCGATGCGGATGTCGCGGTCAGATCCCAGAAAGCGCAGCGCGAACCAGCGCTGCGCCTGGCCGCGCCAGCGTTCCCCCTTCCAGACCTTGCCGACCAGCTCCGGCGGCAGGTCGTAGACGAGCCAATCCTCGCTGGCGAAGAGAATCTCGGCGGCGTCCGTGCCGATCTCTTCCTTCAGCTCGCGCTTGGCCGCCGTCTCGGGATCCTCGCCGTGGTCGATCCCGCCTTGCGGCATCTGCCAGGCACCCGGCGTGTCGATGCGCTGCCCGACCCAGGCCAGTCCTGTCGGATTGAGCAGCATCAGGCCGACATTCCGCCGGTACTCCGGTCCCGGCGCGGCGGCGCGGACGACCGGTAGCATGTCAGCGCTCTGCCATGTCAACGCGCCGGGGCGGCGGCGAGGGGTTTCGGCGACGGCTCCCTGGCCACCATCGCTGAGACCGGCGCCATCACCAGCCCACGCGACTCCAGGGTCGGCGCCCAGGCCGCCACCCGCTCGATCACCGACGGCTCGGCCGAGCCGATCGCAATCGCGGCGCCGTCCTGGCGGGCGATCGCCTCGATCTCCTTGAGCCGCCGATCGACCGCGTCGCGCCCCGGATCGTCGGCGTCGAGCTGCCGCGAGGTAGCGGCGAAGGGGAGGCCGATCTCCGCCGCGATCGCCGACGCCGCGTTCTCGGCGGCTGCGCGGTTGTCGATATAGAGCAGGCCGCGCCGGCGGATGTCCTCCAGCACGGGCTGCAGCCCGGCGCGCTGGCCGACGAACCGGCCGCCCTCGTACCCGACCATGCCGACATAGCCGCTGGCCTGGCCCATCATCCATTCGAGCCGGCCGATATTGGCGCCGACATCCAGCGTCGTCCGGAGCCCGTTCGGGCCGAGATCGACATGGGCCGGATCGGAGGGCTCCATCGGCAGGTCGAGCAAGACCTCGTGGCCCGATTCCCGGGCGAGGCTGATCCACTGCCCGACCTGCTTCCGATAGGGCATGAAGGCCAGCGTCACCGACCCGGGCAGGTCGCGGATGGCGCTGTCCGTGAGCGTGGCGGAGGTCGCCAGCCCGTCCACGATCACGGCGATCCGCGGGCGCTTGTCATTGCGGTCGAAGGGCCGCGCGTATTCCTGCCACGACGCCCGGCCGTCGGCGGCAATCACCGGCAGCGGGCCGTTCGGCGAGGCTTCGGACAGGGGGTCGCCGGTCGGCGGTGCGGGAACTTCAGCAGGGGCGGCCGGCGGAGGCGGGGCGGCGGGCACGGTCACCACGGGCGTGGGCGGCGGCGCAGCGGAGGTCAGCCAGATCCCCACCGCCGCAACGCCGGCAACCGCCAGCACGGCGGCTATGACCAGCACGGCCGCCAGGGCCACGCCGGACCGCCCCTCCCGCCGGTCGGATTCCATCCTCCGGCCCCTCTGGCTCCGTCAGTCGACCGCCTTGTTGAACATCGACATGCCCTTCAGCAGGTCGAGCGCGCGCACCAGCTGGTAGTCCTCGGCGGCGGCGCCCGCGCCTGGCTGCTCGGGCGGCCCGTTGGTCGGAATGACTTCCTGGCTCGGCGCCGCGGTCGCACCCGAATCCTTGAGCGGCTCCTTCGATTTGGCGTCGCCCTCGCCCGCCTTCTGGTCGCCTTTGACGTCCGGGTTCTTGAGCGCGCCCTTGAGGTCGGCCTCATGGATCCGCTCGCTCTGCGAAAACGTCTGGATCTTCGCCGGCTCGACCACGATGTCGGGATCGATGCCCTTGGCCTGGATCGAGCGGCCGGACGGCGTGAAGTAGCGCGCAGTGGTAAGCCGCATCGCGCCGTTGCCCGGCAGCGGGATGATCGTCTGGACCGAGCCCTTGCCGAAGCTGCGCGTGCCGAGCAGCACCGCGCGGTGGTGGTCCTGCAGCGCGCCCGCGACGATCTCCGACGCCGAGGCGGTGCCGCCGTCGATCAGCACGACGACCGGCAGCCCGTTGGTCATGTCGCCGCCATGCGCGTTGTAGCGCTGGACGTCGTCCGGGCGCCGGCCGCGGGTCGAGACGACCTCGCCGTGGTCGAGGAACTCGCTGGACACCGCGACGGCCTGGTCGAGCAGCCCGCCCGGATCGGAGCGGAGATCGAGCACGACGCCGCCGAGCTTGCCGCCCGCCTGCGTCTTGAGCGTCTTGAAGGCCTTGTCGACCTCCTCGGCGCTGTGCTCCTGGAACTGGGCGAGGCGGATATAGGCGATGTTGTCTCGCTCGAGCCGGCTCTTCACCGAGTGAACGTGGATCGTGTCGCGGGTGAGCGTCATCTCGATCAGCTGCGGCTCGCTGGGCCGCCGGATCGTCAGCTTCACCTGAGTCCCGGGCGTGCCGCGCATCTTGTCGATGGCGTCGCTCGGGGTCATCGTGGCGACCGGCACGCCGTCGAGGGCGACGATCAGGTCGCCCGACTTGAGCCCGGCCTTCGCGCCCGGCGTGTCGTCGATCGGCGCCACGATCTTGATCGCGCCCGAGGGATCGCCGATGACCTCGATGCCGAGCCCGCCGAACTCGCCGCGGGTCTGCACCTGCATGTCCTTGAACGCGGCCGCGTTCATGTAGCTCGAATGCGGATCGAGCGCGCTCAGCATGCCGCCTATCGCGTTCTCGACCAGCTGGTCGTCGGTGACCGGCTCGACATAGTCCTTGCGGACGCGCTCGAACGCCTCGGCGAAGAGGTTCAGCGACTTGAACGTATCGGCGGCGCCGGGGGCGGGCGTGTCGCTGCGCGCGACCATGCCGGGCACGGCCGGCCCTACCAACACCAGCATCGCGGCCGCGGCCGCCATGGAAATCCGTCGCATCATCCACTCGCCTTTCCGTCACGCGTCGAGAGCCACGGCAGCGGATCGACCGGCTGTCCGTCCCGACGGAGCTCCAGATATAGTTTGGGCGACCCGTCCGCCGCCATTGCGCCGACGGGTTCGCCGGCGACGACCTTCTGGCCCACCGCGCCCTGTATCCGACCGATTCCGGCCATCAGCAAATGATATCCACCGCCGTGATCGATGATCAAGATCTGCCCGTAGCCGCGGAAGGGGCCGGCGAACATGATCTCGCCGGCACAGGGGGCCACGATCGCGGCGCCCGGACGGGTGCCGAAGCTCAGGCCCTTGCTCGTGCCGTAATCCTCGGGCGTGCCGAATCGCTCCACGATTTCCCCTGCGACCGGTTCGACCAGGCGTGGTCCCGGACCCGAGGGCGGCGGCACCGTGACGCTGGCCGCCTGCGCCGCCGCCCGCTTCGCCTCTTCCTTCAGTCTCTCCTCGCGGTCGCGCTCGATCTTCTCGATCGCCTGGCGAAGGTCGGTGGCTTCGGCAACCAGCGTGGCCACCCGCTGCTGTGCGGCACGGGCCTTGGCCTCGGTCTCGCCCTCCAGGGCCTGACGCTTGCGGATCAGGTCAGCGATGTTTTGCCGCGCCGCCTCCTGGGCCTGATGGCGCGCCGCCAACGCCGCCCGCCGCTCCTCGATCTCGCTCCGCATCCGGGCGAGCTGCGCCAGCGCCTCGCCGATCTCCTGCGCCTGCGCCTGCAGCCGCGGGACGATGGCGCTCATCAGCATGCCGCCGCGGGCGAGGTCGACGGGCGAGCCGGGCGCGAAGGCGATGGCGGTCGGCGGCACCGCCGCCAGGCGCTCGAGCGCCGCCAGAAGATCGATCTCGCGGCCGCGGCCCTGTTCCAGTCGCGCCTTCTGGTCCGCCTCGTTGCGCTGGAGCTCCGCCAGCGCGTTCTCCTCGGCCGTGATCTGCCGCTCGATGTCCTGCAGCCCCGAGGCCGCCTGCACCGCCTGCGCCTGCAGCCGCGCCACCTCCGCCTTCAGCGCGGCGGCCTGCTTGGCGAGCGCATCGCTGTCCTGCTTGCCCGCCGCGACGCCGCGCTCCACGTCCTCCAGCTTCTGCTGCGGCGACGGCTCGTCGGCCTGCGCGGCGGTGAGCGCGGAGAGAAGGAGAAGAGGGCCGATGGAGGGGCGCAAGCGGACGAATCACCCTCTTCGGTCGGCGTGGACATCGTCATTGCGAGCGGAGCGAAGCAATCCAGGGCCACGGTCTCGGACCCCTGGATTGCTTCGCCTGCGGCTCGCAATGACAATCATTCGTGTCACAGTCGAGAACTGTCCGCCTAGCCGGCCGCGCGGTGGCGAGATTCGGTGACGATGAGCGATCTTCCGGTCATCACGGCGGGCTGCTTCAGGTCGAGAAGCTGCAGCAGGGTCGGTGCCACGTCGCAGAGCTTGCCGTGCCCGACCGCGCTGACCCAGGCGGGCGGGTTGACCACGACCAGCGGCACCGGATTGGTGGTGTGGGCGGTATGCGGCTCGCCGGTCACGGGATCGATCATCTGCTCGGCATTGCCGTGATCGGCGGTCACGATCAGCGTGCCGCCGGCGCGCTCGACCGCCGCGGCGAGCCGGCCGAGGCAGCGGTCGACAGCCTCGATCGCCTTCACGGCCGCCTCGACGATGCCCGAATGCCCGACCATGTCGGCGTTCGCGTAATTGACCACCACCACGTCGAACGTGCCGGCCTCGATCGCCTCGACGAGCTTGTCGGTGATCTCGTCGGCCGACATCTCGGGCTTGAGATCGTAGGTCGCGACCTTGGGAGACGGCACCAGGATCCGCTCCTCGCCCGGAAAGACCTTCTCGACCCCGCCGTTGAAGAAATAGGTGACGTGCGCGTATTTCTCGGTCTCGGCGATGCGCAGCTGCTTCAGGCCGGAATTCGACACGATCTCGCCGAAGGTCTCCGACGGCAGGTTCGGTCCATAGATCGCCGTCATCAGCTTCTTCAGCTCGGTCGAATACTGCGCCATGCCGAGCGCCGCCGCGAACCTGACGGTCCGCTTCCGGTCGAATCGCGCGAAGCCGGGATCGAGCAGCGCGGTGAGGATCTCGCGCGCCCGGTCGGCGCGGAAATTGATCATGACGACGCCGTCGCCGTCCTTCATGCCGCCGTAGCTGCCGACGATGGTCGGCTCGACGAACTCATCGGTCTTGTCCCGCGCGTAGCTCTGCTCGACCGCCTCGGCCGGCGTCGCCGTCTTGCGGCCCTCGCCCGTGACCAGCGCGCGATAGGCGGCCTCGACGCGGTCCCAGCGGTTGTCGCGGTCCATCGCGTAGAATCGCCCGCTCACCGTGGCGACGGTGATACCCTTCTGCGACGCGGTCTCCTCGGCGAAGTCGGCGAGGTATTCGATGGCGCTCTTCGGCGGCGTGTCGCGCCCGTCGAGGAAGGCGTGCACGGCCACCTTCACGCCGGCCGCGGCGATGATCTTCGCCACGGCCGCGAAGTGGTGCTGGTGCGAGTGGACGCCGCCCGGCGACATCAGCCCCATCACATGCGCCGTGCCGCCTGACGCCTTGAGCGCCGCGATCGCCTCGCCCAGCGCCTCGTTCAGGGCCAGCGAGCCGTCGGCGACCGCCTTGTCGATGCGCGGCAGCTCCTGCATCACCACCCGGCCGGCGCCGAGATTCATGTGGCCGACCTCGGAATTCCCCATCTGCCCGTCGGGCAGGCCGACATTGAACTCGCTCGCCTCGATCGTCGTGGCCGGCGAGGAATCGACCATGCGGTCCCAGTTCGGCGTGTCGGCGAGCCAGATACTGTTCGCCTTGCCGTTCGGCAGATAGCCCCAGCCGTCGAGAATGCACAGCACGACGGGACGGGGCTTGGTCGGCGCGGTCATGGGTACTCGACTGATGGGGACGGGAGCTGCGAAGCGTAATCTACCCGACACGGCAGCGGCAAGCGAGGGGCCGGCGCAGCGATGCCTCAGCCCGGATCGAACGGCTCCGGCCGCTGCATAATCGCCAGCCGGTATTCCTCCGCATCCGCGCCGGCGAAGTAGAGCCACAAGCCGGCGGCGCCCGCCGACACCGACCAGCGGATCTCCTCGATCGCCCGGTCCGCGAGCGCCCGCTCGCCGTGCCCGGGAAACCGCTTCCGGATATCGGCCCGCGAGATCAGCACGAACTCGCCTTCCTCGCGCGCCGCGATGCCGTGCCGCGCACAGGCCGCGACGATCCGCTCGCGCACGGGAGCCAGGGCGGTCATGGAGCGTTCCTTGCCAGCCCTCGTCGGACCGCGCAACAGTGTCCGCAATCTTCGCATGACAGGAGCATCCGATGGCCGCATCGACGCGTATCGCTCTCGTCACCGGTGCCGGCAGCGGCATCGGGCGCGCGGTGGCGCTGGCGCTGGCCCGCGACGGCTGGTCGGTGACACTCGCCGGGCGGCGGCGCGACGCGCTCGACGAGACGGCGTCGCAGGCACCGGATCCCGGCGTGATGCTGCCGGTCGCGACCGATGTCGGCGATCCGGCATCGGTCGACGCGCTGTTCGTACGCATCGCCGAGCGGTTCGGGCGGCTCGACCTGCTCTTCAACAATGCCGGCATCGCGGTCGGCGGGCCGATCGAGACGATCACCTACGAGCAGTGGTCGAGCGTGGTGGCGGTCAACCTCACCGGCGCGTTTCTCTGCGCGCAGGGTGCGGTGCGGCTGATGAAGGCGCAGAGTCCACGCGGCGGCCGGATCATCAACAACGGCTCGATCTCGGCTCATGCGCCGCGGCCGAACTCGGTGCCCTACACGGCCACCAAGCACGCCATCACCGGGCTGACCAAATGCCTGTCGCTCGACGGACGCGCTTACGATATCGCCTGCGGGCAGATCGACATCGGCAACGCCGACACGGCCATCGCCGGCCCGATGAAGCGCGGCGTGCCGCAGCCCGACGGCACCACGATGGTCGAGCCGGTGATGGATGTCGACGCGGTCGCTCGTACCGTGCTGCTGATGGCCGGCCTGCCGCTCGACGCGAACGTGCAGACCGTGACCGTGATGGCGACCAAGATGCCATTCGTCGGAAGGGGGTAGTGGCGGTTAGACCCCGACCCCGACCCTTCCCCGCCTTGCGGGGAAGGGTCGGGGTCGGGGTTCCGCCGGAAGGGCGCCGTTATCCATTCCCCACCCGGTGCAGCCACGCGCCGATCGCGGGGACGACGCGTGCCTTGAGCTCGGCGTCGATGGCGATCGTCTCGGCTGCCTGCTCGGCCTGGCGCTTGGCGCCGCGGTCGGCGTTGGATTCCGGCCGGGCCAGCAGCTCGGCGGCGATCTTCGGATCGCCCGTGGCGTCGGCCACATGGGCCAGCAGCCCCTCGCGGTCCTCGCCCGCCAGCTTCGGCAGGATCGCGCCGGCATGGGCGACCACGTCGCGCCAGACCCGCTCGGGATGATCCGTCAGATGCGCGTTCTCGATCAGCAGCCGGTTGATTCGCCCGGGCGGCACCTCTTCCGTCAGGCCGATCTCGACGGTTTCGTCGACCAATGCCGGATCCTGGGCGGCAGCCAGCGCGTTGTAGTAGCGCAGCTTCGTCTCGGAACTCGAGGCGGCGCGCCCCAGCGCCCTCAGCTTCTCGTAAGTGGGCTTATCTGCGCCGATGGCGACCGTGCGCAGCACCGCATCCGCACTGCCCGGCGACAGAGTCTGCGGGTCGGCGAGGAAGGCGGCGAAGCGCTTGCCCGCCTCGGCCACCACCGCGGGATCGCGGAAGCGGCCCATGGCGCCGATCACATCGGCGCGCAGCAGTGCCGCCTCCTCCCTCTCGCCCGGCTTGGCGTCCCAGCCGAGCAGGCCGAGGACCGGCCGCAGCAGATCGCCGGCAAAGGCGCGGAACGCCGTGCGGTCCGGCGAATCGCGCATCAGCATGTCGATCTCGGAGAGCCGCTCGATCACCGGCTCCCACACCGCAAGCTCGGACTCGGGCGGCAGCTGGTGCACGAGGCCGAGCCAGGCGTCGGGGCCGGTCTTGCCGGCGACGACGAGCGCCCACTGGTCGCCCAGCACCACGGCCTTGTCGGCGGCGGGCAGGGTCGCGAAGGCCTGGGTCACCGCGTCCATCGCATGCGCATCGTAGGCGACGCGGTAGTAGCCGACGTCGCCGGCATTGGCGACGACCGCGCCGCAGCCCTGCAGCTTGGCCGTGGCGCCGTCGGCACCGACGAGCACGGCCTGGGCCGGTCCGCCTGCCAGTCCTACCCGCACCGGGATGCGCCAGGCGAGCTTCGGCGCATCGGCGTAATGGACCGTGAAGCGCTCCTGGCTCAGCGCGACCTCGGTGCTGCCGGCGGCGCAATGGGCCGAGACATGGACCAGCGGCACGCCCGGCTGCTCGGTGAAGCTGCCCGCCACGGCGGCGACGTCGTGGCCCGAGGCGGCGCCCAGCGCCGCCCAGAGATCGGCCGAAGTCGTGTTGGAATAGGCATGCGCCGCCATGTAGCGGCGCATGCCGTCGCGGAACTTGTCGGGGCCGAGCCAGGTCTCGATCATCCGGATGACCGCGGCGCCCTTGTCGTAGCTGATCTCGTCGAACTCGTTGTCGACCTCGCTCTCGTCGGCGATCGCCTGCTGCAGCGCATGGGTGTTGCGCCGCGCATCGGTTCCCATCGCATGTTCCTTGGCGGCGCGTGCCCGCAACCAGATCTGCCAATCCGGATTGAACTTGTCGGTGGCGTTATTCTCCATCCAGTTCGCGAAGCCTTCGTTCAGCCAGACATTGTCCCACCAGCCGAGCGTGACGAGGTCGCCCGACCAGAGATGCGCCATCTCGTGGGCCACGACCGTGAACACGGCCTCGCGGGTGCGCGGCGAGGAGGTCGCGGGATCGAAGAGGAGGTCGTTGTCGATGTAGGTGATGGCGCCCCAGTTCTCCATCGCCCCGGCGGCGAAATTGCCCGGCACCGCGATCAGGTCGAGCTTCGGCAGCGGGTAGGGAACGCCGAAATACTCCTCGTAATAGGGCAGGATCGACGTCGCCGCCTCCAGCGCATAGGCGCCCTGGTGGGCCTTGCCCGCCTGGGTCCACACGCCGATCTCCGTCTTGCCGGCATGGCCCTTGATGGATTCGAGATCGCCGATGGTCAGCTCGAGCAGGTAGCTCGACATCTTCGGCGTCTCGGCGAACTCGACCCGCTTCAGGGGATGGCCGCCGGCACCGGTGCCGGCCACCGCCTCGCTGTGGATCGGCATGTTGGACACGGCCGCGAGATCCTTGGGGATGGTGACGGCGAGGCGGAACGTCGCCTTGAAGGCCGGCTCGTCCCAGCCGGGGAACATGCGCCGCGCGTCCGTCGATTCGAACTGGGTCACCAGCATCCGTTCGGTGTGCCCGCGATTCTGGTAGTCGTCGTAATAGAGCCCGGCCGGGGATTCGGGGATCGTGCCGGCAAAATCGATGCTCAGCACATGGCGACCTGCCGCCACCGGCTGGGGGAAGGTGAGGGTGACGGTCTCGGCCTTGCCATCCGTCGCGACCGTTGCCTGACGGTCATCGGCGAGCCCGGCCTTGGCGATCTTGAGTGCCGTCGAGTCGAGCACGATGCGCGTGGTCGGCTTCGCCACCTCGACGTCGATCTCCTCGTGCCCGGTGAACTCCAGCTTCTCCAGATCGGGTGCGATATCGATCCGGTAGGCGATGGGGCGGACATCCTTGGGCAGCCGGCCCGGCGCCGAGTCGAAGGAGAAGGGCGCCTCGGCAAATGCAGGCGCAACGAACAGTGTGGCGCTCCCCAGGAGCGCGGCGATGGCGGTCTTCATGGCGGCGCACTATGTCGATGACGTTCGCGCAATGCCAGTGCCGGCGATTTTGCTGTGGCGCATCACCGCATTTTGCCCTGTATTTCCAATCAGGGGATTGCGGGGGAGCCCATGACGGAACCGTCGGTCGCGAGCGTCAGCGCAGATGACGCGCAGCTGCGCGCCCTCGGCTACAGCGCGAAGTTCGACCGGTCGATGTCGCTCTGGGAGAATTTCGCGCTGGGCTTCACCTATCTGTCGCCGGTGGTCGGCGTCTATTCGGTGTTTGCCGGTTCGCTGCAGGCGGCGGGCCCGCCCTTCATCTGGTCCTACCTGCTGGCCGGCGCCGGGCAGATGCTGGTCTGCCTCGTCTTCAGCGAGATCGTGGCGCAATATCCGATCTCGGGGGGGCTCTATCCCTGGACGCGGCGGCTGGTCGGCAAGCGCTGGGCCTGGATGGCCGGCTGGGTCTATGGCTGGGCGCTCTTCACCACCATTGCCGCGGTGGCCACCGGCGCCGCACCCTTCCTGGCGGATTTCCTGGGATTCGAGGCGACGCCGGGCGTCATCGCCGCGGTCGGGCTGGCGCTGGTGCTGATCGCCACGCTGCTCAATCTGGCGGGCACGCGGCTCCTTGCGCGGGTCGCTCTCTTCGGCTTCATCTGCGAGCTGCTGGGCGCGCTCGCCGTCGGCATCTATCTGTTCTTGTTCCAGCAGCACAATCCGCTGGCGATCGTCCTCGATCCGGGCCTCAAGCCGGTCGAGGGCTCTTATCTTCCGGCCTTCCTCGCCGGGGCCACGGCGGGTCTGTTCTGCTGCTACGGCTTCGAGGCCTGCGCCGACGTGGCCGAAGAGACGCCGAATCCCGGTCTCCGCATCCCGAGGGCGATGCGGATGACGATCTATATCGGCATCGCTGCGGCGTTCTTCGTCTGCCTGGCGCTGCTCGTGGCGCTGCCGAACCTCGCCGACGCGATCTCGGGGAAGGAGCCCAATCCCCTGCCGGCGCTTCTCAAATCGGCCTTCGGGCCGATCGGCTCGAAACTCGTCATTCTCGTGGTGATGGTCTCGTTCCTCTCCTGCGTCCTCAGCCTGCAGGCGGCGGTCAGCCGGCTGCTCTTCGCCTATGGCCGCGACCGTATGATCGCCGGCCACGGCGCGCTGACGAAGCTCTCGGCGCAGCACGTGCCGTGGATCGCGCTCGTGGTCGCCGGTCTCATCCCGGGCGTCATCATCGTGCTCGGCATGTTCCTGCAGGATGCGATCCAGACGATCATCAACGCCGCGGTCGCCGGGATCTACCTCGCCTTCCAGATGGTGGTGATCGCGGCGCTCTATGCGCGCTCGCGCGGCTGGCGGCCGGCCGGCGCCTTCTCGCTCGGCACCTGGGGGCTTGCGGTCAATGTCGCGGCCCTGGTCTACGGAATCGGTGCGCTTTCCAACATCATGTGGCCGCGCACGCCAGACCAGCCCTGGTACGTCAATTTCGGCATGCTGGCGACCATCGGCGGGATCGTTATCGCCGGCTTCGCCTACATGGCCGCGGCGCGTACCCATGATCGCGGCGAAGCGCCTGCCGGCGATGCCTGGCACCCTGCCCAAGTTCCACAATGACAACGGGAGAAGCCCCATGAAGCTCGCGTTCTTCGCCCCCCTGGCGCTCGCCGCCCTCTCCGCCGGCGCGGCCCGTGCCGACGACGTCTCGGCCGCCGACAAGGCCGCGCTGACGGCGCCGGTGCAGCACCTCGCCGATTCGATCAACGCGGGGAACGCCGAAGTGCCCCAGGGCGTATTCGCGCCAGGCTCGGTCGTGCTCGACGATTTCGCGCCCTTCCACTGGACGGGAAAGACCGACGGCGCCGGCTGGTACCGGGCGCTGGTCGGCACCACCCACCAGCAGCATGGCGACTTCCTCGCGATGAAGGGCGCGGTGAAGATCGGCGAGCCCGCCTTCGCGCGGATCCAGGACAACAACGCCTATGTCGTCTATCCCTCGACCTTCGACTTCACCGAGAACGGCAAGCGCATCCACCAGATGGCCGAGTGGCTCTTCACCGAGCAGCGCATCGGCGGCAAATGGCTGATCACCGGCCACACCTGGGCAATCACCGCGGAACTGGCGGCGCAGTAGGGGACTAAAAGCGGGGACACAATATGTATTTCCGGCGCTGGCGACCGCGAATTGCGGTCGAATATGGCATCGGGCCAAGGTTACTGAGGGGTATCGAGCCGCGCCGGCCGGGAGGGTCTACATGCACACAGGATCCTGCCTCTGCGGCGCCGTCCGCTTTGAGGTCGCCGGCGACCTGCCGGGCCCCGATGCCTGCCATTGCTCGCAATGCCGGAAGCACTCTGGTCACTATTTCGCCTCGACCGACGTGCCCCGCGCCGCCGTGACGATCCATGGCGCCGACAATCTCACCTGGTACCCCACCGTGAAGGCGCGGCGGGGCTTCTGCTCGACCTGCGGATCGTCGCTCTTCTGGGACCCGTTCCAGAGGGATTGGATCGGCATTGCCATGGGCGCATTCGACACGCCCACCAGAACGCGGCTGGCGATCCACATCCACGTGGCCGACAAGGGCGACTACTACGACATCACGGATGGCGTGCCGCAGAACCAGCATTGAGGGGGTGCGTGTGCCCTATTCGCCGATCCGGGCAAGGGCTTCGGCTGGGGTGACGATCCGAATTCCGGCGTGAGCCCCCAGCGCCACCAAGTGTCGGTCGCCGGATATGATGAGGTCGGCCGCCGCGGCGACGGCGGTGGCGATGACCTGATCATCGTCGGGGTCGTCCGCGATGACGGGCGGCACCGCTACCGGCGTCACAACCTCCGCCGCGAGAGTGTAATCGGTCAGCAACGCGCGGGCGCTGACGCCGATCAACGTCAGCCGCCGAACGGCGAAGGGGCGAGCCAGAACCCGGGCCAGTTCTTCCAGCAGACTCGCGCTCGTAAAGAGTTGGGTAGCTGGGCGCTGATGGATTGCGTCGCGCAGGCGGTGCGGCGTGCCGCGCCAAAGCAGGGCTGAGACGACAACGTTCGTGTCAAGAACGATCCGCGCGGCCCCGCTGCCGCCGCCCGGCGCGGACGGAATCGACCTCGGCCTGGATCTCTTCCTCAGTGATCGGCGGGGCGCCTGCGGCTTCGAGCGCAGGCGCGATGGCGAACAGCCGGTCGAGCGCGGCCTCGCGCCGTCCTTTGGCGGCGAGGAAATCCACGAAATCCTCGATCTCGCCCCGTTGCTCGGGCGGCAAGGCCAGAATCTTCTCCAGCAGGGCCTGGGTGTCGGACATGCGTTGCTTCCTAAGCTGCCGTCGAGGCCATCGACTCAATAGTCACCATCAGTAGGTTGTAATCGCCGTCACCCTACCAAGCTACCCGGCGGTCTCCCGCAACGCCTTCCTGAGCCGCACGCTCTCCGACTTCAGCTGCCCGCAGGCCGCCAGGATGTCCCGGCCGCGCGGGGTGCGGACCGGCGAGGAATAGCCCGCGTCGTTGACGATCCGCGCGAACGCCTCGATCGCCGCGTCGGTCGAGCACTCGAAGGGCGCGCCGGGCCAGGGGTTGAAGGGGATCAGGTTCACCTTGGCCGGGATCTCGGCGAGGAGCCGCACCAGTTCGCGCGCATCGGCCGGGCTGTCGTTCACGCCCTTCAGCATCACGTATTCGAAGGTGATGCGCCGCGCGTTGGACGAGCCAGGATAGGTCCGGCAGGCCTGCAGCAGCGCGGCGATCTTGTACTTCTTGTTGATCGGTACGATGCGGTCGCGCAGCTCGTCGGTCACCGCGTGCAGCGAGATCGCGAGGTTGACGCCGAGCTCGGCGCCGCAGCGCTCGATCAGCGGCACCACGCCCGCCGTCGAGAGCGTGATCTTGCGCTTCGAGATCGCCAGGCCCTCGTGGTCCATGACGATCTTCAGCGCCTTGGCGACGTTGTCGAAATTGTAGAGCGGCTCGCCCATCCCCATCATGACGATGTTGGTGAGCTGCCGGTCCTCGGCCGGGCTCGGCCATTCGCCGAGCGTGTCGCGCGCGGTCATCACCTGGCCGACGATCTCGCCGGCGGTGAGGTTGCGGACCAGCGTCTGCGTCCCCGTATGGCAGAACTTGCAGGTCAGCGTGCAGCCGACCTGGCTGGACACGCACAGGGTCCCGCGATCCGATTCCGGAATGTGGACGCTCTCCGCCTCCTGCCCGTCGGTGAAGCGAAGCAGCCATTTCCGCGTGCCGTCGGCCGATTGCAGCGCCCGCGACACCGCCGGACGGCCGACCTCGTAGCGCTCGGCGAGCTGGGCGCGGAAGCTCTTGGCGAGCGTCGTCATCGCCGCGAAATCGGTCGCGCCGCGGTGGTAGATCCAGTGCCACAGCTGGCGGGCGCGGAACGGCTCGGCGCCGAGGGTGGCCATCTCGGCGGTCAGCTCCTCGCGGGAGAGGCCGACGAGGGGAGGAAGCGTTGCGGGTTGCGCCAGGAGGGCGACGGCGCTCATGCCAGACTCGGGGTGTTGCGCATTCGAGATCATATCATGCCGCGGCGGCAGAATGGATAGACCCCCACCCAACCCTCCCCCGCGCAGCGGCGGAGGGCCGGGGTGGGAGTGCCTCAGGTCAGCGTTTGTACTTGCAGGCCTTGTCGATCGCCGCCAGCGCGTCGGAAAAGCCGCTCAGCGAATAGCTGTCGGTCAGCGCCTTGCCCTTGGCGGATTTGGCCTTGATGACGAGGGTATTGCCCTGGACCATGGCGGTGACCGCCGCCT
>Ga0209579_10001982_pt1 | contig 16232 bp, 16 predicted proteins | sample Coa_R1_2_FD_187152 | JGI IMG/M metagenome (GOLD analysis project Ga0209579, IMG submission 187152) | Surface soil microbial communities from Centralia Pennsylvania, which are recovering from an underground coalmine fire - Coalmine... | ecosystem: Environmental > Terrestrial > Soil >... | reverse complement strand
CGCGATTCCACGGAAAGGCGGCCGTTCAGGTTGTTGAAATCCAGTTCGCCCCGGCCGAACGCGATCCGCCACTTCTGGGACGACCCCTCGGTGTCGAGCATGACCAGGCCTTGTCCCAGCGCGAGGCTGTAGGAGTCGTCGTTCTTGACCCTGGTGATCGAGGCGTCCGAGCCCTTCTCCAGCATGACGGACGCGCGGGCCTCGAGGGAGAAGGACGCACCGGCGCCTCGGGTGCTCAGCCGATCCCTCCACGCCGCCCGTTCGAAGGCCCCTGCTTTGGCCTCATCCTGATCGCGCTTGAGCCACAGATCGCCCACGGGATCGACGACCATGACCGGGACATACCCCTTCTCGTCCGGAGTCGCTTTGGGAGCCTCGGGAGCGACCGCCACCGGAGCCGGCGGAGGTTCCGCCTTCGGCGGCACGGCCGGCTCCCTGGCCGCGGGCGCGGGCGCCGGAGCCGGCTTCAGATCCTCCTTCGTCGCGACGACCCCCGGATCCGTCCGGGGCTTTTCCGGCTCGGGGAGCCGGGGACTCGCCGGAGCGGGAGGCGGCGGCGCCGCGGGGAGCACGTCCTTCGTCGCGGACGGCCTCACGGCCACCTCGGCCGGAGCGGGCTCGTGCAGAATTCTCTCGGCCACGGGCGGAGCGGTCCCCCCCGAGGATCGCAGCAGGACCGCCCCGGCAACCCCCGCGAGCACGAGGGCGGCCGCGGCGGCGAACGGGACGACCCGCCGGCGGCGGGACGCCGCCGCCACGCGCTGCACCAGGGCCTCGTTGACTCGAGCGGCCGGTGCGGCGTCGAGCGTTGACGACAGCGCGACCGTCCGGCGGCAGTCGTCGCAATCCGCCAGATGGCCGTTCACCCGGTCCCGGTCAACGGCGGACAGACCGCCTTCCAGGTATCGGGCCAGCAGCTCCGGCTCGGGACAGAACCTCTCCATGGCATTCATGAGACGCCGCCGCTCCCCTCCTTGATGCACTTCTTCAATTTGTCGCGGGCCCGCAGGATATAGCTCGAGACGGTGTTCGGAGCGACGTTCATCACCCCGGCGATGGACCGGTAGGACAGGCCGTCGAGGTAGTACATCTTCAGGATCAGCCGGTCGCCCGCGGGCAGCTTGTCCATCGCCTCATAGAGTCCGAAGACCTCATCGAGGGAGTACTGCTCCTCCGTCTCCGGCATCTGGAGCTCCTTGACGAGGTCGCGGTCCTCGTCGTCCAGGTGGACGTGCCGCATGGACCCCTTGCGCATCTCGGAGCGGATGTAGTCGAGGGCCCGGCGCGTGGACAGGACGGTGAGCCAGGTGGAGAGGGCGGCCTTGGATTCGAAGCCGCGGAAGCGCCGGCACCCGTCGGCGCACAGGGAGAGCCAGACGGCCTGGATCGCGTCGTCGACCAGGCTGGCATCGGCCTGCTTCAGCACGCGGAGGAAGGTGTTGCGGACCGCGTGGGCGACGAGGGCGCCGTACTTCCTCATGAGCTCGCGCCAGCCGTCCGCCTCCCCCGCGATGCATCGGGCGATGAGCGCCAGGTCTTCGGGGTTTCCGGCCACGCTCAGAGTATATCAGACCGCGACGCGGGCCGTTCCGATACCGATCCTCCCCTCCCCGGGGAGTCTCCGTCTCGGTCGCGGGCTGGATTGCGCGGCTCGGCCGCGTTTGCTATTCTGCGGCCGTGCGAGAGATCCCCCTCCTGACGTCCCGGATCCACGTGGGCGCCGGCCTCCTGGCCGGTCCCGAGGGGGCCATCCCGACGCCGGCCACGGCCGGCTGCATCCTCACCGACCAGAACTGCCTCCCGTACGCCAAGGCCGTGGAGCGGCGCGCCAAGGCCGCCGGAATCCCGACCCATCGGGTCGTCCTTCCCTCGGGCGAGGGGCAGAAGAGCATGGCCTCGGCGGCCCGGCTTCATCAGCACCTGGCCCGCGCCGGAATGGACCGGAAATCGGCCGTCTTCGCCGTCGGCGGCGGCGTGATTACCGATCTCGGGGGCTTCGTCGCCTCGACGTACATGCGCGGAATCCGGGTGTACCTCTATCCGACCACCCTGCTGGGGCAGGTGGATGCCGCGATCGGCGGCAAGACGGCCGTCAATCTCCCGCAAGGGAAGAACCTGGTCGGCACGTTCTACCAGCCGGCTGCCGTCTTCTGCGACCCCGAAGTCCTTCGGACCCTCCCGCCGCGGGAATACGTCTCCGGCCTGGGGGAAGTCGTGAAATACGGGATGATCCGGGACGCGGCGCTCTTCGACACCATCGGAAGGAACATCGAGGGCATCCGGAGCCGGGACCCCCAGGTTCTGGACGAGATCGTGTACCGCTGCATCGCGATCAAGGCCGACGTGGTTACCCAGGACGAGAGGGAGTCCGGGGAGCGGGCCATCCTGAACTACGGTCACACGATCGGACACGCCCTCGAAGCGGCGGGAGGCTACAAGGTGCTCCAGCACGGTGAAGCCGTCTCGATCGGGATGGAGGCCGAGGCGATCCTGTCGATGGAGCTCGGCATCGCGCCGCTGGAGCTGTTGGCGGCCCAGAACAAGCTGCTCAAACTGTGCGGGCTCCCGACCCGGGTGAAGCGCATGCCCGAAAAGAAGGTGATGGCGGCGCTCAAGCTCGACAAGAAGAACGTCTCGGGCAAGACCCGCTTCGTCCTTCCGGAATCCATCGGCAAGGTGCGCTGGGGGGTCGAAGTTCCCTCCGACCTGATCGCCGCCGCCCTCCGCACCATCACCGCCTGATCCCGCCGAAGGGCCCCCCGGTTCACGGACCGGCGGATGCTTCTCCCTACCCTCCGCCGGTGCTACCATGGCGCGCCATGACCCTCCGACGGCCGAAGGAGACCATTACGCTCGGGGTCCTTCTCGTCGTCGGCGCCGCCCTGCGATTCTGGAACGTGGGCGCCGAAAGCCTCTGGCAGGACGAAGCCTGGAGCTGGGGGCTCATCCAGGGAGGCCCGAAGGACCTGGTCCTGCGCTTGTATCGCTTCGACGCCCATCCGCCGCTCTACTTCCTGTGCCTGCAGGCCTGGTCGGTCTTCGGCGGTTCCGAAGCCTGGCTGCGCGCGCTGTCGGTCGCGCTCGGGCTTGGGTCGATCCCCTTGCTCTATCGGCTCGCGTCCCGGATCGGAGGCCCGAAGGCCGGACTCCTTGCCTCGGGGTTCCTCACCATCAGCCCCTATCACGTCTACTACTCCCGGGAGGCCCGCTCGTACGCCCTGCTCTTCCTCCTCTGCATCGTCTCGCTGGACCTGCTCCTGGATCTCGCCGCCCAGCGACACCGGGGGAAGTGGGTCGCCTTTGCGGGGGTCAGCGCCGCCATCCTCCTGACCCACTATATGGGCGCCTTCTTCTTGGCCGCGGAAGCCGGCGTCGCGCTGCTCCTCCGCCGGGATCGGCCGGGCTTCCTCAAGGAGTTTGCCCTCGCCGCCGCGGGGGCCGCCGTCCTGTACCTGCCGTGGTTCCCGGCGTTCTATCTGCACGTCACCACGGTCAACCAGGGCTTCTGGCTGCCCTCTCCCACCGCCACGATCGTCGCGTTTTCGCTCTGCTCGCTCGTCGCCAGTCCCTTGTTCATGGGGACGCCGGGCTACCTCGTCGGCTGGTCCTTCTACGGCGCCGCCTTCGCCGGCCTCCGGGGAAGGCTCGCGATCGCGCTGTTGCCGGTCCTCCTCTTCCCCCCGCTCGGCGAACTGCTGGTCAGCCTGCACCGGCCTCTCTTCTATGCCCAGACCTTCCAATACATCCTGATCCCGCTCTTCATCCTGGCCGCAGTCGGGATCACCCGGCTCCCGTCGGGGGTGGACGTCGCCGCCGCCGCCCTCGGCTGCCTGGCGCTGCTGCCGGGGCTGGCCCGGACCGAGACCCAGCTGGTCAAGGAAGACTGGCGCGGAGCGGTGGCGTGGATCGGCTCCGCGGTGGGCGCGGACGAGCTGCTGGTCGTCCAGCCCGGATTCGTCGGAATCGGATTGGAGCGCTATGCGGAGTCGGCACCCTGGTGGGATCGGGTCCGGCTGGTCGACGCCGGAGACATGGCCCGGTCTCCCGTTCCTCGAAAGGCCGTCCGGGCGGAGCTCGAGGCGAAGGCCGGCCTATGGCTCGTCTTCCGTCACGGGGGAGATGAGGGCTGGTTCGCCGATCTGGAGAAGGACTTCACCCGGGTGGATTCGTTCAAGTCCCGAGGGGTCGAAGTCCACCACTTCAGGCGGAAGTGACCTCGGGCGCGGCGACCCGCAAGGGCAGATAGTCCTCTTCGCGCGCGCGCTCGGCCGTCATGCAGTAGGGGATGCCGCCCTTCCGGTGCACGACCACTTCGGCCGGCCCCTTGTCAGGCACATCCCCGTAGCGGACCGTCAGCGACGCCGCGAAGCGCAATTCGTCGGGCCCGTGAGGCCCGTGAACCAGCGTCATCGGTCCCTGATGATCCTTGAGGTAGACCAGGACGTCCCCCGGTCCGCGGAACGCCTGGAGGGCGTGATTCTCGGCCTCCATGCGGCCGACGATGACCTTACACCCTTCGGAAGGCCGGAAATGCCGACCGATGCGCAACAGGTTGATGTCGCGGGCCCCGGCCTCGGGGTCATGGTCCCACAGATCGCGAAGCCGGGCGGAATAGCCCGGGTCGGTCAACAGGCAGCCCCCCGAGGGTTGAGGGATGTCCGTAATGCCGTACTGCTTCGCCAGCTCGTACTGGCGATGGCGGCTGCGGCCGGAGATGTCGAGGAGTCGCGAGCGGTCGACGATACCTTCGGTCTCGGGCCGAGTCGGCGGCAGCACCTTGGCGGAAAGGGGCCGGAGGACCAGCCCCTCCAGGTCCAGGTTCCGGTCGATCTGCCGGAACCGCTCGCGGGTCTGGGACATGGGACGCTGGTTCAAGACTTCGCCCGTGATCAGGAATCCGGCACCCTCGCGGTCCAGGGCTTCCCGGGCCCACGAGAGCATCATGAGCCGACAGTCCACGCAGGGATTCATGTTCTTCCCGCGTCCAAACTTGGGATTCTTCACGATGTCGATGAAGTCCTGCCCCAAGTGCGACATGCGGACGGTGAATCCCAGGTGTCCCCAGGCCTTGACCAGGGGCTCGACGTCATGGCCGCAGGAGCCGGATGTCACGGGATCACAGCCGAAGTGGGTGATGAAGCGGATGCCGGTGACCGGGACGCCCTGGTCCAGCATGACGCGGACGGCCAGCATGCTGTCCAGGCCGCCGGAGAGCAGGGCGACAGCTTTTCTGTTCATCTTGTGCAGGAAATTGAGGATTGAGTCCGTCCTGAATATAGTAATCGCCAGGGGTAGGGTCAAGGTGGCCTTTTTGTTGACACCTCTTCCCTACCCCCTATAATCCGAGGTCTCCGGAATGTCCGCCGGACGGGCTTCGGTGAACCGCAAGAGGAGAACCGTATGGTCGCTGTGGGTCGTCTGCTGGTGGCCGTAGCGATGGCGGGACTCTTCAGCCAGCCCGTCTACGCCGACATCATTCCTACCCGCCGCGCCGGGGACAGCGCGGAGTCTTCGCGGAAGGTCGAGAGCCGGCTGGTCCAGCTCGGCGTGTCCAGCGAGGCGGCGAAGGATCAGATCCAGAAGCTGACGGACGATCAGACCACGTACTTCGCGGGTAATCCCGAGCGCATCCAACTGGTCGGCCAGGAGAACTGGGGCGGCCAGTCCGACAACCTCTGGTGGGAATGGGTTTTCGGCATCCTCGCCCTGGTCGCGGTGGGTGGGTTCATCGTCTGGAAAGCTGGACAGCCCTGATTGGTGGGTGACGACCTTATGAGAAAATTCCTGCTGGGGGTGCTGTTCGTTCATCTCGCCGTGATCCCCTGCTTCGCGGATGTCATCCCCACGCGGCGCGCGGAGACGAACCCCGCGTCGGAGCAGAAGATCAAGGCCCGCCTGGAGTCGCTCGGCATGAGCGCCGCCGACGCGGACCGGCACGTCCGGGACCTGAGCCCCGCCGACGCCAACTACTTCGCCCAGGATGTCAACCGCGTCCAGTACGCCGCCGGATTGTACTGGTACGAGTGGGTGGGCGGCCTCATTCTGCTTGTGGCGATCACGGTCATCATCATTGTCCAGGTCAGCAAGCACTAGTCCGTCCTCTCCTGTTTCCGGCCTCCTCGCGGCCCTCCTCGCCGCTTCCGCCGCGGGAGCCCTTGCTAGTTGCTCGGGCATCGGCACCACCGTCGACCATCTTCCCGTCGATGCCGCCTCCCGGGGCTACGTCCTCCTTCCCAAACCGGTCACCCTGCCCCGGGGCCGTCTCACCGCCGAATGCGTCCCCGAATCGGTGTGCGCCGTGATGAACTATTGGGGCAAGGCCGCCTCGGTGGAGGAGCTGGCCTTCTACGGGCGCAATTCCAATCTCAACGGAATGCTGTCCACGCAGGTCCCCGTCCTCGCGCGGCAGAAAGGGTTCCGAGCCACCTTTCTGGAGGGCAGCGTCGGGCGGATCAAGAACGCCGTCGACCGCGGCGTGCCTCCCATCATCGGGGTCGAATCCGGCGGCGGCAACTACCATTGCTTCGTCGCGATCGGCTACAGCGATCTCGAGCAGATGATCGTCTGCGAGGAATACCAGGACACCAAGCGCTTGATCTCCTACGAGGAGATCGAGCAGATCTGGCAGCCGGCCGGGCATCTGATGCTGGAGCTGGAGGTGTCGCGCGCCGACGAGCTCTTCACCGACGGGGCGAACCTCGAAGCCAAGGGCCAATATGACGAAGCCGCCCGGCTGTACCGGAAGGCGCTCGAGCTCGACGGCACGCTCTACGAAGCCCGGCTGGGGCTGGGGACCTGCCTCTACTTCCAGCACCGGCTTGACGACGCGCTCAAGGAGTATCAGACCGCCTACGAGGCCAACAAAGCGGACCCCCGGGTGTTGAACAATCTGGCGAACGTCTATCTTGATCTGAAGCGCGACCTGCCGGAGGCCGAACGCCTGTCCGAGCGAGCGGTCGAGGCCTACGAGACCGCCCTCCAGCGGGCCCGTCAGGCCGCGGATCAGGAGCCGGAGACGGCGTCCCGGACCATCCGCCTGAAGCAGGCCGCGGGGGCCGAACTCGACCTGTCCGACGCCTTGGCGACCTTGGGGGAGATCCGGGCCGCCAACGGAAAGCACGAGCACGCGATCGCCGCGTGGAAGGCCGCGGTCGATCATTCCCCGCTCACGCTCTTCGACGTCCGGGCGAAGCGGCTGTACGACATCGCCCTGTCGTTCCGGGCTCTCAGCATGCCGGCCGAAGCCCGGCGCCACCTGGAGTCCGCCCTCCTCGAGGCCCGCGACCCGGATCTCCGCGCCAAGATCCAGGCCGCCCTCGCCCCCTGATCGCCCGAAATCACGCCGGGACGCCCCATCCGACTGTACTGGCGTTATAATACAGTCACGAATCGGGAGGGCGGCGATGGCACGCGATGAATGTCTCTGGTGCGAGTCGACGAAGCTGGCGGAGGGAACCCTGTCGTCCACCGGCCGGGTGTACTTCAAGGCGAAGAAGGCGAAGTTCTGGACCTTCAACGAGAACATGGTGGAACTGCGGGCAAGAGTCTGCGTGGACTGCGGCTACGTCGACCTCTACGCGGACACCTCCAAGCTGAAGCGCCTGGTGAAGCCGTGACGTTTCCGATCCTGATCGACCTGGACGACGCGGTGCCCATCTATGCCCAGATCGAACGCCAGATCCGGGCCCTGCTCGGCGGCGGCCACTGGAAGGCGGGCGATCGCCTGCCCAGCGTCCGCGAGACGGCCGTGCGGCTGCGGGTCAATCCCCTGACGGTGGTGAAAGCCTACCGCCATCTGCAGGAGGAAGGCCTGGTTGAGACGCGTCCCGGCGCGGGGGTCTATGCGGCGAAGGTGCCCCAGGCTCCGAAAGCGGCGCGGCGCGAGGCGGCCCGCCGCGCCTTGGAGGAGGCGGTGGGCGAGAGTGCGGCCCACGGCCTCAGCCCGGAGGAGATCGCCGAGCTCTTCGACGCCGTGCTCCTCAAGCAGAAGACGAGGCTGTCGACCCCGAAATGATCTGGATCGTCGTTCAGGTCCTGGGATCCGCCCTGATGGTGACGGCGGGAGTTCTGGCGGTCCGCCGCGACCGCCGCCTGGCGACCGCTCTGGTGGGCGGCATGCTCCTCCTCCTCCTGGCCAAGGTGGGGGTCGCCCGGATACCGGACGGCGAGCCGCGGCTGTTCGCGTGGAACTGGTATCCGCTGGTCGAAGGCTGGTGGTACCTGTTCCCGGCGATGTTCATCGTGGGCGCAGCCTTGTGGCTCTATCGGCACTCGATCCTGAGACGCGACGCCCTTCTGGTCGTGGCCGGAGTCCTCCTCCTGCGCTGCGCCGCGATCGGGTGGGTCCTGGCCCGGCCTTCCGATCTCCAGGGGACCGTCGGCCCCGACGGCTTCTGCCCCCAGACGTCCGGATACAGTTGTTCCGCCGCCTCCGCGGCCATGCTTCTGGATCGCCACGGCATTCGAGCCTCGGAGCGCGAGATGGCCGAACTGTGCGTCACGTGCAACGCCACCGGCACCACCCCATCGGGCCTGATGCGCGGACTCCGGTTGAAAGCCGGAGACCGGAAGGCGGTGAGGATCGGGCACCCGGCCTTTGACCGGCTGCCGACCCCGTCCATCGTCAGCCTCCGGCTCTCGCCGGTGCTCACCCATAGCGCGCTCGTCGAGAAGGTGACGCCTCTGGAGGTATCCGTCGTCGATCCTCTTTACGGGCGCGGCACCTTGAGCCGGGCGATTTTCGACCGGGAGTGGATGGGGTCGGCGATCTGGATCGAGTGAAACAAAAAAACCCCCGCCTTCCCAGGCGGGGGTTTCCCAGTTATCCCCAGTTTTACTTCTTCTTCTCGTCCTTCTTGGCGGGAGCGGCGCCCTTGGCCGCGGCGGCGGGGGCGGCCCCCTTGGCGGCAGCCGCCGGAGCGGCGCCCTTGGCGGCAGGAGCGGCACCGGCCGCCGGAGCGGCGCCCGCGGCCGGCGTCGCGGCCTCCGGGTCCTTCTCCTTCTTCTTCGCCTTGGCCATGATGTTGCGGACCTTCGGAAGGTTGAAGATCGACTCTCCATCCTTCCAGCGCCCCTCCTTCTTCAGGAGGTCGAGACGCTCGGACCGAGTCAGGACGTTCCGATGACGGCGGAGATTTCCGGCCGTCGCGAGGCTTTTGTGGATCGACATAGGTGGGTCGAAGGATACGAAATCGGACGGCTCAAATCAACAGGAAAAAAAAGGCCGCGAAGTCGCGTCCTCTCCTGGACCGCGGCTCCGCGGCCTGCCCAGCGATGGCGGTCGCCGGGAGGGTCCTATTCCTCTAGCGGGGCGCCACTTCCTCGAACACGGCCTGGGCGAACGGCGTCTGGCTCTTGAACCGGAAGTTCTTCATCGCCGTCAGCGCCGCCTTGGCTCCTTCGGCGTTGTTGTCCGAGAACCGGTCGACATACAGGGCCATCCGGACCTCCCCGCCTCGGGTGATGAAGGCCTTCTCGAAGCCCTTGTGGCCGGCACGCTCCAGGGCCTTCTTCAGGTCCGAGTCCTCCGCGAACGCCAGCGCCTTCAGCCGCTCCTGGGACGTCGTCGTCTTCATCTCGCAGAGACGGATCGTGTACTCCTTTTTCAGGGGGGGCGGGGCGACGGGGGCCGGCGTCGGCTTGACCGCCGGAGGGGGGGACAGCGGAGCCGGAAGGACGGGGTGCGTCGGCGTCACCGACGCTTCGACCAGGCTGCTGTTCTTCCCCACGTGCAGGCCCACCGCGTAGGAAATGAAGAGCAGGCCCACCAGGACCATGCCGCCGAACAGGACCGTATTGTAGCTCAGCGCGATGACCCGTTCGCCCAGACCCCGGGCGGGGGACGGGTCGGGGGACGACTCCTCCTCGTCGGGGACCGGGGATACCGGCGCGGCCGGGGCGGGTCGTTCCACCCGGACGACGGTCGGGGCCGGAACCGGCGTGGGGTCGGGCTCCAGGACGAGCGTCGTCGCCGTCACCTTCGGGGTCGGGACGGCGGCGTCGGGCTTGAGATCCGAGGTGCCCTGAGAGGCGGCGGCGAGCTTGGCCGCCTTGTAGGCCGCCAGCCGCTCCTGAAGGGTGCCTTGATTGCCGTCGGAGACCGGCGTGGTATCGGGAGCGGAGGGAGCTCCGGGATCGACGCCGGGCGCCCGGGACGCGGACTTGAGAACTTCGTAGAGACTGCCGCCCTTGCCTTTCATACTCCCTCTCTCTCTTGGATGGCCCGCCGATCTTCCCCCGGGATGCTTTGTCTGTTACAAAATATAACTCATAAATCAGGCCCTGTCCAGGTCGCGCCGGAATAAAGACGGAGGATGCCTCCGGGACGAGGATCGCGCGCGCCGCCCGGACTTCGGGCGCCAGGCCACGCGAGGAGGTCCGCAGTCCGGTCCTTGAGGGGCTCTGCCCTCCGGAGCCCAAACCCCTACCGGAACGAATCGCTTGGACAAGAACCGGACCTTATCCCTTGGCAAGGACCACGGCCTCGAAAACTATTGCTCCCTTCCGGAGCCCGAGCTATAATCGCCTTCGTATCGGGTGAACTGAAACGAGGTGCGTGCTTGATCCGCGTCAAAGTCCGGATGAACGAGAGTCTCGACCAGCTCCTCAAGCGATTCAAGAAGGCCTGCGAAAAAGAAGGCCTGACGCGCGACATCAAGCGCACCGCGTTCTATGAGAAGCCGAGTGAAAAGCGCCGGCGCCAGGAACGCCAGCTCATCCGCAAGATGCAGAAGGAAGCCAACCTCCGGTAGGATTCGGGGGTTGATCTAAAAAGCCACGGAGTCGTAGTCGTCTGGGATGTAGGTCGGGACGGCTCGTTTCTCGTGGCTTTTTTTGCAGGCGGACGAATCCATGGACCCCGTCATCCAGACTGAAAGTCTTACCAAGGTCTACAAGGATTTCTGGGGACGTCCCAAGCACAAGGGACTGGACCGCCTCAGCATCAGCATCCGGCCCGGCGAAGTGTTCGGCCTTATCGGCCCCAACGGCTCGGGAAAGACGACGACCTTCAAGCTCCTGCTGGGCCTGATCTTCCCGACCGAGGGCAAGGCCACCATCCTGGGGAAGCCCCCCACCGACGTCTCCGCCAAAGCCCGGGTGGGCTTCCTTCCCGAAGAGTCGTACCTCTACCGCTGGCTCAACGCGGACGAGACCCTGGACTTCTTCGGGAGGCTCTTCAACCTCGATCGGGAGACCCGCCGCAAACGCGCCGATGAACTGATCACGCGGTTCGGGCTCGCCCACGCGCGCCACCGCCAGATCCGCGAATACTCCAAGGGCATGAGCCGACGCGTCGGCTTCTGCCAGGCGCTCATCAACGATCCCGACGTCGTCATCCTCGACGAGCCGACCAGCGGCCTCGACCCGATCTCGTCGCGGCAGATCAAGGACCTCATCCTCGAGCTCAAGCAGCGAGGCAAGACGGTTCTTCTCTCGAGCCACCTCCTGGCCGACGTCCAGGACGTCTGCGACACCATTGCGATCCTCCACCAGGGCCAGACCAAGGTCTACGGCTCGGTGCGCGACATCCTCGTCAAGCGCGACTCCGTCTCGCTCACGTTCAAGAACCTGTCCGACGCGACGCGGAAGAAGATCGAGGACCTGGCCGGCGCCGAGGGCGCCCGCCTCGTCCACGCCGAGAACACCCTCGAAACCCTCGAGGACGTCTTCCTCCGGGTCGTGCAGGAGAGCGGAGACGGCCTGAAGTACACCAAACCTCCCGAAGGGACCTCCGGAAAGACGTGATGGCGGCGCTCGGACGGGTCTGGGCCATCGCGGCCATGACGCTCCTGGAGGCGTCCCGCCGCAAGGTCTTCACCATCCTCCTGCTGTTCGGCGCCGCGCTCTTGAGCTCGATCCTCTTCTTCCCGGCCGTCGAGGTGGAAGCCCGGCTCCGGCTGATCGAAGTCTGGGCCCTTCGCGCCTCCGCGATCTTCACCGCGATCGTCGGTCTCTTCCTGGCGGGCTTCTCGCTGCCCCAGGACTTCGAGACCAAGCGCATCTACCTGATCGTCACCAAGCCCATCTCGAAGTCCCTGGTCTTCCTGGGCCGCTACCTGGGCTACACGATGCTCCTCGCGGTGTTCATTCTCTCCATGGGGGTCCTGACCTCGGTCTTCCTGCGCTCCGTCAAGCTCGTCTCCAGCGACCGCTTTCCCGCCCTCGTCGCCTACCCGCGGCTCCGCGCGCGGGAATTCAGCTCCCCCGGCGGGGCGGAGCTCGTGGACCAGCAGGCCCAGCGCGTGGTCGGGTTCGGCCCCAACAAAGTCCTCGTCTGGGACTTCAAGCATCTGAGCCGCTCCTCGTTCGAGCAGACCGCCCGGATGCAGGCCCGTCTCATCTTCGGCGCCGAGAACGACATCTACCGGTCCTCGGGGACGGTCGAAGTCCGGATCCTCAATGCCGCCGGGGGGAAACACGCCATGATCCTCTCGATGAACACCAACGAGGAGCGGGAGTTCAGCTTCCCCGCCGACTTGATCGGAGAGGACGGCGGACTCCGGGTCGAGATCCGCACCGCGGACGCCGACGGCGTCATCGCCTCCTCGCGGGAATGGATGATCCTCTACGAGAAATCGATGCTCTTCGAGCTCGCCTTCGCCCGGGGCCTCCTTCTCATCCTCCTCCAGTCGATGATCGTCCTGTCCATCACGCTGATGAGCTCGACCTTCCTCTCCGCGCCGCTCAGCATCCTCCTCGGCATCCTCCTCTATCTCGTCGGATCGGTTCACGGGTACGTCCGCGAAGGGTCCCGCGACATCGACCGCTCCCTGGCCGAGATCCGCCTGTCCAAGGAGAAACTTCCGACCCCGGAGGGGCTGCCGGCCGGCCTGCTCTGGTTCTCCACCATGACGTCCAAGATGGTCCTCGCCGCCGTCCCCGATTTCGCCCATTTCGACTACTCGGTGTGGCTCCTGAAGGACCATGTGGTGTCGTGGAGCGAAATCGTCGACGCCGCCAGCAAGGCGCTGGCACCGATCGCCGTCATGGTGGCTCTGGGAACGGTCGTCATGATGTTCAAGGATTTCGACCGATGACGAAGCAGCGCGGCGCCGTCCTGGGTCTCGTCGTGGTCCTCCTGATGGGCCTCCAGCACTTCGGCCTGGAGAAGGAGGCGGAGACGCTCTCCGAAGCGCCGATGAAACGGGTGGCGGGCCTGCCCGCGAGCGAGGTCCTGCCGACGTATATCGCCACCCTGTTCTTCGGCGCGTTCCGCGCGGTCGCCGTGGACATCCTCTGGATCCAGCTCCGGAAGGTCGAGGAGGAGAAGCGCTGGTACGAGCGGCGGGAAATCCTCAAGCTGATCTCCTACGTCCAGCCGCGGAACCCGGAAGTCTGGTCCCACCTGGGGTGGCATTCGGCCTACAACGTGGCCAACGGATTCACCGATCCCGAGAAATCCTGGGAGTGGGTGAAGTTCGGGCTGCTCTGGCTCCGACGCGGGGTCTCCACGCTCCCCAACAATCCCTACCTGAAGGACCAGCTCGCCTACACCCTCTGGCATAAGGCCGCCTGGAGGGACGGGGAACTGGACATGGATCTCCTCAAGCGCATCGAGGGGGATGCCGAGCTTCAGGCCGCCCTGCTCCCCGACGGGGTCACCTCCAACCGGCCGCTGAACGCGTTCGAGCTCGCGATTCCCTGGCTGGAGCAGGCCCGAGAGGAACTCCTGTCGAAGGACTTCGAGCTGACCCAGATGGGCCTCTACCTGTATCCGGACACCATGGACGGCTTCATCCGCTACTGCCTGCTCCTGGCCGGCATGTACGAATGGAAGCGGGACCGGCCGGAGGAGGCGAAGGCCTTCTTCCGCCGCGCGCAGCGCCAGTGCGAGGACATGGTGGCGAGGGCCCCGGACTCGCCGCTGCCGGCTCCGGGCGGCCGCAAGTACCGGAACCTGATCTCCACGCTCTTCAAGGACTTCGCCACGCTGTACGCCCAGTATCCGGACATCGTCGACCTCGAGTACAAGGCGCGCGGCAAGCGCCGCGAAGACGAGATCGAGCTGCTGAAGAAGGTCCAGGGTCTGCTCCAGAAGTACGGGCCGATCGACGAGCAGTGGCTCTGGAGCCGATCCAACCCCCACGTCCTGCTCAACCGGCTGAAGCAGTCCTTGTCGAACGGCGAGGACGTCCAGGAGTGCAACGACCAGGTCGACATGGCCTGGCCCATCGTTCCGGGCCCCGAGCCGCTCCGCGCCAACCTGGCGCCCGAGGGGCTCGATATCGATCTCTATTGGATCACGGTGGCGCCCCCCCCGGTCCCGGAAGGGTCCCAGCCGCCGGCGACGCCGCCGCGCCCGGTCAAGATCCATCTGGCGATCCCGCGGCCCACCGGGCCGTGCCAGCCCCTCAAGGTGACCTTCCACGACGCGCAGCGCCGGGCGGTGCGGTCGGACGTGGTCACCGGCACGACGGATCTGGACTACGTCGTCGGGGCCTACGGCCGCTACCTGCTGCGGGTCGAATCCAACCAGGAGCCTCCCTGGCTTCCGGACACCCGCTACGGGCTCAAGCTCGCGATTGAGCAGTAGCGGCGCAGCTAATCCGCAACAGCGGGTTGTCTTGACATTCGGCGAGAACCCCAGTTAAATACCGCCCGACTTTCCGGAACCCCGTCCCTTCGATCCTACTCATAAGGAGGCGTTCGTGAGACGCAGGTTCTCCCCGGCGCTGTACCCGCTCCTGGCCCTGGGCTTCGTCCTCCTGGGCGGAGGCCTCGCCCTGGCGGATGAGGCGGACCTGGCGATTCCCGACCTGCACAACGGGTCGTTCACGATCGGGGGCCACCAGATCACGGCGTGGAACCTCCTATTCTACGGGGCGCTGGTCATCACCGGCACCCTCGGGATCAGCCTGTACCTCCGGCACCAGATCCGCATCCTGCCGGCCCACTCGTCCATGCTCAAGATCGCCGACATCATCTTCGAGACGTGCAAGACCTACCTCATCCAGCAGGGCCGCTTCCTCCTCATGCTCTTCGCGATCATCGGATCCGCGATGACCTATTACTTCATGGGCCTCCAGCACAAGGGACCGGGCACCGCCGCGCTGGTGCTCTTCTTCTCGGTGGTCGGCATGGCGGGCTCCTACGCGGTGGCCTGGTTCGGCATCCGGGTGAACACGTACGCGAACTGCCGCACCGCCTTCGCGGCCCTCCGCGGGAAGCCCTGGGACGTGGTCTCCATCCCGCTCCGCGCCGGCATGTCGATCGGCCTCTACCTGATCTCCCTCGAGCTGGTGATGATGGTCATCATCCTGCTCTTCCTGCCCCGCGACATCGTGGGCTACTGCTTCCTCGGCTTCGCCATCGGCGAATCCCTGGGCGCGTCGGCTCTCCGCATCGCGGGCGGCATCTTCACCAAGATCGCCGACATCGGATCGGATCTCATGAAGATCGTCTTCAAGGTCAAGGAGGACGATCCCCGCAACCCGGGCGTCATCGCGGACTGCACCGGCGACAACGCGGGCGACTCGGTCGGCCCCACCGCGGACGGCTTCGAGACGTACGGCGTGACCGGCGTGGCCCTCATCTCCTTCATCACGCTGGCCATCACGCAGAAGATCGCGGGCAACTGGGAGCAGCTTCAGGTGAAGCTCATCGTCTGGATCTTCGCCATGCGCTTCCTGATGGACTTCATGTCCGGCTGCTCCTACTTCATCAATGAGGCCATCTCGAAGGCCAAGTACTCGGGCATGAAGATGTTCGACTTCGAGCAGCCGCTCACGCGTCTGATCTGGATCGCCGCGATCCTCTGCATCACGACCTCCTTCGGCATGAGCTGGCTCCTGATCGGCGACCTCACGGTCACCAAGCCCGACCACACGACCGTCGCGCTCCCCTCGCTGTGGTGGCAGCTGGCCGGGATCATCAGCTGCGGCACGCTCGCCGCGGTGCTGATTCCCGAATTCACGAAGGTCTTCACCAGCTCCCACTCGAAGCACGTTCATGAAATCGTCACCGCGTCCCGCGAAGGCGGCGCCTCGCTGACCATCCTTTCCGGCCTCGTCGCCGGCAACTTCAGCGCCTTCTGGAAGGGGCTCCTCATCGCGGGCCTCATGGCGGTCGCGTACTTCATCAGCGGCCACGCCCTCCACGAGATGCTCGGCGCCTACGCGGCGACCTTCGCGTTCGGCATGGTCGCCTTCGGATTCCTCTGCATGGGCCCCGTGAACATCGCCGTCGACAGCTACGGCCCGGTGACGGACAACGCCCAATCGGTGTTCGAGCTG
>Ga0209579_10001981_pt1 | contig 16242 bp, 11 predicted proteins | sample Coa_R1_2_FD_187152 | JGI IMG/M metagenome (GOLD analysis project Ga0209579, IMG submission 187152) | Surface soil microbial communities from Centralia Pennsylvania, which are recovering from an underground coalmine fire - Coalmine... | ecosystem: Environmental > Terrestrial > Soil >... | reverse complement strand
CGCTGCCGGTGCCGCGCGCGCTCGCGATTGCCGCCAGTCTGGCGGACGTCGTCGCCTACTGCCACGCGCATCATGTCTGCCACCGCGATCTCAAGCCCGAGAACATTGTGGTCGGCGCGGACGGCCGCGCCACGATCATCGACTTCGGGATCGCCCTGCTCGACGGCGCGCCCCGCGTCACGTGGCGCGGCTTCTCCGGGCTGATCGGTACCCCCGAATACATGGCGCCCGAGCAAATCCGCGGCGAGCGGGGCGGTCCGGAGACGGATGTGTACGCGGTCGGGGTGATTCTCTACGAGATGCTCGCGGGCCGTCCGCCGTTTGGCAGCACGAACCCGCTGGCGACAATGTACCAGCATCTCAATCTGCGTCCGGAGCCGCTCGACCGGTTCCGCGGCGACGTGCCCCCGCCGGTCGCCGCGATCGTCGCCCGCGCCCTGCGCCGCCGTCCGCAGGAACGGTTTCCGGACGGCTCCGCGCTGCTCGAGGCCCTACGCGCGCCCGAACGCGTCGATACCGGTGTGCTGGCACGCCCTGACCCGCCGCTCGCCTCGGCGCTGCGCGAGGGGCTGATGCGGCATCCGTTCGTGATCCTTGGGCTCGTCGGGCTCGGCACCGCGATTCTGGTCTTGCTGGCCGAGGCGGTGCTGCGGCGCTGACGAGGCCCGGCGCGGGCCGGTTCGGAGGCGCGACCGGCCGGGTCAGCGCGTGAGGATCTGCCGGCCGCCGCCCGCGGTCCAGCGCCGTGGAAAATCCTTCAGCGCTTCGTCCACGAACCGCGGAAACGACGCGCGGAACGTGCCGCGCCACAACACGACGCCGCGCACCCGCGGATCCGCCAGCGCCGCGGTGAGGGTGCCCGCGGTCAACCACCGGGCGCGTATTCGCATCTCGGAGGTGTCACACAGCGCGGGAGGGACGTCACGGCCGGCCAGAAACGGCACGATGGGGTCGTCCGACAGGACCCAGGCGCCGGCCGGTACACTCCGCGCGGTCTGTCGCACCGCGGCGTGAAGCGGCGCGGACGTCTCGGGAGCTGAGGCCGCGGCGGTGGCCGTCAGCGCGGCGAGCCAGGCGATGAGCAAGATGCCGGCGACGGCGGTGCGCACGTGCGGCGGCTCCCGCCGGCCGCCCTCTACCGCGGCCGCGGCCAGAACGGCGAGCGGCGTGACGAGGACGACGAGATGGTGAGGCCACACCGGCCTCCAGAGGAAGACGGCCGCGAGGTCGGCGGCGAGCCAGGCGGCCACGGCGCGCTGCGGCGCGGCTCCGGCCCGCCACACGCCGGCGCCGTATACGAGGCCGGCGAGCCCCAGCACGACGAGGAGCCAGTTGGCCGCGGCGAAGGCGAGAAGGAGCAAGAGAGTACGGCCGGGGTCGACGGCGTTGACGCCCGCGACCGCGCGGTGAAACGCCACGGTCTGCCGCCAGATCTCCGCGGGCGGGCTCCCGATCCACACGATGGTGGCACCGGCTGCGAGCGCGCCCCCGGCCGCAAGCGCCGCGGCGCGCACTGTGATTCTCTTGAGGACGGCGGGCCCGGCGGCCACGAGAGCGGCGGCGAGGGGGATGAGGCAGGTCGCGGCTGTGAATTTCGTCATGACGGCCAGCCCCGCGGCGACGCCGGCCATGCCCCACCGCAGCGTTTCGCCGCGACCTACAGCGCGGTCCACGCCGCGGTCCCCCCCGGCGGCGAGGCCGAGCGCGACGGCCAGCGCCGCGAGCGCTTCGGAGGGACCCTCCATCTGGACCGTGTGCGAGGCCGCCATGAGCGCAGGCGCAGACCCCGCGATAGCGACCGCCCACAGAGCGGCGCGTGACCGGCTTCCGCGCGCCGCGATCGCAGCGAGGCTCGCCAGCCACAGCACCGAGAAGCCTACAATGACGGCTCGCGCCGAGGCGAGGGACCGCCCGAATAGCCCGAACGTGTGCGCGAGGACACCAATAAGCAACGGCGGCTGGCTGAGGAATACCGGCGCGTAGAGCCGATGACCGGCCGCCGCCGCCGCGGCCGTCGCCGCGTACACGCCTTCGTCGTAATCATAGTGCGCAGGGTAGGGGGCCGCCAGCACAAGCCACATCTGCCAGATGACGTGGACGCTCAGCAGGATCGCCGCGATGAGGAATATGATTGGGCGGCCTTCGGATCGAACGCGCGGCGCGGCTATCATGGCCTTCAGCGTACCATCGGCGATAAACCGCGCACAATCGTCCGCAACATGGCGTTATCGGGGTTGACAGATCCGGGGCACGGCAGGACAATACTTTTGAAGGCACCGCCGGTACTTACGGCCGGTCACGAAGGCCACCGGCGGGATCCAACGAAGGAGGCGGGACGATGCGGGCAAGAACGCGTCGGTCACGTCGGAATACGGCTACGGCCAAGGAGCGGCCACCGAAGCAGTAACGGAGCGGTGGTGGGGCAGGTCCTGCCGCTCCAAGCGAACCCCTCGTAGCCCTTCCAACAGGGGACGAGTCCCCACGAAGGCGACTTGAATGTCGCGAAGGCGGGAGCGAGGGTAGCGAGACCTCAAAAGCGAGGCCGGCGGCGCGTCCAGCGCCGCCGGCCTCGTGTGTTTTCGCGGTTGCCCCCTGGCGGGAGCAGGGACCGGGCGCCTGCGGCCTGAAGCGATCGCACTGTGTCTGCGGTGGCCACCAACGCGCGCGCCCGGCGGCTGCACCACCGCCGATCGTGGCGACAGTTTTTCCGCGTCATGGGTCCCGGCATCGTGTCCGGCGCTGCCGACAACGATCCGGCCGGCGTCATCACCTACATTCAGATCGGCGCCACGACCGGGTTCAGCCTGTTATGGCTCATGCTGCTCTCGACGCCCATCCTCTACTACCTTGAAGATATGTCGGCGCGGCTCGGCATCGTGGGCAAGCACGGGATCGGCCGGGTTCTCTGCCGCCGCTACGGAACCGCGGTGGCGTTTGTCATCGTGATCCCGACGCTGGTGTCGAACGTCATCACGATCGGCGCCGATCTGTCCGGTACCGCGGTCGCGGTGCAGCTGCTGACCGGGGTCCGGTGGGTCTGGTGGGTCATTCCGATCGCGGCGCTGCTTGGAGTGCTGCTCGTGGGCGCCAGCTACAAAGTCGTCAGCCGCGTGCTCCTCATCCTCACCCCGCTCTTTCTGCTCTACATCGCAGCCGGCTTCATCGTCCATCCGCGGTGGGTGGATGTTCTGCGGGCCACCTTTGTACCGCACATTCAGTTCTCGCCAACCTATCTGGCCGCGGCGCTCGCGCTTCTCGGTGCAACGCTGACACCCTACATGTTCTTCTGGCAGACGACGGAGGAGGTCGAGGGACACGAGCGTGTCGCCGACCTAGCGGACGAGCGCGTCGATGTGGCGGCCGGGATGCTCTACGCGAACCTTGTCTTCTACTTCATCATCCTTGTCGCCGCGGTCGTCATTCCACGCGGCGCCGCGGGGATCGGCACCGTGCTCGAGGCCACCAAGACGCTTCGGCCGGTCGCCGGGCCCCTTGCGACCGTCCTCTTCGCAATCGGCTTCCTCGTCAGCGGGATCATGGCCATCCCGGTGATGGTCGCGTGTTCGGCGTACACGCTGGCGGAGCTGCTGGGGTGGGCCGAGGGACTGAGCAAGAAGGTGTGGCAGGCCCGTGGGTTCTACGTGCTGCTGAGCGGCGCCCTGGTGGTGGGGGTCCTCATCGCGCTGGCCGGAATTTCACCGGTCGCATTGATGTTTTGGTCGAGCGTCGTGAACGGTCTGCTGCTTGCCCCGTTGTTCCTGGTGCTGCTCATGCTCTGCAACGACCCCCAAGTTGTCCGCGGGCACCGTAACGGACCGCTGGCCAACGTGGTGGGCGGCGGCGCGGTGCTGTTGACGCTTGGCCTCGGCGTCCTGACGGTCCTGCAGCTCCTCAGCGCGCACTAGGCCCGGGCCTTTGGGTGGATGGTCGAACGGACCTCCTGCGCGGCCGCGTGGCTGTCGCTGGCGCGGGACTAGCCGTCGGGACGCTTTGGCTCACGCCGTAGGCCTGCGACGGCGTCGCCCCGCTGGCGCGGGACTAGCCGTCGGGATGCGACGGCGTCGCCGCACAGGATACACCTCCGCAAGAGCGGAAGTAGCGAACCGCCCAGGACACGGACGGAGGAACGCCGCGATGTCACAGCCCGGCCGCCGGCTCGATTATTTCGGCATCGAAGAACTGCTCACGGAAGACGAGCGGCTCACCCGCGATACGATCGGCCGTTTGGTGGACAAGGAGGTGATCCCGCGCATCGGCCGCGCCTGGCTGGCCGGCGAGTTTCCCCGCGATCTCATCGCGTCGCTCGGCGCGCTGCGCGTCTACGGCGCCAATCTCCCGCAAGAGTACGGCTGCGCCGGCGTGAGCAACGTCGCCTACGGGTTGATGATGCAGGAGCTCGAGCGCGGCGACAGCGGGGTGCGGTCGTTCGCCTCCGTGCAGGGCGCGCTCGTCATGTACCCGATCTACGAGTTCGGCAGCGAGGAGCAGCGCCGGCGATGGCTGCCCGCGATGGCCGCCGGCGAGAAGCTGGGCTGCTTCGGATTGACGGAGCCGTCGGCCGGCAGCGATCCCGCGGCGATGCAGACGCGGGCGCGGCGCCGCGCGGACGGCTGGACGCTCACGGGCACGAAGATGTGGATCACGAACGGATCGCTCGCCGACGTCGCGCTCATTTGGGCCAAGGGCGACGACGGGGTCATCCGTGGATTCCTCGCCGATCCGCGCGCGAAGGGTTTCGGCGTGCACGACATCCACACGAAGGCGTCGATGCGGGCGTCGGTGACGAGCGAGCTCGTGCTGGACGAAGTTTTCGTCCCCGACGCCGACGCGCTGCCGCGCGCGACGGGGCTCGGCGCCGCGCTGCGCTGCCTCACCCAGGCCCGGTACGGCATCGCCTGGGGCGCGATCGGCGCCGCGGTGGCCTGCTACGAAGAGGCGCTCGCCTACGCGAAGGGGCGCGTGGCGTTCGGGAGGCCGATCGCCGCCACTCAGCTTATGCAGGAACGGCTCGTCGACATGCTGACCGAGATCACGAAGGCGCAGCTGCTCGCGTACCATATGGGCCGGCTCAAGGACGCCGGCACGCTCGGGTACACGCAGGTCAGCCTCGCGAAGCGCAACAACGTCCGGGCCGCGCTCAACATCGCGCGCGCCGCCCGCGGCATCCTCGGCGGATACGGCATCACGCTCGAATATCACGCGATGCGCCATGCCGCGAACCTCGAAACCGTCGACACGTATGAGGGTACGTACGACGTCCACACGCTCATTCTGGGGCGAGACATCACCGGGTTCGACGCGTTCGGCGCGCCGGCAGGAGGCCGCGAAGCGGCCGGAGGTCCTGCGCCAGACGGGGCAGGAGGGAGCGGGGCGCCGCAGCCGCAGGCCACTCAGGCTCGTCGTTGACCTACGACGCCATCGTCGTCGGCCTCGGCGCGATGGGGAGCGCCGCGGCCTACCACCTGGCGCGCCGCGGCCGCCGCGTGCTCGGACTCGACGGGCTGCCGCCGGGGCACCGGCTCGGCTCGTCCCACGGCTACACCCGCGTCATCCGGAAGGCCTACTTCGAGAACCCCGCGTACGTCCCGCTGCTGCGGCGCGCGTACGAGTTGTGGACCGAACTGTCGGAGGAGTCGGTCGAGCCGCTGTATCAGCGGACCGGCGGGCTCTGGCTCGGGGCGAAATCGGCCGCCGTGGTGGACGGTGCGCTCGCGAGCGCCCGCACGCACGGCGTCGCGTATGAGCTGCTGAGCCCCGCCGACGTGCGGCGGCGGTTTCCCGTGTTCGCGCCGCGCGACGACATGGTCGCGCTGTTCGAGCCCGACGCCGGGGTGCTGTTCCCGGACCCGTGCATTCTCGCGCACCTGAGCGGCGCGGCGCGCGCCGGCGCGTACCTCAGATACGATCAGCCGGTGCTCCGCTGGGAGGCCGGCGGCGAGCGCGCCGCGGTCGAAACACCGGCCGGACGCCACGAAGCCGGCGTGGTGGTGGTGACGGCCGGCCCCTGGGCGCCGGCGCTGCTGCGCTCGCTGTCGCTGCCGATCGAGGCCACCCGCCGGATCGTCGGCTGGTTCGCGCCCGCCGCGCCGGAGCAGGCGCCGCTGCTGCAGGCCGATGTGTGTCCGGTCTGGATCTGCGATCTGCACGGCACCAATATCTACGGCGTCCCCGACGTCGGCGACGGGCACGGCCTGAAGGCGGCGATTCACGAGCGCGGGCCGGCCTGCACCCCGGACACCTGCCGGCGCGAGGTTGGAGAGGACGAGGTCGCGCAGCTGACCGAGGTGCTGCGCAAGGTTCTGCCCGCCGCGGCCGGCCGGCTGATCGAGGCGGAGACCTGTCTCTACACGATGACGCCCGACTGGCACTTCGTGATCGACCGGCCGGCTGCGCAGCGGACGCTCCTCTACGCGACGGGGTTCAGCGGCCACGGCTTCAAATTCGCGCCGGTCGTCGGCGAGATTCTCGCAGATTTGGCCGTCGACGGACGCACATCCCACGAGGTCGGGTTTCTCTCCCCGGCGAGATTCGCAGGCGCGACGCCGCAACCGCGTACGTGAGCGACAACAACCGGACGCTGCACCGCCGCGTCACCTTCTTGGCGGGATTGGGCTACGGGTCCAACGGCGTGACGCTCGGGGTGGTGAGCTTTGCGCTGCTCGGCCTCGCGGCCGACTGGCGCCTGACCCCCGGGCAGGCGAGCTTCGTGACGGCGGCCGTCGGCGCCGGCCAATTGATCGGCGGGGTGAGCGCGGGGTACGTCGCGGACGGCCTCGGGCGGCGGCGGGCGTTCGGCATCACGGTCGGGCTCAGCAGTCTGGCCGCGGCGCTCGCCGCGGCGGCGCCGTCGCTCGACTGGCTGGTCGCGGCGATGCTGCTCATGGGCATCGGCTTCGGCGGCGTTGCCCCCGTTGCGACGAGCCTGGTCAGCGAGTTCGCGCCCGCCGACCGCCGGGGGGCGCTGCTGGGATGGACGCAGGTGATGTGGGCCACGGGGTGGCTCATCGCCGGCGTCGGCGGCGTTCTGCTCGCCGGCACCCTGGGCTGGCGCGGCACCCTCGCGATCGGGGCGCTGCCGTTCGCGCTGGCGCTCGCCGGCCCGCGGCTGATTCCCGAGTCGCCGCGGTTTCTGCTGGCCCACGGACGGCGGCGCGAGGCCGAGGCGCTGGTCGCCGATCTCAACCAACGCTACGGGGTCGCGCTCGACCTCCCGGACCAGGAACAGGCCTCGCGGGTCTCCATGCTGGCGCACCTCCGCGAGCTTTGGGGGCCCAGGTTTCGCCGGCGGACGTTTCTCTTATGGACGGTGTGGTTCACGATGATCGGCGCGTTTCAGGGACCGATCATCTGGATTCCCGCGATGCTGCAGGCGTCCGCGGCGTGGCGACCGGCGGAAGCGTCGGTGCTGGTCGCGTTGATGATGCTGCCCCCGACCATCGCCGCGACGTTCACCCTCGACCGGTACGGCCGGAAGCCCGTCATTGTCGCCGCGCTCGGACTGGCCGCGGTCGGCGCGATGGTCGTCGCGGTGGCCCCCACGGAGGCGGCGTTTGTGCTCGGGGGCGGAGCGCTGGCCGGCGGCGTCCTGGCCGCCTGGCCGGTGATCCTGGCGTATGCCTCCGAGATGTATCCGACGCGGATCCGCGCGACCGCGACCGGGTGGGCGTCCGCGGCCGGGCGCGCCGCGGGCATCGCGGCGCCGCTGTTGCTGGCGGCCCTCATGCGGACGTGGACCAGCGGCCGGTTCGAAGCCCTGACCGTCGTCGCGGTCGCGCTGGTCGCGGCGGTGGGGATCGTGCTGGTGCTGGGCGAAGAAACCGCGGGGCGCGGGCTCGAAGAGATCGCCGAGTACCGGGCCGAGGTGATCTGACGGAGGTGGGGGAGATGCGGATCGCGTGGCGTCGAACGTTCGCCGCCGGAGTGATTGTCGGAGTCATGGCCGGCGCCGCCGGGACGGCTGTGGCCCAAGTGTCTATCGGCTCGCTGATCAAGCTGTTCGGGATCGGCTACGTGGTCAAACAGTTCGGGCCGCAGATCAACTCCGCGATCAACACGATCATGCTCAACAACAAAGCGGAAAACAAGGAGCTCACCAAAGTTGTGCCGATCATCAGCGTCGGCGTCGGGCTCGGGACGGCCGGGGGCGCCTACATCGGCGCGGTCCAGGTGCAGGGGCCGAAGGCGGCCCTCGACCAGGTGCAGGCCGTGGCCGAAATCGAGGGGTCCTTCATGAACCAGATCCGCCTACGTGCCCTCGTGCCGGTGAACAGCCTGAACCCGCTGGCCGGCAACCTCCACCGTGTCTACGGTGTTGGGGTGACGGCGCTCGTCGACTTTCAGTTGTAGTGGCGCGCCGTCAGGGCCGGGTCAGTCCGCTCTGGGCACGCCGCCGGCCGCGCTTGAGCGGTACGCCGCACGTCGCGCAGTAGTGCTGCTCGGGATCGTTGATCCGGGCCCCGCACTTCCAGCAGTCGGCCGTGACTTCGTTGCCGCACTGAGGGCACCGCGTCTGCATCGCGGCCGCGGACACGCCGCCGAGCGCCCAGTCGCACTCCGGGTTGCCGCAGACGAGGACGAGCGGCGCAGCGTCGCGCCGGGGAAGCACGCGCTTGAGCGGCACACCGCAGTGCGCGCAGTACAACGCGCTCGCCTCCTCGACCTCCGCGCCGCACTTCCAGCACGTCGACACCATCGGCGCACCGCAGGTGGCGCAGATCTCCGGCAGGGCGTCGGGCCGCAGGGCGGTCGTGGAGTGGGTGCACTCGGGGCTGGAGCAGATCGCCAAGTATCGAGCCATCGCTGGTCCCTCCCGGGACGTCCTGGCCCACGCCGTAGGCACACGCGCGTCGTGGGGCCGTGTTCGGGGCTGGTCCCGGAACTCCTTTGATCGGGGCGTGCCGCGCCCTCAACGATATGGTACCCTCTCCGGCGAGGGTGATCGGGCGTGTCTAGCCGGTTTCACATCATTACACAAGGCTGTCAGATGAACGTCCGCGACTCGGAGGCGATGGCCGGGCTGCTGGCGCAGCTGGGCTATGCCGCCACCGACGATCCGGCCGAGGCGGACGTCATCATTCTGAACACCTGTACCGTGCGGGAAGGCGCAGAGGACCGCGCCTACGGCCGCCTCGGCGAGCTGCGCGCGCTCAAGCGGCGGCGGCCCGGTCTGCTGCTCGGCGTCGCGGGCTGCCTCGTCCAGCAGGAACGCGAGCGCGTACTCGCGCGCGCCCCGTGGCTCGATCTCGTCTTCGGCGTTCACAACATTCACCGGCTGCCGGAGCTGCTGCGGGAGGCGCGCGACGGCTGCATGCCGGTCTATGAGGTGTGGGACCGGTCGGACCGCGACCGCCCGCTGTCCGTGCTGCCGGCCCACCGGACGGGCGGTGTGCGCGGCTTCGTGAACATCATCCACGGCTGCAACAAGTTCTGCACGTTCTGCATCGTCCCATACGTCCGCGGGCGCGAGCGGAGCGTGCCGCCGGCAGACGTCGTCGCGGAGGTCCGCGGCCTCGCCGCGCAGGGCGTCCGCGAGGTGACGCTCCTCGGACAGAACGTGGACAGTTACGGCCACGACCTGACGCCGCGCCGCGACCTCGCCGCGCTGCTCGAGATCGTCCACGAGGTGGACGGGATCGACCGGCTTCGGTTCACGACGAGTCATCCGCGCGATATGACCCGGCGCCTCATCGCCACCGTGGCCCGGCTGCCGAAGGTCTGCGAGCACATCCATCTGCCAGTGCAGGCGGGCGACGACGAGATTCTCCGCCGGATGCACCGCGCATACACCGCCGCCCAGTACCGCGAGACCGCCGACGCGGTTCGGGCTGAGATGCCGCGCGCCAGCCTGACGACCGACATCATCGTGGGCTTCCCCGGCGAGACCGAGGAGGCGTTCGAGCGGACGCTTCGATTCGCCGAGGACGTGCGCTTCGACGCGGTCAACACGGCGATGTACTCGCCGCGCGAGGGGACGCCGGCCGCGGCGTACCCGGATCAGGTCGCCGACGAGGACAAGCGCCGGCGGCTCGCGGCCCTCAACCGGATGCAGGAGCGCATCGCCGCCGAGATCAACACGGCGCTCATCGGCGCCACGCAGGACGTGCTGGTCGAGGAGCCGGGCCGCAAGGGCGGCATGCTGGGGCGGACGCGCACGAACAAGATCGTCACGTTCGACGGCGCGGCAGACCTGATCGGCCGAACGGTGCCGGTCGAGATCGTCGAGGCCGGCTCGTGGGTGCTGCGGGGACGGCGCGCGGCGCACGCCGCCGGCCGGCAGCCTGCATGACGTCGTCCTACATTCGCCGGTAGAACCACCGCTCCAGGTCGCGTCCCCGCAGCCGCACGATCGTCGGGCGTCCGTGAAAGCAGGAGTAGGGGTCTTCGGCCCCCGCCAGCTCGTCGAGCAGCGCCGTCATCTTCGCATGATCGAGCCGATCGCCGGCGCGCACGGCGGTGTGGCACGCCGTCGCGATCGCCAGCCGTTCCTCGAGGTCGCGGGCCGCGTGCTCCTCGCGCCCGCCGCCGAGATCGGCGAGACATGACCGGAACAGAGTGATCGCGTCGCGGTCCGCGGCGATCGCCGGGACCGCGAGCAGGCGGACCGTCGCGCGGCCGAAGGGGTCGACCTCGAACCCGACGGCCGCAAGCGCCGGACCAAGCTCCGACACCAGTGTTTCCTCCGCCGCCGACAGCTCGACCACGGCCGGCGTGACCAGGCCCTGCGCCTGCGCCTCCCCGGCCCGGCGCCGGGCGAGCAGGCGCTCGTACAGGACGCGCTCGTGCGCGGCGTGCTGATCGATGAGCACCAGATCTCCACCCGCGTCTCCAACGATATAGGTCAAGCCGAGCTGGCCGAGCACGCGAATCGACGGCCACGTCGAAATCGCCGGCTCCGGCGCCCACAGCGATGGAGCCGCGGCGTCGAGACCGCCGCCTGGCGGCGGCCCGTACCCGGCGCTCGGCTCGGCAACGCCGGCCCCCGGCCCCACAGCCTCCGGATCGGAGGCGGCCAGGGCACCGGCGCCTCCAGCGGTGCGGGCCGTCCCCGGCGCGGTATGCACCAGCGCGGCGGCGTGGAGGACGCGCCTGACCTCGCGCACCATATCGTTGAAGACGACCCGCTCCTCGGCGAACCGCACTTCGGCCTTTCGCGGGTGGATATTGACGTCGAGGAGCTCCTGCGCCACCCGGACGTGCAGGACGGCGGCCGGCACGCGGCCGTCCGGAATGAGCGTGTGATAGGCTTGGTCGAGCGCGCGCGCCAGCAGGGGACTGCGCACCGGGCGGCCGTTGACGACAAACCACTGATGGCTCCGGCGGGCCTGCGCGACCTGGGGCGTGCCGAGGACACCGGTGATCCCGGTGAGGCCGTGCGCGTCGATTGCGAGCGTATGGTCTTTGAGCGCCGGGCCCAGCACGCGGCGGGCGCGGTCCTCGAACGGCTCCGGCGGCATCCACAGAATCTCGCGGCCGGCGTCGACGAGGCGGAAGGCCACCGCCGGCGCCGCGAGCGCCAGGGCCTGCACGGTCTCCACGATCACCGCGCTCTCCCGGCCCGGCGACTTCAGAAACCGCTGCCGGGCGGGCGTGTTGTAAAATAGGTCCTCGACCGTCACGGTGGTGCCCTCGGCGGCGCTCGCCGCGGCCGCGGCCTGCCGCACGCCCCCCGTCACCGTGAGGGTGGCCGCCGTGTCCGCGTCGGGCGGCCGCGTCACGATCGTCACCCGGGCGACCGCGGCGATGCTCGGCAGCGCCTCCCCGCGAAAGCCGTAGGTGCTCACGCGGCGGAGATCGTCCGCCGACCGGATCTTGCTGGTCGCGAACCGCTCGAACGCGACCGCGAGCTGCTCCGCCGGAATGCCGGCGCCGTCGTCGCTCACGCGGACGAGCCGCGAGCCCGCGCCGTCGATCTCGATCGCGATGCGGCGGGCGCCGGCGTCGAGGCTGTTTTCGATCAATTCTTTGACGACCGAGGCGGGGCGCTCGACCACTTCCCCCGCGGCGATGCGCTCGGCGGCGGCCGGCGGAAGGACTTCGATGCGGGGACCGGTCACCGGCGCCCCGTCTTCGCAGGGCCTCCGGCCGCCTTCTGGGCCTGCGGCGCGGGCAAAAGATGCGCCTCCTGTGCGCGGGGCAGCGGGAGGGCGAGCTGTTGGCCGCGCGACGGCCCGCGTCTCGGCCGGCGCCCCCCGGGCTTAGGGCGTGCGCCGCTGCGCGCGTCTTCCGCGGCCCGCTCGAGGCCGCCCAGCACTTCGCGCGCCCTGCGGATGACGCTGTCCGGCACGCCAGCGAGCCTCGCCACGTGGATGCCGTATGAGGACGCCGCCGCGCCGTCCGCGACGCGGTGCAAGAATACCACGTCGTGGCCCTCCTCGCGGACGAGGACCTGGACGTTGGCGACGCGGTCGAGCTGCGACGCCAGTTCAGTCAGTTCGTGGTAGTGGGTCGCGAACAGGGTGCGGGCGCCGACGCGGTCGTGCAAATCTTCGACGACCGCCCACGCGAGACTCATCCCGTCGTAGGTGCTGGTGCCGCGGCCCACCTCGTCGAGGATCACCAGGCTGCGCGCGCTCGCCTGGGTCAGGAGGCGCGCCACCTCGATCATCTCCGAGAGGAATGTGCTGCGGCCGGCGGCGAGGTCGTCGGCGGCGCCGACGCGCGTGAAGATGCGGTCGACGAGTCCGATCTCGGCCTCGCGGGCGGGTACGAAGCTGCCGAGCTGCGCGAGGATCACGAGCAGCGCCGTCTGCCGGATATAGGTGCTCTTGCCGCCGAAGTTGGGCCCGGTGACGATGAGGACGTCGCGGCCCGAGGTGCCCAGCGCCACGTCGTTCGCGACGAAGCGCTCCCGCCCGAGGGCCTCCTCGACGACCGGATGCCGGCCTCCCACGATGCGGATCTCGCGGCCGGCCGTGACCCGCGGCCGGGCGTACGCGTTGCGGACCGCGACCTCCGCCAGCGCGGCGTAGACGTCGAGCTCGGCGAGCGCGCCCGCGCACGTCTGCAGCCGTTCGGTTTCGGCGCGGACCTCCGCGCGCAGGCCGCAGAACACCTCGTACTCGCGGGCGTTGATCCGATCCTGCGCGCTCAGGATGAGCGCCTCGCGCTCCTTCATCTCCGCGGTAATGTAGCGCTCCGCGCCGGCCAGCGTGCCCTTGCGCACGTAATCCGCCGGTACGAGGTGGGCCTGCGACTTGCCGACTTCGATGTAGTAGCCCATCACCTGGTTGTAGCCGACCTTGAGGCCGCGGATGCCGGTGCGCCGGCGTTCGGCCGTCTCGCGGGCGGCCATCCAATCCTTCGCGTGTTTGGCGCCGTCGCGCAGGCCGTCCACGTCGGCGTCGAATCCCGGCCGGATGACGCCGCCCTCGCGGGCGGACAGCGGCAGTGCATCCGCGAGCGCACGGCGCAGACGGCCGGCGAGATCCGGCGGCGGCGCGATCAGAGGAATGAGCCGCCGCAGGGCCGGCGCCGCGAGCGCGGCGGCCGCCGGCACGACCGCCGGAATTGCGTCGAGCGTGTCCCGCACGCCGGCGAGATCGCGGGGGCCGCCCGCGTCGTGGCTCAGCCGGCCGAGCATCCGTTCCAGGTCGCCGAGCGCATGCAGCGACCCGCGAATGCGCTCGCGGATCGAGCCGGTCTCCACCAGCGCCTGAACCGCGTCCTGGCGGTGTCGCACCGCCTCGACGTCGTCGAGGGGCTGCGCGAGCCATCGCCGCAGCAGGCGCCCGCCCATCGCCGTCTCGGTGAGGTCGAGGACGTCGAGGAGCGTGCGTCCGCGCTGCTCGTCGCGCGCGGAGCTCCAGAGGCCGAGCGCGCGTCGTGTGGCGTCGTCCACCAGCAGCCCGTTCTGAGACGACAGCAGGCGGAGCCCTCGTAGATGCGCAAGGGAGCCCCGGTGCGTGCTCTGGAGGTACTGGACGAGCGCGCCGGCCGCGGCCGCGGCGGCGGGCGCGGCCTCGAGGCCGAAGGCGTCGAGCGCCGCCACCCCGAGATGCCGCCGCAGTTCGCGCGCGGCGACGTCCGGGTCGAACCGCCAGGCGTCGTACGGCGTGACTACCGCGGCGGCCGCGTCGAAGCCGGGGCGATCCGGCCCGGCCTCGTCGTCGTTGCGGCCGCCGTCGGGGACGATGATCTCGCGCGGCCGCCACCGCGCCAGGACGTCGTCCGGACGCTGCGGCGCGTCGCCGTGCGCGGCGACGAACTCGCCGGTCGAGACGTCCGCGAGGGCGATCCCCCAACGGTCCCCCTGGGTCACCGCGGCCGCGACGAAGTTGTTTTCCCGGGCGGTGAGCAGGTCGTCTTCGATGACGGTGCCGGGCGTCACCACCCGCACGACCTCACGCCGGACGAGCGCGCGCGCCTGGCGCGGATCCTCGACCTGATCGCAGATCGCGACGCGGTGCCCCCGGTCGATCAACCGGCGCAGGTAGGTGGGCAGGGCATGGTGCGGAATGCCGCACATCGGGATCCGGCGGCCTTTGGCGACCGGCCGGCTCGTCAATGTGAGCTGCAGCTCGCGGCTCACCAATTGCGCGTCATCGAAGAACGCTTCGAAGAAGTCGCCTAATCGAAACAGGAGAATTGCGTGGGGGTGCTCGTCCTTGAGCGCCTGGTACTGGCGCATCATGGGCGTGAGTTCGGTCATTGCCTGTGACTTCGTCGCACCGGAAGGGGGTCCTGTTCGGGTTTGGGGGATCGTCTTCGCCGCGCGGCGAAGCTGAGGCGATGTGGATAACACCCAACCGAGTGAAACGACGATACGCCGCCGGCGCCGGCGCGGAGGCCGCGGTCGGCGCGCGCGTCCGCAGACGGTGACGGCGACCCCAACGGCGCCGGTTTCGTCCGACACGGGACGGGCGGCCGGCGGCGGATCGGCGGACCGCGCCGTCGCGGCGGCACCGCGCCGTCCGGTATCCACGCCATCGCGCCGGGCGGCCGCGCCGCCCGCCTCCGGTCCGAGCGCGGCCGCGCTGGCGGCGGAGGAGAAGGCCTGGGAGCGAACGCATCTCGAGCAAGTCATGTTCCGCCTGGCGCGGGAGCATGCCGAAGCCGCGGCGCGGTGCGCCGCGGCCACCCCGCCGGATCGGGATGGGGAACGCACACACAGCCTGCTCAGCGTGCTCATGGCTTACTTTGCCGTCGAAGCGTTCATCAACATGGTGGGACAGGATCGCCTCGGCGGACGGTTCCGACACTACGACCGGATGTCGCCCGAAGGCAAGTGGCTCGAGGTGACCCGTCTCGTGAGCAAGACCGGCCGCACGTTCGACGACGACGGCAAAGAACTCTCCGCGCTTTCGACGCTGCGGTCCTGGCGCAACACCTTGACCCACTACAAAGGCCGGTACGAGGACACGCAGACGGGCCGGGAAACGCAGGTGGATGCGCTGCTGAGCGCCGAGCACGCGAAACAGGCCGTCGACACGGCGACGATGCTCTACCGCGCGTTCTACGAGCTGGATCGGCGGTCGCCGCCGCGGCAATTCGTCTGGCTCGACGACCGCGAGCCGACGCGCCCGGCGGCGGCGCCGCGAACGTCGGTGCCGTCGTCACGTCCATCGCCCGCGCCGGCCGCATCGACTCCGGCGGGCCCCGCCGTTCCGGCCCCGCCGCGCCGCCGGCGCCGGCGCGGTGGACGGGGCCGGCAGCCGCAGAAGGGCGCCACCTAGGATTGCACGGCCGGCTCGTCGTCGTCGCCGGACCGACCGCGACGGGCAAGACGCAGGTCGCGCTCGCGCTCGCGCGGCGGCTCGACGCCGAGATCGTCTGCGCCGATTCGCGGACGGTCTACCGCGGGATGGACATCGGCACCGCGAAGCCGTCGCTCGCCGAGCGGGCGCTCGTCCCGCACCATCTCCTCGATGTCGCGGACCCGGCGGATTCGTTCACGCTCGCGGACTACCAGCGCCTCGCGCTCGAGGCCATCGCAGGAATCCACGATCGCGGCCGGACCGCGATTCTGACCGGCGGCACCGGGCTGTACATCCGGGCCGTGATCGACCGCGTGGCCGTGCCCGCCGCCGCGCCGGACTGGGATCTTCGAGAGCGCCTGGCCGCGGACGAGCGCGCCGGCGGCCCGGGCACGCTCCACCGCCGCCTCCGCGAGATCGATCCCGCCGCCGCGGAACGGATACATCCGCACAACGTGCGGCGCGTCATCCGCGCGCTCGAAGTGTGGGAAGTGACGGGAACGCCGATGTCGGCGTTCCACGCCCAGGTGCGCGGCGGCCGGTGGACGAC
>Ga0209579_10001980_pt1 | contig 16243 bp, 13 predicted proteins | sample Coa_R1_2_FD_187152 | JGI IMG/M metagenome (GOLD analysis project Ga0209579, IMG submission 187152) | Surface soil microbial communities from Centralia Pennsylvania, which are recovering from an underground coalmine fire - Coalmine... | ecosystem: Environmental > Terrestrial > Soil >... | reverse complement strand
CGCGAGCTGCTCGAGGACCTCCGCGTCCGTCGAGTATCCGGTCTTGGTCTTCTTCTGCGCGGGCAGCTGCAGCTTCTCGAACAGCACGAACGCGAGCTGCTTCGGCGAGCCGATGTTGAACTCCGTCCCCGCGAGCCGGTGGATGTCGCGGGTCAGCACCTCCAGGCGCTCGCGAAACGACACCGACAGCGCCCGCAGCGCCGCGGCGTCGATCGCCACGCCGACGCGCTCCATGCGCGCCAGCACGAGTGCGAGGGGCAGATCCAGGTCGCGGTACAGCCGGTCGACCTCCCGCGTGCGCAGTCCCCGCTCCATCGGGTCCCGCAGGCGGACGATCAGGTCGGCTTCCTCGCCGGCCGCCTCGGCCGGGCTCTCCCCGAGCGCCAGTCCGCCGGGTTCGGCCGCCCCTTCGTGCAGCTGCCAGTGCAGAAAGTCAAAGGCCGCGGTCGCCAGCGTGTGGCTGCGCTTCGCCGGATCGAGCGCGTACGAGGCCAGGCCGACGTCGAAGACGAAGCCGCGCGGCGCGAGACCGGCGCCTTCCAGCAGCAGCACGTCGCGCTTGACGTCCTGGCTCAGCTTCGGCAGGTCTTCGCGCTCCAGCGCATCCGCGAGCGGCCGCGGGACGTCGCCGCCGATTTCGAGGTAGACGCCTTCCCCGGGCCGCGTTGCCAGCGCGACGCCGCGCAGCCGGGCGGAGAACGGATGCCCTTCCTCGGCAACCGGCGAGACCGCGAGCTGCGTCGCGGTCGCGAGGACCGCGCCGAGATCCGAGGCCGCAATCGTACGATACGTTCCGCGCGTCTGATCCGCCGGCGCGGCCGTCGCCACGCCCAGCCGGTCGAGCAGCGTGCGGAACTCGAGGTCGGTGAAGAGGGCGCGCACGCGCTCCATGTCCGGCGTGTGCCGCCGCAGCGCCGCCCAATCGATCGGCAGGTCGATGTCCGTGGCGATCGTCGCGATGTGCTTGCTGGACAGGATCTGCTCGCGGTGCTCGGCCAGTTTGGCGCGCAGCCGCGCGTCGGACATGCCGTTGAGGTCCGCGAGCAGCGCCTCGACTGTGACCCCGCCGGCCAAGAGGCGCCCCGCCGTCTTGTCGCCCACCCCCGGAACGCCGGGGATGTTGTCGGTCGAATCGCCTTTGAGGCTCTTGAAGTCCGGGACCTGGGCCGGCGCGACCCCGAGCTTCGCCTCCACGCCCGCCTCGTCATAGATGACCGTCTCGCTGATCCCGCGGCTCGTCATCATGACCTTCGTGTGCGGCGAGACGAGCTGCAGCGCGTCGAGGTCACCCGTGACGATCAGCGTGTCGAGGCCGTCGGCTTCGGCGCGGCGCACCAGCGTGCCGATCACATCGTCGGCCTCGAAGCCGGCCACTTCGAACATCGGCAGCTCCAGGACTTCCACAACCTGCCTGGCAAGGGCGATCTGCGGCCGCAGATCGTCGGGCATCGGCCGCCGGAGCGCCTTGTACTCCGCGAACGCCTCGTGCCGAAACGTCGGTCCGGGCTTGTCGAACGCCACCGCGACATGGGTCGGCGCCTGCTCCTCCAGCACTTTGAGGAGCATCGTCGTGAACCCGTAGACGGCGTTCGTGGGGCGGCCGTCGCGCGTCGTAAAGTAGGGAAGCGCGAAGAAGGCGCGGTACACGAGGCCGTTCGCGTCGACGAGAAGCAGTGTGCGGCGATCGGCGGGAGACATCTACCTAAAATTATAGCATGGGCCGGCGAGGGGGCTCAGGTCGCGGGGTGCGGTCCCGAGCCGTTTTTGGAGGTATGATGGGACCGTGGACACGCCGCTGCTGGTCGCGCTCAACGCCAACAACACCTTGACCAAAATCGGGGTCTATCGGGGCCGCGACCTGCTGCACCACTGGCGCGTGTCGAGCGATACGAGCCGGCCGGCGGACGAATACGCGGTGCTGGTCCGCGGGCTGTTCGACACCGCCGGCCTCCGGTTCGACGCCGTTGGCGGCGTGGCGATCAGCTCGGTCGTCCCGGCGCTGACGGAGACGATGGGCCGGCTGGCCCGCGACTACTTCCACGTCGCCCCGCTGGTCGCCGACTCGGACACCCCGACCGGCATGCGCATCCTGTACGAGAATCCGCGCGAGGTCGGGGCGGACCGGATCTGCGCCGCGGTCGCCGCGTTCGCCCGCCACGGCGGTCCGGCGATCGTCGTGGACCTCGGGACCGCGACGACCTTCTCGGTGGTTTCACGCGACGGCGACTTCCTCGGCGGCGCCATCGCGCCCGGCATCGGCATCTCGGTCGACGCGCTGGCGGAGCACGCCGCCCAGCTGCACCGCGTGCCGCTGCTCGCGCCGCGCACCGCGATCGGGCGCTCGACGACGACCGCGATGCAGGCCGGCATCGTCTTCGGGTTTGTCGGCCTGGTCACCGATGTCGTGCGGCGCATCCGCGACGAACTGGGGACGCCCGCGGTCACAGTCGCCACCGGCGGCTGGGCCGATCTTGTGGTCGGGGAGTGCGGCTGCCTCGACCACCACGATCCGATGCTGGTGCTCGAAGGGCTCAGGCTGATCTACGAGCGGAGCCGTTAGGCCCCGGCGAAGGCCGGGGCCCGGCGCACTGGCGGCCGGCGGCCGCCGATGATACGATTACATCTGAGTCGGTCTGCCGCGCGCGCCGTGCCGGAGTGTCGGAATGGCAGACGAGGGCGACTCAAAATCGCCTGGGGTCACACCCGTGGGGGTTCGAGTCCCTCCTCCGGCACCGCAGTTCTCCCCATGGTCTCCACGTCGAGCAGACCGCGCAGATGGCCCTGAAACTCTGCTTTGAGGTGCTCCCCGTCTCGCCGCAGGGTGATACGCCCAAGCAACTTGCCCAGGAGGCGCCGGGCCTCGTCCGGGTCGGTCTCCAGAGACCCCTTTAGGTCACGGGCGAAGGCCTCCACGACGCTGGGGAGATAGACCACCTTCGGCTTCTCTTCGGGGATCGCCAGCGCGGCTTCGAGCCGGGCGATCCGCTCCTCGGTCTCCGCGACCATTCGCCGCGTCGTCTTGGTATCGAGTCCCCGGCGGATGGCCCGTTCGATGTTCGTCAACTCGCGCCGCGCCTGGGCGAGTTCGGCCTGATGCTTCTTCCTCAACTCATCGGCAGGTAGCGTGGCGTTGGCGAGGACCTCGTTCACCTTCTGCGACAGGTAGGCGATGACTTCGGGATCCCCGAGGACCTCATTGAACACCCGATCCAGAATGACGCGCTCCAAGTGTTCCCGTGGCGCCTGCTTCTCGTTGTTGCACACAGCAGGCCCTCTATCGTGGTGCGCCGCGCATCCGTAGTGGCTCTTGTTCCGCACGATGTAGTTCGCACCACACTCGCACTTCAGAAGCCCGCTGAGGAGGTACTTCACCCTGCGCCCCGTCTTGTGGCCGACACCGTGGCTCTGCTGGGCGCTCCGCAGTTGAACGGCCTTCCAGAGATCATCAGGAACGATCCGAAGTTCCGGCACGTCCGCCCAGATCCACTCGCTCTCGGGTCGCTGCCGGACAATGCGCTTCCCGGTATCTGGATGCCTGACTTTCCGCGTCCGATTCCAGACGAGGCGCCCCACGTAGAGGGGATTCCGCAGGATGCCGAGAGCTTTATGCTTCGAGCCGATGAGCGTTTGATACGTCCATCCGTTCAGCATCCGCCCACCTGCCGTCCTGGGCGGCGTCACTCCCTCATGGTTGAACAGGTGGGTGATATCGCGAGGGCTCAGCCCGCCCGTGTAGAGGTGATAGATGCGCCGAACGACCTCAGCCTCGCCGGATTCGATCACGCGCCGATAGCCGACTACGAAGGGGTTTCCATAGGGGTCCTTCTTCTGCGGGTCATAGATCGGTTGCGAAGTATAGCCGTAGCATCGACCACCAACCGAGAAGCCATCCCTCGCACGCCCCGTCATTCCTCGCCGGATCTTATCTCGAAGATCATCGAGGAACGCCTCGTCCTTCCAGCCGACGACGGACGCGAGCAGTTTGCCGGTCTGCGTCGTCAGGTCAGAACCCGTCGAGACAGCGAAGACCTTTACACCCCAGAACCGCAGGCGCTTCAGCGCGTTGTGCATCTCCGCCGTATCGCGCCAGAGGCGGTCTGAGCCCTCGACTATGATGGCGTCGAACGCGCGGGCCTGCGCTGCTTCAAGGAGCCGCGTATACGCTGGGCGCTGAGTGACCGCTCCAGAGAGTTCGCGGTCGGCGTAGATATGATCGTCCAGGACAACGCACTCGAATGTCGGGGCGACGTTCCGGCAAAGCGCGACCTGATCGTCAATCGAGGTGGGTTTCTGATGGGCGCTGCTGTATCTTGCGTATACCGCCGCGCTCAACACGCCGCCTTCTCCCTCTCCAGCGCTTCAGAGCGCCTGCGCTCCGCGAGAATCCGGCGAGCAATCAGGACAGCGAGCCCATCGAGGAACTCGCGGATACCAGGATCATTCAATGACGACTTCGACTTGCGCTGCGGAGCCGGGCGGGCGGCCATGGACTGCACTCCTCCGGGTCAATCACCCGATGGAGCCACGCCTACCCGGAGATCACTGCGCTTCCGGCCCGGCCGGTTGCAGCAGGTCTCACCGCAGATCAGCGGCTCGGATATATGAAAAAAGACAACCAGATTATAGGCCCTCGCCGTCCACCCTGCAACGGGTTCCAAGCAACTGTTCCATCCGACCCTACTACCTTGACAGCAGGTGTGCTACGGTACGGGCGAATCAAGTCGAAGCGAGGTGATAGACGAATGGCTGTAGACCTGCTGACGAGTGGCGATGCTGCGAAGCGGCTCGGGCTCACTCGAAACGCGCTCTTGTATCATGCGGCACTCGGGCGCGTTGACTACATCCGCATGAGCAACGGCACCCGCCTCTTCCGACCGAAGGCGCTCGCTCGGCTCCAGGCATGGCGGGCCAAGCGGGCAGGCAAGCACTCTACCACTATCGGTCGCGAGGAGGCAATCGCAGGAAGGTAGGCACGGCGCCCGTACCACTCAGTTCTCCAAGACTGAGACTCCGGGGGTGATTCTGAAGACTCCGCTGGAAACCGAAAAGCCGCCATGCGGGCGGCTCCGGCGGAGCAGGGAGAAGTTGACATGCTTCAGTATAAGGAAGTCTCCACTGTTTGTCAATCAGATAGTCTGCCATCAGCCCATCGGCCTATCGGCACACTGAAAGTCTTCAGGACCCACCCGGAGCCCCTAGACCTTCCGAGTTTCATCTGCCTCGGCGCAGGCGCCTCTCGACCCTGGCCCCCGCAGGCCGGTGCCCTCCCGCGCTCTGTTCGACGCCAACTCCGGGAGGCGCTTCCGTGACGGCTGCCGCCTGTCCCCCGCGTTCGTTGTTATACAGCCCCAACCTGGCAGGCTCGCGCCAAGGGATGCTTCTCTCGCAGACTCATCGAGGGACCCTCCCCGCTCCCAGCGTGGGCGGCGGTCGGAGCGTCCAGCCTGCCCCCGAGATGCCCTCTATGGCGGGCTCACGCCAAGAGGTGCTTCCTCCTCCGGGTTCAGGGTCGGCCACCTACCCCACCCGGAGGCCCGGTCGTCCCCCCGAGGCATCCCCTCCCCTTTACATGACTAGCGTTCAGCTATGTAGTTGTAGTTGTGGGGGGTGTGGGGGGAGAGCCGGGAAGGCCGTCCGGCTGGCAGTCTTCCAGGGGTTCCGGCTCCAGAGCGCGAGGGTCCAGCCATGAGCGCGACCTTCTTCGAGACGGCCCTCGAATACCACGCCAAGGGCTTCAACGTCGTCCCGGTCGTGCCGGGGCAGAAGTTCCCCCCAAAGGGGGCGGCTTGGAGTCATCTGCGTTCCCGGCGGCAGACGCCTGAAGAGGTCGCGGAGTGGGCGACCCGGTACCCGGCGCACGATATTGCCCTTATCCTAGGATCGCCTCATGCGTCGGTCGTGGACGTGGAGTTCGACGGGCCGGACGGTCCCCGCGAGGTCGAGAGGCAGGGCCTCCGGCTTCCTGATACGGCCATGTTCGCACGGACGAAGGGGCGCGGCGCCCACCGTCTCTACTCGACGGCTGCGCCGTGTCGGACGGTGAAGCCGCATCCACAGGTCGAGGTGCGGGGTGCCGGTTCCTTGGCAGTCGTTCCTCCTTCCCGTGGCCGGTATTGGATTTCACCGCTAGATGACGTTGCCTCGTTGCCCGCGTTGCCGGAAGAGTGGAGCCGGTTTGTCCGTCCCGATCTAAACTCATCCCGAGTCCCCGTCACCCACGCTGCCGCTACCCCGCCGGTCTACTCCAGTAGTGACCTGACCGCGCTTGCCGCTACGCTGAAAGGGGCCGGGAAGGAGGCGGGTGAGATTCTTCGCGAGATGGCGACCTGCGAGGCCGCTCTGCCATTCGTTGCTCCCGTGCTCGGGCTTCCCGACGGCATCACTCTAGGTTCGTCGTTCTGCTGCCCCCTTCCTAAACATGATGAATGGCACCCGTCAGCGCAGATCTATCGAGGGGACAACGGCGTTATCGGCCTGAGAGATTGGCACCGAAAGGGCATGAAACCCTTCTACTCGCTGCCGGAAGTCCACGCAGCGATTCGCACGGGGGGCACGCGCTGGGATGGAATCTCTAAGTCGAACGCGCCACTGCTCGTATTCTGGTCAATGGATCTCTATGAGCGAGCAGGGCTGTTGAAAGTGAGCCGCGACATTCTTCGGGCCGCTCCCGAGGATTGGCCGTGGTATGCGAAGGCTGTCCGTGAAGAAGTGGATCGACTCTTTGCTCTCCGTTGGCACAAGGATGGGGGTGCTCCGGCGCCGATGACCTGGGACCTTCTTTCAGCGTTGGGCAATCTTCCGATTGATTTGGTGCGAAGCGCTATGTGCGGATACCTGCTGAAGTTCGGATTTGTCGAGAAGGTCGGAGAGCATACAGGCCGGTTCGGTCATACGCTGGCGCTTTTTATGCCGGGGAACCGGGGATGACGACTATGACCAACCGGGAGAGGAAGCGCGAGGCGTTTCGCGCATGGTACGCGGCTAACCGCGAGGAGCGTTTGCCGAAGATGCGGGCCTACTGGAAGCGCCACCAATTTTGGGTGAGATACCAACTCACGCCGGAAGACCTCGCCATCCTGAGAAAGCGCCAACGCGGCGTGTGCGCGATGTGTCATCGTCGGCGGCGGCTCCAAGTTGACCACGATCATGCGATTGGAGACGTGCGCGAGGCCGTGCGAGCCCTAGTCTGCGGTTCGTGCAACGGGCTCGTCTATAGTCGCGTCGAGAAGATCGGTCTAGCGAACCTACTTCGGCACGCGAACCCGACTGCGTGTTCTCCAGGATGGGCGCGGCAAGTCGTCCAGTATCTTAAGGCAGCGGCGTGAGTGGGACAGCATTTCCGGCGGCCCCTTGAATGATTCATCGGAAGGGTTTACGCTAAGAGTAGAAGATCAAGTTCATATCGACGCGCGGGGTTGATCGCCCGCCGTTCGAGTTGAGCCTAGTGCAGGGACGATCCTTGATCTAACCCCTCACCCCGTTTTACGGACGTGCTCCTCCGGTAAAAGCGATGCGCCTCGCCCGCGTGAAGCGGAAGCGGGGCTTTTTTGTTTCTCTAGCCCGCAGGAGGAGTAGAGAGAACATGTCACTGGCAAACCAGGGCGGCTACTATGGTGTGCAAGCGGGCGGACAACCGTACCAGTTAGACCCTCGCCTGATGCTACAACTTTTGCTCACGCCCCAACTTCGCGCCATGCTCCAGGCGAACGGCGCACCGAGTCCGGCGCAGTCTGGTGGCCTGATGAGTTGGGCAAACAGCCAGGCTCAGCAGGGGCCTTCGGGTCGAGCGATCTCTCCGACGATTCCCGGCCTGACGTTGCCACCTCAGATCCAGCAGATCATGGCGCAGAAAGCGCCCTTGAGTCAGATCGCGAGCCAGTTGAATCCAAGTGGTCTTCCGCCGACTGGGCAGTTTGCGGGTGCTCCTGCTGGGGTGGCCCCTTCACCGACTTCGACGCAGGCACCGGCAGCGTCGGCGCCGAGCGCTACGCCCGCGTGGATCACTGCGATTGTGAACAACGCGATAGCCTCGATGACCGAAGGCAGCACCGGTAATACGGGTGGCGGTGGCCCTGGCGGCGGACCCGCTCCTGACCAGCCAGGCGGTGGAGGTGGCGGCACGGGAGGCGGGACTGGCGGCGGGCAGGGCGGGGTCGGCGGCGCTGATCTCGCAGGCTTCGGTTCTTAGGGGGACGGCGGAGAGGCGGGGGGCTCAGACTCGCAGTGCCAAGCGCCACCTTCTCCGCGTTGGGCCTGCATCGCGTAGTGAGCGCAGTCCGCGTAAGTGTTGAATGGATCGGGATGTGAGGTGCTGAGATGCTGGGTTGCTCCAAAATTGAAGAACAGCCACCACAACATGACGGCGGCGGCTCGTTTTGCGGCAGCGTCCGTCTGAAGAGTGGGCAACAACTCGGCCAAGTTCATATCCGAAATGGTAAGCGGCGTGATGCGGCGTCGTCAATGACCGTTTGGGAGAAGTTTGCGCCGCGAATGCGGCCACCGGCTCCGTCGCGTGGTGGCGATATTCAGGAGGGTAACTGAATGACCGGCGAGCGCGAGCAGAAAGCCGCGATGACGCGCCAGGTGGTAAACGCTGCGGTCGAGTCTGCATTTGGACACACGCCCGATCCGGCAGTCTCTCTGTATGTCATCAAGACGCTTCCCGAGGCTGCGGTGATTTCTGCCAAGCGTTCAGGAATCAGTCCGGCGCCGCTGCTTGCTTTGTTGGACGGCGAGTTCGCGGCGCGTGCGGCGCTCGAAGGCCGCGACCTGCCTGCGGACGCATGGAACATTCCTCCCGACATTTCGATCTCGGCTACGCTTCGCGGTTTTGACGAGACCTCGCGGAAGTTGCGCTTCCATTTCGAGAGAATGGGAAGCGATTCATGGGCGGATGCTCTCGAAGACTACATCCTGCACGCTCGACGGCTCGTCGGACCGACAGCCAGACCGGCGACAGCCGATGAGGCCCAGGCGTTCGTGAACCATGTTCTGAGGGTGCTTCCGCTTTTCGAGACGTGGATTAGTCTCGACGGAGACGCAAAAGCAACGCCGCGCGGAGTTCACTAGCCTCGATGGCAAACAATCCCCTCGACAATCTTTTCGCGCCGCCCGAGGACCCTGGAGTCTACGGGCCGGAATCCACTTACGAATCGTCGTGGGGTCGGACGAGTCCGGTTCCGCCAAGTTGGGGCGACGCCCTCGGGGATTTGCTCGGAAGTTTGGGGAACGTGCGCCGAGCCCAGCGCAACCAGCAGGCTCAAGCGCTCCTTCGCGCGTGGGACGAAGCAAAAGCGCAGGGACCCGAAGCCGCGCAGCAGTTCCTCCAGAACCCGCAACTGCCGCAGTGGTTCCGAGATAAAGTGCTCCCCGGCATCACGCCGCAGACATTTGACACGGGTGTTGAGAAGAGTCGCCGCGAGTTGCAGGGCAAACTGCAAGCCGACCTTCGCGATATCCTCACGAAAGCCGGGCAGATGACCGATCCGGACGCGGCTGATCGCTTTATCGACGAGCAACTCGACCTTCTCAAACAGCAGTACGGAGACAGGATCGTCGAGGCGCTACGCGGAGTGCTTCAGGCTCGCCGAGTAAACGGGCACTACGTCACGGCTGCGGATACACGCGGGCAAGCTCGAAGCGACGAGGCAGACGCGCAGCGTTTCATCGCGGACGCGACAACTCGGGCACGCCAGTTCACGGATCCTCAGCAGCGTGCGGCCTTCATGCGCGAACGCATGGCGACATTCAATCGGCTGTTCCCCGGACTTCAGGGCGAGTTTCCTCAACCCGACAAGAACGGGGCGTGGCCTGATACCGCGTTGGGTGGACAGGGTTCGGCCAGCGACGACATTCTCGGGGCCGTAGGACAGCAGTTTGGCGGCAAGGTCCCGAGTGTGCGCCAGTACCTCCAGCAGGTCAACCCCGCGCTGCTGGTGCGGCTCGAACAAAGCATGGGGCCGGACTTCTCAACGGTGCTTGATTCCTCGCTCGCGTCCTACTGGGACCCGCAGAACCACACGCTCGACGTTCCTCGATTGATGGCGGGGGTCCAGTCGGGAGCAACGCAGCGTGAGAATCAGCAGCGGTACAATCGCAACGCCCAGAACAATCCGGCTTATCGCGCGTTGACAGCGCAGGCGACTCTCTTGGAGCGGCAGATCGGCGCCGCGCAGCGAGACGAGCAACTGATCCTGAATCAGTTGAACATCGAAACGGACCCAGCCAAGCAAGCCGCGCTGAAAGCGAAACTCCAGCAGATCGACCAGCGCATCGCCACTTTGAACCAGCAACTCTCCGGCGTGTATTCGCGGATGACTGACCTGGAGAGTCAGATCGAGAACGGCGGCGCCGGAACAGGTGGTGATACTGGCGACGGGACAGGGACGGGGACCGGCACAGGAACCGGGACCGGCAGTCCGGTCGAACAGTTCCAGGCCGCGCTGCGGACGAAGCCTCGCGCTGACGTGTTGAAGGCGCTCGGAGCCTCGGCATGGTGGAAGGGGCTGAGCCTTCAACAGCGGCAGTCCTACGCGAAACTGTTTGGCATCACGCCGCAGGAGTTCGCGTCTCTCAGTGGCGCAGCGGCCCCGACTGGTGGTCAGGGGCAGACTCAACAACCGCAAGGGATTCCGCAGGACCGGCTCAACGCCGACATCTTGCGCGTTCGGCGAGCCTCCAACGTGCAAGCGCGGAGGGACGTGCTAGGGATGCTGCTCGCGGATTGGCAGCAAATGACTCCGAAGCAGCAGAACCGGCTGGCCGCAGCGGTTCACCTGACGACGGAAGAAGTCCGATTCTTGAACAACGGTGGACGGCAGTCTGTGCCCGCACTCGGCCCGGACTTTGGCGAAGGCTCGTATCGTCCGATTGGCTCTCCGCAGACTCAGCGCTAAGTCACGCCAGGACGATAAGACGTGGCTGTCAACATCTTCGATCCGAAACCTGCCGCTCCGGAGGCGCCGACAAGTTCGTCGGACATCTTCGCAGGGACTCCGCTCGCGGGCGTCTCGCAGTCCTCTAATCGTGCGGCGACGCCTGAGCAAATTCGGCGATGGGTCGAGCAATATGCACGTCAGTACGGCGTGCCGCTTGACCTTGCGCTCCGCCTGGTGAATCAAGAATCGGGCTTCCGATCCAACGCCGTTTCTTCGGCGGGCGCGATTGGTCCGGCGCAACTCATGCCTGCCACGGCAAGAGAACTCGGGGTGAATCCGCGTGACCCGGAAGCCAACGTCCGGGCGGGCATGGATTACTTGGCGCAGAAGTACCGCGAATTCGGAAACTGGCAGGAGGCGCTCGCGGCTTACAATGCCGGGTCTGGGGCGGTGCGGTCGGGACGCGCCCTCAGCATCCCTGAGACCGCGAACTATGTCCGCTCCATCCTGTCAGGTACGGCGTTCGCTTCACGCCCAGCGGAGGCGTCTGCTCGACCGGGAGGCGTCGATATTTTCGCGCCCCCGACGACGGCGCCGACTCTGACGATTCCGGGGGGCGCAGACATCTTCGCGCCCGGCGCCGCTCAGCCCGCCACGTCGGCGACAAAGCCTGCCGTCCAAGAGCATGAAGGCGTCTTGCAGTACGGCATGGATTTGCTCCACGGCATCGAGCGCGGCCTGACGCTTGGCTTCATCCGTCCCGAGGACGCGAAGACGCAGGCCGGTCGGATCGTGGAAGGCATCGGGAACATGATCGGTCAGACGCCTGCTGTCATCCTCGCGATGATGGCGACCGAGGGTCTAGCAGCCCCGATGCTCCTGCGCGTGGGCCTCGCTGGTGCGATGGTCGGAACGGGTGAAGCAGGCGTTGGCTCCGCCGTCCATGGCGAGCCTGTCTCTCGAATCCCTGGCGCGGCTGTGTCGAGCGGCGCATCCTTCATGGCCGGTGAAGGAATTCTGCGACTCTTCGCCCCCATCATCCGTGCCATCGCTTCGAAGCTCGGACGGTCTGCCGAGTCGGTCGCTGAAGATGTAGCGCGACAGGCCCGCCAAACCGGACAGACCCCTCAGCAGATCCTCGACCGCATCAACCGAGGCGCAGACCAACTCTCGCTGTTCGATGAGGGGGCTCGCCAAGGACTCGTCGAGCAAGCCGCAGAGCGTCGGACGCCTTCTCCGGCCTCGCTGATTCGCGGACTTGCGGGCACCGGCTTGGAGTCTCAACCCGTAGGCATCGTCGCGCCGGGCTTCAAGGCGGCGAACGAGTTGACCGATGCCGTTCAGCAGTTCGTCCGCAATACGCTCACGCCTGAGCCCGCTGCCGGGTCGATTGAAGATCGCCTGTACACCTTGGGGACACGAAGCCAGGAGGCCGAGATCCGGGCGCGTCACCTCTTGGAATCCATCCAGGGGACCATGCGCGAGGCGGACCCGGAGAACGTCCTCATCCACTACGACGAGAACCACTCCATCCCGCTGACGCCTGAGCAGCGCCAAGTCTACGACACGGTGATTCGTCCGCTGAAGGATGCGACGGCGCAGATCTTCGCCCGACTCCGGGGGCTCGACCCCAACACACTGCCGGACGAGTTCACGAATCACTACGTCCAAGAGCGAGGCAACCTCGTAGACCGTGCGCTGTCGGGGGCGCGGCGTGGGTTCTCCCTCGGAGGACGCCTCTCGACCGCTGCTTCTTTCCTGAAGGGCCGCACCATGAAGGCCATCGAGGACGATCAGGGGCACCGCTACGTCGTGGCGATCAAAGACGGGCGCGTGACCGCGTTTGCGAACGGGGTGAGGGAAGACCTTGGGGCGTTCAAGTTCCGGACGTTGGACGAGTTGAAGGCACAAGAACTCGCCCCTATCCAACGGCGCATCGGCAAGTTGAGTCAGGACATCCGGGCGCTGTCTAGCGTCAAGACGTTGAACCTCCCGCAGCGAGTGACGCAGTTGGAGAGCGAGATTGACAGCCTCACCAGTGGGCTCGCAGGCGCGGCGGATGAGGCAGGCGTCCCGCTCGATGCTCGGATTCAAGCACAGAAGCGCGACCTCGCCGCTGCGGTGCGGGAGTTGAAGACGCTTCAGGGGCCAGCGCGGAACGTGACGCGCCTACAGGGGCGGCTGAACACGCTCGCGCAGAAGGTCGAAGACTTGAAGGCTATCGCGTTGGAGATCGGGACGCGCTACGACCCTGCGTCCGCCAAGCAGCGCGTCTTCGTGCCGTCGAAGGGGTCGCTCGCTGGGCGCCGGTTCACGGTGCGGGATGCGACGATCAAAGAGATCGAGTCCAACACTGACCTGCGCTACCACAAGGACATCTTGGCGACTCGGCTCCTGACGTACCTGAAGGCGGTGCGCGTCAACAACAACCTGGAGTTCCTGGAGACGCTGAAGACCGATCCGCAGTTCGCGAGCATCGGCAGAAAGATCGACCCGAGCGCTGTGCTCCCCGAGACGCGCGGACTCTTTGGCCGCGTCGAGTCATGGCGCCCAAGCCAGATTCCCCAACTGCGCGGGTTCGTCTTTGATCCTCGGGTGGCCGATTCGCTCGACCGTTGGTATGGGAAGTACCGGATGGGCGAGGGTGCTCTCGACGGCGAGGGGTTCCTTGGCGGGCTGAACCGGATCCTCCGGACAGCGATCTTCTTCAACCCGCTGATTCACATTCCGAACGTCGGCGGTCATTGGTTCATGAACCGTGGCCTCTCCCGCTGGGTCGCTCCTTCGGCGTGGAAGACGCTTGGCGAGACGGGGGCGCGGGCCTTCGAGGCGCTGCGGACGCAGAACGACGACTACTTGCGTTTGCTTCACGCTGGCGCTCCGCTGATGGCGAACGAGTTCAGAGGCGAAGCGCTTCAGAAACTGTTGCTCGATAAGATGGGGAGTGACCTCAAAGCGAATCCGTTGCTGCTGATGCGGGTCGCGAAGGTCCTCCACCTCGATGGCCCGATGGGACCGCTCTCTTTGATCTACGACCTGAGCCACAAAGCGACGTGGCAAGTGAACGACTTGCTGACGATGCAGGCGATTTTCGAGGAGGAGCGGGCCGGGTACACGCTGGAGGAAGCGATCCGTCGCGTCGGACGGCACATCCCGGACTACCGGGTCCCGGCGCGTATCCTGAACAGTGGCCCGCTCTCGGCGGCGCTGACCAACCCGAACCTCACGATGTTCGGCGCCTATCACTACGGCCTACTGAAGAACTGGGGGCAGATCGGCAAGGAGTTAATCGACCGCTCTCTGCCACCGAGCGAGCGCTTCGCTGCGCTCGACAAACTCGCGGCCTTCGGGTTTATGATGGCGCTCTATCCGACGATGGACACGCTGGCCCGCCATCTGACCGGCGATCAAAAGACTTACGTTCGCCGGTTCGGCCCGACGAGCATCGCACAGGGTATCTGGGACCTGACGCGCCAGCAGCGGCAGTGGACGAGTTTGCTCACCAGTATCATCACACCCGCTCCGGCGTCTCTCGCGGCGGCTCAGGCATTTTTCAACAGAGACATCTTCACGGGCAAGAATGTTTACGATCCGTATGCGAAGCCGGGCGCCATCGCCAAGGGCGTCGGGACCGAGTTCCTGAAGTCGTTCGCCCCTCAGCGCTTTGTCTCGCAGTTCACGCAGAGCCCGGCGAAGGCCCTGGAGACCTTGGCGGGCATCACGACGCCCAAGAGCACGCCTGCTGAGACGCGGCTTCACTATCTCACCTTCGAGAAGAAAGATCAGGTCCGGCTGCAAATGAACGTCGCGGCCGCGAGGGGCGACACGAAGACCGCGACGGATCTGATGAACGAATACAACCGCGAGTTGGATGATGTGCTCTCCCAAGTCTACCGCGAGAACGGGAAGCGGCTCTCGCCCAGGGCGGCGCGGGAGTTGCATTTGCGCTACCCGACGCTGACGAGCGTGGTGAAGTGGGAGCGGGGACACCCGCAACGGTGAGCATGACGAGCGCTGTTTGTAAGGCGTGTGGGCAACCCTTACCGGCTCTGGCGATCCAGCACCGAGATAAGTTTTGCTCCTCGCGCTGTTGCCGGGCGGCACACGGGGTTCAGGATCCGCATGGGAGGCCGAGTGTTCAACGGCCCGAGGCGCCAGCATCGAGCGAGGTGAGGGAATGAGTGTGGTTCTGGAAGGGTCAGAGGAGAGCCCGGAGACCCCAGAGCGTCCTTACGCTCCAGGATGTGGACCCCTCGGGTACTGCCCCGCTTTGTACGGTCGGGCTGTTCCAGGGCCGACTCCAGGGCGGACTCGGAGGATCGGGCTTCCCGAACGGCTGTGCGCGTGGGTCGAGAATGGAGAGCCCTGCGGCCAGCCAGTCAGCGGGATCCGCGCCAAGTTCTGCGATCACCATATCCGAGCGTCCCGGAGAGAGAAGACGAGGCTTCGAGTGGCGGGACTCCGGAAGCGTCGCCAAGTCGCCCGTGGTAACGCAGATAGCCCTCCGCTGGCCCTTGTAAAATAGGCTCTGGCGGATGGCACAAACCTCGTTTTGGCCCTGGGATACCCCCTCGTCTATCATGGGGGCCAAAATTGGCGCTATGACTGGGTTCTGAGGAGGTTCAGGACGATGCCAACGCGCGACCGCAGGGCGGGTCCGAACGGCTCTCGGCGCCCGCAACGCGCAGCCGAGAAACGAGGCCGGGAGTTGATCCTGCACGCCATGTTCCACCGCGCGGCTTGGGGGCGGGTGTCCCAGGGCGAGCGTCCTACTTTCTCGGCGCCCACCGAGCGGGACGCGGAACATCCAGAGGCAGAGAGCGCCCGGCAGTTCGCTACAGCGCTGGGACTGCTGCCGCCCGACTCGGACGAGCAGTTCTGAGGAGGCTCTCTGGCCGTGGTTGTTGCTATACAGGATGTGCCGCCCCTCTCTAGCGTGTCTGTCGTTATACGCGGGCCGGAACCGAGCGAACCGTCCCGGCGGGCCTAATCGCCGACCCCATCATGAGCCTGAGCCTAGAGAAGAGAAGGAAGCGTCCCCTACGAAGACTCAGCCGCCTCCTTGGAACACATCCTGTCAAACTCCGGGTCGGCTTTCTTGAACCCGGACCCGTTCCTGGGACACATTCCCGTCCACTCCGGGGCTATGTCTGCACCGCCCTTGCACGGTTAGAAGGTTAGGGTGTCCCAAATTTCTTTGGTGGTCCCGAGAGGGGGTTCGGCCCGAATGACTAGGAGACGCACTACGGCGACATCCAAGGAGGCGCGAACCGCCCAGCGCCTAGACCGTGCTCTCCGCGATAGAGCGGAAGCGGCGGACTGGCGGCGGCGGATGGAGCGCGTCATCCGAACGCTCTGTCGGCTGG
>Ga0209579_10001979_pt1 | contig 16243 bp, 15 predicted proteins | sample Coa_R1_2_FD_187152 | JGI IMG/M metagenome (GOLD analysis project Ga0209579, IMG submission 187152) | Surface soil microbial communities from Centralia Pennsylvania, which are recovering from an underground coalmine fire - Coalmine... | ecosystem: Environmental > Terrestrial > Soil >... | reverse complement strand
GCGGCAAGCCGCTAGCGACGGGCGACATCGAAACCATTCGCAAGTGGATCGACGCCGGCGCCAAACCGCCGACTGCCGAAGAGGCCAGCGCTCTGGCGGCGCGGTTGGCAGCGCCACTGATTCCCGATATCAAGCCTAAAGTTGCCGTGAAGGCGCAGATCGGTGCGCTGGCTTATAGTCCGGATGGCAAATTGCTCGCCCTGGGCAGCTATAAAGAAGTGCGCCTGGTGGACGCGGAAACCCGCGCCGCAGTTGCCACGCTTTCCGGCCATGCCGAGGAAGTGCGCGCCGTGGCTTTTTCTCACGATGGCAAATATCTGGCGGCGGCCGGCGGCCTACCCGCGCGCGGCGGCGAAGTCAAAATTTGGGATATCGAGAAACGCGCAGCCCTCGTCACCATCAAGGGTCACGCGGATTGCATTTACGCCGTCGCGTTTTCCCCGGACGGCAAGCTGATCGCTACATCAAGCTACGACAAATTGATCAAGCTCTGGGACGCGGCTACTGGCAAAGAAGTACGCACGCTGAAAGATCACATCGACGCAGTGTACGCGCTGGTGTTCACGCCCGATGGCCAGCGGCTGGTCTCGGCTTCCGCGGACCGCGCCGCGAAAATCTGGGACATAGCCACCGGCGAGCGCCTTTATTCGCTGAGTGAGCCGACGGACGGCTTGAACGCGATTGCGATCGACCCAGCCGGAAAGCGCGTCGCGGCGGGCGGCCTGGACAAAACCATTCGCATCTGGTCGCTCGGCCCTAAGAGCGGCACCCTGCTGACTTCGCTGATTGCGCACGAAGATGCGATTCTGCAACTGGCGTGGTCGCCGGACGGCAAGCTGCTGGTATCGAGTTCCGCCGACAAAACCATCAAAGTATTCACCGCCGAAGATCTCACCGAGATCAAGACGCTGGCCAAGCAACCGGACTGGGTGATGTCGCTCGCGTTTTCGCCGGATGGCAAGAGCATCGCCGCCGGCCGCTACGACGGATCGCTCGAAGTGTATCGCGTGGCGCAATTCGCGACGCCAGCGCCGCGCCAGGCCAGCGCGGCGGCGAAATAGAGGTACTTATGAGACGAATGCTACTTCCGCTTTTGGGTGCCATGGCGGCGCTCGCGCAATCGAGCAATGACTCGCCAAGCGGCCAGCGCACCACGCCGCCCACGATTACGTCGGTTGCGCCGCTGGGAGTGGCGCGCGGGGCGACGGTCGAATTGACGGTGGAAGGTCTCAACCTGGCTAAGACCAGCGCCATCTATTTCAGCGAGCCCGGCATTAAGGCGCGCATCCTGAGCATTAAAGAGCTGCCGGATTTGGCCGACATTCGCTTCGGGGGCAATAACACGATTTCCACTATCGATCTGGGTCCGCTGCCGCCGCATAATCAGGTGACACTCGAGCTTGATGTGAGTCCGGATGCGCCGGTCGGTATGGTGGGATTTCGTCTGCTCACGCCGCTTGGGACGAGTCCGCAGGGGAATTTTGTCATCGAGCCGTACTACGGTGAAAGCCCCGACCGCGAGCCCAACAACACGCCGGAAGAGGCCTTCGAAACCTATCTGCCTACCATTCTTGTCGGAACGATCTCCCGCCCCGGCGATTTGGATTACTACAAGATTTCAGTGAAAGACGGCGAGCAGATCGTGTTTGAGAATTCCGCCAGGAAATTGGGTTCGAGCCTGCGCCCGGTATTGGGAATTTACGACGAGCAGCAAAACCTGGTGAAGGAATTTACCGAGGAAGGCGGCCGCGACGTTTCGGCGTTCGCGTATCGCTTTACCAAAGCGGGCGTGTACTATTTGCGCGTTTCCGATTACGAATCCAATGGCAGCGGCAATCATTTCTATCGCATGAAAGTAGGACGTCTGCCGGTGGCACTGGCAGCGTTCCCGCTGGGACTCCAGAATGGCAAGAGCGCCGACGTTGCGCTTACCGGTTTTAACCTCGCGCCCGGCAAGACCCTGGTTAAGGGCGAGCCTGCCAGCGAAGATTTTCGCGCCGTGATTTTACGGCCCGAGACGCCCACAGGCGCAGCGTTCAACAAGGTAAAGCTGGCACTGGGCAATGAGCCGGAGGCGATGGCTACCGGCGGCAACACGTCGCTCGCGGCTGCGCAGACCGTCACGCTTCCGGTGACGATCAATGGCCGTTTGGAAAAACCCGACAACTATTTCCGCTTCAAAGCGCGCAAGGGTGAAAAGATCAATCTGGAGGTCAACGCCAACCGCCTAGGCTCGCCGCTGGATTCGATCGTTGAAGTGTTGGACGCGCAGGGCGCGCCCATCGAGCGCGCGACCGTTCGCTGCGTGCTCGAAACATCCACCACGCTGAGCGAGCGCGATTCCTCCGGCCGTAGCATTCGCATTCAATCTTCTACCGGTTTTGCAGTCAACGATTTGATGATGGTCGGCCAGGAAATCCTGGAAGTGGAAGCCATGCCGCGCGGTCCGGATGACGATTTTCAGTTCAAGGGATTCGGCAATCAGCGCACCACGCTGCTTGACACCACGCCCGAAGCGCACGGCATCGACCAGCCCGCGTATAAAGTGCAAATCCATCCCGCCGGCGCCAAATTTGCGCCCAACGGACTACCGGTAGTGCATGTGTTTTATCGCAACGACGATGGCGGCCCCGGCTACGGCAAGGATTCCCTGCTGCATTTCACAGCGCCGGCCGACGGCGAATACATCGTTAAGCTGCATGACGCGCGCGGTGTAGCGGGCGCTGAATATGCCTACCGCCTGACTCTGCGTGCACCCACGCCTGATTTCCGTTTGAGCGTGACCCCGCGCAATCCCAACGTTCCTGCCGGCGGCCGCATTCCCCTGACCGTTACCGCGCTGCGCATGGATGGTCTGGACACGCCCATCGAAGTTTCGGTGAAGGATTTGCCTGCAGGCCTGCATGCAACCAGCGCCGCAATCGCTCCCGGGCAGGCATCGACGACGCTGCTGTTAAGCGCCGACGCCAATGCGAAACTCGCCAGCGCCTTGCCCCTTGCGGTCTCGGGAAAAGCTGGAGCGCTCGAACGCTGGGCCGATCCCGCGGACAAGTTGCAATTGCTGGCGCTCATGCCGCAGCCGGATATCGTGATGACAGCGGAGACCAAAGAACTGACCCTTACACCGGGCGGAACGGTCGAAGTGCAAGTGGCCATCCAGCGCAACAACGAATTCGGCGGGCGTGTGCCGGTGGAGGTGCGCAACCTGCCCCCGGGAGTGCTGGTGACTGATATCGGCCTGAACGGCGTGCTGATTACGGAGACCGAACAGCGCCGGACTTTCGTGCTGCAGGCTCTGCCTTCGGCCGCTGCCATCGAGCAGCCGATCATCGTCGCCGGGGCCATTGAGACGCGCGCCGATGGCCAGCAGACGGCCTATGCCGCCGAGCCGATTATGGTGCGCGTGCAGAAGCCCAAGATGGCAATCACCGGCTCGATGGTGAATACGGCGCTGGGAAAATCGTCCGCCGCGAAATAATCCTCAGCGAACGATAGTTACTTGCGACGCGTCGATCGCGTAGCCTTCATCCTGGACGATGGTTACCGCCAGTGAACGAAGCGCGTCGTCCGCCGCATCGGCAGCCGCTTTTGCTGGCCTCTTGATGACTTCTTCCCCCATCTGAATCCGAACGGTCCAGCTTTTTTTCTGGCTGTCCCAACTGACTTGGGCCTGGGCTGCCTTGGTCATGCGCGCACCTTTCTGACAGAACGCTATCACAGCCGGCAGGGCTGGTTCAATCGTTAGGGATAATAGTGATGTGGTAAAGCTGACGCTGAGCATCGACAAAGCTATCGCTATCCGTGCCAAGCGCTATTCCAAGCAGCGCGGCATTTCGGTCTCGAAGCTGGTGGAGGAGTATCTGGACGTCATCTCCACGCCTCCACAAGCGAGCGATCTACCGCCTATTTTGCGCTCGCTGCGCGGGACGCTCAAATCCGCCGATCCCGGCGAGTATCGCAATTACCTGATCAAGAAGTACCGATGACGCGGATTCTTCTTGATATAAACGTGGTGCTAGATGTCTTGTTGGATCGCAAGCGCAAGCCGGAGCGAGTATCAAAGTGTGGGAAGCCGTTGACGCCAGCCTGCCGCACCTCTAAGACGTGAAGAAAGTTAGTCTTTCCTCTGCGTTCTCTGCGTCTCCGCGAGAAAATGTTTTTCCCCGCAACTTGCGATATGCTGCTAGATCGTGTCTAACCCTGTCCTGCTCAAACAGGCCCTCGATTCCGGCCAAGGCCTTGTCCGCCTGGCGCCCTGCTGGGTGCCGCGTTCTTTTCTCATGCCCGGCGGACGGCTCAAGCTCGATCCGCGCGATCTCTACGCACTGGGCGCCCATCGCGGCGGCATCGATGAACGCTGGTTCTCATCCACTACCAATGCCGCTAACGGCCCCGGTACGCCGGATGACGAAGGTCTGAGCTATATCGCCATCGACGGCGAGCGCATTCTGTTGCGGGAAGCCATCGAAACTCTCGGCGACGAATTCCTGGGCGCCGATGTCATGCGCGCGCAGGGCGGCTGGAACGTGCTCTGCAAGTTCTTCGACAACCTCGGCCCGATTCCGCACCACATGCACCAGATGGATGAGCACGCGCGCCGCGTCGGCCGTAAAGGCAAGCCCGAGGCGTACTACTTCCCGCCGCAATACAATTTCAAGGACAACAATTTTCCCTACACCTTCATGGGGCTTGAGCCCGGCACCACCAAGGACGAGGTGCGCCGGTGTCTCGCGCGCTGGAACGAAGGCGACAACGGCATCCTCTATCACTCGAAGGCCTACCGCCTCCAGCCCGGCACCGGCTGGCAGATCGACGCCGGAATTTTGCACGCCCCCGGGTCGCTGGTGACCTACGAGCCGCAGGTGAATTCCGACGTATTCGGCATGTTCCAGTCGCTGGTCGAAGGGCGTCCCGTGCCGCGCGAACTGCTGGTCAAAGATGTTCCACCCGAATTTCACGGCGATCTGGACTACCTCGTCAGCATGCTGGATTGGGATGCCAACGTGGACCCGGAATTCGCGCGGCACCGCCTATTCCACCCCAAGCCGGTGAAGCCCGCGGACGAAATGGCCGCGGCCGGATATTCAGAGCAGTGGGTGGTTTACTCGACCGAGTTCTACTCGGCGAAAGAGCTCACCGTATTGCCTGGCCGCAGCGCGACCATTCGCGATGCCGCGGCGTACGGCCTTATCGTCGTGCAAGGCTGGGGCGCAGTGGGCGCGATGGACGTCGAGACGCCATCGTTGATCCGCTACGGGCAGATGACCAAAGACGAATTGTTCGTCACCGCCGCGGCGGCGCAGCGCGGAGTCGTCGTCACCAACCGCAGTGACCAGGAAAATCTAGTGATGTTGAAACATTTCGGCCCGGAGAATCCGGATGCCCAAGGACTTCGCAAATGAAATTCGGCGTCAATACCTTTATCTGGACAGCGGTGTTCGACAGCGCGAACTTGCCCCTGCTGCCAAAAATTAAGGAGCAGGGATTCGACGGCGTGGAAGTTTCCATGTTCCATCCGGCGGAGTTTGCCACCAGCGTGATCCGCAAAGGCACCCAGGAGAACGGCCTGGAAGTAACCATCTGCTCGGTGATTCCGGGCGGCCTCAACATGATTTCAGACGATGCAGCAGTGCGCGCCAAGACTCGGACCCACATGCAGGACTGCATCAAGACCGCCGCTGATGTGGGCGCGCGGCTTATTGCGGGGCCGCTCTATTCTCCAGTGGGATATTTGCCGGGACGCCGCCGCACGGCGGATGAGTGGAAGTGGGCGGTCGACTGCTACCAATCTCTCGGCGGCTTGCTTGAGCAGCACAACGTCACTATCGCCATCGAGCCGCTGAATCGCTTTGAGACGTATTTTCTCAACACGGCCGCCGACGCCGTGAAGCTGTGCGACGAGATCAACCATCCGCGCATCGGTATTCTGTTCGACACCTTCCACGCCAATATAGAGGAGAAAAATATTGCCGACGGCTATCGCACCGTGGCCCGCCACCTGAAGCATGTGCACACCTGCGAAAACGATCGCGGCATTCCCGGCAGCGGCCACGTGGAATGGCCCGCAGTTTTTCAAGCCCTGCGCGATTTGAAATATGACGGCTGGCTCACCATCGAGAGTTTTGGCTTCACACTAGGTGAGCTCTCCGCAGCCGCCGCCATCTGGCGCGATCTTGCAGCCAAGCCTGAAGACATCGCGTTCGAAGGCGTCAAGTTCCTCAAGCGCAACATGGCACCGGCTCGATAATTCACATGACAAAATACGTTCGGTATTCGCTGGGCGCCTCCACCAGCTACGGAATCTTGGACGGCGAGACGATCCGCGAGATGCGCGGCGGCCTCTTTGGCGATCGTCAGGAAACCGGAGCCACGCACGCGCTCTCCAGCGTCAAGCTTCTGTATCCGTGCGAGGCGCCCAAGATTTTTGCCGTTGGGCTGAACTACAAGAGCCACCTGGGTGAGCGCAAGCCACCGCAACAGCCGGAAATTTTCTACAAGCCCATCAGTTGTCTGCAGCATCCCGATGAGCCGATCCTGATTCCCACGGGCGCGCAGAACGTCCACTTCGAAGGTGAACTGGTGGCCGTGATCGGCAAGACCGCACGCCGGGTCACGCCGGCGGAGGGACGCGACGCCATATTTGGAGTTACGTGCGGCAATGATGTCAGCGAGCGCGACTGGCAGGGCGGGCCGAACAAGGATCTGCAATGGTGGCGGGCCAAGGGCTCCGACACATTTGGGCCGCTGGGACCGGTGATCGTGCAGGGAATCGACTACGGGAAGCTGGCGCTCCAAACGCGCCTGAACGGAAAAGTAGTGCAAAAGCAGAACACGTCGGACCTGATTTTCGAACTGCCGTCCATTGTGAGCTGGATCAGCCAGTATGTGACCCTGGGGCCCGGTGACCTCATTTATACCGGAACCCCAGGCTCTACCAGCCGCCTGAACCCCGGCGACGTGGTTGAAGTGGATATCGAAGGCATTGGCGTGCTACGCAACCCCGTGGCTGCGTGACCGCCCTGGGACTGGAACTACCCGGCAGTCGCGGCGCGTGTCTTAGGCCGGGCTGTAATCTCTTCCGGTATCGTTCGCTCCCTATGACCTTGCAGGCGCGAAGGGGCCGAAACGCTGTCGGGCATTTTCACCCGAATGGCATCCCGTTCCTTGATGACCGACATGAACATCATTTCCATCTCCGGACGGAGATTCTGGACCCGGGCTGCCAAATCTGGCGCTTGGGAGTCCAACACGTTGGTCATGAGATAGTTGATGCGGAGCCGCGAGTGCGTAACGATACGCATCGCAGTCTCCGAAGAACTGGCTAATAGCACCCGATAACCCTGGCCCTCGAGCATCGCTTTCAACAGGGCAAGAATGCAGGGATCGGTGTCGACCAAAAGAATCGACCGGCGAACGGCGTTCAGAACTTCCAGGGTTTTGTTACTTCTCCCCTTCATTTTAAAACCTCCAGTTTTTGGTTCAGGGTTCATTGTGAGGGCAAAGCTCGATTAATTCAACACAACTTTGACGGTATCTTTGGAGCGCTCACAAAGGCTTGCATTCGCCATAGGGACTTCTCCTGATAGCATCGGGAAAAGTCTTTGTGTGCGTCCGGAATTTTCGGTAAATATGTGCAAAAGATTGTCTCGCTCAAGCGCGAAATTCCGGAAGCACATCAAGTGCAATTTTTGCTGAACCGCGAATCACCGTGATGCTCGCTGCTTCTTGCTGTACTACTTCAGCTAACAAACGGTGCAGCGAATCGATTCCAGCGACCGCGCGGCCGGAAAACTCGACGATCACATCGCCTTTTTTCAGACCGGCGCGCAACGCCGGACTGGAATCCTGCACTGCGCCAATTAACACGCCGCTTTCAACCGGCAAATTGTGAAAGCGGACGATGCGCCGATGCAACGGAACGTCCTGACCTTCGATGCCCAGATGGCCGCGCCGTATCACGCCATCTTTCATGAGTTTGGCGGCCACAAACTTGGCGGTGTTGATGGCGGTGGCAAAGCAAATCCCCTGCGCCGGTAGAATGGCCGCGGTATTAACCCCAATCACTTCACCGCGCGAATTGACAAGGGGGCCGCCGGAGTTGCCGGGATTGAGCGCTGCATCGGTTTGGATGACGTTCTCGATCAATCGCCCACTACGTGACCGCAGCGACCGCCCGAGCGCGCTCACTACGCCCGCTGTTACAGTGCATTGAAAACCATAGGGGTTACCGATCGCGATCACGAGTTGACCCGGCCGCACCAACTGCGAATCGCCGAGCGTCACCGGCATCAGATTGGCTGCATCGACGCGCACGACAGCCAGATCGGTATCGGGATCGTCGCCAACCAACTCTCCGGCAGAACGCCGGCCATCGGAAAGAGTTACTTCAATCCGCTGCGCGCCGTGGATCACATGGCTATTAGTTAATAGGAAGCCGTCTGGGGTGAATAGGAAACCGGAGCCGCTGCCGCCTGCGCGACGGCCGCCTCCCTGCTGGTGGACTTCCAGAAAAACCACCGAAGGGCTGACTTTTTCGGAGGCGCCAATCACCGCGCGCGAATAGGCGTCGAGCAAATCGTCATCGGAGCGCAGTTCAGAAACAAGGGTAACGGAATCAGGCATACCACTTTGGTCGATGCGCCGACGTTCCGGAACGATTCAGCTGCGGCTGGCCGCGCCTTCGATGAACTCGCCATAACGCGCGAATCCGAGCCGCTCGTAAACTTTGATGGCTGCACTGTTTTCCTGGTTCACGTTCAACGCAACAATCTCGATCCCGATGCGCAGCAACTCGTTCACCACCGCCGTCGTTACCTGTGCCGCCAGGCCGAGCCCGCGGCGATCCCGCCGTGTATAGATATTGCCAACAGCGGCGACATTTTCCGCGGGAGCAACCAGATGCGTACCGGCGACAGCTATTAAGTCTTTCTTTTCGTGAATGCCAAAGAAAGCTCCTTGCTCCAACATGGATGCAAAGAAGAACTCCGGCACTTCTCCGGCGGCTTTCCCGTCGGCATAGAGTTCGTTGAGCGCAGGAAGGTCGGCGCCAACCAGCCGGCTCACCCCAGCAGTGGGCGCCGGATGGAAATTCGGTAACTCTAGTACCATGCGCCACATCGGTTTCGGATGCGGGATGTGGTAACGCTTCTGGAGAACCGGAACAATTTCAGGCCGCACATGCAAATACACAGAAGGCGCGGCGGCGATTTCGTCCAGCAAAGGCGCGATCGAAGCAGCCGGCCCCAAGGTGAATAAGATCGGCACGCGGAATCCGCGGAAAAGCATCGCCAACGCCGGCGGTTGGGTTTCACTCATGAACCAGACACAGTGTTCAAAAAATCCCGGCGCCAGGTCACCCAGCGCGTAGACGGACCAGGCGCGGTCGGTCGAAAGCAGAGCGCGGATCGCGGCGCGGTCGCGGAGCTGTGCCATGCGAGGTCATTATAAATCCGTACGATTGCTGCCCAATGGCAGCAATCTCGTACTGCCTTTCGCGCCTGATAGAATGCAAGTAAATCCAAGCTGAGGGAATGATATGCGCAATGCGATGGGAATTTTTCTGGCGCTCGTACTGTTCGCGCCCGCGGCGCGTCCGGGAGAATTTCAGGACGATCTCAAAGCCCGCCGCGCCCGTATGATGGAGCACCTGGGCGGCAATACGATGTTCGTCCTGCAGAGCGCTCCGCCCAAGGTTTACTCGAAGGACATCGAGTACGAATATCACCAGGACAATAATTTCTACTATCTGACCGGCATCGATCAGGAAGACACAACACTCGTCCTGATGCCGGGGAATCTCCATCGCAAGGAAATTCTTTTCATCCAGCCCAAGAACCCGCGCCAGGAACATTGGACCGGACGCGTTCTGTCCAAAGACGAAGCCATCGCGCAGAGCGGCATCGAAACGGTCTACCTCACCACCGATTTCGACCGGTTTATCGAAACCCTGCTTGCGGGTGAGAACTTTCGCGTCCCGCCCAAGAACGAATACACGGCCGACTTCGGTCCGTTCCTCAACGCACTGCACGAGGGGCGGGCGCGCCTCGCGGTCGTGCTCGATCCCAAGCCCAAGCTGGCCGGGCCTCCGCCGCCCGCGCTCGAATTCGCCAACCACTTGAAGGAACGCTTCGTCGGTTTCTCTGTGACGGATGCCGCCACCATCATTACGGATCTGCGCCAGGTGAACACCGCTTATGAGCGCAAAGTGCTGGAGCGCAGCGTCGAAATTTCCAACGACGCGCAAATGGCTGGCATGCGCGCTGCCCATCCCGGCGGTTTCGAATACGAAGTGAAAGCGGCAATCGAGCAGGTGTACAAAAACAATGGCGCCATCGGCTGGGGCTATCCTTCCATCACCGGCAGTGGTCCCAACGCCACGGTCCTGCACTACGCCAAGAGCGGTCGCAGGATGGATAGCGGCGAATTGATTCTGGTCGACGCCGCGGCCAACTACCAGTATTACACCGGCGATATTACACGCACCTATCCGGTGAATGGAAAATACACGGCCTCGCAGCGCGATATTTATGCCATCGTGCTCGATGCCCAGCGGCAAGCCATGCAGGTGGCCAAGGCGGGCGCCAAGCTCCGGGACATCCACGAAAAAACGGTGGAGGTCATCAAAGCCGGGCTGCTCAAGCTAGGCTTGATCACCGATGCCTCCGGCGACCAGTACCGCACCTGGTACACGCATGGCTCGGTCCACTACATCGGCATGGACGTGCACGACGTGGGTAATGCAGATCGGCCGCTCGAGCCAGGGATGGCGTTCGTCATCGAACCCGGAATCTATATTCAGGAAACGGCCCTGGATAGCATGGAGAAGACGCCGGAGAACAATGCGTTCATCGAAAAAGTGCGGCCGGCGTTTGAGAAATACCGGAACATCGGCATCCGTATCGAGGATTCTTTCCTGCTGACGGAGTCCGGCCTGGAGCATCTGTCCGCCCGCGTGCCGCGAACCATCGAAGAGGTGGAGCGATTCATGAGCGGGCGCCAGGCAGCGGGCGGAGCGCGTTAGCAGCCACCTTGATAAACTGGGTGCCTATGTTTAGCCGAGTCCGCTTTTACGCTTTCCTCGCCCTGGCTTTCGCGGCGGGATCGCTGCTCACTGTTCAATTTATGAAGAATGACGTTCACGCTCAGGGCAAGCGCGTTTTCGAACTGCGCACCTACCACGCTTTGCCAGGACGCCTGCCGGCGCTCCAGGCCCGCTTCCGTGACAACACACTCAAGCTTTTTGTGAAGCACGGCATGACCAACGTCGGATACTGGACGCCGCTCGATGCCCCGGCGTCGGAAAACACGTTGGTCTATATTTTGGCTCACGCCAGCCGGGAAGCGGCAGATAAATCCTGGAAAGACTTTCGCAACGACCCCGAGTGGCAGGCCGTTGCGAAAGCATCTGAAGCCGACGGCAAGATCGTCGAGAAGGTCGACTCCGTATTTATGGACGCGACCGATTACTCGCCGATGCAGTAAGCTCGCCGAGCTGTCTTAGCGCCTAAACCCGCCGCCAATCACGACGCCGACTGACGGGTAGACGTAAGGAGCAGGATAGGCGTACGGATAAGGGTACGGATATCCATAAGCATACGGGTACGGGTACCCGTACGCGTATGGCGCGTAGAAGTTACCGTAGCCAAAGCCGATTCCAAAGCCCGGCCTATAGCCATAGCCGCCGCGATAGCCGTAGCCACCACGATAGCCATAGCCACCCCGGTAGCCGCCGCCAACGACACCTCGTCCACCGCCGGCAAAGCTCCTGGCTCCGACTGCGCCGTGGCCGCCGCTAAATCCGCCGCCATGACCTCCGCCGCCGCGACTTTGGGCAAACCCTGCCACCGCAAAAGTCAACCACACAAACGTTACGATCAGCTTGCGCATATAACGTGCCTCACCCTGCACAATTGCACGCCAGTGACCAAGCCCTAAACCCATGAAAACACTTGCTTACTCAGTACTCCTCGTGGCTTTTATCAGCCGCGGGCTGGTGGTTTTCGGCCAGCGGCAGTGCCATCCTGGAAGAACATGGCTGTCTTGTTAAGTGGCTCCGGTCTCCGCAAGTCGTTTGGCTCGCGAGTTTTGTTCGACGATCTTTCGCTTAGTCTGGCGGAGGGAGACCGCACCGGACTTATCGGGCCCAACGGCAGCGGCAAAACCAGCCTGCTGGAAATTCTTGCCGGGAATGAATTGCCCGACGCCGGCGTGCGTGCCCTGCGCAAGCAAACCCGGCTGGCATATGTCCCGCAGGATTCGCTTTTTGCGCCGCAAGACACTGTGCGCTCCGTGTTGTCGGCAGCACTGCAAACATTGCCTCTCGACGATGCCGAGAGAGACGGCCGCATGCAAGTGATGCTTGGGCGCTGCGGCTTCGAGAATCTGGACGCGCTGGCCAGCGCGCTATCAGGCGGTTGGAAGAAGCGGCTGGCCATCGCCGCCGCGCTGATCACTTCGCCGGATGTGCTGCTGCTCGACGAGCCCACCAATCATCTGGACTTGGACGGCATCCTGTGGCTGGAGCGCGCGCTCGCCACGGCCAACGCGTGTTTGGTCGTAACGCACGACCGCTATTTTCTCGAGAACGTAGCCACGCAAATGGCTGAGATCAATCAAGCGTATCCGGGCAGCGCGTTTCAGGTGAAGGGAAACTACAGCGAATTTCTGGAGCGTCGGGAAGAATTTTTCGAGGCGCAGTCGAAGCAGCAGGAGTCGCTGGCGACGAAAGTGAAGCGCGAGGTCGAGTGGCTGCGGCGCGGGCCGAAAGCGCGGACCGGCAAATCGAAGGCGCGTATCGACGCGGCGGGACGGCTGATCGATCAACTGGCCGCGGTGAATGCGCGCAGCCGCAAGGCAACTGCACAGATAGATTTCACGGCGACCGATCGCAAAACAAAACGCCTGATCGAGACCGAGAGCATCGGCAAAACTCTGGGCGGGCGCCGGTTGTTCCGCGACCTGAGCCTGGTGCTTGCACCCGGCGTGCGCGTCGGCCTGGTGGGCGCGAATGGCAGCGGGAAAACGACGCTGCTCAAGATTCTGGAAGGCGCGCTGCAGTCCGATGAAGGCACGATCCGGCGGGCGGACATGCTGCGAATTGTGAGCTTCGCGCAAGATCGCGCCGCGCATCTAGACCTGGCCACCAGCCTGCGCCGCACGCTCTGTCCGGAGGGCGATTCGGTCATTTATCGCGGACGCCCGATTCACGTGGCAGGTTGGGCCAAACGCTTTCTGTTTCGTGAGGACCAGCTTGAAATGCCCGTGGCGAGCCTTTCCGGCGGTGAGCGGGCGCGCGTGCTGATCGCCAGGCTGATGCTGGAAACCGCCGACGTGCTGCTGCTCGACGAACCCACAAACGATCTGGATATTCCCACGCTCGAAGTGCTGGAGGAAAGCCTGCTCGATTTTCCGGGCGCGCTAGTGCTGGTCAGCCATGACCGTTATTTGCTCGATCGCGTGTCGACGCTGGTGCTGGGCCTGAACGAAGGTGGCGAAGCCGGAGTTTTTGCGGATTACTCGCAATGGGAAGCCGCACGCGGCGAGGCACCGGTGGAGACGGCGGCGGCCAAGGAACGGGTTTCGCCGGTGTCCGTCGATGGGCCGAAAAAGAAACTGTCCTACATCGATCAGCGCGAATGGGACAGCATGGAAGCCAAGATCCTGGAAGCCGAACGCAGTTTGGCGGACTGGCATCGCCAGGTGCAGGAAGCGGCGTCCGACGCCAAGCGCCTGCCCGGGGCGTACGCCAATCTGCAAGACGCTCAGGCGCGCGTGGAGGAATTGTACGCTCGTTGGGCGGAGTTGGAGGAAAAAGTAGCCAGGTGATATTGTAATGCCCATGCACCGCAGAGCCGCACTGCGCAACTTGGTGGCGATGTTCGGCGCCGCGCCTTGGTTGAGAGGCGCTGACGATCCCCTGCTCGAGCCCGCCAACGTGCTGGATTTTGCGCCGCTGGCCAAAGCCAAGCTCGATCCGATGGCGTGGGATTATCTGGATGGCGGCGGCGAAGAAGAGGCTTCCCTGCGCGACAATCGCGCGGCGTTTCAGCGTATCCTGCTGCGGCCGCGCGCCCTGGTCGACGTGCACCAGATCGATCTTTCACTGGAATTGCTCGGACAGAAGCTGGAGTATCCCATCCTGCTCGATCCCGCCGGCGGCAAGAACTGTTTTCACGCGGATGGCGAACACGTGGTAGCGCGCGCTGCTGCCGCCGCGAAAGCGCTGCATATCACCAATGGCGGCATTCAGGATCTGGCGCGTACAGGCAAAGGTCCAGTGTGGTGGCAGCTTGAAACCGGCGGCTCGCTGCGGAATCAACGTTCCATGCGCGCGCTGGTCGAGCAAGTGGAGGGCGATGGCGGCACGGGGATCTGTTTCACCACCGACATCATGTACGCTTCTCATCGCGAACGCAATATTCACAATAAATTCGAGCGCGCGTGGTGTGAAGTCGGATTGCCCAAGCGCGATGCCGCGGGCAAAATGCCGCGCACCGGCGAACCCGAACAAGCGGGCGATTATCCTTCGCGCCCGGGCCCTACACCCACTTGGGACACGTTTCGCGAGCTGCGCGGGCTCACCAAGCTGCCCATCGTGCTCAAGGGAATTCTCACGCGCGAGGATGCCGAGCGGGCCGTCGAATATGGGGCCTCCGGCATCATCGTGTCCAATCACGGCGGACGGCAACTGGATTACGTGGGCGGAACCATAGAAGCTTTGCCGGAAGTCGTCGATGGCGTAAAGGGCCGCATCCCCGTGCTGATCGATGGCGGAATTCGCCGCGGCACCGACATTCTCAAAGCGCTCGCCCTGGGAGCCAAGGCCGTTTGCATTGCCCGGCCTTATCTATGGGGATTGGCGGCGTTCGGCCAGCCGGGCGTTGAACGCGTGCTGCATCTGCTAAAGACCGAACTGGCGCTGGATATGGCGCTGGCCGGTGTTCCGAATCTGGCGGCAATCGATCGCAGCCTGGTGCGAATCCGTGGAGGTGCGTTATGAAAATCGGCCGTCGAGGTTTTGTGGCGGGACTCATCGCAGCAAGTGCCCGCGCAACCGATGCGCCCACGCGGCCCGCCAAAGTGGTCAGGCTTTTCAAATCGCCGGAGGGGCATCCCAACGGCCTCGAAACTGACGCACGCGGTTTCTGGATTGCCGAGCAGGTTTCCGATCGCGCCTACCTGGTGGATTGGAACGGCAAAGTACTGCGCAAAGTCGAGACGGAATCGTCCAATACCAGCGGCATCGCATACGGCGCGGGCTATTTGTGGATGGGCGCCAACGGCCCCGCCATCGGCAGGCCTGGCAAACCTACCGACGCCACGACGGGCGAAATCATTCAAGTGGATCCGGAAACCGGCAAGACGGTCTCACGCCATTTCACGCCCGGAGGCGGCGGTGTTCATGGGCTCGAATTCGCCGAGGGAACGCTGTGGATCACTTCGCTCGCCATTCAGAAATTGACGCAGGTCGATCCGTCGGATTTCCACATCATTCACCAGATTCCGGTTCACCTGGAACGCTCGCACGGGCTCGCCTGGGACCCGCCTGGCATCTGGGTCATGCATTCCACCGATCGCGTCATTCAGAAACTCGACGCTCGCGACGGCCACATCCTGGAACAAATTACCCTCGCGAAAGACGATCCCGACCCGCACGGCATGTGCATGTACAAAGGCCACCTGTACTATTGCGATGCCGGCATCGCGCCCGGCGGCGGGCCCAACAATAGCCGCTACGCGGGTTATATCTGCCGTATCGATTAGGGCGATACTGAAAGCATGCGTATTGCCCGGCTGATGGTTGCCGCACTGCTGCTGGTTGCGCTGGCTGGCGCGCAAACCACCGAGAAAGCCAAATCCAAACCCGTCGTGGCTACCATTGCCGGGAAACCCATTTACGAAGATGAGCTGGAACCTCTGATCAAGCCGGAGGTGCAAAAGCTTCGAAACCAGGAATACGAAATCAGGAATAGGGCGCTGGAACGGCTCATCCAAGAAAAGATGCTGGATGCGGAAGCGGCCCGTCAGAACGTCTCGGTCGCAGCGCTGGTGCAGCAGGAAATCGAGCACAAAGTTTCCCCTCCGACCGATGCCGAAATGGAAGCGCTGTACGCGCAGGAGAAGGACCGGTTCGGCCGCCCGCTGAGCGAAATCAAAACCGAGCTGCGCGATGCCATGCTGAAAGATCGCATGCGCCAGGCGTTCCAGCAGTACATGGACGCGCTGAAGCAGAAGAACAACGTCA
>Ga0209579_10001978_pt1 | contig 16245 bp, 11 predicted proteins | sample Coa_R1_2_FD_187152 | JGI IMG/M metagenome (GOLD analysis project Ga0209579, IMG submission 187152) | Surface soil microbial communities from Centralia Pennsylvania, which are recovering from an underground coalmine fire - Coalmine... | ecosystem: Environmental > Terrestrial > Soil >... | reverse complement strand
GCAGCGGGCATGTCGTTCCGGACCGCATCGAGCGACGTGCGGACCTGCTCGGTGAAGAGCCGGTACATCGTCGGCTCGACGATCGTGAGCGCCTCCTCGAGCAGCTCCTCGGCTTCGCGCTTTCGCCCCTGCGCGGCGCGGACGAGGCCGAGTGCATGCAGCGTCGACGCGCGCGACCACAAATCACGGCGGCCGACCGTGCGGCGGGCGTGCTCGGCGATCCGCTCCGCCTCCTCGAGGTTGCCGGTCGCGACGAGGGCTTCGGCGAGCTGGCGCTCGGCCTCGACGAGGTAGCCGTGGTCCTGCGCGGCCCGGAGGCGCCGCACGCTGTCGCGGAGCAGGTCGACCGCCTGCGCATTGTTGCCTCGACGCCGCTCGACCCCTGCGATCGACATCACCGTCCAGCCGGCGCGCCCGGCGGCGCCGATCTCCTCGAACAGCTCGAGCCCCTCGCGCAATGCGGACTCCGAGGCGTCGAGATTGTGCGGCGTCGAGCCGCAACGACCGGCGGACGTGCGTGCGAACGCGAGCGCCTCACGGCTGCCGCTCTCCTCGGCCAGGGCGGCCGCTCGTTTCGAGATCGCGAGCGCCTCGTCGAGCTCACCCTCGACATTGGCAAGGTCGCCGAGCCGCCCGAGCGCGATGCTCTCGAGGTCGCGACGGCCCATCTGACGGGCGAGCGCGAGCGACGCCTCGGTGTGACTGCGGACGCCGTCGGCGTCGCCCACCCACCACGCGAGCGACGCGAGCAGCCAGTGCGCCTCGTGCAGGCCGGCGGGCTGGTCGTCGGGAAGGACGGCGAGCCCCTCGGCACCGAGCTCGGCCGCCCGGTCGACATCGCTGTCGGACTGGAGCGCGATCTCGGCCAGCAGCACGAGTGCGCGTCCCTCTACGGCTGCCGCTTCATCGGACCGAGCCGCCTCGAGCACCACGAGTGCCTCGTCGCGTGCGGCGGGTACGTCCGAGAGCCGCCAGGCGGCCTGCGCGGCGAGGTAGCGGCGCGGGAGCGTCGGCTCGAGCTCGGCCGCGCGGACGAAGAGGCCACGCGCGACGCCGAACGAGCCTCGATGGAGCGAGCGTCGGCCGGCGGCCTCCAGCGCCGCAGCCGCTTCCTGCGCGAGCTCCGGCGGCAGCGATCCGTCCAGCTCCGCCGTGAGCCGTGCGGCGACGTCGAGGTGATGCGCGCGAACGTCGGCGAGCTCGTCGGGCGCCCGCTCGGTGACCCAATCCGCGATGCGCCGGTGGTTCTCGGCGCGCTCGGCCTTGCTCACCATCGCATGCGCAACCTCGCGCGTCAGCCCGTGCGTGAACCGGTAGGCGCGCTCGCCGCTCAGCGAGGAGTGCGGTTCGGTCGCGACGAACTCGCGCTCGAGCAGCCGCTCGAGCGAAGACTCGACGTCGTCGTCCGGGGAGAGCGCGTCGAGGGCGCTGCGCCAGAACACGCGCCCGATCAACGCGGCGTGCTGAAGCACGCACTTGTCGTCGGGGGGAAGGCCGTCGATCCGGGCGGCGATCAAGCTCTGCACGGAGTCCGGAATCCATCTTGTCGACGCGCCGGGGTCGTCGGCCAGCATCCGCGCCGTCTCCTCCAGGAAGAGCGGGTTGCCCTCTCCCTTCTCGAGCGCCAGCGCGCGAAGCGCGGGCGGTACGTCGGATCGCTGCAGCAGCGCGTCGACGAGCTCCGCGCTCTGCTCGCCTTCGAGCGGGCCGAGCTCGATCGCCAGCGCACGGGGGTTGCCGCCGCCCCATGCGGGCCTTGCGTCGAGGAGATCAGGCCGCGCGCAAGCGACGATCAGCACCCGCGAGGCGCGGAGCGAACGAGCGAGGTGCTCGATCACGTCGAGGAGCGACTCCTCCGCCCACTGCACGTCCTCGAAGACGAGCACCAGCGGTTGCGCGCGGGCCAGCTCCTCGGCCCACGACGTGATCGCCCACGAGAGCTCGCCGGTCGTGCTCCCGTCCTCGGCCGCGCCGAGGACGCCGAGTGCAGCGGCGAGCAGGTCCGCGACCGCCTCGCTCTCACACGAGACGCGCAGGCGCTCGAAAGCCTCGGAGGCCGGTGCGTCGTCGGTGATCCCGGCCGAGGTCTTGATCATCGACGCGAGCGCCGAGTACGTGACGCCCTCGCCGTAGGGAAGCGCCCGGCCGCGCAGCACGGTGGCGCGCTCGACGCCGTCCGTGAATTGCCGGATGAGGCGGCTCTTGCCGATTCCGGGCTCGCCGAAGACGGTGACGAGCTGCGCGCGCCGGTCCTGGACCGCGCGTGCATACGTATTCTCGAGCAGCTCGAGCTCGCGGTCGCGGCCGACGAACCAGCCCGTGGCGAGGCCACCGCTCGGCGGGTCGAGCGAACCGAGCGCGCGCCACGTCCAGAGCGGCTCGGGCCGGCCCCTGAGCTCGAGCGAGCCCGCATCCTCCACCTCGACGCAGCCGGCGACGAGCCGTCGGACGGTCGGGCCGAGCACGATCTCGCCCGGCCCGGCCGCTTGCTGCAGGCGCGCGGCGATGTTCACCGCCTCGCCCGTCACGAACGTCGAGTCACGCTGCTCGACGACCACCTCGCCCGATTCGATCCCGATTCGCGCCTCCAGGTCGAGTTCGTGAACCTGGTCGAGGACGGCAAACGACGCCTTGACGGCTCGCTCGGCATCGTCCTCGTGCACGATCGGCGCCCCGAATGCCGCCATCACCGCGTCGCCGGCGAACTTCTCGACCGTCCCTCCGAACTGCTCGATGCACCGGGACGCCCGCTCGAAGTAGTCGTTTACACGGCGCCTGACGACCTCCGGGTCGGCGTTGACGACGAACGAGGTCGAGTCGACGAGATCGACGAACATGACCGTGGCGAGCTTGCGCTCCACGCTGCGAATACTAGGAGCGGCCACCGGGTCGTCAGAGAAGCCGTTACCGCTCTAGTGCGCGGCGGCCCACGACTTCTCGGCCGCGGCGACGTCGGCGACGAGGTTTCCGAGCGCGAGGTTCACTTCGAAGGTGTGATAGCCCCAGTCGGGCCCGTCCGTCTCGCTCACGACCGGCCGCGCGTCGGTCGAGCCGGTCGCCTTCTGCACCTGGAGCCACGCCGCGCCGCCGGCCGTCTCGCAGCGGGCGCTGTAGAGACCGGGAAACTCGACCCACGGCGTCGGAGCGGCGCCTTCTGACGGGAAGTACGCGTCGAGGTCGGCGGAGCCGCCGCCGATCGCGGCCGGGTTGACGCAGACGACCTGGACGCCCTTCGTCGCCTCCTCGTCCGACTGCAGGGCGACTCCCTGCCCGGGCCGCCCGAAGAGCGACGACGCCGGCGGCTTGCCCGGGAAGCTCGAGTACGCGATCACGCAGCCGCTCTCACCCGGACGCGAGCAGACGGGAATCTGGTTGAAGCTGCCGCCCGTAAGCGAGCCGGTCCGCACCTCGACATCGCCGCCGAGGATGATCGCGAGCACGAGACGGCGCCTGACCGCCGCGTTGCCGTCGACCATCCGCTGGAGGAGGTTGATCAGGATCGCGGCTCCCTGCGAATGGCCGATGAAGACGACCGGCCGGCCGCCGTTGTACTGCGTGAGGTAGTCATCGAACCCGGAGCGCAGGCTGTCGTACGCAGTCGCCGCCTCGGCAGCCGGCACGGCGAGCGTGGGGTGGGCGGCCAGTCCGGCAAGCGTCACCTGGCGGTACATCGGCGCAAAGACACGGCAGACCTGTGAGAACCGGGCCGCCTGCGCCATCGCCGCCGCGCGCTCCGTCTTCTGGACGACCAGGTTCGAGTTCGCCGTCAGCTGGCGGCTCACCGTCGGGTACACGTAGAAGCAGTCGAACCTGGGGCTCGCGGGCGGCGTCGGATTGACGATCGACGTCTTCCCCGAGGCCTGGATCTGCGTCGTCGCCAGGCTCGAGGCGCAGGGGTCGTTTGGAAGCCCGGGCCGGCAGAGCCAGACCGTCGACGACGCGTTGCCTCCCGCTTGGCCGCTGGACGTGGTCGCGCCCGCCGCGCCGGTCGCAACCGAGGCCAGGACGAGGAGCGCGAGGAGTATCCACGAGCGGCTCCGAGCGCACGAGTAACCGGGTTGCATGTTCGAAGCCCGCGCGGTCACAGATCGGCCAGGATACGCGCCACGATCTCGTACTCGACACGAGACGCGCTCCTCGGCCGCGGGGGGTCGGGCAGAAAGCGAGGCTAGACCGGCGCCGCGACCGCGACTTCGGTCTCTTTCGCGAACTCGCGGACGACCTCGACGATGTCACGGTTTGCGTTCCAGACGCGGAGCTGACGGTCGGCGCCGTTGCCGCGGGCGAGGATCTCGCGGATCCCCTCGAGCTCGCGCTCCGACCCGAGCTCGCGGGCGTGGGGCTCGACGTCGCGGAGCGAGCGGCGCACGAGCTGAGCGAGCGGCACGCGGTTCCGCCGACCGGTTGCGAGGTCCATGATCGGCGCCTCGAGCCCGTAGCGCGCCGCGAGCCACTTGTTCTCCGTGACGAGGATGCGGTGGTAGCTCGGCAGCTCGCCGCGGCGGTCGAACTCCTCGGAGTACAGCTTCACGAGCGCCTGGTAGTAGGCCGCGAGCGCGACAGCGTCCTCGACGCGTGTGACCGCGTCGCAGATCCGCAGCTCGAGCGTCCCCAGACGGGGATGCGGGCGGATGTCCCACCAGATGTGGGTGTAGTCGGCGATGCAGCCGGTGCGCTCGAGCTGCCCGATCACGGCGCCGAACTCCTCGTAGCTTGCGAACCGGGGCGGCACGCCGGAGCGCGGGAACGCGGAGAAGATCATCTGCCGCGACGAGAGGAGCCCCGTCTGCTCGCCCCGCCAGAACGGCGACGACGCCGAGAGCGCGAGGAGCTGTGGCAGGTGCGCGCTGACCGCGTTCGAGAGCGCGACCGCCTTGTCGGGCCCGTCGACCGCGGCGTGGACGTGCATGCCAAAGATCAGCTCCTGCCGTGCGATGTACTGCAGCTGGTCGACCAGCTGGCGATAGCGGTCCTTCGCGGTGATGCGCTGCCGCTCGAACAGGCTGAACGGATGCGTACCGGCCGAGCCGAAGCGACACCCCTCCTTGCGCGCGATCTCGGCCACGTACGAGCGAAGGGCGCGCAGCGCGTCGTACACCTCGCCTGCGGTGCGACAGACCGGCGTCGTGATCTCGAGGACCGACTGCATCAGCTCGGGGTTGATCCGCGCCTCGAACTCGCCGTCGTCGGTCACGCGCGAGAGCATCGAGTCGATGTGCTGCACGAGGTCCCACGTCTCGGGGTCGAGCAGCATGTACTCCTCCTCGACGCCGAGCGTGTACGGCTCGCCCGAGCCGAAGCGATGGTCGTCGACGCTGCTCATGCCGCGATCGACGCCATGGAGATGGCCTTGCGGTCCACGGCGGTAGTGTCGATGCGTGGAGGCGCTTCGGCAAGTCGACGCGTGGCCGAGCACGCACGCAGCGGTCGCCGTGACGGGTCGGATCGAGGCCGTTCACGGCGACGTCGGGCGCAACTTCGCGTGGGCGTCGGTGACGAAGCTCGCGACCGCCGTCGCCGTACTCGTCGCGGTCGAGGAGGGAATCGTCGACCTCGACGAGCCGGCCGGGCCGACCGGGTCGACGCTCCGCCATCTGCTCGCGCACGCGTCCGGCCTCCCGCTCGAAGGCACGGCGCCGCTGGCGCCGCCGGGGACGCGGCGCATCTACTCGAACAGCGGGTTCGAGCTCGCGGCGGCGCTCGTCGCCGAGCGCGCCGAGCTTGCGTTCCCCCTGTACTTCCAGCACGTCTGGGGATTTCCGCTCAACGGCTCACCGGCAGCAGGCGTCGAGGCACCGCTCGGCACCTTGCTCGACGTCGCGCGGGAGCTGCTCGACCCGCGCCGCCTCCCGCAGGCGACGCTGGCGGAGGCCGCGAGTGTCCAGTTCGCAGGCCTCGCCGGGGTCTTGCCCGGGTTCGGGCGGATGACGCCGAACGACTGGGGGCTCGGCATCGAGCTGCGCGACGCCAAGGCGCCGCACTGGACCGGTACCGCAAACTCGCCGCGCACGTTCGGCCACTTCGGCCGGGCAGGCGGCTTTCTCTGGGTCGATCCCGAGGCCGGGCTCGCGCTCGCCTGCCTCAGCGACCTCGGCTTCGGGGACTGGGCGAAGGACGCGTGGCCGCGGCTCGCCGACGCGGTGCTCGCGGAGGCATGGCTCGGGTAGCGCCGGGCCCCGACTATCCTCGCGCCGTGGGCATCCTCGACGGCTGGCGGCTCTGCCCACGCTGCGGCGGCGAGCTCGCCCGCCTCGACGGCGGCCATGCCGGCTGCCGAGCCTGCGGCTCCCGCTACTGGGCGAACTCGGCGCCGGCGGCCGAGGGCCTCCTCGAGCGCGACGGGAAGGTGCTGCTGGCGCGCCGGAAGGGAGAGCCGCGGAAGGGGTTCTGGGACATCCCGGGCGGGTTTCTCGAGGAGGGCGAGGACGCGGTCGACGGCCTCAGGCGCGAGTTCCGCGAGGAGACGGGGATCGAGATCGAACCGCTCGAGTTCCTCGGCCCGCATGTCGAGCCCTACGACCGCTCCTTCGTGCTCGGGCTGACGTGGCTCGTCCGCGGCGACGGCGAGCCCGCGCCCGCCGACGACGTCGAGGAGCTGCGCTGGTTCGGGCCCGGCGAGCTGCCGGCCGAGATGGCGTTCGCCCACCAGGACGAGCTGCTCCGTCGCTGGGCCGGCGGGAACCGATAGGCGTCTCGACCCCGGGAAATGGGCCGAACGGCTCATGCGTCCCGTCCCGGAGGCGGCGATCATCGAGGGCGTGGAGGAGCTCGGCACCCTGCACCGCATCGAAGACGACCTCGGCGAGCACTGGCTCGACCAGCTCGCTCGCGACGGCGTCGCGGCGATCGAGGCCTACCTGGCCAAGCACCTCGCCTTCCTCACCTATCTGGACGAAGCTGCGGCCGCCTAGCGGCGCGGCTCTCGGTTCGGCCTAGGCAGCTTCCTCGTCGGCGAGCCCGAGCGCCCGCTCCAGCATGCTCTTCGGCATCGCGCCGACGGCCGACGCCTGCGGCTCGCCGCCGTCGAACAGGATCATCATCGGGATCGAGGCGACGCCGAAGCGCTGCGCGAGGCCGAGCTCCTGGTCGATGTTGACCTTGACGAGCTTCAGGTCGCGCTCGTCGGCGATCCGGTCGAGCACCGGCGCGACGGCGTGGCACGGGCCGCACCATTCCGCCCAGAAGTCCACGAGCACCTTCTTGTCGCTTGCCCCGACCTCCTGCTCGAAGGTCGCCTCCGTCACATCGAGAGCCATCGTTTCCTTTCGTCGATTACCGTCGTACAACGAAGCATCGACCGATCCTCTTCCCTCGGCAAGCCTGATCTACGCCCGGCTCGAGACCGCCCAGAGGTTGATCCCACTGTCCGTCGCGTAGCGCTCGACCTCGGCCAGCTCGTCGGCGGAGAAGTCGAGCCGGTCGAGCGCCCCGACGTTCGCCTCCAGCTGCTCGACGCTGCTCGCGCCGACGAGGGCAGAGGTGACGCGCGGGTCGCGCAGCGCCCAGGCGATCGCCATCTGGGCGAGCGACTGGCCCCGCCTGGCCGCGAGGCCGTTCAGGGCCCGGATCTTCTCGAGCGCCTCGTCGGTGAGGAGGTCGGGCGAGAGCGAGGCCGGCCGGCTCGCCCGCGAGCCCGACGGGATGCCGTGCAGGTAGCGGTCGGTGAGCATCCCCTGCGCGAGCGGCGAGAAGACGATGCAGCCGACGCCGAGCTCGCCGAGCGTGTCGAGGAGTCCGTCTTCGATCCATCGGTTCAGCATCGAGTAGGAGGGCTGGTGGATGAGCAGCGGCGTGCCGAGGCCGCGGAGGATCGCGGCCGCCTCGCGCGTCCGCTCCGCCGAGTACGACGAGATGCCGGCGTAGAGGGCCTTTCCCTGGCGAACGGCGGTGTCGAGAGCGCCCATCGTCTCCTCGAGCGGGGTGTCAGGGTCGAAGCGGTGCGAATAGAAGATGTCGACGTAGTCGAGGCCCATGCGGGCAAGGCTCTGGTCGAGGCTCGCCAGGAGGTACTTGCGCGAGCCGAACTCGCCGTACGGCCCCGGCCACATGTCCCAGCCGGCCTTCGTCGAGATCACGAGCTCGTCGCGGTACGGCCGCAGGTCCTCCGCGAGCACCCGACCGAAGGTCTGCTCGGCCGAGCCGTACGGCGGGCCGTAGTTGTTCGCGAGGTCGAAGTGCGTGACGCCGAGATCGAAGGCGCGCCGCACGATCGCTCGGCTCTTCTCGAGCGGGCGGTCGGCGCCGAAGTTCCACCACAGCCCGAGGGAGATCGCGGGCAGCTTGAGGCCGCTGCGGCCGGAGCGGTTGTAGCGCATGCGTTCGTACCGATCGGGATCGGCGACGTACGTCATCCCTGGGGAGCCTAGTGGCCTGGCCGCCCGGCCCGCGCTCGCACGAGTGTCTGACACCGGACATGTCCGGGTGTCAGACACTGCCCGCCTCGGGCAGACTGGGCGCGATGTTCCGTGTCTTGCCTCGGGTGCCCGACTCGAATGCGCTCGAGCTCGAGGTGCTCGACCTCTGGGAGCGGGAAGGCACGTTCGCGCGACTTCGCGAGCAGAACCGAGGCGGTCCGCCGTGGTCGTTCTTCGACGGACCGGTGACCGCGAACAAGGCACTCGCCGTGCACACGGCGTGGGGCCGGACGCTGAAGGACGTCTTCCACCGCTATAAGGCGCTGCGCGGCTTCGACCTTCGCTACCAGAACGGCTGGGACTGTCAGGGGCTCTGGATCGAGGTCGGGGTCGAGCGCCAGCTCGGGCTCAACTCGAAGCGCGAGATCGAGGCATTCGGCCTCGAGGAGTTCGCACGCCGTTGCCGCGACGTCGTCGTCTGGTCCACCGGCGAGCTGAGGCGCGGCTGCATCCGCCTCGGCCAGTGGATGGACTGGGAGAACGACTACTTCACGTTCAGCGACACGAACATCGAATACATCTGGAAGTTCCTCAAGCTCGTGAACGAGCGGGGCTGGCTGTACGTCGGCCACCGCTCGACCGAGTGGTGCCCGCGTTGCGGCACGTCGCTCTCGCAGCACGAGCTGTCGCAGTCGGGCGTCTACCAGGAGAGGTCGGACCCGTCGCTCTTCGTGCGCTTCCCCCTCGTCGATCGCCCGGGCGAGTCGGTCGTCGTCTGGACGACGACGCCGTGGACGCTGCCGGCGAACGTCGCCGCCGCCGTCAACCCCGAGGCCGAGTACGGGAAGCGCGAGAACGGCGAGTGGGTCGCGGTCGCGCGCTACCCGGACCAGCGCTTGCTCGAGCGCGTCCGCGGCCGCGAGCTCGTCGGCCTTCGCTACCGCGGGCCGTTCGACAACCTCGGCCCCGGCGGCGACGTCGAGCATCGCGTCGTTGCCTGGGACGACGTCTCGCTGGAGGAGGGGACCGGCATCGTCCACATAGCGCCGGGCTGCGGCGGCGAGGACTTCGAGCTCGGCCGCGCGCTCGGGCTGCCCGTGCTGACGCCGGTCGACGAGGCCGGTCGCTTCTACGACGACTACGGCTGGCTGCATGGGCTCTCGACGATCGAGGCGGCGGATCAGATCGTGCAGCGACTCGGCGAGACCGGCTTCCTCGTCGCGTCCGACACGTACAGGCACGCGTACCCCCACTGCTGGCGCTGCGACACGCCGCTCATCTGGCGCATCTCCGACGACTGGTTCATCTCGGTCGAGGAGTTGCGGCAGTCACTCCTCGATGCGAACGCGACCGTCGACTGGGTGCCCGCCTACATGGGCAAGCGCATGGACGACTGGCTGCGCAACATGGGCGACTGGAACATCTCGCGCCGGCGCTACTACGGCCTGCCGCTGCCGTTCTACGTCTGCGCTTGCGGGCACCGCAACGTGATCGGCTCGAAGGCCGAGCTGGCGGAGCGTGCCGTCGAGGGGCTCGAGCAGCTCGAGGAGCTGCGCCGCCCCTGGATCGACCGCGTCCCGATCCGCTGCGAGGCGTGCGGCGAGACGGTGCGGCGCATCGCCGAGGTCGGCGACGTGTGGCTCGACGCGGGCATCGTGCCGTTCGCGACGCTCGGCTGGGAGAACCCGGAGCGCATCCCGGAGGGGTATGCGACCGGCGCCGCCCGCGGGCTGACGCACGCCGACCTGCCCGACCACGCCTACTGGGAGGAGTGGTTCCCCGCCGACTGGGTCTCGGAGATGCGGGAGCAGATCCGATTGTGGTTCTACTCGCAGCTCTTCATGTCGGTCGTTCTCGTCGGCCGCGCGCCGTTCAAGCGCGTGCTCGGCTACGAGAAGATGCTGGACGAGAAGGGCCGCGAGATGCACGGCTCGTGGGGGAACATGATCGATGCCGAGGACGCGTTCGCGCGCATGGGCGCCGACGTGATGCGCTGGCAGTACTGCGCGCAGCCGCCCGACCGCAACCTGCTCTTCGGCTTCGGTCCGGCGCACGAGATCAAGCGCAAGCTGCTCACGTTCTGGAACTCGGTCTCGTTCCTCGTCCAGTACGCGAACATCGCCGGCTGGTCGCCGTCCCGCGCCGACCTCGACGGCGGCCCGGCCGTCGAGTCGCCGCTCGACCGGTGGCTCGTCGCTCGAACGCACCAGCTCGTGCGCGACGTCACCGATACGTACGAGGCCACGCTCACCGTTGACGCGATCCGCGCCTTCGAGTCCTTCTCCGACGACCTCTCGAACTGGTACATCCGCCGCTCCCGCCGCCGTTTCTGGCATGAGGACGAGGCCGCGTTTCGCACGCTCTGGTTCGCGCTTCTGCAGTCGCTGCGCGTGATCGCGCCCGTGCTTCCGTTCCTCGCCGAGCACGTGTGGCGCAACCTCGTCGACGACGAGAGCTCGGTGCACCTCGCCGGCTGGCCCGAGCTCGTCGAGCCCGACAAGGCGCTGCTCGCGGAGATCGCAGACGTGCGCCGGGTCGTCGAGCTCGGCCGGCAGGCGCGCTCGACCTCGGGGCTGAAGCTCCGCCAGCCACTCCGCCGCCTGGTCGTCGCGGGCTCCGGACTTGCGCTGCAGCATGCCGACGAGATCGCAGACGAGCTGCGCGTCAAGGCGGTCGAGTTCGGTGACGTCGCGACGTCGGAGCTCCGGGTGAAGCCGAACCTGCGCGTGCTCGGGCCGAAGCTCGGCTCGGCGCTACCGGTCGTGCGCGACGCGCTCGCCGCCGGTCGCTTCCAGGAGCTCGCAGGCGGCCGGTTCCGCGTCGACGGTCACGTCCTCGAGCCGGACGAGGTGCTCGTCGAGCGGGTCGGCCTCGAGGGCTGGGCGGTCGCGGCGGAGGACGGCGTCACGGTCGCGCTCGACACGCAGCTCGACGACGAGCTGCGGCTGGAGGCGCGCCTGAACGACCTGATTCGCGACGTGCAGGTGCTGCGCAAGGAGTCGGGGCTCGAGATCACCGATCGCATTCGGCTCTGGATCCCGGACGAGGAGCTGCTCGCATTCGCCGACCGGATCGCGGAGGAGACGCTCGCACTGTCGGTCGAGCCCGGCGACGAGCTGCGGCTCGAGAAGACCTAGGCGCCGCTTGCCGGCGCCGCCGTCACGACGCGCGGTTCCCCGCGCGTCCGTCTCCGCAGGGAACCTCCAACGCGTGAAGTCAACCCGCGCGTCTAGTGCCCTTCGGCGACCGCCACGACCGTCTCGAAGCGGTTGCGCGGGAACGTGTAGGGCTTGCAGCTCGGCGCGCCGTTGTTCGGGAACGTGCAGTGGAGCTCGGTACTCGCGGTCGTGCCGACGAAGAGGTCGGCGTTCTTGATCTCCCACTGGTTCGACTCCGGGAACTGCCCGAAGGACGCCACCAGCGCGCGTCGGTGCGCCTTCGCCAGTGCGCCCGATGCGAACCGGTAGACGGCGACGTTGAACGAGTTCAGCGTGTCCGAGTCGATGCTCTGAATCACGAACGCGTCCCGATAGGGCTCGCCCGCGCGCGGGTGGAGGACCACGACCGTGTAGCCGAGCGAGCGGAAGTGCTGCACCATCGTCGCGGTGCTCGCCGGGTCGCGGCGAACAGACGCGTCGACCGCCTGGACCGCGCTCAGCGCGAGGAGCGTGCCAAGGACCGCTGCGACCGAAACTCTCACCGCCACGACACGGTAGCGTCGTCCCGAGTGCGCGTGACAGGCATGTGGTGCTGCCGACGCTAGCACCATCGCGAGTGGACGATCGAGGCTGTGCACGGCGCCGCCTTCGCAGGTCAGGGCGCGCTGTCGAAGCTCGGGAGCGGGCCTGCGCAAGGCTTCGCCATCGGCGAGAGCACGATCCCGGAACTGCCCATCGCCGGACCTCACAACCGGCCTCTAGGATCGCGGGCGTGGACGTCCGAGCCGTGCAAGCGCCGCTCAAGGAGCGGTATCGCCACGAGCCCGAGGCCGCACGCATCACGCTGACCGCCCGCGCCAGCGAAGGAGAGTTGCCGACCGCATGCTCGGTCGACCTCGGCCGCGCCATCCAGCAGGCGCAGGCGCATGCCGGGGTCGGCGGTGCAGGTACCGCGGCCTGCTCCGGCGACCTGTTGCTCGGCGCCCTCGCCGCGTGCGCGCAGGTGACGTGCCAGCTCGTTGCTGCGTCGATGGAGCTGCCGGCCCGAAGCATCGACGTCGTCGCCGAGGGCGACGTCGACCTGCGCGGCACGCTCGGCGTCGACCGCGACGCGCCGGTCGGCTTCGAGCGCATCGAGCTCCGGTTCGAGATCGACGCGCCCGACGCGAGCGCCGAGCAGCTCGAGAAGCTCGTCCAGCGGACGCAGCGCTACTGCGTCGTGCTGCAGACGCTCGTCGCGCCGCCGCCGGTTCAGGTCAAGGTCGAGAGTTAGTTCTGGGCCGAGGCGAGCGCCAGCTCGCGGCGGAGCTCGGCCGGCAGCCGGAACTCGACGTCCTCCTCGACCAGGCCGTGCGGCTCGATGTCGGCGACGCCGCGGGCGCGAAACCACTCGCACACGTCCGCCACGAGTCGTTCCGGCGCCGACGCGCCCGAGGTGAGCCCGACGACCGTCACGCCCGCGAACCAGCGCTCGTCGATCTCGCCGGCGTCCTCGATCAGCCGCGACGGCACGCCGCCGCTGACGGCGGTCTCGACGAGCCGGTTCGAGTTCGACGAGTTCACCGAACCGACGACCAGGAGGAAGTCGACCTCGTCGAGCATCTCCTTGACCGCCCACTGCCGGTTCGAGGTCGCGTAGCAGATGTCTTCCTTCTTCGGCGCGTGAATCGACGGAAAACGTGCCCGTAGCGCAGCGATCACGTCGGCGGTCTCGTCCACGGACAGCGTCGTCTGCGTCACGTAGGCGAGCCGGTCCTCGTCCGTGAACGGGAGTGCGGCGACGTCGTCGATGGTCTCGACGAGGACGATCCGCTCTGGAGCCTCGCCCATGGTGCCGACGACCTCTTCGTGGCCTGCGTGCCCGATCAGGACGACGGTGTAGCCGGCGGCTGCGTAGCGACGCGCCTGCACGTGCACCTTCGCGACGAGCGGACAGGTGGCGTCGATCGTCTGCAGCTGGCGCGCCGCTGCGTTCGCGAACACCGACGGCGCGACTCCGTGCGCCGAGAACACGACCTTCGCGCCTTCTGGCACGTCGTTCTCGTCTTCGACGAAGACGGCGCCGCGCTCCTCGAGCTCGCGGACGACGTGCACGTTATGCACGATTTGCTTCCTCACGTAGACCGGCGCGCCGTACAGCTCGAGCGCCCGCTCGACGGTCTCGACGGCCCGCTCGACGCCGGCGCAATAGCCGCGTGGCGACGCGAGCACCACCTTTTCGACCATCGGCGGCCAGTGTAGCCCCATCCCGCCGCGGGGCCTGCGGAGCTAGGAGAAGGCTCGCTACTCGGGGGGTCGACGCAGCGAGCCCTCTCCCGTGCCATCCGCATCGGTCATGACCGTGCCAGAGACCGCGGTTCGCACTTGCCCAGTGCCGGCCGACCATAACGCAGTGGCAGACCCACCGCCAATAGGCCGTTCGGCCCATTCTTGCAAGCCTCCGGCGTACCATTCGCGCGCAGTGAGTAGTGCAACCGAGTCGGTGCTGCTGAATGCGCTCCCGCTCTTCCTGCTGGCCGGCGCCTACCTGCTCGTCGCGGCGGCGCTCGTGCCGGCGGTCTGGCGCGACCGCGCTCGCGCGCACCCGCTCGACGTCGCGACGGTCGCGATCTTCCCGGCGGTCGCGTTCTCGGCGACCGCGCTCGGGATCGGCGTCGCGGTCGATCTGCGGCCTCTGGGCGGGCAACTCTGGCTGTCCTTCGCGGCCGCGCTCGTCGCGCTCGTGCCGGCGCTCCTCCTGCTGACGCGATGGAGCGACCGTCGGCTGCTCGTCGGCGGCGTTCGCCGCGTGCGCGAGGCGGAGGAGCTCGTCTCGCTCCGCGACCGCGAGCTCGGTGCGGTCGCCGAGCTCTCGACGGCCCTCGCCCGCGCCCGCGATCCGGAACAGGCTGCGCGACCGCTCGTCCAGGCGGTGCGGGGCTTGCTCGGGGTCGACTTCACCGCCGTCGCGCTGATCGACGACGCGCAGGGCGAGGCGCGGGGGGTGCTCGGCGAGCTCCACGGCGAGGACGTGGGCTGGTGGCGCGAGCTGCGTCTCGACCTCGTCGACGAGCCGTCGGGGATCGCGAGCGCCGTGTTCCACGCCGCGACGGTCGCGATCTACGACGTGGGGAGCTCGCGCCAGGTCAGCGCGCGTCTCGTCGAGCAGACCGGCGCGCAGAGTGGCATCTGGGTGCCGATGATCGCCGAGGAGCGCGTAGCCGGAGTGCTCGTCGCCGCGACCACCGAAGCGAAGCGCGCGTTCACCTCTGCCGAGATCGCGCTCGTCGAGGCGCTCGCCTCCGAGGCAGCGCTCGCGCTCGACCGACTGCGTTCCTCGGTTGCGCTCGCGGACGCGCTCGAGCGCGAGCAGGCCATCGCCGCGATCGCACGCAGGGTTCGCAATGAGATCACGAGCGAGGCGATCGTCGCAGCCGCGAGCGACGGGCTCCGCGCGGTGCTGCGGCTCGACGACGCGTCGGTCGAGCTCGGCGTGGCAGACGACGGCGAGGCTGGAATCCCGATCGCGGTCGGCAACGAACGGATCGGCATCCTCCGTCTCGAGCGTGCTGCTGCGCTCACCGAGGCCGAGCGCTCCCTCGCCGAGGCTGTCGCGCGCGAGATCGGCGTCGCGCTGCACACGGCGCAGCTCTTCGCCGACAACCGGCGGCGGCTCCGTCAGCACGCCGCGCTTCTCCACGCCGCGCAGGTCGTGACCAGCGAGCTCGAGCTCGACGCCGTCCTGCACCGCCTCGTCGGCGAGGTGACGAGGCTCCTCGGCGCCGACGCAGCCGACTGCTACCTCCTCGACCCGGAACGCAACGTGCTCCGCTGCGCAGCCGTGCACGGCTTCGGCGACGACCTCGTCGGCTTCGAGTTCCCGGCCAACCAGGGCGTCGCCGGACTCGCGCTCGAGCGCGGCAAGCCGGTGTCGGTCGAGGACTACGGCGGCATACCTGCCCACGTCCCGCACGACGCGTACACCGGCTTCTCGGGGGCGATGGTGGCGCCGATGGTCTGGGGCGGCGAGACGCGGGGCGTGCTCGGCGTCGGCATCCGCTCCGCCGAGCGCCGCTTCGGCGAGCAGGACACGAGCCTGCTCGAGGCATTCGCCGGTCTCGCGTCACTCGCGCTGCGCAACGCCGAGACGTTCGGCGAGCGCGCGCGCCAGCTCGGCGTCCAGCGCGCCTTCTACCGCATCGCGGCGGTGCTCTCGGAGCCGCTGTCGCTGACCGAGACCCTCGACGCGACCGCTCAGGCGGCCGCGGAGGCGCTGCACGGCGACTTCGCCGCCGTGCACATGCCGGAGCGGGGCGTGCTGACCCTCGTCGGTGCGTACGACCAGCCCGAGGCGCTGCGGAGGCTCGAGCTGCCGGTCGCGTTGCAGGACGCGGCCGCAGAGGCGCGCATGCTCGCGGTCACGCGGGTCGCCACGGACGACCGCCTCGACCACGCGTGGCGCGCCGCTCCGGTCGCGTCGCTCCTCGCGATCCCGGTCGAGGGCGTCGGCCGCGGGCTCGTGCTCGTCTGCTTCCGCGAGCCGCGCACGTTCTCGAGCGACGACCTCGAGCTCGCCCGCCAGCTCGCGCGCGCAGCACAGGGCGCGTTCGAGCGAAGCCGCCTGTACGAGGCCGAGCGCACGTCCCGCTCGCTCTCGCAACGCCTTGCGAACGCCGGCAGCAGCCTCGCGACCGAGCTCGACCCGGCGGCGGTCCTGCAGGAGGTCGTGACCCAGGCTGCGGCGCTGCTCGACG
>Ga0209579_10001976_pt1 | contig 16254 bp, 13 predicted proteins | sample Coa_R1_2_FD_187152 | JGI IMG/M metagenome (GOLD analysis project Ga0209579, IMG submission 187152) | Surface soil microbial communities from Centralia Pennsylvania, which are recovering from an underground coalmine fire - Coalmine... | ecosystem: Environmental > Terrestrial > Soil >... | reverse complement strand
TGGCTGGCGGGGTTCGGCTGATAGTAGCGCGGGTAGCGTTGCGAGGTCGCACCGAACAGCTGCTGCCAGCGGCGCCGGCGATGCAGCTTGTAGGAATGCTGCACCACATGGCCGGCCTCGTGGCGCAGGATGTTCATGCACGAATTCCAGGTGCCGCCCTCGACGTCGAGGATCATTTTCTTTTCCAGCCGCATCAGGCGGGGATGGGCGAGAAAGAACGGCATGGCGATGCCCGGCGAGTCTTCCGGGCTGAACCATTCCGAGGAAATCCAGGCGTGCGGCCGCACCGTGAGGCCGTGCTCGGCAAGCTCGTCGTGCAAGGTCAAGAGGCAGTCCTCGAGCCAGGTGCCCTCGACCTTCACGTGAAGGTTCTTGAGGCGGACCTTCAGGAGCTGCTCGTCAGGCAGCGCGGCCCAGGCGAATTTCTTGCTCATCCGTGCGCGAACCTGCAAACCGAGGGCGCCGATGGTGTCACGGCGGGCGGTGGCCGACAACGCCTAACCCCTCTGGCCAGGGCATTGCGGACCGGCGCGGGGCGCCATGACCTGCCAGCGCCGGCCGTCGCTTCGGGCGCCGCGACATTGACCGACACGGCGCGAGCGTCGCGGCGGACAATGCAAACAATGCGCAAGCCCTTGGCGCCGGAATCTTGACCGAGGCCGGACGGCCCTGTACTAGAAGTTGCATTCAGCGGAATGCCGCCGTGTCCAGCTCTTTTTTCCACTTTCCTTCTCGCGCTTGCCTGATTTCCATTCTGGGACTGTTGTTGTTTTGTTGGACCGTCGCCGGTCCGGCATCCGCGGCTCCTCCGGCCGGGCCGGTTCAAGCGAGCGGACCTTATGCTCTCGACGGCCAGATCGATTTCAATGTCCTCGATCAGGTGGAATACGACCCGCAGACTCGCAAGTTGGTCTTGTTGGGCCATCAGGACGATAAATACGACACGCCGGCCATTCCCTACCTTCAGTATCTCGCGACGCTGCTCGACCAACCCAATCCGGAATTTTCACTGAACTGGACGCCGGATTCGGAGCGACGGGTCGACGAACTGTTCCGCCGTCTCGACTCCGATGCAGAACGGGGAAAGCTGGAGCGCGAGTGGATCACCTGGACCGACAGTTCCCAGCACGTGACGCGGACCGGTCGCATTTTCCTGGAAATGTTCGGCGTGACGCCGCCCGACGAGGGCCCCGGCAATACCTGGGACAGCATGGATCATTTCCAGCTGTTGGCGGGCATTTTCGCCGCCACCCATCGCGGACCGGCTGCCGCGATGATGGACGCATTCGACAGGTTCTACCGGGCACGGCCCAACACGACCCAAGACGACTTCGCGGCCTTGTTTGCCGCGGCGGGCGTCCTCGATCTTTTCAATCAACCGAGCGTATCCGCGCGCGCCAGCACCGTCAGCCCCGCCGCGGCCGCGGGATCGGTTTACCGGGCGCTTTTCCAAAGCATCGACCAGGCGTTCAATTTCCCCAACCACGCGACCGCGAACGCGTTCGACCGCAGCATCGCGCAAGGCACGGCGCTGGCCGCCGCCATCCAGGTGGGCTTTGCCGAATTCCAGCGCCAACTGGGACCGTTGGCCAAAACCGCGCTCGATGAGCTGTGGACTTCGAAGCCGGAAATTCACGTGCCGCTTGCTGTGCTGAGCCCGTCGCTCGGCGGGTCATTGGTCGTGCAGCCCACCTATCTCGGAATAGACGGCAATTCGTTGCTGGCCAAATTGATGTTCGATGTCGACTACACCGCCAAGGCGCTGATCAATACACCCGAGCTCGCGGCGACCGTTCCGGGATACCAGACCGAGCATGCGTTCAGGCGCAGTCATCCGGATTCGGCCAACACACACCAATCCTCGGCTCGCCTCTGGGTATCCATCGATAAAATAGACGCCAGCAGCTCGACCGACGACAACACCCTCGCTTTCAAGAACGTGGCGATGCGGATCAACGTTCGCCGGCTTGGCCCGGACGGCAAGGATCTGCCGAACCAGCAACCTGGCGACTATGAACAGCTGCTGACGTCTTTGTATGATGGTTTTGCGCAGGGCTTCTCGCCGTTGTTCCACGAATTTCGCGAGGCCGCCAAGCTTGCCTATGCGGCGCAATGGTTGAAGAGCCGGGATTCCGGATTCAAATTGCCGACCGAGGGACGCGGTTCCTGGCAGAGCCCGCAGACAGTGCCCGGAATCATGTTTGTCAGCTGGTACCATGGACCTTCACAGCAGGACGTGATGGCGATCAGCGCGATCGGCGGAGATTCTCTGCGCCTGCCGGCAGCCGGCGCGATTGCCAAGGATCCCGCGATCAAGTCGGCAACCGATGTGATCGCGACGGGGCCCGCCAGCCACATCGAAACAGCGGTGCCGGGGGCGCAGCAAGGCCCAAAAGTCATCCAAGCCGCGCGAACGGGGACGAAAGATAGGGACGATTGCAAACAATATAACCCGGCGTACGCCAGAGTTTATGTGATTCGGCGCACGCGAGACCTCAAAGACGCTATGGCTCGTAGCGCCAACTACGTGACCATGGCGGTCGCCGTAGCGGCCGACAATAAGAACTGTGAGCACAAGCTGATCTCGGGAAGCGAGGGAGATTACCTGCGGCCGGGCGTGCGAACCGCGGTGCCACCGCGGCCCGATGAATTTGTCGTGGACGGTTTCGATCACGCCGAGCGAAACATCGTCAGCGCCGTCATGTCGAGCCCTGGCTGGAACCTTACGGGCAAACCGATAGGGGCCACCAGGGACATCTGCTGTCTCTGCGAAGCGGCAATCGTTTCGGTCGGGGCTGTAGCCGTGACTCCAATCAAACCAGACTGCCACTAGAAGCGGTCTGCGACTGCGTTGACATGACGGGCGGGGCGCGTCTGTCCTTGGCGCCGACGGCAATTTTCCTTGCGGCGCTCGGCTTGCTATGCTGATCGTCGCCGGTAGGCGGCAACGCCGGCGAGCGATGGATCGCAAAATGAGCGACAGTATCAAGAGCCCCGAACAGAGCGACCAAGATGTCCTCGCCTTCGAGATCGCCGACGAGGCACTGGAAGCCGCCGCGGAAAAATCCCATCCGGCTTTCACCCTGATCGGGTCGCCGACCGTCAGCGTCCTGGTGGCGTGCTGCGGCTGATCGTGACATCGGATAGCGACGCAATCGTGTCCAGCGTCTTCGATCTCCTTGAGAACTACAACGGCGCTATCACCGCGCTTGCGACAATTACAATTAGCATCTTCACTCTCGTTTTAGTATTGTCACTCGCCGACAAGCTATCTTAACAAAGGAAGCGGTCCGCATTTCCGAACGTGCCTTGATCAGCGCCGAGCGTGCTTTTGTTTTTCTCGAAGATTTTGATCCGGAAATAGTGTACGGGCGGCGCGGAACCCAAAGCGGTGCCTCCAATAACTTAACGGTCAGTCAGCTTGCCATCAGACCGCGCTAGCGAAATGGCGGTAACACACCAACAAAGGACATGACGGTTATTGTTAATTGGACTCCTTGGTCCGGCGGTCTGCCTGCGCAATTCAACTATGCTTATGGAGAGAACGTTGTACCTACCCCCATGTTTTTGGGGCCAAAGGCGACAGAGTGGAGTGAACCCATCAGAATCCCCGCACAAGTCGCAACGGCAGCGCTCCATGGTGGAGAGAGTATTTTTATCTGGGGACGAGTCGAATATCGCGGGATCGACTAAGGCAGGGACAAAGAATCCGCGTCGGGCTTCGCCACGCTGGCGATCAACTGATCCGACCGTGCCAGGAATCGCTTGAGCAGTGCCGAAGTATTCGACCGATTGTAGCCGAGAACCAATTCGATAGTCGGCGCATCGCCCTGCAGCCGGCGAATGACAACTGACGACGGCAGCATCAGCTTGACGTAGAGCGGCATCAGGGTCACGCCACCCGTCGACGTCACCAGCGAAAGCACTGACGAAATGTTTTCAGCGTCGTATTGCGGTTTCAGCATGACACCGAACTTGGCTGCGTAGTTATCGATCACCGCTTTCAGTGCCGGCGCCCCCCGTGTCGGCGTGATGTAGGTCTCGTCCGCGAGATCCTGCAGGCGCACCGCTTTCTGCGCGGCAAGGCGGTGGCCGGCCGGTAGCACCGCGACCAGCGGCTCCCTGATCAGAGGTTTGAACGCGATACCGGGCGCATCCTTCTCGCGGCGCAGAAACGCCACGTCCACTTTGCCGCGCATCAGTGCGCCCGCAAGCTCCGGCGATGACCGGCTCGCCAGTGTGATCTCGACGTCCGGCTGCTCGCCGCGCAGGATGCGCAGCGCCTCCGGCAGCCACACCAACTCCTGTCCGGCGAGAAAGCCGATCGTGAAGGCCCGCTTGTCCGGCTGGGCGGCGCGACGCGCGGCTTCGCCCGCCGCATCGACTTGAAGCAGCGCCAGACGCGCGTGATCGAGAAAAGTACGGCCGGCCGCGGTGAGCGCGACGCCACGCGCGCGGCGCTCCAGCAAGGGGACGCCAACCTCGAGTTCCAGGTCGCGGATCTGACGGCTCAGCGATGGCTGCGCGGTATGGAGCCGCCGTTCGGCGGCATTGGTCAGGCTGCCTTCTTCGGCAACAGCAACGAAATAGCGCAGATGGCGCAGCTCCATGGCCCGCGATCCATACTTTAAAAGTATGACTAGAGCATACGAAGTCTTGGTTTTCCTGGCAAGCCCAGCCCAACTTCATGCCCGAAGGCGATGCATGGCGCATCGTCCCAGATCAGGAGCAAACCCATGACAATGCTTGCCAACAAGACCGCTCTGGTCACCGGCGCCTCCAGGGGCATGGGCCGAGCCACCGCGCTTGCGCTCGGCGCCGCCGGCGCCCGCGTCATCGTCCACTACGGCCGCAACGCCGACGAAGCCAAAGCCGTCGTCGATCAGATTCGCGCGCATGGCGGCCAAGCCGAAGCCGTTGCCGCCGACCTCGCCGCGCCGGACGGCGCGCACGTGCTCGCCGCGGAGGTGCGCAACCGCGTCGCCGGCAAGCTCGACATTCTGGTGTCCAACGCCGGCATCTCCAGCGCCGACACGATCGAGACCCTATCGGTGAAGGAGTTCGACAGCCTGTTCGCCGTCAATGTCCGCGCGCCGTACTTTCTGGTGCAGCAACTGCTGCCGATCATGAGCGAAGGCGGCAGCATCGTGTTCGTGTCGTCACTCGGGGCGCGGGCCGCCGTCGGCGCGCTCGCCGCCTATGCCAGCACTAAGGGCGCCATCAACACGCTGGTGAAATATCTCGCCTCGGCGCTCGGCCCGCGCGGCATCCGTGTCAACGCGGTCGCGCCCGGCGTGATCGATACCGACATGTCGAATTTCACCAAGACCGAAGCCGGCCGCGCCACGGTGATGGGCATGCAATCGCTCAAGCGCATCGGCCAGCCGGACGACGTCGCTTCCGTCATCGCATTCCTCGCATCCGATGCATCGCGGTGGATCACCGGCGACATCATCGCAGTCGACGGCGGCTCAAAGCTTTGAGCCGCCGGCCAAATCGTTACCCGAACAAAACCGTCGCCCGAACAGATGGAGCAAGCCATGAGCCTTTGTGTCTCCTGCACCGAAACCCGGCCGCGCGCGGTGCTGGCAAACGTGACCACCACCGCGGTTGCGGTGACCACGGCCATGACATTCGCGGCAAGCGGCGCTGCGCCCACCGCGCTCTACCACCAATACCAGGACAGTTTCGGGCTCACTTCGTTTGCGATCACCATCATCTTCGCCGCCTATGTCTTGAGCCTCCTAGCGGCGCTGCTCACAGTCGGCTCGCTGTCGGACTTTATCGGACGACGGCCGGCCATTCTCGCGGCACTGGTCCTGAACATGGTTTCCATGGCGATGTTCATGACCGCCGGCTCGGAAGCGTCCTTGATCGCCGCACGCGCGCTGCAAGGCTTTGCCACCGGACTTGCGACCGCTTCGCTCGGCGCCGCTATCCTCGACAACGATCGCAGCCGCGGACCGATCCTCAACAGCATCACGGCATTCTGCGGCCTGACCGCCGGCAGCCTCGGCGGCGCAATTCTGGTCACTTACGCGCCCGATCCGCGCCAGCTCGTTTATGTCGTGCTTCTGGCCCTGTCCGCCATCGAGGCCGCCATCCTTTGGTTCATGCCGGAAACCGCCGCAGTGCGCGCCGGCGCCATCGCGTCGCTGCGGCCTCACGTCAATGTCCCCGCTGCGGCCAGCCGCCCGATGGCGCGGGCCACGCCGGTGACGATCGCAACCTGGGCACTCGGCGGCTTCTACTTCTCACTGATGCCGGCGCTGGTGCGCGTCGCGACCGGCGTGACCCTTCCGGTGGTTGGCGGACTTGTCGTCAGCGCGCTGACATTGAGTGGCGCGATCAGCGTGCTGTGGCTGCGGTCGGCGTCGCCTCGCCGGATGCTGCGCGTCGGGACCGTTGTGCTGGCCGCCGGCGTCACGGTCACGCTGGCCGGAGTGCGCGAACAACTCGTGTGGCTGATGCTGGTCGGCACGGCGATCTCGGGTATCGGTTTTGGCGCAACCTTCTCCGGCACCATGCGGACCGTGTTGCCTCTCGCGCGGACGGACGAACGTGCCGAACTTTTGGCAGCGTTCTACGTCGTCGGTTATCTGTCGTTCAGCCTTCCCGCGGTTCTCGCCGGACTCACCGTGCCGATGGTGGGACTCACGGTCGCCGCCTATGTGTATGGCGCGGTCGTTATCCTCATGGCGCTGGCCTCGACCATCGCTGTCACTTTCTCAAGAGATTGAGGCTCTCGGCTCTAGAGCATGATCCCCGAAAAAGCCTGCCCTCGGACTTGATCCGAGGGTGGGCGCCGGTTTTCGGATAAGATCATGCTCCAATGAAGATTCTGGACTATGATCCGATTCAATTGAATTGGATCATAGTCCAGGCGCCAATTTTCCTTGCGTATCTCAGTTTGCTAAGGTGGCTTCGCTGACAGCTTAGGACATGGATGTACCGATGAACGACAAGATCGAAGGCACCGAACGCGACGACCAAGACCTCTTGGCCTTCGAGATCGCCGACGAGGCGCTGGAAGCCGCGGCGGAAAAATCCCATCCGGCTTTCACCTTGATCGGGTCGCCGACCGTCAGCGTCCTGGTGGCGTGCTGCGGCTGATCGTGACAGTGCAGCGCGCGAAGCGCCGCGCCCACGGAGCGTGCCCACGCCCACTCTATCCTTACTGCTCCCATGCTGGGGTGGGTGGTGTCCAATTCCGAGAGGCTTGTCCTAATTCGGCTTTTCCACGGTTCCAGTTTCGTTTCTGGAACGAAATACCCGCCTGCGTCGTTCACGCCAGGGGCATGTTTTTTGACGTGTTGGAGGGTGCGTATGTCAGAGACTGGAGAATATCGGGCGCACGCGGCCGAGTGTGTCCGCCTTGCTCAACAGACTGCCGACCCGCAAAGCAAAGGTTCCCTTCTCGATATGGCCCGCGCTTGGCTGGCCCTTGTCGCTCAGGGCGAGAAAAACAATGACGCTCCCACCTTGGTCTATCAGACGCCGGAACCCCGCCAACAGGTCACCCAACAGCAGCAACCGCAGCCGAAGAAGGGGGTAGGTCGCCTCAATTGATGCGGAACAAGCTGCCTCTGAGTGATTTGACATAGTGCGGGGCGGAATTGGCGGTCGGTGCTATGTCAAAGCTCCCGGGAATGGCGTGGCCCGATGCCATGCTCGACATCGTGAAAGGGCTTCCCCGCTGTTACCAAACGTCGGCGGAACTGCCGCCGCATATTGCGAGGCTTCTCGACCGGATTGGGCAAGGCCAGGCGCTTCAGCAACAACAGCCACAACCCAACAAAAGGGAAAAGGCATTCAGTATTGGGCTATCGCCGGATTCCCGCGGATAACATTTGCGACAAATAGCCAAGTGGCCTTGCAGCCGAGCGACGCTGCGGCAAGAAGCTCCGCCACTCACGTGCGCGGGGCTTTCTTAATACAAGCGGTCTTGTCAGAATCCAAACGCCGAATGAAATGTTGCTAAGATAACCCCGAGCGCGATTGCGCTTCCAAGCACGACAAATTCGATTTTCACGTTTGGAATGCTCGCCGGCGGATCGTCATTGACGAATGGCGAACGGGGCGTCGTGACCGGCCATTCCAGGGCCCACTTCAACCTAGCAGGGCCAACGGCATCCCGCATCGATACCTCCCCGTGATCTGAATTGAGTGCTGTTGGCTAATGCGCCAAAGCATACGCCGCCTTCCCACGATGCTTCACTGAATGAGCAGCGAGGGCTGACGAGTTCTGCTGCTCGACCAATTCAGCACACCGTATCCATCGCTGGGCGATGCTACGCCATACGGTCTTGTTCTCGCGATCCCGCGTGACTTTCGCCATAAGCTCGCATTCGGCGGCAAATCGCAGAAACCGTTCTGACGTGTCCATGGGCCGACCTCCGTGCTCGTCAAGATATCCTGAGCAGGCCAACGTAATTGCCCTTGAATGGTTCCGGTCCAACCCTGCCCAAATATTATGCAGCCCACTGTGCGCGCTCCAAGAGGCGCGCGCCGCATCGCCAGATGCGGCGGTAGTACCCAGCGTTGGCCGGCGTTCCGCTTCCTTCATTTATTTCTTCGTAGCCCGGGTTGAGCAGAGCGAAACCCGGGAGCAGCAGTCGAGCCGAACCTTCGTTCCCGGATTGCGCTGCGCTCAATCCGGGCTACGAAACTGAGACGCGCCGCGAGAACATGAGATTCCCCAGAGGCTGGCTCAACGAACTCCCTCTCCCCAGAGGGGAGAGGGTTGGGGTGAGGGGGTTCGGAAGATTCAGAATAAAACTCCACCGTCTGAACCCCCTCATCCTGTCCTTCTCCCAATCAGCGCGTTTACGCGCGTCTTCGACGCGCTATGGGGGAGAAGGAAGGCAGCGCGCCGGCCGAGTTCTGATGGAACGACACGCATGCTTCACTTTTTCGGCCGGCCGCTGCATATGATCGCCGCGCAGTCGGATCGCAACACGTGCACAATGACATCGTACCGGTTCTGGTGATCGGCGGCGGCCCGGTCGGCCTCGCGCTCGCCGGCGATCTCGGCTGGCGCGGCATTGCCTGCACGCTGGTCGAGCAGAGCGACGGCTCGATCTATCAGCCGCGCATGGATCTGGTCGGCATCCGCACCATGGAATTCTGCCGGCGCTGGGGTCTGGTGCCGGCGGTCGAAGGCTCGCCCTACCCGCGCGACTACGCCCAGGACAATATCTATCTGACCAGCCTCACGGGTTACGAGTTGGGACGCGAGCGCTTTCCCGGCATCGGCCAGGCGCCGCCGCCGAAGGAAAGCCCGCAGCGGCGCGAGCGTTGCCCGCAAAACATGTTCGATCCGATTTTGCGCGCCTTTGCGGCTTCGCAAAAAAACGTCGCGCTGCGCTACCGCACGCGGCTGGTCTCGTTCACGCAAAACGCCGACTTGGTCACGGCGGTGATCGAGAATGCCGAGACCGGCGCGCGCGAGGAAATTCTGGCGCGTTACATCATCGGCTGCGACGGCGCGCGCAGCCTGGTGCGCGAGACGCTCGGCATCGCCATGCAGGGCAATCCGGTGCTGACCTACACCACCAACGTCATCTTCCGCTGCCCGCACCTGCTCTCGCTGCACGACAAGGGCAAGGCCTATCGCCACATCTTCATCGGGCCGGAAGGCACCTGGGCGACCATCGTCGCCATCAACGGCCGCGATGAGTGGCGCTTTTCCATCATCGGGGGCGCCGAGCAGCGCGACTACTCCACCGATGACATCAAGGCGGCGATCCGCCGCGCCGTCGGCCGCGATTTCGATTTCGAGATTTTGAGCGTGCTGCCCTGGGTGCGCCGCGAACTGGTCGCCGAGCGGTATCGCGGCGGCCGCGGTTTTATCGCCGGCGATGCGGCGCACGTCATGTCGCCGACCGGCGGTTTTGGCATGAATACCGGCATCCAGGACGTGGTCGATCTGTCGTGGAAGCTTGCCGCCATGATCGAAGGCTGGGGCGGCGGTCGCCTCCTCGATTCCTACAGCATCGAACGCCAGCCCATTGGGATGCGCAACGTCACCGAGGCGAGCGGCAATCTGCGCCGCATGTTGTCGGTTCCCCCTCACCCAAATCTCCTCGATGACACGCCGCAGGGCGCGGCGACGCGCGAAAAAGTCGGCCGCGAATTTTCCGAGACCATGCGCCGCGAATGGTTCACGCTCGGCGCCCATCTCGGCTACCGCTACGAAGCCTCGCCGATCTGCTGGCCCGACGGCACCACGGCGCCGCCCGACGACCCGCGCGCCTATGTGCCGACGGCGCGGCCCGGCCACCGCGCGCCCCACGCCTTCCTCGCCGATGGCCGCTCGACGCTCGATCTGTTCGGGCGCGGGTTTGCGCTGCTCGGCTTTGGTGCGAACGCGGCCGAAGCGGCGCCGCTCCTTGAGGCGGCGCAAAAGCGTCATCTGCCGCTGACCTTTACGGCGATTACCGAGCCGCATATTGCCGCGCTTTACGAGCGCAAATTCGTCCTCGTGCGCCCTGACGGCCATGTCGCCTGGCGCGGCGACCGCATGCCGGAAGACGCGCCATGCGTTATCGACGTGGTGCGCGGCGCCGCCGATCGCGGTAAGATGAATTGAACCATTCCCTGCAGCCGAGGCATCCGATGAAGGTCCCCTCCCGCGAAGAACTCGCCCAATCCGGCACACTCGAAGATCTCTACGGCAAGCTCGGCCAGATCGGCATCGCGCCGGGCTGGGCCAAGAAGGTCGCCTCGTTGTGGCCGGAGCCGAAGAAGAATTTCGTGCCGGCGCACTGGAAATACGAGCAGGCGCGCGGCGCGCTCGATGCCGCCGGCCGGCTGATCAACACCGAGCTCGCCGAGCGGCGCAATCTCATCCTCTATAATCCGGCGTCGGATGCGAGCTATGGCACCGTGCGCACCATGGTGGCGGCCTATCAGATGATCATGCCGGGCGAATGGGCGCGCTCGCATCGCCATACGCCGAACGCGCTGCGGCTCATTCTGGATTCCGATGCCGGCGTCTACACCGAAGTCGACGGCGTCAAGATCGCCATGGAGCCCGGCGACGTGCTGCTCACGCCGAACTGGTCGAGCCACGGCCACGGCAACGACAGCCGCGCCTGCGCCTATTGGCTCGATTTCCTCGACGTGCCGCTGGTGCAACTGCTCGAGCCGATGTTCTTCGAGCCGAACGAGGAGGAAGGCGAGAGCCACGCGGCGTCCAACAGCACGCCGCCGACCAAAGATTCGCCGTTCGTGTTCCCGTTGAGCGAAACGCTCAAACGCCTCGACGCCGCGGCGCCGACGCCGGCGGGCCGGTTCGGCACCCAGGTCGAGCTCGGCAATCCGGCCATGGACACCATCGGGCTGCACATGATGCGGCTTGCGCCCAAGGTCAAAACCGCGCCATACCGCACCACCGCGAATAATATGTACGCGGCGGTCCAAGGCTCCGGCGCCACCACGGTCGACGGCCAGCGCTTCGAATGGCGCCGCGGCGACGTCATCGCCGCGCCGGCCTGGCTGCCGCACTTCCACGAGGCCGCCGAAGACGCGCTCATCCTGCGCGTCACTGACGAGCCGGTGATGCAGCGCCTCGGCTTCCATCGCGTGGAAGGCGAAACGCCAGCCGCGCATTGAACGAGCGGAAAACTGAGCGGCGCCAAACAGCAGCGCGTTGCGGTGGTCGGCGCCGGGCTCGGTGGCCTGACCGCCGCCGGCTTTTTGCAGCGCGCCGGTTTTACCGTCAAAGTCTACGAGCAGGCGCCGGCGTTCTCGCGCATCGGCGCCGGAATAATTCTTTCCGCCAACGCCACGAAGGTGCTGCGCCGCCTAGGCCTCGAGGACGCGCTGATCTCAGCCGGCATCAAATCGCGGCAATATATCAGCCGCGTTTGGGACAGCGGCGCGACGATGTACGAGATCGCGTTCGACGAAGCGAGCGAGCGCCGTTTCGGCGGCGCTTACGTCCATATCCATCGCGGCGACCTGCACACCGTGCTGGCGCACGCCGTCGCTCCCAGCACGATCGCGTTCGATCATCAGCTGGTGGACCTGGAAGAGAAAGCGAGCGCGGTGCGCCTGATCTTTGCCAACGGCGCGTCCGCCGAGGCCGATATCGTCATCGGCGCCGACGGCATCCGCTCAAAAGTGCGGGACTATCTGCTCGGTGCCGAGCCGCCGCGTTTTTCCGGCGCAGCCGCCTATCGCGCGATCTTTCCGGCGCATCGCCTCAACGGCGTAAAGATTCCCGATTGCACCAAATGGTGGGGCACCGATCGGCACTGCCTGCCCTATTACCTGACCGGCAGACGCGACGAGGTTTACGCCATCGGCGTCGTGCCGGTGTCGCATTGGGAGGGCGACGAGGCCTCGGTGCCGACGACCCGGGAGCAATACCTGGCCTCATTCGCGCACTTCCACGCCGATCTGCAGCGCGTGTTGCAGGCCGTGCAGAGCGTCAGCCTGTGGCCGATCTACGATCGCCCACGCAACGATTGCTGGAGCGGCGGCCGCGACAGCCGCATCGTGCTCCTGGGCGACGCTTGTCATCCGGTGCCGCCCTATATGGCCGCGGGTGGCGCCATGGCGGTGGAGGACGCCGCGATCTTGAGCCGCTGCCTGACCACATGCGACGACCGCGCGGCAGCGTTCGCGTCCTACATGGCGACACGGATACCGCGGGTCGCCGACGTGCAGCGCATCTCGCTCGAGAACAGCTGGATGCGCGGACCGACCGCCACCGACTGGTTTTATTGCTACGATCCCTGCACCGCGCCGCTTGCGCCGCCAGCTTGAATGCAGCGATGTCAGAGCCCGACCCCAAACCGGATCCCAAACCTGATCCAATGATTGCGCGCGACTTCGTCGGTTACGGCGAGACGCCGCCGCATCCGCGCTGGCCCGGCGGCGCGCTGATCGCGGTCAACTTCAATCTCAACATCGAGGGTGGCGGCGAATCGTCCCTGATCAACGGCGACGAGGAGTCCGAGGGCATGCTCAACGACATCGGCGTGAGCGCCCAGCGCGGCCGGCGCGTGCCGCTGGTCGAATCGGTCTTTGAATACGGCAGCCGCCGCGGCGCTTGGCGGGTGCTCAAGGTGCTGCACGATTTTGCTGTCAAGGCGAGCATCCTCGGCGTCGCCAGCGCGCTCGAGCAAAATCCCGCATTGGCCAAGGCCTGCGTGGCGCAGGGCCACGAAATCGTCAGTCACGGCTATCGCTGGATCGACTACGGCGCCGTCGCCGAAGCGGTCGAGCGCGAGCACATCCGGCGCGCCGTCGACATTTTGACCAGGCTCTGCGGCATGCGGCCGGTCGGCTGGATGACGGGCCGGCCCGGCCCCAATACACGGCGGCTTTTGGTCGAGGCCGGCGGATTCTTATACGACCGCGATTCGCTCGCCGACGAATTGCCCTATTGGCTGCAAATCGCCGATCGACCGCATCTCGTCATTCCCTATTCGTACGAGGCGAACGACAATCGCTTCAACGAGAACAGCGGCTTCTCCACCGGCGAACACTTTTTCACCTATATGCGCGACGCATTCGATGTGCTCTACCGCGAAGGCAAAGACGGCGCGCCAAAGCTGCTCTCCATCGGCCTGCATGACCGGCTCATCGGCCGGCCTGGCCGCTGCCAGGGCCTGATCAAGATCCTCGACTATATGCGCGGCTTCGACCGGGTCTGGTTTTGCACCGGCGCCGATATCGCGCAACACTGGCGCCAGGAGTTTCCGGCGGCCGGCGGCGCCATACGCACGCCGGAGAAATGAGTGGAACAAGATGGTAGCCGCGCCCGTTCCGCTGTGAGAATATCGCCGCCCCACCACGGCCAATCTGACCATCGCATCATGAATGCAGGCATCGGACAAACGGTACGCCGCAAGGAAGACGCACGCCTCGTCACCGGGCGCGGCAATTACAGCGACGACGTCAATCTGCCGGGGCAAGCCTACGGCGCCGCGGTGCGTTCGCCGCATGCCCATGCGCTGATCCGTTCGATCGACGTCACCGCGGCGCGCGCCATGCCCGGCGTGCTCGCGGTGCTGACCGGCCAGGACGCGTTGGCCGACGGGCTCACGCGCATTCCGCATCTTGCCGCCGCCGGCACGCCGCCCGACATCGTGCTGCACAACCGCGACGGCTCGCCGGTGCCGGTGGCGCCGCATCACGTGCTGGCGACCGATCGCGTCCGCCATGTCGGCGCCGCGGTCGCTTTCGTCATCGCCGAGACGATCGCCCAGGCCAAAGACGCCGCCGAGAAAGTGATCGTCGATTACGAGCCGCTGCCGGCGGTGATCGACGCGACGGCCGCCGTCGAACCCGACGCGCCGCGGCTCTATGACGACTTGCCCAACATCATGATCGACGCCGAGGTCGGCGACGCCAAAGCGACCGACGCGGCGTTCGCGCGCGCTGCCCACGTGACGCGGCTCGACACCTGGGTCAATCGCGTCACCGGCGTGCCGATGGAGCCGCGTGCCGCCGTCGGCGTCTACGATCCGGCCACCGAACGCTACACGCTCTATGCCGGCTCCGGCGGCATCGTGCGGCAGAAGAAAGAGATCGCGGCGATCTTGAGCGTGCCGTTCGAATCGGTGCGCGTCGTCGCCCACGAGATCGGCGGCAATTTCGGCACCCGCAACAGCTTCTTTCCCGAATTCGCGCTGGTGGTCTGGGGCTCGCGCAAGGTCGGGCGCCCGGTGAAATGGACCGCCGAGCGCCACGAGGCGTTCGTCACCGACTATATGGGCCGCGACCTCACGGTCTCCGCCGAGCTCGCCCTCGACGCCGACGGCCGCTTCCTGGCGCTGCGCACCAACAATCTCAGCAATGTCGGCGCGCACAGCGGGTCCTATGTGCCGCTGGTCAAGGGCGTTGGCCTGGCGACATCGGGCTATCGCATTCCGGTCTCGCACATCCGCGCGCGTGCCGTCCTATCGACCACCATGTGCACCACGCCGTACCGCAGCGCCGGCCGGCCGGAAGTCATCTATGTCATCGAGCGGCTGATCGACAAAGCCGCGCTTGAGCACGGCTTTGATCGCGTCGCGCTGCGCAAGCGCAATCTCATTCCGCCGTCGGCGTTTCCCTACAAGAACCCGCAAGGCATCACCTACGACAACGGCACCTATCGCGTGGTGATGGATCGCGCCATGGCGCTCGGCGATTGGGCGGGTTTCAAGCGCCGCCGCGCCGAAGCGCGCAAGCGAAAGCGCCTGCGCGGCATCGGGCTGTGCTGCTATCTCGAAACCACCGGCGGCTACCCGCGCGAGCGCGCCGACATCACCGTGCATCCGCAAGGCCGCGTCGACGTCGTGGTCGGCACGCTCTCGAGCGGGCAAAGCCACGAGACCACGTTTGCGCAATGCGTGGCGGAGTGGCTCGGCGTGCCGTTCGACGACGTCTATGTCGACGAGAGCGACACCGACATCGTCAAGGAAGGCGGCGGCTCGCACTCGGCGCGCTCGATGCGGCTTGCCGGCATCGTCATGGGCAATGCCTCGGATCTGATCGTCGAGAAGGGCAAGAAGATCGCCGCCCACATGCTGGAAACCGCCGAAGACGATATCGCTTTCGCCGGCGGCCGCTTCACCGTCAAAGGCACTGACCGCTCGGTCGGCATTTTCGACGTCGCCGCGGCGGCGGCCGACGGCAAGAGCGTGCCGGAAGATTTGCGCGGACCGCTGGCGGCGACCGCCGACGAGACCATCAAGCAGCTCGGCTTTCCCTACGGCGCCCACGTCTGCGAGGTCGAGATCGATCCGCAAACCGGCAACCTCGATCTTGTGCGCTACACCGCGGTCGACGACGTCGGCCGTGCCATCAACCCGATGGTGGTCGACGGCCAAACCCACGGCGGCGCCGCGCAGGGCATCGGCCAGGCGCTGTGGGAGTGCTGCACTTACGATGCGCATGGGCAGCTGCTGTCGGCGTCGTTCATGGACTACGCCATGCCGCGCGCCGATCTGTTGCCGTCGTTCACCACCGATATCAGCGAAGTGCTGACCCCGACCAACCGGCTCGGCGTGCGCGGCGCCGGCGAAGGCGGCACCACCGGCGCGCTCGGCGCCGTGGTCAATGCCGTGGTCGACGCGCTTGCCGAATTCGGCGTGACCCACATCGAAATGCCGGTGACGCCGGAACGCATCTGGCGCGCCATCCAATCAGCCAAAGCGTGACGCGCAGGGAGTAACCATGCCCGATATTCTGACTCAGCAAGACGGAGCGATCCTGCGCATCACCTTGAATCAGCCGGAGCGCGGCAATGCCGTG
>Ga0209579_10001974_pt1 | contig 16261 bp, 22 predicted proteins | sample Coa_R1_2_FD_187152 | JGI IMG/M metagenome (GOLD analysis project Ga0209579, IMG submission 187152) | Surface soil microbial communities from Centralia Pennsylvania, which are recovering from an underground coalmine fire - Coalmine... | ecosystem: Environmental > Terrestrial > Soil >... | reverse complement strand
CGACGCCTCGCGGCGCAGCCGCTTCAACGCCGCCAAGCCGTGCCTGTCCGACGCCGAGCTCGCCCAGATCGCCACCGTCGACGGGACGCACCACGCGCTCGTCGCCTGGGTCGCGAGCGATCCTCAGCCGGCGGCGCTCGCACAACTCGTCCGCGCGTGCCGCTCCACCGCGGAGATCGCGTTCGTCGTCGCCGACGTCCACCAGCACCAAGGCATCGGATCGGCGCTGACATCGATGCTCCTCGACGATGCGCGGGCGGCCGGCATCACCGAGATCACGGCGCAGGCGGCGACGGACAACCGCGCCGCGCTGGCGCTCATCCGCCGCACGGCCTGCATCACCGACATCCGGCTCGACGGGCCGGAGCAGTCGATCCGCGCCGCCATCGCGTAGATTCAAGACAGTGCTCGACGTGCGGTCTCTCCTTGAGGACGCCGGTCCCGGCGACCTCGATCTCTGGGCGAGGACGATCAACCCGCAGTTCGTCCGCGTCCTCCGCACCATCGGCTTCGACCGGCCGTGGGCGCGCGCCGAGGGCGCGCACCTCTACGACACCGACGGAGTCCGCTACCTCGACATGCTCGGCGGCTTCGGGATGTACAACGTCGGCCGCAACAACCCGCGCGTCCGCGATGCGCTCGTGCAGGCGCTCGGACTCGACACGCCGGGGATGCTCGCGATGGGCGTCACCGCGCTGCCGGGGCTTCTCGCCGAGCGGCTGCTCGCGCTGACGCCGCCGCGTCTCGAGCGCTGCCTCTTCACGAGCACCGGCACCGAGGCGGTCGAGGCCGCGTTCAAGCTCGGACGCGCGGCGACGAAGCGTCCGCGCGTCATCTCCACCGATCACGCCTTCCACGGGCTCACGCTCGGGGCGCTGTCGGCGAACGGCAACGCCGAGTTCACGGACCGCTTTGGCCCGCTGCTGCCCGGCTTCGAGCGCGTGCCATTCGGCGACCTCGACGCGCTCGAGACAGAGCTGAGGCGCGAGGACGTGGCCATCTTCATCGTCGAGCCGATCCAGGGGAAGGGCGTGAACATGCCGCCCGCCGGATATCTCGAGGGCGCGCAGGCGCTCTGCCGCCGCTACGGCACGCTCTTCTGCGTCGACGAGGTGCAGACCGGCTTCGGTCGCACGGGGACGATGTTCGCGTTCGAGCACTGGGGCCTCGAGCCCGACCTCGTGCCGGTGTCGAAGTCGCTGTCGGGCGGCTACGTGCCGGTCGGCGCGCTGCTCATGGCGAAGGCCGTGCATGAGGCGGTCTTCGACTCGATGGAGCACGCCGTCGCGCACGGCTCGACCTTCGCGCCGAACGAGCTCGGCATGGTCGCCGGCCTAGCCACGCTGCAGGAGCTGGAGGACGAGCAGCTCGTCGCGCGCTCCGCCCGCCTCGGCGCGAAGCTCCTGGAGCTGACGACGCCGTTCGTGGACGAGCTCGACGTCGTCCGCGACGTGCGCGGCCTCGGGCTCATGTGGGCGATCGAGTTCCAGGGCGACGGGCTGACGTACCGCATGCTCGAACGCGCGCAGCGCGGCCTGTTCGCGCAGCTCGTCGTCGTGCCGCTCTTCACCGACCACCACATCCTCACGCAGGTCGCGGGGCACAAGATCGCGGTGCTGAAGGTGCTGCCTCCGCTCATGCTCTCCGACGACGATCTCGACGAGTTCGTCGGGGCGCTGCACGAGACGATCGAGAGCGCGCAGCGCATGCCGCGCTCACTGACGAAGTTCGCGCTGACCGCCGCTAGAGCTCGGTGAGATCCGAGTGGCGCGCGTCGAAGCACGCGCGCGCCCACTGCTCCGCGGCAGCGACGATCTCGACCACGGCGCCATCGGCGCTCGGCGGCATCGCGACGACGACCTGGTGGAGCGACGCCTCGACGTCGCCGCCGAACTCGTGGCGCTCCTCGGAGACGATCTCGAACGCCGGCGCGAACCCGCGCAGCGCGTGGGCGAGGTCGTCGATCTCCGCCCGCGTCACCTCGCGGCCGGTCATGAGGCCGAAGTTGATGCGCACCTCGAGGCCCGGGGGCTCGTGCTCGCGCACGCGGAAGGCGACGGCCGGCTCCATTAGTTCGATCTCGGCTCCCAGCCGAACTTGTACGCGGCGACGATCACGCCCGCGATTCCCCATGCGGCGAGAACGCCGATCGACGTTCCCTGCGACCAGAACGAGTGTTTGTGGAGATAGACGGCATTCGAGATGTTGACGAGGTACTTGAGCGGGAGCGCGTCACCGATTGCGCGCAGGAAACCCGGATAATGCCGGGTCGGCCCGAACGCGCCGGTGAGGAACGACATCGGGAGCACGATCAGGTTGACAACGGCCGACGAGCCGTCGGAGGAACGGATGAGCCCCGCGATCCCGACGCCGAGGCCCGCAAAGCACAGGGAGCCGAGCATGACCATGAGGACGATCGACCCGACGCGGGTCGGAAACGGCGTCCCGAAGACGACGCGGCCGAGGAGAAAGAGCACGACCGTCACAGCAGCGAACGTGAGCATCGTCGAGCTGAGCGCGGCGGCCATGTAGACGGGCGGCCGCAGCGGCGTCGCACGGATCCGCTTCAGAATGCCCGCCTCGCGGCGGACGACGAGCGCGATCGCGAGGCCGGCGAAGCACACGGTCGCGCAGCCGTACGCGATGAGCGCTGCGAGGAGCGCCTGCGAAGCAGGGACGCCGTAGATGTGCCCCGTATAGACGGAGCCGAGCAACACGAAGAGGAGCAGCGGGAAGATGAATGTGAACACCGCCGCCTCGCGCGAGCGCCAGTAGACGAGCTGCTGCGTCCGGAGCTCGTGGAGATAGAGCCTCACGCGTCATCCTCCTCGACGAGCGCGAGGTAGACGTCCTCGAGCGTCGGCCGCCGCACCTCGAGCCGTTCGAGCTCCTCGCCGCGCCCGAGCGCCTCCGACGTCAACTCGTGCAGCGTCCGCGTCGGGTCGCCCGTGCGCAGGACGATCTCCTCGCCGTTGCGCCTGTAACGGATCTCCACCTCCGATTCGGTCGTCGTCAACTCGCGCGGGGTGCCGATGCGGACGATGACGCCCTGCCGCATGACGGCGACGCGGTCGGCGAGCTGCTCGGCCTCGTCGAGGTAGTGCGTCGTCAGCAGCACGGTCTTGCCGAGCGAGCGCAGCGACCGGATCATCTCCCACGCCGCGCGGCGTGCGGCCGGGTCGAAGCCCGTCGTCGGCTCGTCCAGGAAGACGAGGTCGGGATCGCCGACGAGCGCGACCCCGAGATCGAGGCGGCGCTTCTGCCCGCCGGAGAGCGTATGGACGCGCGCGTCGCGCTTCTCCGCGAGTCCGACGAGGTCGATCACCTCGTCGACGTTTCGTGGATGCGCGTAGTAGCCGGCGAAGACCGCGTGCGTCTCGCGCACCGTGAGCGTCTGCCACAGCTGCGCCTGTTGGAGGACGACGCCGATCCGCTCGCGAAAATCGCGCCGCGGCCGTTGCGGGTCCGAGCCGAGCACGGACACCTCGCCTGCGTCGCGGCTGCGGTATCCCTCGAGGATCTCGACCGTCGTCGTCTTCCCGGCGCCGTTCGGGCCGAGCAGCCCGAACACCTCGCCCTCCTCGATGTCGAAATCGACGCCGCGCACGGCCTCGAGCGCGCCGTACGACTTGCGCAGGCCGCGAACCGCGATCGCCGTCACAGTTCGAGCTCGAAATGTCCGGCCGGAGGGAACGGCGCGTCGACGCCGGCGAGCTCCTTGACGGCGACGCCGCAGTCGGGCTGATGGCCGACGACGATGACGACGTCACCCCGGCCGAGCGCGACGTCACGCATCGCGTTGGGCGCGGCGCCGGGTGCGAGGCGGTCATCCACCTCGGGCTCGCCGAGCCCGAGCGCGGCCGCGGTTTCGCGGGCGCGGAGGAGCGGGCTCGTCAGCACAGCGTTCGGCTCGAGCCCGCCGGCGCGAAGACGATCGCCGAGCGCGCGCGCCTGCTCGCGCCCCTCGGACGTGAGAGCGCGCAGCTCATCGGGCTCGCCCGGAGCGGCTTCGGCGTGTCGGACGATGACGAGTCGCATGGGCGGGGCGGAGGATAGTCTCGACGTCGTGGCGAGCTTCCGGTACGTCGTCTGCGACGTCTTCACCGACCGACCGCTCGAGGGCAACCAGCTCGCAGTCTTCACCGACGCGCGCGCGATCCCCGAGGAGCGGTTGCAGCAGCTCGCGCGGGAGATGAACTTCTCGGAGACCGTGTTCGTCTACCCGCCGCAGGCGGACGGCCACGTGCGCCTGCGCATCTTCACGCCGGTCAGCGAGCTTCCATTCGCGGGCCACCCGATCCTCGGAACGGCGTTCGTCCTCGCCGGCCCGCTGCAGCTCGAAGAGATCCGTCTCGAGACCGGCGCCGGCCTCGTCCCGGTGCGTCTCCAGCGCGAGGGCGCGCGCATCGTCTTCGGCTGGATGACGCAGCCGGCGGTGTCGGCGGAGCCGTTCGCGGAACGCGAGGCACTTCTCGCCGCGCTCGACGCAGAGGGGACCGACCTGCCGGTCGAGTTCTATGCGCAGGGGCCCGGGCACCTGATGGTCGAGCTGCGCTCGCCCGAGGCGGTCGCCGCGCTGCACCCGAACCCGGATGCGCTCGCGACGATCGTGCCGCACGGCGTCGACTGCTTCGCGCGCGACGGGGGTCGATGGAAGTCGCGCGTCTTCGTCCCCGGCTTCGGTGTCGGCGAGGACCCGGCCACCGGCTCGGCGGCCGGTCCGCTCGCGCTCCATCTCGCACGGCACAGCCGCACCGAGTTCGGCGAGCAGATCGAGATCTCGCAGGGGACGGAGCTCGGTCGCCCTTCCACGTTGTTCGCCGTCGCGCGCGACGACGAGAACGCCGACGTCGGCGGCTCGGCCGTCGTCGTCGCGCGCGGCGAGTTCCGCCTCTAGTCGAGCCAGGCGACGCCGACGATGTCGGGCAGCTCCGGCGCGAGCGAGCGCCAGAAGGTCCCGCCGTTGGTGGAGAGATAGAGCCGCGACCGGCCCGCGAAGAGCATGCGGTCCGGGTCGTCTTCGGCGATCGCGATCGCGAAGCCCGGTGGAAGGCCGCCGCCGGCCTCGCGCCACGTGGCGCCGGCGTCGTTCGAGATCGCGAGCGGCGGGCGGCGGTCGACGACGGCGACGATGGTCGATCCCGACGCCGCGGTGGCGACGACGCGCGGCAGCTCGACGCGCGGGGCGTCGACCGCCGGGAGCGAATCTCCCGGCCCGAGCACGACGTCGTCCACCGTGTCGACGAGGACGACGCCGTCGGCTGTCTCGACCGCGGCGATCACCGCAGCAGCTCCGAGACGAGCGCGGCCGCGCTGCGCGCAGCGTCCACCGGCTCGGCACCGTCCGCGCGCGCGACGAGATACGCCGCCCCGAACATGTCGCCGGCGCCGGTGGGATCGCGGTCGACGGGCTCGGCCTGGACGAGAATGCCCTGCACGGTCGCGCCGCGCGCGGCGTGCGTGACGATGAGCTCCGGCACGTCGACGGCGCCGACGACGGCCGCCTCCTCCTCGGCGAGCTTCAGCATCTGCACGTGGCGGAGCGAGCGCCGGTCGAAGTCGTCGTCCAGTTGGAGCGGGCCGGGCTCCGGAACGCGCACGAGCCCGTGGCCGTCGAGGAGAACGTGGCGTCCATCCGCGACCGACGCGACGTCGATCTCTCCGCGGAGGAGTGGCGCGACATAGAGCCAGTCGATGCCGTCGAGAACGAGCTCGTCCGCCCGCCATGGGTCGCCGACCTCGTCGACCGCCATCGTGCGCACGCCGTTCACGTCGTAGGAGAACGAGAACGCCGTCGTTCGCTCTCCGACCGCCAGGTCGAACGGCAGGCCGAGCGTCTCCAGGTCCCGGCTGAAGTCGACGACATCCTCCTCGCCGCACTTCGCCACCAGTCGCGCGTCGACGCCGAGCGCGATGAGCGCACGTGCCGCGTGCCAGGGCGGTCCGCCGATGCGCGGCGGGCCGCCGGCGATCAGGTCACGCGAGAGATGTCCGACGACGGCGATCGACACCGAGCGTGACCGATTTGAGGAGGAGGGTGAGTGCGAACGCCGCCGCAAAGCTCGGGAGCGACGCGGTGAAGTCGACGTTCTGCGGATGCGTGTGCGCGACGACGCTCGTCCACCAATGCGGGCCGACCGGTGACAGCCACTGGTAGAGGGCGAACCCGGCCAGCCACGCGACGAGCGCCCCGGGACGCCATTCCGTGTCGTTGAACACATCGCTCACCGAGTAGTGCGCGCGCTGCGAGAGCCAGTCGGCGACGAGCACGCCGAAGAGCGGGACGAAGAACGACCCGAGGAGATAGAGGAAGTCCTGATAGTTGCCGAGGTCGAGCGCGAGCGCGAGCGAGGTCGCGAGGACGGACACCAGCGTGATGAGGACGCGCTGTGACACCCGCGGCAGGAAGTTCTGGAGCGACACAGCGGTCGAGTAGATGTCGGCGAACGCCTTCTCGCTCTCGTCGATGGTGATCGCGGCCAGCGCGACGAACGCGACGCCGCCCGCCGCTGCAACCGCCGCCGGAAGCGCCTGCGCGTCGGACACGCCGCGCGCGAGCACGATGAGAACGCCAAGACCGACGCACCAGACGGTCGGGACGAAGTAGCCGAGCCCGGCGCCGAGCGCAGCGCCGCGGCGCGTGCGGGAGAACCGCGTGTAGTCGGCGGCGAGCGGCGTCCACGACACGACGCTGCCGATGACGAGGTCGACGGCCTGCCCGAACGACGGAAAGCCACCCTTGCCCGGGCGCGCCCAGAACGCGTGCAGATGCGACTTCGAGATCGCCCAGTACGTCAGGTACGCCATCGAGAAGAGCAGCGCCCACGACGCGAACTTGCGCAGATAGCGCCGCACGAACCCGATCGGTCCGAGCATGCCGAGGCCCCAGCTGAGCGCGCCGAAGACGATCGTCCAGAACCACTTGCCCTGCCAGTGGACGAGGTGCTGCGAGAGCGCCCCGGCGGCAGTGGCGATGATGATCAGCTCGAACGTCGACCAGCCGACGTTCTGCGCGACGTTGAGCCCGGTCGGCAGGTACGAGCCGCGCCTCCCGAGCGGGGCGCGCAGCAGAACCATTCCGGGCACGCGCGCGTCGGCGCCGATGAGCGCGGCGACGGCGAGGAGCGCGTTCCCCGCGACGGCGCCGACGAGGATCGCGAGCAGCGCATCCCGAAGCGAGAGCGCCGGGACGAGCAACGCGCCGATGACGATGACGAGAAGGGAGACCGACAGGTTCCCCCACAGGAGCGTCGAGTCGAGGCCGCTGAGCACCTGCAGCCGCGGCGGCACCGGGTCGACGCCCCAGCTGGGAGTGTCTTCGCGCACCCGGGTAGGCTACGCACCTCGTGAAGCGGCTGGCCCTTCTTCTTCTCTCCGTCGTCGCGCTCGCGGCGTGCGGCGGCAGCAGTCGACTCTCGAAGTCGTCCTACGACCAGCATCTGCAAAAGGACGGGAACTCGGTCCAGAAGGCGGTAACGGCGATCACGAAGTCGCCGGCCTCGCTCGCGGCGTTCGTCAAGAGCGTCGACGCTGCCGAGACGGCGGTGAACAATGCCGCCACCGATCTCGACTCGATCAAGCCCCCGAAGGACGCGGACGCGGACAACACCGCCATCGTCGCGGCCTTCAAGGCCATCGGCTCCGCGCTCGAGCAAGTGAAGACCAACCCCGCCGGCGCGGCCACGATCGTGTCGAAGCTCGAGAGCTCGCCGAAGGTGAAGGCCGCCGAGAAGGCGACCGCCGACCTCACTTCGAAGGGCTACAAGGTCGGCGTCATCGCGGCGCCCTAGGCATAGCCGATGTCGAAGAAGCGGCCCTCGTGCGCGATCGCCTGGGCGCGGGTGAGGCCCTGCTTCGAATGCGGCGTCGCGCCGATCGCGTCGGCGAAGCGCGTGATCATCTCGAACCCCGCCTGCACGTCGGCTGCGTCGCGCAGCGCCTGCGTCGAGACTCCGGCTGCCAGCGCGGGTGCCGGGTCGAGCGTCGCGATGAAGTGCAGCGCGCCGCGGAGTTTCTCGTCGATCGGCGCGTTCTCGTAGTCGTCGAGGACGGCGTCGACCGTGGCCGTGTCACCGAAGGCGTACGCCGCGACCGCGGCGTGGGCCTCCGTTCAGAAGGGGCACTGCCGAAGCTTCGACACGAATGCAGCGAACAGCTCACGCTCGCCCTCCGTCCAGTCGGACGGGCCCTTCATCACCTGCTGGAAGTACTCGGAGACCGGCTCGCCGAAGAGCTCCGGCCGGAACCGCAGCGCGCGCGAGATGTCGGAGACGTAGCCGTCGCGCTCCTCCATCTCGTCGATGACCGCCTGCGTCTCGGGCGGGTATCGAAGCTCAAGATGCATCGATCGCCTCGTGCGCGCGTCGACGCTTCTCGTCCGCGGCCGCGAACGCGACCGGAAGCACCGCCTCGTACAGCTCGTCGGCGGTGAGCCCCTCGATGTCGCGCGGCGTGATCTTCCACGCGGCGTCGCGCACCTTCTCGAGCAGCGGCGTCATCTCGCCGACGGGCCCGGCGGCCTCGCCGACGGCGCGCCAAAGCGCGTCAGTCTGCGAGGAGCCTGCGGAGGACGTACTGGAGAATTCCACCGTGCCGCAAGTATTCACGCTCGCGCGGCGTGTCCAGCCGAAGACGGGCGCGGAACTCCTTGTCGTCGGCCCGCACGGTCACCTCGTCGGCCTCGCCGTCGTTCACGCCGATGATGGAGAACTCCTCGCGTCCGGTGAGGCCGAGCGATTCGCGACTCTCCCCGTCCATGAACTGCAGCGGCAGCACGCCCATCATCAGGAGGTTCGACCTGTGGATGCGCTCGTAGGACTCCGCGATCGCGGCGCGCACGCCGAGGAGGTTCGGCCCCTTCGCCGCCCAGTCGCGTGACGAGCCGGAGCCGTACTCCTTGCCGGCGATGACGATCGTCGGGACGCCCTCGGCGCGATAGCGCTCGGCGGCGTCGTAGATCGTCATCTCCTCGCCGTCCGGGAGGTGCGCCGTCCACGTGCCTTCGCTGCCCGGGACGAGCCGGTTGCGCAGGCGGACGTTGGCGAACGTGCCGCGGATCATCACCTCGTGGTTTCCGCGCCGGGCGCCGTACGAGTTGAAGTCGCGCCGCTCGACGCCGTGGTCGGTGAGGTACTTCCCGGCGGGCGAGTCCGGCCGAATCGCGCCGGCGGGGGAGATGTGGTCGGTCGTGACCGAGTCGCCGAGCACGACGAGGCATCGCGCGCCGACGACGTCCTCGACCGGGACCGGCTGCGCGGGCATCCCCTGGAAGTACGGCGGCAGCCGCACGTACGTCGAGTCGGGCTCCCAGGCGAACAGATCGCCGTCCGGCACGTCGAGGGCGCGCCAGCGGTCGTCGCCGGTGTAGACGTCCGCATACGTGCGCGTGAACATCTCGCCCTCGACCGAGCCGGCGACGACGGCGTCGATCTCCGCGCGCGTCGGCCACAGGTCGCGCAGGTAGACGTCGCCCTCGATCGGTTCGTTCACGAGGTCGACGTCCATGCGGCCGGCGAGCGCGTACGCGACCACGAGCGGCGGGGACGCGAGGTAGTTCGCCTTCACCTCGCCGTGAATCCGCGCCTCGAAGTTGCGGTTGCCCGACAGGACGGAACAGACGACGAGGTCGTTCTCGGTGACGGCGTTCGAGATCTCCTCCGGCAGCGGCCCCGAGTTGCCGATGCACGTCGTGCAGCCGTACCCGACCGTGTTGAAGCCGAGCTCGTCGAGATACGTGTCGAGGCCGGAGCGCCGGTAGTACTCGGTGACGACCTTCGACCCCGGCGCGAGCGACGACTTCACCCACGGCTTGCGCGTCAGGCCCGCCTCCACCGCTTTCTTCGCGACGAGGCCTGCGGCGATCATCACGGACGGGTTCGAGGTGTTCGTGCACGACGTGATCGCGGCAATGACGACGGAGCCGTGCTGGAGACCGTCGCCGTGCCTCTTCGGCATCTCCTTCACCGCGACGGGAGCGGCGGGCGCCTCCTGCACGTCGTCGAACGTGGGCGGGTCGCTGGCCGGGAAGCTGTCCGCGAGCTCCTTGTCGAACGTGCCGTTGTCGTAGTCGACGCCGAACGACCCGAGCGACTCGAGGAACGCCTCCTTCGCGCGCGCGAGCGGCACGCGGTCCTGCGGGCGGCGCGGGCCGGCGAGCGACGGCTCCACGTCGGCGAGATCGAGCTCGACCACCTGCGAGTACTCCGGATGCTCGTGCGGCTCGTGCCAGAGCATGTTCTCCTTGCAGTACGCCTCGACGAGCGCGATGCGCCATGCCGGACGGCCGGTGAGGCGCATGTACTCGAGCGTCACCTCGTCGACGGGGAAGAAGCCGCACGTGGCGCCGTACTCCGGGCTCATGTTCCCGAGCGTTGCGCGGTCGGCGAGCGCCAGCGACGGTACGCCGGGGCCGAAGTACTCGACGAACTTCCCGACGACGCCGGTCTTGCGCAGGATCTCGGTCACGGTGAGGACGAGATCGGTGGCCGTCGCGCCTTCGCGGAGTGCGCCGCTGAGGCGGAGCCCGACCACCTTCGGCACGAGCATCGACAGCGCCTCGCCGAGCATCGCCGCCTCCGCCTCGATGCCGCCGACCCCCCACCCGAGCACGCCGAGGCCGTTCACCATCGTCGTATGCGAATCGGTGCCGACGAGCGTGTCGGGGAACGCGACGCCGTCGCGCGTCTCGACGACGCGCGCGAGGTACTCGAGGTTCACCTGATGGCAGATGCCGGTGTTGGGTGGGACGACCTCGAGCGTGTCGAACGCCTGCTGGCCCCAGCGCAGGAACGCGTACCGCTCGCGGTTGCGCTCGAACTCCAGCTCCACGTTGCGCTCGATCGCGAGCCGCGTGGCGAACTCGTCCACCTGCACCGAGTGGTCGATGACGAGCTCGGCCGGGATGAGCGGATTGATCTTCGCCGGGTCGCCGCCCTGGTCGCGCATCGCGTCGCGCATGGCGGCGAGGTCGACGATCGCAGGCACCCCGGTGAAGTCCTGCAGCAGGACGCGCGCCGGCATGAACGAGATCTCGTCGGCCGGATCGGCGGCGGCGTCCCAGTTCGCGACCGGCGCGGCGTCGCCGCCGTTGCGGAGGACGTTCTCCAGGAGGATGCGGAGCGTGTATGGGAGGCGGGACGCACTCTCGTCGAGCCGGTGGATCGAATAGGTCTCGTCCCCGACTCGAAGCTGCGACGCCGCCATGCCTGCAGTCTAGGCGGGGCCATCGAAACGCCGTTGCGGAAACCGATTCTGGGTCTACTCTTTGGGCATGCTCGCACTGGCCGCCGTGGTGCTCGCCGCCCAGCCGAATCTCTCCAAGCTGGTGCTGCAGGCTGCGGCGGTCGGGAAGGGATACGTGCTCGTCGAGCGCTCGGACGGCAAGGGCACGGCGCAGCGCACGCTCGACCTGTGCGGCACGACGAATTACGCGAGCGAGAGCCTCCGCGTCAACCGGCTGCAGGTCGACTACCTGAAGCCGATGGGCACGAAGCAGGGCGTGGCCGTCGCCGGGCCGCTCCTCCTCTCGAACGAGGTGGTGACGTACAAGGGCGACGGCGCGAGCGAGGCGATGAAAGAGGTGGCGCAACACGTGGCCGGCTGCCCGGACAAGCCGATCGCGTTCGAGGGTCAGCCTCCGCTGAAGTACAAGATCACGCGCCTCGCCGACTCGAAGCTCTTGAAGGGCTATCTCGCGCTCCGGGTGGACGTGTCCGGAACGTACAAGGGGAAGAAGGTCAGCCAGGTGCGCTTCGCCGTCTACCAGCGGAGCGGCAACATCCTCTCCGGTGTCTACAGCTACGCCGAGGCCAGCGTGAGCGCGGCGCAGCAGGAGGCGTTCGTGCTGCACGCGGCCGAGGCGAGCGCGAAGGCGCTGCGCGCGACCGTCCCGACCGGCCCGTCGGCTTAATCCGCGGTTAATCCGGCCGGTGGTAGACCGGTGGGGTGCGGGACCGGACGAGGACCCTGGGCATGTTGGCCGCCGCCGGCGCCTTCGGCAGCGCGGTCACGATCGGCGCCGCCTCGGCGTTCGGCGCGCTCGGTAGCTCGACGACGACGGTCAACGAGATCACGCCTCCGGTCGGTGCCGACGCGACGTCGTTTGCCGGCACGACGAAGGCGCTGACGATCCACGACGTCTACGTGCGTGACGCCCCGGGAGTCGTCCAGCTCGCCTCCGCCGGCCGGCCGCTCGGCTCCGGATTCGTGGTCGACAAGGCCGGCCATATCGTCACGAACGCCCGCGTGGTGCAGGCCGCCGCCTCGATCGAGGTGAGCTTCTCCAACCGCGAGCACATGCCGGCCACCGTCGTCGGCCGCGACCCGTCCACCGATCTCGCAGTCCTCCAGATCCACACGAGCTCGCGCGCCTTGACGCCCCTCGCGCTCGGCGAGTCGGGCGGAGTACGCGTCGGGGAGGCGGTCGTCGCGATCGGCAACCCGCTCGGCGACGGTCGGTCCGTCACCGCCGGCATCGTCAGCGCGCTCGACCACGGCGTGCGCACCGACGCCGTCCTCAGTCGCGGCACCTCGGGTGGGCCGCTCGTGGACTCGCAGGGCGCCGTCGTCGGCGTCACGTCGCTGTCGCGCGACGGTACCGGCGTCGCCATCCCGATCGACACGGTGCGGACCGTGGTCGCGGAGCTGATCGCGAGCGGCCACGTCGAGCATCCGTTCATCGGGGTGCAGACGCGGGCGCTCACCCCGTCGGTCGCGGAGCTGTTCCGCCTCCCGGTCTCGCACGGGTTGCTCGTCAGCAGCGTCTGCTCGAGCACGGGTGCGGCGAGCGCCGGGTTGCACGCGGCGACGCAGCAGGTGACCGTCGCCGGGAGCACGTGGCCGATTGGTGGCGACATCATCGTGAAGGCGGACGGCGTTCCGGTCGCATCCGTGTCCGCGCTGCGCGCGCTCGTCATGCAGATGCAACCGGGGCAGTCGTTGACGCTCGACGTCGTTCGCGGCACGAAGACCTTGTCCTTGCACGTGAAGCTCGGGCGGCAGCCGCTCTCACCGAGATGCTGACCGTCCTCCAGACCGGCCCCACATAAGTGGGGGCCGGCTCCCGCCGAAGCTGCAGGCCAGCGCAGCAGGCAGGAGCATGAGACGGGGGCCCCGACCGCCTGCCCGGGGCCCCCGACTCAACTCACCAAGCGCCCGCCGGGCACAACCATCCGGAGCGAGCGTGCGCGCAAAACGACCATTTGCCTCCCGTCCGCTCCCGCGAAGCTGGAACTTCGTGAAGCGGCGGAACGCAGTTCCGCCGCTTTTGGTCGCTACCCTTGCCGCCGTGGAGCGGGAGGATGTACGGCACGGCCGTATTGAGATTGCTGACGAGATCGAGCCGCTCGAGAACGAGGAGCTCTGGAGCGGCGAGGACGACGGGGACCACGCGGGGTGGTATTGCGTGCGCACCGATCCATTTCCGTGTCCGGCGCCAGGGTGTTCCTACGTTGCCGAGTTCATGACTGCCGCGCATCTCGTGCTCGTGTGGCAGGAGCGCGACGATCCCAACTTGCTTCGCCACGCGGGCCGCGCGAAAGAGGTCGGCCGTAACCCGCGCGTCGTCACCTACGAGTCGTCGTTCGGTCCCAGTGCGTCGTATTACGCATGGGAGGCCGCGGGTCGGCCGGTGCACGGCATCCGCGGCAAGTGATCGAGTCGCACTTCGGGGAGTCGGCGCCTCTCACCGTCGGCATCGAGGAGGAGCTCATGCTCCTCGACGCCGAGACGTTGCAGCCCGTCGACGCCGTCGGCCTGTTCATCGGCGACGCCGAGGGCGGACGGATGAAGACGGAGCTGCACGCGTCCGTCGTCGAGCTGAACACCGACATCTGCGCGGGCGTCGACGAGGCGATCGACGCGCTTCGCTCGCTGCGCGGCGAGGCGGCGCGCGTCGCGGCCGCGAACGGGCTCGCGATCGCCGCCGCGGGTGCGCATCCCACCGCGACGTTCGAATCGCTGCCCATCGTCCAGGAGGAGCGGTATCTCGCGATGTTGCGCGACGTCGGCTACGCCGCGAGCCGGCAGGGCGTGAACGGCCTGCACGTGCACGTCGGCATGGCGAGCGCAGACGAGTGCTACGACCGCATGGAGGCGGTGCTCCCGTGGCTTCCGGCCGTCCTCGCGCTCTCCGCGAACTCCCCGTTCCTCGAGGGCGCCGCCACCGGGATGCTCTCCAATCGCGCGCTCGTACTGTCCGAGCTGCCGCGCGCCGGGGCGCCACCCGTCTTCGGCTCGTACAGCGCCTGGGAGGCCTGGGCGGAGCGCCTCGTCGCGCTCGGCGTGATGGACGACTACACACGGCTGTGGTGGGACGTCCGCCCGCATCCGCGGTTCGGCACCCTCGAGGTGCGCATTGCCGACCAGCCGACCTCGCTCGAACGCACCGCGCTCGTCGCCCGAACGATCGTCGATCTCGTCGCCTCCGCTCCGAGCCGGGAGTCGATGCCGCGCGGCGACTATCTGCAGAACCGCTGGGCCGCGGCGCAGCTCGGCCTCGACGCGCGACTCATCCATCCCGACGGCGAACGCATGGTGACGGCGCGCGAGCTGGTCGACGATCCGCCCGAGCCGGAGGCGCTGCGCCAGCTCGAGCTCGGTCCCGAGCGGGCGACGCCGGACGTCGTAACCAGGACGCTAGGCTGATCGCGTGGCCACGCAGACCGAGACGCTGCAGGTGACCGGCATCCGCTGCGAACGCTGCGTGGCGCGGCTCGCGAACGCGCTGACGGGCCACGACGGCCTCGAGGCGGCGAATGCGAACCTCATGGGTCAGGTCATGCTCTCCTGGGACGACGAGCGCACGAGCCGCGAGGATCTCCTCGCCGCGCTCGCCAAGGCCGGCTTTCGGGAATCCTGAGCGCCCTCCGGGCGTTCTGGCTAGTGTGAATGCGATGGCAGAAGCTCCGCCCGATGCAACCCGTCTGGCGTCGGAAGCACGCGATCGCGTCCACTTCGAGGAGGAGGCGCTCGGCCTCTCCGACCAGGTCTACCGCGTCGCGCGGCACCTCGCAGGTTCACGCGAGGAGGCGGACGATCTCGTGCAGGAGACCTACGCACGCGCGTTCCGCAGCTGGCGCTCGTATCAGCCCGGCACAAACCTTCGCGCCTGGCTCCTGCGCATCCTCACGAACCTCAACATCGACCGCGGCCGCAAGGCGCAACGCACCCCGCCGATGCAGGGCCTCGAGGCGAACGACTATTTCCTCTACGACCGTCTGTCCGAGTCCGACGGCGGGATCAGCGACGAGGACCGCGTCGTCGAACGGTTGTCGCAGGACGACATCGTCTCGGCGCTGTCCTCAGTCCCGCACGATTTCCGGGACGTGATCGTGCTCGTCGACATCGGCGATTTCAGTTATCAAGACGCGGCGCAGATCCTCGACATCCCCATCGGAACGGTGATGTCGCGGCTGCATCGCGGACGACGCATTCTGAAGCGCGAGCTCGCCGAGTCCGTGCTCGAGGAAGGTGAATGATGGGTCACATCGACGACCCCTGCGCGCACTGCGAGGAGATGATGCAGCCGTACCTCGATCACATCCTCAACGAAGAGGAGAAGATCGAGGCGGAGGCACATCTCAGCGAGTGCGACTGGTGCCGCCGCCGTTACCGGTTCGAGGAGAGCCTGCGCGTGTACGTGCGCCAGGTCGTCACCGAGCCGATGCCGGCCGAGCTGAAGCTGAAGCTCGCGGCGCTCCGCCTGCCGCTCGAGTAGCTACAGGACGAGCTTCGCGTTGCGCGGCACCGGATGGTGTCCGTGCGCGAGCTGGCCCTCCACCTGCGCGAGGACCTGACCACGGAGCTCGCTCGAGGTCGTCCAGCGGATGTCGATCGGGTACGGCGCCCAGCTCACGGCCTGCACGGTCCACTCCTGTGCGCGCGGCCGGAACAGGCGGCGAATCCGGCGGAAGCGCCCCTCCTCCGGCTGCGGACGCATGCGGTAGGCGTACAGCTCCCACTCCCGTCCGTCGGGCGCGGTCATGCGGACGCTCGGTCTAAGCCCGCTCATCGACGTCTCCCGGGGCGGTCAGGTCGTCGCATCCGACGAGTCGCGCGGGCAGGGAGCGAGCGCCCTCGTCGGGCACGTCGTCCCACGCCGCGCGTGCGAGGAGAACGGGATGCAGGCGGACGCCGTCGTACGTGCATGCGTAGACGTCCCCGCCGTCGAAGCGCCAGGCGGCCACGACGCGGTCGATCGCGCGCAGGTCGAGGTCGGGGCCATCCGCGAGCACGACGACGGCCGCCTCCACGTCGTTCCCGA
>Ga0209579_10001973_pt1 | contig 16261 bp, 11 predicted proteins | sample Coa_R1_2_FD_187152 | JGI IMG/M metagenome (GOLD analysis project Ga0209579, IMG submission 187152) | Surface soil microbial communities from Centralia Pennsylvania, which are recovering from an underground coalmine fire - Coalmine... | ecosystem: Environmental > Terrestrial > Soil >... | reverse complement strand
TTCCTGCAAAATCCCGACAATCTGCTCTTCCGTAAATCGTCCCCGCTTCATCGTCCGTACCCCTTTCCAGGTCCGGACTCTAACTCCAAAACCGGAGGAGTTTTACGGGCTCAGGTCATCATCAATCCGCGCTATCACGGGGAGAGTTTGTAAAGCGTACCCTTGTCCTTGTCGCCGCCTTGCGAAGTCACCCCATAAAGGTTGCCGGCACTGTCTTCAACCACACCCACACTCGTACCATCGCACTTCTTGCAGAAACTGTAGAGGCTGCGAACCGAGCCGTTGAACTCGAAAACCGTCCCCCAGTTGTTCGTTCCGCCGCGATATGTTGTTCCGAATAAGTCGCCGTTGTTATCCATTGTGAGCGGAGCAAGCGGGGATGCGCCATTCGTGCCGTCAAAGTCTGCGATATCCGCGAATTGCCACTGCGATCCATCGGGAGAAAGTTCGAAAATCAAACCGTAGGTATTTGCACCGCCGCTGACGGCAGTGCCGTAGAGATTGCCTTGCGCATCCATAGTGACACCGCCCTTTGGATCAGTGCCGTCGATGCAATTTTGCTGCGCGCAGAAACTGTGAAGAACTGACTCAGTGTAATTCGTACCACTTTTAATCAGCTCGAATACGGTACCGTTGCTTCCGTAATCGTCTGCCGGGGTGGTTCCGTAAATATCGCCTTGGGAATCAATAAAAAGCGGCGTGTCCGGCGCTGCTCCATCAGAGCAGTTGGCTTGCGAACAAAAGCTGTAGAGCGCCTGTTCGCCCCACGTCTTTGATCCCGATTGCGGTGTTAGCGAAAAAACAGTGCCAACGCTGGTCTCAGCGACTCCTCCGTATAACGTTGTTCCAAAAAGTGGAGAAACACCATCATACAACTGACCCGCAGCCGCCCCCGCATACGAGAGTCCGTCGAAGGGCTCGGTTCCGTCAGCACAGTTCGTCAGCGAGCAAAATCGGTAAAGCGTTACGTCCTTCCAACCGGAGTCCGTGCGGACCAATTCGAAAACGACGCCCGCCTGATGTTTGTTTCCACCGCTGCTGGTTGTTCCGTAAAGGCTGCCATTGATATCAATGACCAGACTAACGCGCTCCGGTTGCGAGCCGTCCTTGCATCCCTTCTCGCTGCAGAAACTGTGAAGAGTGCTGTATTGTCCCGTACTCGGTTCGAATTCAAATACGACGCCAGCGCCGTGCTTTCCGCCAGAATACGTGACCCCGAACAGGTTGCCGGATGAATCTATGACCAGTCCGCTAGGGTAAGAACCATCCCGGCAAGAGTGTCCGACCGAGCAGAAGGAATACAGCGTCTTTTCCGTGTAAGCTTGGCATGCGCCAGCAAACACCAGCATTGCGACAGCAGCCAACGTCCCTCTACAGGCCCAAACTCCCTTGCCTGAATTTGCCAGAGCCCTTTTCATCGCTCACTCCTAACACAAATCAATCCAGCACATGGTATTTGTGGGAAGGGAGGCGATTTCCGCGCACCCCGTCCGAGTAACACGGGGCTACAAATACATTGGCAGGCGGTCCCGTCTCCTTTCATTCCTTCGTTCGACCAAAAAAGCGGCCATTGCTCCGTCCCCGACCGGCACCCTGACGTGCGCCGCGCGCATGCGCCGTGAAGGGCGGGCGGACAAAATGGAATTGCCGCACCGGGGAAGATTCGAACTCCGTAACCAGCTCGAGGATTGCTGCGGGTTTTCGGCTCGCCATTGTGGCGGAAGCCGTCCTATGGTCCCTTTCCGAAATCGCGCGAGGCGGCCCTGTCCGGCCGCGACCGCCAGCGGGTCGCAAGCGATGTCCCTTTATAGAATGCGCAGACAATGTGAACACGGGAGAGCGGCCTGATGCCATATCGGAGAACGTTGCGGCTCTGGTGCTTTGGGTTGGGAACGGCAGTTCTCTGGGCTGACTGCTCGGCACAGGCCAAAGCAACGTACACGACCTTTGATGCTCCAGGATCGGGACTCACTTTTCCGACCAGCATCAACAGCAGTGGTGTAATTGCGGGATATTTCGAAGACAAGGCCGGCACGCATGGATTCGCGCGAGCGATTGACGGCACGATTACGACGTTTGATGCGGGACAACATCCCGAGACGGAAGCATGGGGCATCAATAATAGCGGCACGATTACGGGAGATTATTATGACGGTTCCAGTCAGCATGGCTTCGTCCGGGATGCCGACGGCACGATCACGATTTTCGATCCACCGGGATCAATTCTGACTTATTCGGCAGGTATAAACCAGGGCGGCACGATAACAGGACAGTATGAAGACACGAAGGGTTATCACGGGTTCTCGCGAGCGCCCGATGGGACCTTCACGACCTTTGATCCGGCGGGCTCAACCCAGACGGCTGCGGACAGCATCAATGATAAAGGCTCCGTCGCCGGTTTCTGGCTCGACGGTGATAACGTGGCACACGGGTTTGTGCGGGCACGGGAGGGAAAAATCACGACATTTGACCCCTCTGGATCAGATTATACGGAAGCCGTTGGCATCAATAATGGTGGTACAATAGCAGGGTTCTATTACCTCAGCAGCGACGGGTCTCACGGTTTCTTACGCGCGCCGGACGGAACATTCACGACGTTTGACGTTGGGACGGAGAAGGACACGGAACTCACCGGAATCAATAAGAAAAATGCAACGGTGGGAGATTTTGATCAAGCAAACCGCCGCAGAACACAAACGTACGGTTTTGTGAGGCGCGGCAATGGCGCCGTGACGGAGTTCAGGGCGCCGCACGCGGACGCGACGTTCCCCAAAAGCATCAATGACGAAGGTTGGGTGACCGGCGGTTTCGAGGATCGCGAACACGACTATCACGGTTTCCTGCGCACGCCATAGTGGTTTGGCGCGCGCTGCCGACAATGGAAAAATGCGGGATCGCCCAACTTTATCGTACGAAATCGCCCGCCGCTTCAAAATCGGCGCGCAACACGCAGGGGCACTCTCGACGAACTGGCCGCCGCCGATGACGCGGACGCCGATGAAATGCTGGCCGTCTCCGCAGACGATGACGACCGCTGCGATTGATCCATATCCGCCCGGCTCGAGGATTGCTGCGGGTTTTCGGCTCGCCATTGTGGCGGAAGCCGTCCTATGTTCCCTTTCCGAAATCGCGCGAGGCGGCCCTGTCCGGCCGCGACCGCCAGCGGGTCGCAAGCGATGTCCGACATTATTGCAGTCACGGTGCATTTCATCGCCCGGCACGCCGGGTGGACATTCCCGATCCTCTTCATAACCGCTTTCGGCGAGTCGTTCGTCTTTCTCAGCCTGCTGTTTCCCGGTACGTCGATAATGGTCGCCGCCGGGCTTCTCGTCCCGGGCGGAACGCTCCATCTGTTTCCGCTTCTTTCGGGAGCCATTCTGGGCGCGACGCTTGGCGATTCGGTGTCGTGGTGGCTGGGCCTGCGCTATGGACATCTCCTGGAGCGGCGCTGGCCCTTCAGCCGGCATCCGGAACTGCTCGAACAGGGACGCAGGTTCTTCGAGCGCTTCGGTCTTGCGAGCGTGTTCGTCGGCCGCTTCTTCGGCCCTTTGCGCGCGACCATTCCGCTGCTCGCCGGAATCGCGCGAATGCGGCCGCTGCCGTTCTGGCTGTCCAACGTCGGTTCGGCGCTGATCTGGGCGCCGGCGCTTCTTTTGCCCGGCAGCGCCGTCGTGCTGCTGGTCAACGACCTGCCGACGAGCGACTTCCTGAAGGCACTCATCGGCGTTGTCCTGCTGGCGCTGCTCGCGCTCGGCGTCTGGTTCGTGCATCGTCGCTGGTTCGCGACACCGAACGACGGCTAGGCAGCAAGAGGGGCGGATGTCCACACATCATTGGTCCACCTGGCTAAACGACATTCGCCGCAGTCGTCCTCTTCGCAACACGTACGTCGAAACGATGGCGAGCCTGAACACGCTGGATCGCATGGCGGTGTGGGTGACCGAACATGTGGGCACGATGGGATTCTTCCTCGCAATCTTCGTTTGGACCGTCGTCTGGCTCGGCTGGAATTTCCTCGCACCGGAAAACCTGCGATTCGATCCGCCGATGGGTTTTGTGTTCTGGCTGTTCATCTCGAACGTCATCCAGATTTTGCTGATGCCGCTGATCATGGTCGGCCAGAACATACAGGGCCGGCACGCCGAGGCGCGCGCCGAACACGATCTCGAAGTCAACGTAAAAGCGGAACAGGAAATCGAGGTTGTTCTCAGTCACCTCGAACAGCAGAACGACTTGCTGATCGCGATGCTGGAGAAGCAGGGACTGAAAATCGAGGAGGTTCTGCAAATGGCCCAGCAACGGCGCGCTTCCTCGGCCGTCCGGTCTCCTTCATGAGCCCCGTCAACGCCGCGAGACAATGCCGTAGCGGGCACGCCAGTGGGCTGCGCGGCCACCCCTGATTCCGGCGTTCCCGCCTCAAATTCGGGATCATCCGGGAAGGTCGAATGACAGCTGTTGCTGTTTCTGGCAGGATTTGGGCGCATCCACGGGATTTCGTGATGCCAGGACGGGGCCTTGGGCAGCCAGCCATTGGCGATTGTGGACCCACGGCTTCGTCCGCGCACCAGAGGAGTTGTCACCACCGGTATTGGTCCGGGCTCGAGATGGAGGGAGCAGCGTCGATGCAACACGTACAGAAACTCGGTTTGCCGTCCCGGTTTCACGGGACCCGCATGGCGTCCGCCGCCGCGCTCGCGATTTTCGGCATGGGATTGTCAGGTCCGGTTGAGGCCGGGATCATCCGGTTCGACGCTCCGGGATCGAACCAGACGTATCCCGTCGCGATCAACGATTCGAAGTCGATCACGGGGCAGTACATGGATGGCGCCGGCAACCTGCACGGATTCTTGCGCTCGCCCGACGGGACGTTCACGCGTTTCGATGTCGACGGCGCCACCTGCGGAACCTATCCGCACGGCGTCAACCGAACGGGAGTGATTGTCGGAGACGGAGCGTACCACAGCGGCAACACCTGCTACGGCCACGGCTTTGTACGTACGCCCGACGGGACGCTGGGCACCTTTGACGTGCCCGGCGCAATCAGCACTGCAGCCTCGGGCATCAACAACCGCGGCGTCATAACCGGCTCGTACGAAGACAGCAGCGGTCTGTGGCACGGGTATGTTCGCGCGAGCGACGGGACGATCACGAGCTTCGATCCTTCCGGCTCGATCGATACCGGGCCCGCCAGCATCAACAGGGCGGGCGTGATCGCCGGTAGCTGGCAGGACAGCGGCAAGGTCTGGCACGGTTTCGTGCGCGCGACGGATGGAACGATCACCACGATCGACGTACCGGCCGCAACCGGGACCCGGCTGGTAACCGTGAACGACTCCGGCGATATCGCGGGCAGTTACGGCTACCATGGGAACACCTACGGTTTTGTCCAGAAGGCCAATGGAAAGATCACGACGCTCGATCCCGCGAATGCAAACCAGGTCGGCGTGGTCGCAACGAACAACGACGATGCGGTGACCGGTGTCGTGATGGTGCATCAGACCAACTACGGCTTCGTTCAGGCCGCAGACGGGACGGTGAAGAAATTCGATCCGAAAAATTCTCTCGGCATCTGGAATATCGGCGGCATCAACGACAGGGGCGCCGTCACGGGTTCGCTGCTGGACGTTGACGAAAGCACTGTTCACGGCTTCCTGCGCGCGCCATGATTGCCAGGGCTGAACTTCCTGGGCCGCTTCCGAAAGGAACGAAAGTGGGACCTGGTGCTGTTCGCAGCAAGGTAATCCGGTTGCGCCGCGCTCAACCCCTGTCTTGATCGGGCCCAAAACCCGACACGCTGGCATCGAGGCAAAATGCGTCTGTGGGCCGTCGATTCGTTCGCCGATCGTCCGTTTCGCGGGAATCCCGCCTGCGTGCTGGAGCCCTTCGCGGCGTGGCCGGACTCGGCATGGCTGCAGACATTGGCTGCGGAGTTGAGACGCGAAGCGACCGCCTTTCTCCTGTACACCGGCGAGCCGGCACGATTTGGCCTGCGCTGGTTCTCGCCGACAAGAGAGCTTCCCCTGTGCGGACACGGCACGCTTGCGGCTGCGCACGTCCTGGCCAGCGAATTCGGCTATCAGGCGGTGATTTTCGAAACGGCCTCGGCAGTGCTGCACGCCACGAAATCTCACGATGTATACGCGTTGCGATTTCCCGCTTCGCCACCCTCGCAGATCGATATTCCCTCCGGTCTTGCCGATGCGCTCGGAGTCGAACCGACAGAGGTCTGGAGCGGCCGCTACCTGATTGCCGTGCTTGGCAATGAACAGGACGTTCGCGCGCTGCGTCCCGATATTGCGGCACTCAAATCGATTTCCCTGCGCGTTACCGGCGGCAGCGGCAATGTGGGCGTCGCGGCATTGGCCGATCCAGGCCACCCCTACGACGTCGTCGACAGGTTTTTTGCTCCGGGCTCCGGCATCGACGAAGATCCGGCGACCGGATCCCTGCACTGCATGCTGGCGCCGCTGTTCTCCGGAAGACTCGGCCGTGCCCGGCTGCGATATCACCAGGCCTTCCCGGGGCGCGGTGGAGATATCGAATGCGAACACCGTGGAGAGCAGGTGCTCCTGAGAGGCAACGCCGTCACTGTTTATTCCGGCGAACTGTCCCCTGAGATCGGGGACAGCATAAGGAACCGTGCACGCGCGGGAGCCGCGGAGACGCGCCGCCCGGCCGGTCAGGCCAAAGGGCCATAGCAGAACACGGAACGTGCAAGCAGAATCGCCGGACGGCCACTTGCGGGAGTGACCGATCTTCCTTGGCGAGATTTGATGCAAGCGCGCGAGGCAATCCTCGGAATGGTCGTGGCGGTTTTCGCTTTCCTCATCTTCCATACATTTGGTTTCTGACAGTACGCGATCACCTCATTCGGGCCTTAGATCGAAAGCGTCCGGTTGCATCGCGCGCCGAAAGGCGATGGACGGCGCGCCTATTACGCCGTGACCTCGCGGGTGGCCCCGCGGCACCTGGCGCCGCGCCATTCGCGCCGCGGTGGCGTTCAATCGCGATTTTGCGGTCCGTCGAAACGCGAGGCGCGAAGCATCCCGCTTGACGCGACGCGGCCGGGCGGGCACGACAGTCAGCAGACATTCCAGGGGGCTCGGTATGCTTCAACGGTCCGCATTTGGCCAACAGCCGATCATTGCCTGCGCTTTGGCTGCATTCGCGCTCGTTCCAATCGCCGGCGCCCGCGCCAAAGAAAAGATCCTGTACGCGTTTACCGGCAACAATGACGGCAGCGAACCGCTCAGCGCCGTCGTCAGGGACAGAAGCGGCAACCTTTACGGCACGACCGAAAACGGCGGCGGCGAAGATGAGGGAGTTGTGTTCAAGCTCGCGCCCGACGGAACGCTGACCGTCCTGCACACATTCGACAGCGCCGATGGTGGGAATCCGATTGGCCGGCTGCTCATCGACAGGAAGGGCAATATTTACGGTACGACCTTTAACGGCGGTTCGGATGGTCGCGGAGCGGTTTTCAAGCTCGAGCCCGACGGCACGGAGAAAGTGCTGCATTCGCTCTGCAGCGAAAACAATTGCAGCGACGGAGCGTATCCCTACGACGGCCTGATCATCGACAAGCGCAAGAATCTTTATGGAACAGCATCGGCGGGCGGCAACGGCGGGATCGACGGGCCGGGAACGGTCTTCAAGGTGGCTCCCGACGGCACCGAGACCGTGCTTTACGCTTTCAATGGCGGTAGCGATGGCGGCACACCGGAAGCCGAACTGCTGGCGGATGCCGCCGGAAATCTGTACGGTACGGCCAGCGAGGGCGGCGTTCATGGACATGGCGTCGTTTTCGAGGTGACCGCGCAGGGCGCAGAGAATGTACTCTATTCATTTTGCAGCAAGAGCGGTTGCGCCGACGGCGCGCGCCCCCTCGGCGGACTGATTGCCGATACGGCCGGCAATCTCTACGGCACGACGTCCGGTGGCGGCGACCAGGCAAGCAACGGCGTAGTGTTCAAGCTCGCGCCCGACGGTACGGAGACCGTTCTTCACACCTTCGCGGGATATCCCTCGGATGGCGATGGTCCGATGGAAAGCCTGGCTATGGATGCGAGCGGCAATCTCTTTGGCACCACACTGCAGGGCGGAAGCGCCGGTTATGGAACGGCTTTCGAGGTCTTGCCGGACGGCACCGAAAGCGTGCTCTACAATTTTCAGGAAGCTGGCGATGGCGGTTTCCCGCATGGAGTTACGCTCGGCGCCAAAGGTGACCTTTTCGGGACCGCCGCCTATGGCGGATCGGGCTCGGGTGTCGTGTACAAGTTGCGCAAATAGCCAATCCTGCCTCGACAAACGTAGCGGGTACGCGTGCCCTGCGCACCGAAGCGGATTCAAACATCAGGCGAAGTTACGCCGTGACCCCGCGGGCCTGACCACGGCGGCGGGCGGCGCGCCACTCGCGCATGGAGCGGCCGAGATTGTCGAGCCAGATGTAGATCACCGGCGTTATGTACAGCGTGAGGAGCTGCGACACCAGGAGCCCGCCGACGACCGCCAACCCCAGTGGACGCCGGCTCTCCCCGCCCTGGCCGAAACCGATGGCGATGGGCAGCGTGCCGAGCAGCGCCGCCAGGGTCGTCATCATGATCGGGCGAAAGCGGATCAGCGCCGCTTCGTAGATCGCAACCTCGGCTGTTGCGTTTTCGCCCCGCTCGCGGGTGAGCGCGAAGTCGATCATCATGATGGCGTTCTTCTTGACGATGCCGATCAGCATGATCATGCCCACGAAAGCATAGAGGCTGAGCGTCACGTCCGACGGGAACAATCCGGCCTTGAACAGCAGATGCCCGAGATAGAGCGTCGCCAGCGCGCCGACGGCTGCGGATGGAAGGCCGGAAAGGATCGTCAACGGATGAATGAAGCTCTCGTACAGGATGCCGAGGACGATATAGACGACGAACAGGGCGGCGATCAGCAGGATGCCCATGTTGGCCGTGGAAGCCTGGAACGCCTGCGCCGTACCCTGGAACGAACCCTGGATTCCCGCCGGCATCCCGAGGTGCGCCTGTACGCGAGCGATCGCGGTGACGGCGTCGCTGAGCGCAACGCCCGGCGCGAGGTTGAACGACACGGTGACGGAGGGAAGCTGGCTCAAATGATTGACGCTCAAGGGGGACGTGCCGGGAGTCTGCTTCGTCACCGAGGTGAGCGGGACCAGCGTCACCCCGTCGGACGCGAGCACATAGAGGCGCGAGAGATCCGACGGGTCGTACTGGTATTGCGGCAACAGCTCGAGCATCACCCAGTACTGGTCGATGGGCGTGTAGATCGTGGAGATCTGCTCACCGCCGAAGGCGGCGCCGAGCGCGGTCTCGATCTGGGCGGGCGAGACGCCGAGCGCCGCGGCGCGGTCGCGGTCGATCGCCACGTTCACCGCCGGAGCGGAAAGGTCGAGGTCCGTCGTGACGGCCTGGAATCCCGGCTGCTGCGAAAGCGCGCTGGAAAGCTTGAGCGCGTAGGTCTGCAGTTCCTGCTGGTCGAGGTCCTGGAGCGTGTACTGGTACTGGGATTTTGTGGTCTGGCCGCCGATCCGGATCGAGGGCGGGTTCTGCATGTACACGTTTACGCCCGGGATGCCGGTCAGCTTCGGCCTCAGTTCCTGGATGATCTCGTCGGCGGACAGCGCACGCTCGCTTCTCGGCTTCAGCACCATGAAGATCGTGCCGGTGTTGACGCCGGTGCGCGCGCCGCCGGCGCCGACCGAGGACATGGTGTTCTCGACATTGGGGTCGGCGGCGATGATGGCTGCCGCCTGCCGCTGGTATTGGACCATCTGCGCAAACGCGGTGCGGTCGGCGGCTTCGGTGAATGCGATGATCTGGCCCACGTCCTCGCTCGGCAGGAAATCCTCGGGGCTGATCATGAAAAGACCGACCGTCGCCACGAGACTGCCAAGGAAGAGGAGCCCGATGATGCCGCGGTTGCGCAGGCTCCATTTGAGCGAGCGCTCGTAACCGCGCTGCACCGCGTCGAAGGTCCGCTCGCTCCAGCGGTAGAAGCCCCCTCTGTTCTCGCCCGTTTCCCGCCGGAGAATGCGGCTGCACAGCATGGGCGTGAGGGTGATGGAGACAAACCCCGAGAACATGATGGCGAGCACGATGGTGACGGCGAACTCGTGCAGCAGCCGGCCGACGATGCCGCCCATGAAAACGAGCGGGATGAACACCGCTGCGAGCGACAGCGTCATGGAAAGAATGGTAAAACTGATCTCGCGCGAGCCGTTCAGCGCCGCCTGGAACGGCCGTTCGCCCATCTCGATGTGGCGGACGATGTTTTCCAGCATGACGATGGCGTCGTCGACCACGAAACCGACCGACAGCGTGAGCGCGAGCAGCGACAGGTTGTCGAGGCTGTAGCCGAGAAACGACATGCCGGCGAAGGTGCCGATGACGGCAATGGGCAACGCCAGCGACGGAATGAGAGTCGCCCACAGCGTGCGCAGGAACAGGAAGATGACGAGGACGACGAGAACGGCGGCGACGACCAGCGTCGTCTGCACGTCGGAAACCGAGGCGCGTATCGTCTGGCTGCGGTCATAGAGGATGTTGAGGTGCACGGAAGCGGGCAGCGTCGCCTCGAAATGGGGCAGAATGCCCTTGACCTCGTTGACGATGGAAATCGTGTTGGTGCCGGGCTGGCGTTGCACGGCGAGCACGATGCTGCGTTTGCCGTTGAACCAGCTCGCCACGAGATTGTTCTGCACGCTGTCGATGGCCCGTCCGACGTCGGAGACGCGCACCGGCGCGCCGTTGCGATAGGCGATGATCTGGTGGTTGAACTCCGCCGCGTTGGTCAGCTGCCCGGTGGCGTAGATGATGGTCGACTGCCGGCTGCCGTTGAGCTGTCCGGTCGATGACTCGACGTTTGCCGCCTGGGCCGCCGCCGCCACCTGGTCGATGCCGATGTCGCGCGCCGCGAGGGCGTTGGGGTTGACCTGGATGCGCACGGCGTATTTCTGCGAACCGTACACATTGACCTGGGCGACGCCGTCCAGCGTCGATATCTGTCGCGACAGAATCGTCTCGGCATAGGTGTCGACCTGCGACAGCGGCAGCGTGTCCGAATACATCGCGATATAGAGGATCGGCGCGTCGGACGGGTTCACTTTGCGCAGCGTCGGCGGTGCAGGCAGGTTCGACGGCAGCTGGTGCGATGCCGCCTGGATCGCCGCCTGTACGTCCTGCGCCGCCGCGTCGATGTTGCGGTCGAGATTGAACTGCAGGGTGATCGCGGTGGAGCCCTGCGTGCTCTGCGACGTCATCGACGCGACGTCGGGAATGGTCAGAAACTGGCTTTCGAGCGGCGAAGCCACCGCGGACGCCATCGTCTGCGGATCGGCGCCCGGCAGCGAGGCCGAAACCACGATGGTCGGAAAATCGACGCTCGGAAGTTCGCTGACCGGCAGGTTGATGTAGCCGAAAGCGCCGAAAATGACGAGCGCCGCCATCAGAAGCGACGTCATCACCAGCTTGCGAACGAAGATCTCGGAAATATTCATGTGCCGTGCTTCGGTCCTTCGACGAGCTCAGGACGAGGACAAATCCTCATGGTGAGCCTGCCGACCCTCATGCTGAGCTAACCGAACCTCATGGTGGGCCTGCCGAACCATGCCCTCACCCCGAGCCTGTCGCAGGGTGAGGACCCGATTTGAGCACCTGTACGGGTTCGTTCGGAATGACGCGCAGCTGCCCTTCCGTGATCACGCGGTCGCCGGGTTTCACCGCACCCTGAATGACGGCGTTCACCCCGTCGTCATTGAGGACGGTGACGGGGCGCATTTCGGCGCGGTTGCCGGCGGCGACAACGAAAACGTACCGCGAGTCCGGGCCGATATTGACGGCCTCGCGCGGTACCACGATCGCGTTGGGGAACGACGAGAGCGAGGCCGCAGCGTCGACAAGCTGACCGGGCACGAGACGGAAATCCGTGTTCGGAAAAGTCGCGCGCAACTCGACCGTGCCCGTCTTCGGATCGACCTCGTTGCCGACGAAATCCACCGGCGCGGTCAGCGGCGCCAGACCTGCCGTACTCGGCCGGGGCAGCGTCACCGGCGCCGTGCCGCCGTTGATCTGCGCGGGCGCCGTCGTCTGGCCGGCGGTGGGATTGACCCGCATCTGCAACCGGTGCTCCGCCATCTGCTGCTGGATCAGCGGCAGATCCGATTGCGGCAGGAACATCGAGACCTTGATCGGCTCCAGCTGCGTCAGCGTAACGAGCGGGCTTGCGGTGTTGTTCGCGGTGATGAGATTTCCGGGCTGGATGAGAATCGGTCCGGTCTTGCCGGTGATCGGCGAAACGATTTTCGTGTAGCCGAGATTGAGCTGCGCGGTCTGTACAGCCGCCCTGTCGGCCAGCACGGTGGCGTCGGCGGCCTTTGCGGTGGCGATTGCCGTGTCGCGCTGCTGTCCGGTCGCGGCGCCCTGCGCGGCAAGCGCCGTATAGCGGGCCATGTCGAGCTGCGCGTTTGCGGCCGTCGCCTGGTCGCGCGCGAGCGTGGCCCTGGCTTGCGCGAGCGCGGCGGCAAAGGGTTTCGGATCGATCTGGAACAGCAGCTGCCCGGCATGGACGATCTGCCCTTCGGTGAACCCGGTCGACAGCAGCTCTCCCGTGACAAGCGACGTCACCTGTACCGTGGCGAGGCTGACGACCGTGCCGATCGAGTGTTGAAGGGCGGTGACGCTTTTCCGCTGCACGAGGGCAATGCGGACCGGCGGCGGGGCGGCAACCTTCGGTTGCGGCGCCGGCGAACCCCATATGCGCCAGGCGACGAAACCGAGAATCAGCAACCCCACGAGCATGAGGGCGAGCCGGACGCCGCGGCCGCGCGCCTGCACCTGCGACGGAGGCCGCTCCAAAACGTCACCCTGCAACAGATTCGAAGGTCTGATGTTCATGCGTTCCTGGGTCCACGGCGCTGAAAGATGGCGCCAAGTCGGGCCAACCCCCCCTTGCCCGACCGTCGCTGCTCCCCGCTACCTAGCCACGGAAACGGTAAAAGGCGAGCCTCGGTCCCGCCTTTGCGACCTTTTATTACAAATTCGCTTTCACGATCGCTTAACCGCCAGGACGCCAGGTCGCAAAGACTACGGCGACCGGACAATGCGGCGCAGCCCATCCTTGATCAGAACGACGTTAAAGTTCATCAAGATGCCAAGTCGGCGTCGCGACAGTTTCAGGTAAGTCAGCAGCTGTGCCTCGTGGACCGGCAAGAGACGCTCAACCGCCTTAATTTCGACGACGACAAGCGAATCGACAAGCAAGTCCAGGCGAAAGCCGAGATCCATGCGAACGTCGCGATAGAATACAGGAATTGCAACCTGGCGCTGGACCGGCCTATTTCGGGCGCTTAGTTCGCAAATCAGACACTGCTCGTAAACCGATTCGAGGAGTCCCGGCCCCAGTGCGCGATGCACAGCAAAAGCAGAATCCACGATCTGCCGCGCGATTCGATCATGCTCGTGGTCCGGCTCGATCGCCACCTTGTCCTGTCGCCTCGGTGCATGATCACACGATGGGTCAGCTCGCATGCTTCGGTACAGAGATCACTCTGTCTCCACGTTCCGGTAACCGCCAAGATGCCAAGACGCCAAGAAATTCAAATTGACCACGGAGATCCCGGAGCGATGAATGGCGCGCCCGTGGCGCGCGAGGACTCTGTGCTCTCCCTGTCTCCATGGTGTTTTTTTTCTTGGCGTCCTGGCGCCTTGGCGGCTCGTCTTTCTCGCGCCCGCATGACGATTAACGACGAAAGTTCTCCGGGATTTGTCACACTTGTAACAAACGGTCGTGTTCCATCGTGCTCCCCGACGACGATTTGCGCCGTGCGGCGTGGTTGCCTATAAGCCCGCGATCTTCAAAGCGCGCCGAAAACGCATCATGGACATTCGCAATATCGCCATCATCGCTCATGTCGATCATGGCAAGACGACACTCGTCGATCAGCTGCTGAAGCAGTCGGGCGCGGTGCGCGAGAACCAGCAGATCGCGGAGCGCGCGCTCGATTCGAACGAACTCGAGCGCGAGCGCGGCATCACCATTCTCGCCAAATGCACGAGCGTCGAATGGAAGACGACGCGCATCAACATCGTGGACACACCGGGGCACGCCGATTTCGGCGGCGAGGTGGAACGCATCCTCTCGATGGTCGATGGCGTCGTGCTTCTCGTCGATGCGGCCGAGTCGGTCATGCCGCAGACGAAGTTCGTCCTGTCGAAGGCGCTCGCGCTCGGCCTGAAGCCGATCGTGGTGATCAACAAGATCGACCGCTCCGACGCGCAGCCGAAGGAGACGCTGGAAAACATCTTCGATCTTTTTCTCGCGCTCGAGGCGAATGACGACCAGCTCGATTTCCACGTTCTGTACGCCTCGGGGCGGCAGGGATGGGCGGTGGCGTCGCTCGACGACGAGCGGCGGGACCTTGGACCCCTGTTCGCGCGCATCGTCGCCGACGTGCCGAAACCGAAGCCGCTCGCGCTCGCCGGCGACGAACATCCGTTCTCGATGCTCGTCACCACGCTCGAAGGCGACCCCTATCTCGGCCGCGTGCTGACGGGGCGCATCGAGTCCGGCGCGATCACGCTCAACCGCCATCTGAAGGCGCTGTCGCGCGAAGGGAAGGAAATCGAGCGCGCCCGCGCGACAAAGCTTCTCGCGTTCCGCGGCCTGGCGCGGGTGCCGGTGGAGCGCGCCGAGGCCGGCGACATCGTCGCCATCGCCGGTCTCGTGACCGCGACCGTCGCCGATACGCTCTGCGACCTCGACGTACAGGCGCCCATCGAGGCGCCGCCCATCGATCCGCCGACGCTGGCCATCACGCTGTCGGTGAACGACTCCCCGCTTGCGGGCCGCGAAGGCACGAAAGTACAGAGCCGCGTCATCCGCGACCGCCTGCTGCGCGAGGCCGAAGGCAATGTCGCGATCCGGGTCCGCGAGACCGGCGAGGCGGCGTTCGAGGTCGCGGGCCGCGGCGAGCTCCAGCTCGGCGTGCTGATCGAGACGATGCGGCGCGAAGGCTTCGAGCTTTCGATCAGCCGCCCGCGCGTGCTGTACGATTTCGATCCGGACACGGGCGAGCGGCTGGAGCCGATCGAGGAAGTTACCGTCGACGTCGACGATCCGTACACCGGCGTCGTCATCGAGAAGATAAGCCAGCGTAAGGGCGAGCTGCAGGACATGCGGCCGACCGGCACGGGCAAGACGCGGCTCGTGTTTCTCGCGCCGTCGCGCGGGCTCATCGGCTATCACGGCGAGTTCCTGACCGACACGCGCGGCACCGGCGTGATCAACCGCATGTTCCACGGCTACGCTTCGTTCAAGGGCCCGATCGAAGGGCGGCGAAACGGGGTCCTGATCGCGACCGCCGAGGGCGAGGCGGTTGCCTATGCGCTCTGGTATCTCGAAGAGCGCGGACGCCTGTTCGTTACGCCAGGTACAAAAGTCTATCGCGGCATGATCGTGGGCGAGCATTCGCGCGACAACGATCTCGACGTGAACCCGCTGAAAGCCAAACAGCTCACCAACATCCGCACCCATGCGAAGGACGAGGCCGTGCGGCTGACGCCGATCCTGCCGCCGACGCTCGAACAGGCGATCGCCTATATTGAAGACGACGAACTCGTCGAAGTGACGCCCGAATCGATCCGCCTGCGCAAGAAGGAACTCGTGCCGCACCTGCGCAAGCGCGCCAAGGCCGAGGTGGCGTAGAAAAAGGACGGCTCGGCGCGAGAGTACGCAGAGCAAAACGAAACCGCCAAGGCGCCAAGAAAAACGCGTAGAGCAGAATTGGTTCGGGCGGAATCGGCCTCACCCTTCGACAAGCTCAGGGTGAGGCTTATTTCCTGCCCTCATCCTGAGCCTGTCGAAGGATGAGGGCGTCAGCTTGCTCCACTTTGATCGGATCAAGCACGGGCGGAACGTACAACGCCAGATCGAAATGCGTTATCGAGCGAGGGCAAGCTCTCCCGCAAGGGGGAGCCTACGACCACCCCAGGCGTCTGGCGATCAGGCGGTCGACCATGCGTTTGGGGAGCGTGGTCATGAGGAGGTTCTGGAACGGATCGGGCGTGACCGTGTAGCGCGCGCGGGGTTTCGACGCCGTCAGCGCCCGCCATACCGCCTCGCCCAGCACTTCCGGCTTCAGGCCTTTGCGCCCGTTGACCAGCATGTAGTCGCGCACGCCCTGAAGCGATTTTGCGTAAGGCGTGTTGTCGTAGCGGGAGACGTCGATCTGTTCGGCCTTGTCCCAGAT